>Ga0307514_10000357_pt1 | contig 105541 bp, 108 predicted proteins | sample 16_EM_MG_FD_203088 | JGI IMG/M metagenome (GOLD analysis project Ga0307514, IMG submission 203088) | Populus trichocarpa ectomycorrhiza microbial communities from riparian zone in the Pacific Northwest, United States - 16_EM | ecosystem: Host-associated > Plants > Roots > Unclassified... | reverse complement strand
TCCATCTGGCAGCTGGCAAATCAACCTAACACTTCCATATCCTGATGCAAACGATGTGACCCCATTGTATCCCTTCACCTTCTTCGTATTCGGAGGATATTCGGTGTAGGTGATGAACATTGATCGATGGCCGGAGATATGAGTCGTGCATCCGCAATCGATGAACCAATCACTGGATGAAGCACTCGAGCTGGCCACCATCCAATAGTTCTCGATCAAAGTCGTGAGAGTCGAAGTAGTCTCAGTCGATGCTTTTGCTGCAGTGTCGGCAGCCTTTGGAGGATCGCCGCGTTGCTTGCTCAAGCAGTTCTCGGTGGTATGCCCTCGCCGGTGGCAATGAAAGCACTTCCGGAAATCCTTCTCTTTCCTATCGTCCTTATTATCTCTCTTATCATCTCTCTTATCCCTCTTTGGACTTCTGCCGCCTTTACCGGCTTTACCGCCATTACCACCTCCTTTCTTTGCAAAGAGCAGAGCTTCTGGAGCGAGCCCTTTCTCTCTCTTGATTGCAGCTTCCTTTTCGACGAGCTTGGTGACGATCTCATCGGGGGTGGCGGTCATCGTGGCATTTTTGTCCATCATGAGCTCCAGGAAGACTTTCCACTCGTCGTTCCTTGGCATCCCGCGAAGGAGGTAGAAGATGTGCTCTTGCTCACTCATCTTGGCGATTGTCTTTGCAGACGCATCGGTGTCGGTAGTCATTGGTCCTGGGCAGAGATTGTAATCCTTGACTTTCCGATCGATCCGCGATGCGTAATTGTCGACATCTCCGCAGTCCTGTAGCTTGATGCTCCAAAGGTCTTCCCTAATCTCGAAGATGTTGAGCTTTAGCTTTGACTTGTAGGCTGATGCTAGCTTCTCCCAAAGCGTCTTCGCATCGTCGACGACCGTATATTCCGCTTGTATCCTCGGTTCCATGCCGAGTAGGATAGTCGATCTGGCAACACCATGGCGATTCATCCAGTCTTTGAAAGCGGCCTTCTCTGTAGCGGTCGCGTTTGCTGCTGGCTCTTCGGGCTTGTCATCGTATCCTTTGATGATACCATACACTTGCTTCTGCTCGAGAAGTAGTGCCATCTCGGTTGCCCATTGTGTATAGTTCGTGCCATTGAACTTGGTGATGGTGATCGTAGTCGAGCTCATCTTGTATCGCAATCGTCAGTTATATTAGTCTCTCGGACTCTACGGGTGACGTCCAGCGGCCGCCGTCAGAAATACGGCGGGGTGCGGGGTAATTGCTTACCTTGTGGAGACGCTTCTCCCTGACGATGTCCACTCGACAAACGAAAATGGAACTATTGATCGTCGCTTCCCTTTTTAAACGCAAGGGCTCATAACCTGTTGTACGGTGGCGTGCGCTCGAGTAGTCGAGTGTGTGCGGGCGTATGCGAAGGTGTGTCTATTGTATCGTGTAACGAGACATGTCGCATCGACATATGGTCGATCGATGACTAATGGTGCTAACTACAAAAAGGCAAGTTACATCATAGTCCTTGGCATAGTGATATCCGTACTTCCAATCAGCTCAACACTCTGCTCACCATTGCTACAACATCGCATCACCCTTGACGATGTATTCCACACTCCCAACGCTTGTTTAGAGTAGCAAACATTCAATATCCAGCACTCAATAATTGACTACCATTGATGACCTGAACTGCAGTGTGATGCCTTCTGGATACCGGAATCGGTTGTCGCAGATGCCAATACAATTCATATGCCAAGTCTACATGTCCGTGTCGGGGCTGAGAATGCCAGTGTTGGAGTCAGTGAATTGGCAGCAGATAGCTTGGGGAATTGGCAGAATATGCGTGGCTTGACAACACAATGGATAGAAGATACAGTGAGGGAGCATGTCTGCGAGATTGCCCAGGACTTGAGTATTATCAACAACCATGGCACCAGCCCCGAGCACTGGAGTCTACTAATCGATCGTTGTCTTACTCAAATCAGTAAACGGGTATGTTGAAGGCTGCGTTGGAGATAGTGCATGGCAAACAAGACTAACCTCAATGGCCAGAAACCAAAGGCAGCACTGGACATATTTGCAGATATTGGCCTTCGTCGAAGAAAGAATAGAATCAACGACACCCCCACCTTCAAGAAGACACTTGTGCACTGTGGTATGTATTTCATCACCCCAATGCTTCTTTGACTCTTCCTGATGATGTGCAGATACAGATAACAATTGACATGATACTGCGGCTGCATTTAAATGGTCGGAGAGATAACCATAGCCACCAGCTTTGTATGCAAAGCAGCTTCCTGGAGGATGAACTCACATATGAAATGTCATCAGAATTGAATGTACTGTCCATCATACAGCCAAAAGCGGAAAAGATAGTGCACCTGAAAGCATTTTGGACTCAGAAAATTGGCTGAACTGGATAAGCGACTTGGATAATCCAAACGAGAGTGAAGATAATTGGGAGGCAGATGTGAAATCTGATCAAGAGCTAGACGATGGCATTGAGAGTGCAGAAACCACAGAGCAGCATGATGTGGGTGCACCACCAAATGTTTCTGGTTTGAATCGGCTAACATGGAAGTCAAAGAATTTGACTGACATGAGGTTGGGGACATGCAATGCAATGGAAACAAGGATGAATAAGAGGAACAAGAAAAGGTTGGACTGAATGTGTTAAAATGTGTCTCCAGGTTTTTTATGTTGCTTGACGAAGTATTTCCTGTAGAGATATATTATGGCAGAATAGTGAGCAGTAGCTTGACAATATCAGTGATCAGTGGATGTATAGCAGGCGCAGTGAATCATTTAACCGGATATATAAATTGGAGTAGAATGAGAGTGAACAGTGAAATAATATTTCTGGGCTCCACTTGGCCGCAGGGCCAGGTTTCAATCAGCCAGGCAGGCAATCAACAAGTTCACATCATTGTGAATACAATTCTCGATGGCAGTACAATTTGAATACATCATACTATCAAATGAACATCAACTGGGCTTCAACAATTTTTGGTCTTATCATTATAATAATTGGAAAGTGATGAGGTTACTGTTATGCAATATTGATATATTGGCAGCATTTTTAGTTACAATAGACAGCTCCAAGGACACCAGCCAATGACGAAAATGACTGTCAACCCAGTATCAACGAATTGTGGCTTCATATCTTCGGTGATAGAAGTTGTGCATGGTTTCTGACATCCATTGATGAGCTTTTGACAGCCTTTAGGGGCCAAATCAACATTAAGATAATCCCTGCCCCATCCAGAAATTGACCGTCAATGCAGCTTCAATGAGTTTTGGTCATGCATCTTTGGTGATCCAAGTGTTGGTTTGTGGCAATTATTCATGTATGCATTAGTTGCAGCGTTAAGTGCCATAGCAGCAACTGATATACACTGGAGCCTATCCAGCCTCAGGTTACATATTACCATTACATTATCCCCCTCCATTGGTGTAGACCTCCTCAGCTGCCATATGCAGTATTAGAGAAGTGAAGAATTCGGAAACAAGCAATGGAACAATCGCCCGACATATGCAATCGTGCAAACCCATAAGTCCCACAACCGATTGTTCCACCTTAATAGCGACCTTTGGGGTGATCTTGCACACGGGAAAGCTCCATCTCCACTTTCTGGAGGTCACATCCGGTGCCAGCTCCATTGGCACTGGTCCGAAAGCAAATCAGAAAAGGACATGAGAGAAGGAAACAAAGCAACAAAACAAAATGTCTGAACTACTTCGGTATCCTCTGTACCCCCACAACCAGACTCATATTCCTCTGACCATCATTCATTGCTTCGATTTCGGTATAAATCATGATCGGAGTATATCAGGGTAGTGGAGTATCCGCTGACGTGTTGGCATTGATGGGAGCTTCCACCTGTGACTCAGTATCAATGAGCGCATCCAATGCAGGCATAGTTTGTAGCCATCGGTAATTATCAATTGAATATGTCAATTGTCTGTAGTCCAATTTGTGTACACCTAACATATAACTTTGTTTAAAGGTGGTTATACATATGAAGAGCAAGCTTGCTACTGCTGTCTGAGCTCTATCCGGTGCTACCGCATGTGCTGTAGAGTCCAATGTGCAGCCAGGGGTGGCTTTAACTGTGAGATCCTCATTGAGTATGTAGTCAACTCTGGAAGTTCACATCGGTGACGATTCAGTCGACTACATAGTTGTTCGTAATCGGTGTCATCTGAAGACTATGGGTCGACTTGTTGGCAGACCTGTCGTTTGCCTTCTCGGTGGGGGTCTTGGAAGACTGCATCCCAGTTGGCTTTTGATGCGTCTGACAAGGCTATCTGATGCTGAGTGAAGATCGCTGCAGTGCCGACGACTTAGACACAAATTGGATGGTGATTGCCATTAAGGCTCGGTACATATGATCTTGTCAGTAGGAGTTTTGGTGATCATGTCCGGTTGATTTGTTTGATGGCCGAGGTGTGTCTTTTGTAATCCTTTGTCTTTTGATTTCTCTCGGCTGTTGCCCTGCTTTGTCTGATTATTCCACTTCTTTTGATCTTTCTTTGACTCCCATGATTGTTTGCTCACATTGTGTTTTGACTAGCTTTGTGTTTAGACTAGCATGGAGATCCTTTTCACCATTTCAGACTTCACTTGGGCCCATCTCATTGTTTCTGACTCTGGGGTCTGGCCTTGAGTCCTCTTGGCGGGCTTACCATCTTGCGGATGCTAGGTGCATATGTTAATTCTTCTCCAGGTATGCTTATCCCAGCTCTCTGCGTGCATTATTGCCGCTGAACTTCACTATCGTTAAGTGCACTGTGGTACTTCATTCCGGCTTCCCCATGTTGTACGGTGGTGTGTGCTCGAGTATTCCAGTGTGTGGGGGAATATGCGAAGGTGTGTCGATTGTATCGTGTAACGAGACATGTCGCATCAACATAAGGTCGATCGATTACTAATGGTGCTAACTACAAAAGAGGCAAGTTACATCATAGTCCTTGGCATAGTGATATCCGTACTTCCGATCAGCTCAACACTCCTCCAGGACGGCTATCACGTCTGTTTCAAACAAGAACAGTAAACAAAGGGAAGAGGAGCCAATCAAACATCCTGGATCGCCTCGAAACAAATGTGCCCAATCAATTTACTTTCCGACGGCATTCCAGATGCCTATTCCAGTTCCATTACCATGTCCGTGACAATTCCCGAGTCCATTTCCGAGTCAAATCCGGATCATTCCCATCGCAACACACTACTTCAAGAAGGCAGCCTTTGGCAGCGGCTTTGTGAAGCAGTCGGGGAGCATCTCAGCGGTCGGTATGTAGCTCAAGTCGATCTCTCCATCTCTAGCCATATCTGCGGCAAGATAGTGCTTGGTCGCAATGCGTGCAACTGCAGTTCCGCAGTAGATTCTGTTCTTTATGCCCGCGATCAGTGACTGTTAATCGGAGAATACGTCAGGAATCATTGGGATGCCGAGCTCGTTCAAGAGATGCGAGATCTGTGTGAGTCTCATGCAGCCTACTCCAAAGGCATAGTATTTGGCATCGGTCGTGGACTGGGCAGTTGACTTCTGTTTTCTCGATCTCCAGTCGACCGCTCCTCCGAAGGTGATGACCAGTCCACTTGTCAATTTATAGTCATCCGGGCATCCAGCATACTCGGAATAGACATAACATGTAAGTGCGCCTTCTTCTTCTCCTTCTCCTCTGAGTGTGCTTTCTCCAAGTGCTCCTCTGAGTGCTCCTCTGAGTGCTCCTCCAAGTGCTCCTCCGAAACGCAGTCGCCAGTCCTTCGTGCCATTGAGGTACCGAAACACGCGCTTGAGAGCTACCATATGCTCAATGCTCTGGTTGTGATTGTACCGGCTGAGGACTCCGATGGCATATGCGATATCGGGCCGTGTGGCGGTCATCGCGTACATAAGGCTTCTGATCATCGATTGGTATATGGTCGGATTCCAGGCTTCTTCGTCGGGATTCCTATTGTGAGGCTTCATCGCCATTGTTGTGGCAACTGGGCTGGACTCTTCCATTCTGAACATTGCCAAAATCGTCTGAATGTAGCTGGGCAGATGGATGTCAATCGTGTGATGCTCCCAATTGCGTTCGCTGTTCATGCCGAAAAAGAAGAAGATACTCCCGAGATCATGCATCCGGAACCTATTCTCCATCTCATCCTTGAACTGCCCAATCAAGCCATCATTTGTTGAGCTGATTGGAAGTACGGATATCACTATGCCAAGGACTCTGATGTAACTTGCCTCTTTTGTAGTTAGCACCATTAGTCATCGATTGACCTTATGTCGATGCGACATGTCTCGTTATACGGTACAATAGACACCTTCCCATACGCCCGCACACACTCGACAACTTGAGCACACGCCACCGTTCAAAAGGTTATGAGCCCTTGCGTTTAAAAATGGTACCGATGATCAATAGTTCCATTTTCGTTTGTCGAGTGGACATCGTCACGGAGAAGCGTCTCCACAAGCTAAGCAATTAACCCGCACCCCGCCGTACTTCTGACGGCGGCCGCTGGACGTCACCCGTACAATCTGAGAGACTATGATAACTGACGATTGCGATATAACATCTCGCTACAGGATGAGTTCGACTACAATCACCATCACCAAGTTCAATGGCACGAACTATGCACAATGGGCAACCTAGATGGCCCTACTTCTCGAGCAGAAGGAAGTGTATGGTATCATCAATGGATACGACGACAAGCCGGAAGAGCCAGCAGCAAACGCGACCGCTACAGAGAAGGCCGCTTTCAAAGACTGGATGAATCGCCATGGTGTTGCCAGATCGACTATCCTACTCCGCATGGAACCGAGGATACAAGCGGAATATACGGTCGTCGACAATGCGAAGACGCTTTGGGAGAAGCTAGCATCAGCCTACAAGTCAAAGCTAAAGCTCAACATCTTCGAGATTAGGGAAGACCTTTGGAGCTTGAAGCTAAAGGACTGCGGAGATGTCGACAATTACGCATCGCGAATCGATCGGAAAGTCAAGGATTACAATCTCTGAGCTGGGCCATCGACCACTGACACTGATGCTACCGATACGGACACTGCAAAGACAATCGCCAAGATGCACGAGCAGGAACACATCTTCTACCTCCTTCGCGGGATCCCAAGAAACGACGAGTTGAAAGTGTTCCTGGAGCTCTTGATGGACAAAAACGCCACGATGACCGCCACCCCCGATGAGATCGTCACCAAGCTCGTCGAAAAGGAAGCTGCAATCAAGAGAGAGAATGGGCTCGCTCCAGAAGCTCTGCCCTTTGCAAAGAAGCATGGCAAAGGTGGTGGTGGTAATGGCGGTAAAGCCGGTAAAGGCGGCAGAAGTCCAAAGAGGGATAAGAGAGATGATAAGAGAGATAATAAGAACGATAGGAAAGAGAAGGATTTCCGGAAGTGCTTTCATTGCCAGCGGCGAGGGCATACCACGGAGAACTGCTTGAGCAAACAACGCGGCGATCCTCCTAAGTCTGCCGACACTGCAGCAAAAGCATCAACTGAAGCATCGGCTACTTCGACTCTCACCACTTCCATCGAGAACTATTGGATGGTGGCTAGCTCAAATGCTTCATCCAGTGATTGATTCATCGATTGCAGATGCACGACTCACATCTCCGGCCGTCGATCAATGTTCATCAACTACACCGAATATCCTCCGAATACGAAGAAGGTGAAGGGATACAAGGGAGTCACATCGTTCGCCTCAGGATATGGAAGTGTTCGGTTGACTTGCCAGCTGCCAGATGGAAAGACGGAAACGATCATACTTCAAGAAGTGGTGCATTTGCCGGGATCGTTCAATCTCATCTCACAGTCTCAGATCATGGACAAGGACGTCAAAGTTGAACCGGTGAATCACTATGATCTCAACCTCTACAATCGCTATGGTAAATTGATTGTCACTGCACCTCAGGTCGATGGGCTATTCGTTCTGGATCAAGCTCTGGAATCGACCGAATACACCAATATCGACGACAGCTGCCTGCTGACACTTAAGACGACTGGGCATGCATCTCGGCACGATGCAGAGAAGCGGATTTTATGGCACCGCCGCCTGGCACACGTTGGTCTGAAGGCTTTGGAGATCTTGCCGAAGGTCGTCACCGATGCTCCGAGAATGACCGGCAAGTGCGATTGCGAGAGCTGCATCAAGTGCAAATTAGCTCCAAAGCCCTTTACTCCCACCACCTCCCGTGCCACTGAGCCTCTGCAGCTCGTGCACTCAGATATATGCGGTCCCCTGGAAACAGCCATCGGAGGAGGTCGATATATGCTGCTCTTCATCGACGACGCCACGAGGCATACGGATGTGTACATATTGAAGTACAAGTCGGAAGCCCTTGAGAAATTCAAAGAATGAAAGGCTCTTAGAGAAAAGGAGTCGGGCAAGCAAGTGAAGCGATTTCGTACTGATGGAGGCGGTGAGTATACCTCCAAGAAATTCGCAGAATACCTAAAATCAGAAGGGATCTTAAAGGAAACGACTACGCCCTACACTCCTCAGTCTAATGGAGTCGTCGAACGGGCGAACCGCACGATCATGGAGCGCGTACGATGCATGCTGGACGATGCCGGACTTTCGAAGAAGTACTGGGCCTTTGCAGTCTCAGTGGCGGTCTATCTCAAGAACCGCACTGCGACGCGATCGGTAGTCGGCAAGACTCCGTACGACGCCTGGCATGGGAGGAAGCCATCTTTAAAGCATCTCCGTTTGTTCGGATGCCTGGCTTTCGTCCACGTTCCGAAAGAGAAACGAAAGAAGCTGGATTACAGAGCCACTCCCGGCATATTCGTTGGATACAGCATATCGACTAAACAGTACTTCGTATACGATCCATTGGCCAAGACGCTTCACCGCTCCAGAGATGTGGTATTCAGAGAAGGAAAGCGGTACACAGCACCGAATGCTGCAGACGAAGCGATCTTGAACGAGCACTTCTACAGAGATGTCATCGAGGAACCCAAACCCATAGAGAAGCAACCAACCGAACGTCAAACGGAGGAGTCATTGGACGACGAATCACCTCCGAAGCCGAAGAAGAAGTCACGAGAATTGGCTGGCCTTGAGACGTCACTTGGAGATGCATGGAAGCCGCCGGCCGAAGGTAGTCGCCGAAACCGCGCTGGCAAGTTGGCCGAGTCTGCACAATTGGCTCTCGAAGATGAGGAATTTGAGGATATGATTCCCATCTACGCTGCAGCTGCGATCTCCAATAATCACGATCACGAGGATGGCATCGACGATCCAAAGTCTTACAAAGCAGCAACCGAGTCTCCGCTCGCCGAGAAATGGGATACGGCGATGAAAGAAGAGTTAGATGCAATTGGTCAGCATCAAGTCTTTGGAGATTTCGTGGAGCTTCCGGAAGGGAGAAAGGCTTTGCCAAGTCACTGGGTATACAAGATCAAGCGCGATGGAGCAGGCAATGTGCAGCGGTTCAAGGCCAGGCTAGTCTGTGGAGGAAATCACCAAATCGAAGGCATCGACTACCAGGCTACGTATGCACCGACTGCTCGCTTGGGCCACGTTAGGCTGGCACTCGCCATCGCCGCCAAGTACGATCTCGAGATCCATCAAATGGACGTATGCACGGCTTTCTTGGGAGTTGACTTGGAGGAAGAGATCTATATGCACCCGCCGCAGGGATATTTTCGTTTGGTCCAAACAGGGAGATTAACAAAGACTTCGCGGAAGATGGTACTCCGCTTGAGAAAGTCTCTTTATGGCCTGAAGCAGTCCTCGCACGTTTGGTACGGCACTTTTAAGGACTTCGTGATCTCGATTGGATTCGTGGCATCACGTGTCGACGGAGGACTGTTTGTGCTCCACGATAAGGATCAAGACATAGTCGTCGCCGCAGTCGTTCTGTACGTCGATGATCTCCTCATCATTGCTAACGAGGGCTTGATTGGGCAGATCAAGGACCAGATGAAGAAGAGATTCCGGATGCATGATCTCGGGAGTGTCTCCTTCTATCTCGGCATGAACATCGAACGCAATCGGGAGCATCACACGATCGACATCCATCAGCACAGCTACATTCGGACGATCTTGGCGAAGTTCAGAATGGACGAGTCCAGGCCAGTTGCCACGCCAATGGCGATGAAGCTTCACAAGAGGAAGCCCGACGAAGAAGCCTGCGATCCGACCATATACCAATCGATGATCGGAAGCCTTATGTACGCGATGACCGCCACTCGGCCCGATATTGCATATGCCATCGGAGTTCTCAGCCGGTACAATCACGACCCGAGCAATGAGCATATGGTAGCTCTCAAGCGCGTGTTTCGGTACCTGAACGGCACGAAGGACTGGCGACTGCGCTTCGGAGGAGCACTCGGAGGAGCACTTGGAGAAAGTACACTCGAAGGAGAAGGCGCACTTAGATGTTATGTCGATTCGGACTATGCTGGATGCCCGGATGACTATAAATCGACAAGTGGACTGGTCATCACCTTCGGAGGAGCGGTCGACTGGCGATCGAGAAAGCAGAAGTCGACTGCCCAGTCCACGACCGATGCCGAATACTACGCCTTCGGAGTAGGCTGCATGAGACTCACACAGGTCTCGCATCTCTTGAACGAGCTCGGCATCCCGACTATCCCTCACGTGTTCTCCGATTCACAGTCACTGATCGCAAGCATCAAGAACAGAATCTACCGCGGAACTGCAGTTGCACACATTGCGACCAAGTACTATCTTGCTGCAGATATGGCTAGAGACGGAGAGATCGACTTGAGCTACGTACCGACTGCTGAGATGCTCGCCAACTGCTTCACAAAGCGACTGCCGAAGCCCACCATCTTGAAGTAGTGTGCTGAGATGGGAATGATCGGAATTAGACTCGGGAATAGCCTCGGAAATGGCCTCGGTACGCTCGGAAATGGTCACGGGAATGGTATCGGAATTGGAAAAGGCATCGGGAACGCCGTCGGAAAGTAAATTGATTGGGCACGGTTGTTTCGAGGAGATCCATGTTGTTTGATTGGCTCCTCTTCTCCTTTGTTTACTGTTTTTGTTTGAAACGGACGTGATAGCCGTCCTGGAGGAGTGTTGAGCTGATTGGAAGTACGGATATCACTATGCCAAGGACTTTGATGTAACTTGCCTCTTTTGTAGTTAGCACCATTAGTCATCGATCGACCTTATGTCGATGCCACATGTCTCGTTACACGATACAATAGACAGCTTCGCATACGCCCGCGCACACTCGACTACTCTAGCACACGCCACCGTACAACATCGTTAGCAACGATAAGGAGATGATCAACCTACAGAACGACTGCGGCGACGACTGTGCCTTGATCGTCAAGCAAGAACATTCCTCCGTCGACACGTGATGCTATGAACCCAATCGCGATCACAAATTCCTTAAAAGTGCCGTACCAAACGTGCGAAGACTCTTTCAGGCCATAAAGAGATGTTCTCAAGCGGAGTACCATCTTCCACGAAGTCTTTGACCTTGGATAGTAGTATCGGATCCCAGGGACCAAACGAAAATATCCCTGCGGTGGGTGCATATAGATCTCTTCCTCCAAGTCAACTCCCAAGAAAGCCGTGCATACATCCATTTGATGGATCTCGAGATTGTACTTGGCGGCGATGGCCAGTGCCAACCTAACGTGGCCCAAGCGAGCAGTCGGTAGATACGTAGACTGGTAGTCAATGCCTTCGATTTGGTCATTTCCTCCACAGTCTAGCCTGGCCTTGAACCGCTGCACATTGCCTGCTCCATCGCGCTTGATCTTGTATACCCAGTGACCTGGCAAAGCCTTTCTGCCTTCCGGAAGCTCCACGAAATCTCCAAAGACTTGATGCTGACCAATTGCATCTAACTCTTCTTCCATCGCAGTATCCCATTTGTCGGCGAGCGGAGACTCGGTTGCTGCTTGGTAAGACTTTGGATCGATCCCATCTTTGTGATGGTCGGAGATCGCAGCTGCAGCGTAGATGGGAGTCATATCCCCAACTTACTCATCTTCGAGAGCCAATTGTGCAGACTCTGGCAACATATCCTTCCTAGCGCGGTTCTGGCGACTTTCTTCGGCCGGTGGCTTCCATGCATCTCCAACTGACGACTCAAGGCCAGCCAATTCTCGTGACTTCTTTGTCTTTGGCTTCGGAGGATCCGGAGGTGAATCGTTGTCCAATGGCTCCTCCCTTTGGCATTCGGAATTTCCATCTCCGGTTGGTTGCTTCTCGATTGGCTGTGAGGTTTCAGATTGATTCTAGTTGGGTGTGGGTTCCACAATGACCTCTCTGTAGAAGTGCTCGTTCACGATCGCTTCCTCTGTAGCATTCGGTGCTGTGTACTGCTTTTCTTCTCTGAAAACCACATCTCAGGAGCAGAGATGCATCTTGGCTAATGGATCGTATACGAAGTACTGCTTGGTCGATATGCTGTACCCAACGAATATGCCGGGAGTGGCTCTGGAATCCAGCTTCTTTCATTTCTCTTTCGGAAGGTGGACGAAATCCTAGAATCCGAACGCACAGAGATGCTTCAACGATGGCTTCCTCCCATGCCAGGCCTCGTACGGAGTCTTGCCTACTACTGATCGCGTCGGAGTGTGGGTCTTGAGATAGACCGCCACTAAGAATGCAACGGCCCAGAACTTCTTCGAAAGTCCGGCATCGTCCAGCATGCATCGTACGCGCTCCATGATCGTGCGGTTGGCCCATTCGACGACTCCATTAGACTGAGGAGTGTAGGGCGTAGTCATTTCCTTTATGAGCTCTTCTGATTATAGGTATTCTGCGAATTTCTTGGAGGTATACTCACCGCCTCCATCTGTACGAAATCACTTCACTTGCTTGCCCGACGCCTTTTCTGTCAGAGCCTTCCATTCTTTGAATTTCTCAAGGGCTTCCGACTTGTACTTCAATATGTACTCATTAGTATGCCTCGTGGCATCGTCGATGAAGAGCAGCATATATTGACCTCCTCCGATGGCTGTTTCCAGGGGGCCGCATATGTCTGAGTGCACGAGCTGCAGAGGCTCAGTGGCATGGGAAGTCATGTTCGGAGTGAAGGGTTTTCAACCTGATTTGCACCTGATGCAGCTCTTGCAATGGCACTTCCCGGTCATCTTCGGAGCGTCGGTGATCGTCCGCAAGATCACCAAGGCCTTTCGACTGACATGTGCCAGGCGGCGGTGCCATAACATCCCCTTCTCTGCATCATGCCGAGATGCATGCCCAGTCGTTTTAAGTGCCAGTAGGCAACTGTCTTTGATATCGGTGTATTAGATCGATTCCGGAGCTCGATCCAGAATGAATAGCCCATTGACCTGAGGTGCATTGGCAATCAACTTGCCATGGCGATTGTAGAGGTTGAGACAGTAGTGATTCACCGGTTCAACTTTAACATCCTTGGCCATGATTTGAGACTGTGAGATGAGGTGAAACAACCCCGGCAAATGCACCACTTGTTGGAGTATGATTGTTTCCGTCTTTCCATCTGGCAGCTGGCAAGTCAACCTAACACTTCCATATCCTGATGCAAACGATGTGACCCCATTGTATCCCTTCACCATCTTCGTATTCGGAGAATATTAGGTGTTGATGATGAACATTGATCGACGGCCGGAGATGTGAGTCGTGCATCCGCAATCGATGAACCAATTACTGGATGACTCATTTGAGCTGGCCACCATCCAATAGTTCTCGATCGAAGTGGTGAGAGTTGAAGTAGCCGATGCTTCAGTTGATGCTTTTGCTGCAGTATCGGCAGCCTTGGGAGGATCGCCGAGCTGCTTGCTCAAGCAGTTCTCGGTGGTATGCCCTCGCCACTGGCAATGAAAGCACTTCCGGAAATCCTTCTCTTTGTCTCCCTTATTATCTCTCTTATCATCTCTCTTGTCCCTCTTTGGACTTTTGCCGACTTTGCCGCCTCTGCCGCCTCTGCCACCTTACTTTGCAAAGAGCAGAGCTTCTGGAGCTAGACCATTCTCTCTCTTGATTGCAGCTTCCTTGTCAACGAGCTTGGTGACGATCTCATCGGGCATGGTGGTCATCATGGCATTTTTGTCCTTCATGAGCTCCAGGAAGACTTTCCACTCGTTGTTCCTTGGGATTCCGTGAAGGAGGTAGAAGATGTGCTCTTGCTCACTCATCTTGGCGATTGTCTTTGCAGTGTCCATATCGGTAGCATCAGTGTCAGTGGTCGATGGCCCAGCCCAGAGAGTGTAATCCCTTACTTTCCGATCGATCTGCGATGCGTAATTGTCGACATCTCTGCAGTCCTGTAGCTTGATGCTTTAAAGGTCTTCCCTAATCTCGACGATTTTGAGCTTTAGCTTTGACTTTTAGTCTGATGCTAGTTTCTCCCAAATCGTCTTCGTAACCTCGATGACCGTGTATTCCGCTCGAGTCCTCGGTTCCATGCCGAGCAGGATAGTTGATCTGGCAACTCCATGGAGATTCATCCAGTCTTTGAAAGCGGCCTTCTCTGTAGTGGTCGCGTTTCCTGCTGGCTCTTCAGGCTTGTCATCGTATCCTTTGATGATACTATTCACTTGCTTCGGCTCGAGAAGTAGTGCCATCTCGGTTGCCCATTGTCCATAGTTCCTGCCATGGAACTTAGTGACTATGATCGTCGTCGAACTCATCTTGAACGATCCTAATTTTGTATCGCAATCGTCAGTTATCGTAGTCTCTCAGACTGTACGTTACGGGTGACATCCAGCAGCCGCCGTCAGAAGTACGGCAGGGTACAGGGTAATTGCTTCGCTTTTGGAGACACTTCTCCATGACGATGACCTCCACTCGAAAAACGAAAATAGAAGTCTTGATCGTCAGTGCCCAGTTTAAACGCAAGGGCTCATAACCGGTTGTACGGTGGCGTGTGCTCAAGTAGTCAAGTCTGTGCGGGCGTATGCGAAGCTGTGTCTATTGTATCGTGTAACGAGACATGTCGCATTGACATAAGGTCGATCGATGACTAATGGTGCTAACTACAAAAGAGGCAAGCTACATCATTGTTCTTGGCATAGTGATATCCGTACTTCCAATCAGCTCAACACCCCAGTAGAGTCATCATAGAAGGAAGGCTTTCGCTTCTGGTAGGGTCATTTCTCTCTTTCAGGGTTATTGCTCTCCTGATAGTTTATCTCGCCTAATTTGTATTGTGGCTTGGTAGTATGGATGCTGCTGCGATTGTCAACCCAAACAGCATCACTGGGTATACAAACAGCCTCTTCAGGGCATGAACTGTGATTTGTATGTGTTGCCTTCAAAGTCAAGATCGGTGTGGGAGGATATTGCTGCTTCACTGTGGCTTAATTGACAGCTCTGTAGTCGACATGCAGCTGCAGTTGGCCATCCACATTCAGAGATGTCATTGGGGATGCCACAGGCGATTATGATAGGAAAGATTAAACTTTTGGCCATACGATCAATTGATGCCAGTATCCAGACCAATTGTGTGGTTAGTTGGCCTGTGCAGTGCATGAGTGTCTGCCAGATTTGTGCTGCATACTTCCACAGTGCTTGTATCTCACAGGCATACAACCTTCATCATCAGTGGGTACATTACCTCTTCCAGTATCTGTGTATTAGCCTCTATCTCTGTTGTCAGATTTGGGATGCGGGATGATGAATGGGAAATGAAACAAGAGTCCTACAGATCAAGCGGTTTGCACAGGAAAGAGCAAAACCCCAGCAGTCTAACAACCTCCCATTCTGACTTGGCGAGCCGGTAGCAGTCATTCAAGCATACCTGAGTGAGGTTGTTCTTCTATCGCAACTACTGCTGCAGTTTATTTCTTGCTTCTTCAGTGCTTGGGTTGATAGTCTCAAACTCACCTGGATCTTGCAAAGTGGAGACCTCCATAGTCGCTCCCAGCAACCATGACGTTCCTAATTTTTTGAGATAATGTCAGAACAATCTCTTGCATGGTATCAGTGGTTCATTTCATGTGGTATACCGATAAGTCTTGGAGGAGGAAATTACCTCACCGCACACCATCAGGCCACTTGCAACATATATGGGCATCCTCTGGGAACCATCTGCTGCCACCAATGCAGTGCCACCATCTCGTGGACATTGTGCTGCACTTTTGTCCATATGTGAACTTCCTACCTCTGTGTCAACAAGAGATTGTAGATGACCAGCAGTTGCCAGGTCAACCTCTGAATCACAGGATATGTATAGCCCTACATAAAATGATACCTCTTCAAGGAGGGGCTGTTTATCAGTGTGCCCACCGCCTCCGATCTGAGACCAGCATTGAATCATTCAGCTTGGCAGGTTCATGAACCAAAACCGCTGCTGCACATCGAGCTCCTCAACCACAGCTGTGTTTATAATCGAGATGTCCTTGGCTGCAATGACAACTACCTCTGGTAGGATGACCGGGTCTCGCTGAGCTCATTGCAGTCCTTCATGAGAATTGCCAACTCCTCTCGCATGATGCCCAAGAGTTCTTGAGCACATTGCAGTTCTTCACGGGAATTGCCAGCTCCTCAGGTATGATAACCGGCAGTCTCGGACCATATTGCAGTTCTGCATCAGAATATACAGCTCCTCTGGTATGCTGACCAGAAGTAAATAAGCAGGATTGTCCAGTCATTGCAGAGAAGAATTAGCAACTCCAGTGCGATGACTACATCTTGATAGGCACATTGCGGCCTTCCATCACAATCGCTAGCTCCTCCGGGAAGCTGACTGGGTCATTGTATGTGTATTTGTTGTTTTATTTGGACTTCTGATATGAATCGACAGACCCATTTAGTGGTATAGCAATTGTGTACATTCCACAATGGGCTCTGAACTTAGCTGTCAGTATTTGAAGTCATCTCTGTCAACTGTGCATTGAGGCGTTTAGGCTATGGTGATCATAGGCACTTCCACAATGGGTGCTCAATCTAGCTGTCGGTATTAGTTGTCATGATCAACAATATGCAACTGCTTCTCTCAACATTGGTGCAATTCGGAGTAGATTGTGGCTACCTCGTATGCCATGTATCAAATAGGGGTCAAATTTGCAACCACTCGAGATGCATTGCATCCCTCAGAAGTGCAGATAGTCATAAGGCGAGTATAGGGGTTACTCGACCCAGGAGATCATAGGTTTTTCTGTCCTGGAATGTGTACTTGCCAAGTGCAATTGATCTCTGGCAGCTTTCTTAGGAGGCATAGTTGACAGTGGACCGTAAAAAGGCCTTGTGGGCTGTTCATTGTCTGTTTGCGGTGTTTTTAGAAAATCAGATTGAAACTGATGTATTCTCATAAGCAGAACATATCAGATAACTGACACATCGAATATAATGGAAAGGCATGTAAGCCTATGCCAGACCATCTACTGATCACATAGAGGAATGGTTATACACAACAGCAAGTGAATATATATGTAGAAGAGTGTGGTAACATATTCAATACTGATCTAAGTGCCATAGAGGTATCTGATATACACTGCCACATACCCTGCCTTCGGTTACATGTCCCCATTACATGGACACTGAAAATTGGCGCAACTGGAATGGTATCATGGATAATCCAAATGAGAGGAACAACAACTGGGAAATAGCTGTTGAATTTGATATAGAGCTGGACAATGGCATCAAGGATCCGGAAAGCCCTGAGTGGTGCAATGTAAGTGCCGTGCCAAATGTTCCTGAATTGGTTCAGCCAATTCGAAGGGTAAAGAGAACTACTGGAAAGGGGTCACTGACATTCAGTGCTATGTCAACACGGAGGAATAAGAGATCCAAGATAAAGTAGGACCAAATACATCAATATGTTTTCACCTGGTTCTTCAGGTTACTTGACCAAGGATTGGATAGATGGAAGTATTGTGGGACAATAGTGAGCAGTCACATATGAATATTAATGGATTAACAGAAGTATACATGGCGAAATGAATCATGTGGCAAAATATATAAATTATGATAGAATGAAGGCAACCAGCGAAAGAATGTTGCTTGGCCTGGCATTACCTAAGCACCGAGTCACAATTGGTCGGAAAGACAACAAATAAGATTAATTTAGTATAAATACAATTGTCGATAGCAGTAGATATTGAATGGACAATACATTGATATGAGTGTCAACAGAGCATCAACAATTTCTAATCTTGTAAGTCTGGTAATTGAAATGCAATTTGGTGACTGTTATGCATGACCAACATAATGGTAGCATTTATAGGCAAGTGAGATAGCACCACAGTCACTGCCCCATTCTGAAAATATGCATTAACAGAGCATCAACAAGTTTTGTCTTTGCATAGTGGGAAATCTAAGTGGCAATTTGTTGCAGACATCCATAAATGAGGCATTGGTCGCCTTTGGAGCTGAAAAAGAAGCGATACACTCCTTGCCCCATTCTGAAAGAGAGTGTCGAAGGTGCATCAACTATTGCTGTTCTTCCATCATGGGAAATCAAACCTTGGCTGTATGGCAATAATGCATGCACAAAGTAATTGTGGCCTCTTCAGGCAATACTTTCAATGGCATTTAAATTACCCCATTATGAAAACGACCGTCATCAGCACATCAACAATTTTTGTTCTTGCATATAGAGTAATCAAGGCATCGCATGGATACTTGAGCTCATAACAGACCCAATCACCACGTTGATAGGCAAAATACCCAATATAAATGGAAAAACATGGATTCCAAAATAATTGATGGTGCAAACTGCTATATAAGCAAAAAGTGATTATCCAATGTTCAATATGTAATTTTAATAAGATACAATTATCACGTAGCAAAAACAAGAGCATCATATAAATCTTCAGATGGACCCGCTGGACAATTCGCTGACAACCCGCCCAATTCAGACTGGTTGGAACATTTCCCTCGGATTGGACCTGAATTCACTGTTTCTGACGATTGATGTCACGGAGTGATAAGTTAGCAACACATCAATTTGGTGCCGGATCCGGACCGAAGGCAATGGGACTGACCTGTTGCTCATACCACCTGTACCCTCACAGAGTGCTTGCTAGCATTTCATGCCGAACATCACAGCTACTACCTCTGTTCCGTCACCTCTGAGATATGTTGCCCATGGTCCCTTACACTCCTGGAGGACACAGCATCAGTTTTGACAGCCCTCACAATTGGCCACTGTGGGATTCTGATTTGACAACTCTCTCATACTCCCAGAGGTGGCCAGTGACTCAAGTTGATTCTGTTGACGGCAGAAAAATGGGTAATTCAGGAGTTTCACATCAAACAGTTTGCCCAGACATGAACATAACCCCACTGGTCCAGCAGACCTCCCATGTTGTCTCACTGATGAGGTAGCCATCATGCCTGAATTATGGAATGATCATTTTCTGCAACTGCAACTGGTGTTTACTGCTTGTCTGTCCTGCGCATGTGGTGATAGTTTCAATCTCCCCTGTATCTTGCAATATCATGACCTCCATCATCACTTACAGCAGTCCAATACATTTCCCATTCATTGGGTGATTAACAGAACAACCACTTACATGCATCCAGATGTCTATCATATATGGTATCCTGATCAGTTCTTGGTGGAGGCAATTACATCACTGCACACTGCAATTCCTCTTATCATGTAGGTAGATATTCTCCAAATTCCATCGGCTGCCACAAATTCACGGTTGCCATCATTTGGCATTGATGCAGCACTGTAATGATCATGATAACTCTGTGCCTCAGTATTCTCTGGGCTCCATTATTGTACTATACAATTGTTAGTTGCCTAGTTGATCTCCGAATTGTTTGACAAGTGCTACACCAGATCATATGTACAATTGCTGAAGACAAGCTCTGTATTTGTACAGACACCATCTCGTATTTGACAATGCGCATTATTTATTCCCCATAGCCAGTCCACACACCACAGCTTTGTTTATTGTTGAGAAGTCCTTGGCACAAATTACAAATACCACTGGTATGATAACCAGAATTCTCAGTGTGTAGAAGTCTTTTTGAACAGTGTCTAAATCATCCGGTAATATATCTGTCAGTCTCTGTGTACATTGTAGGGTATCATAAACATTCTCCGCTCATCTGGTAAGATGAGAGGATGTTCTGGACCAGATCGTACACCTTGAAGAGAGTTACAATGTCCTGCAGTATGATGACAGTGCTTCAAGGATCTGGATTGTGCTGTCATTCCAGAGGAGAATCAACACCTCCAGTCAGATTACTGGATATCTCAGCCACATATGGACTTGAGACCAGGTGAAATCCATATGAAATCTGGTTGCCTTCACTCCACTCAATTGTGAGTGATCCTAAGTGGACAAGATAGTTAAAAATAGCATTTTTGTCGAATATATGGTCCGTTGATTCCACTGAACTTCCTGTGTAAATTGAAGAGGACAGAGGTAATTCAATCCCACAGACTTTGACAATGGGTGTTTGATGTTGCTATCAGTATTTCCACAGGTTCCAATCCACTGAATGCAATTCATTCAGTTGATCTTCAGTGAATTTGGTAGTCATGGCTGGTAAATGCATATGTAACATGCCAAATAGGGGTAAATCTTGTAATCTAGTGAGAACCACAGCTTTAACTTCATCAAGACTGCAATCAGTATAATGGCACACACGCCTAAGTGTGGCAATCTTTGTAAACAGCTATAGTACAGTAACATATGTGGACTTGGGTAAATATGAATGTAAGTATAAAAGTAATGCTGTTGGTACAGATCCAGAAGCTGCAGTGGCAATGTATATTCAGTGGCACTTAGCCCGTCTCAGGTCATGTGCTGCAGTTATACTCATCTGTAGATGGTGCGATTTGGGATCAATCAAAGTTATATCCAAATGATATCTATTGCACAATACAATGATTGCACAGTCATGTACACATCCCCATGTCTGACATAGATTGCATTGGGGACTACGCAATATGATCTTGAATTATGCACCAGCTAATACATTGGTGGTGAACACACAATTGCTACTCCGCTCTCCAAGCTTCACTTGCTTTGCGATTTTCTACGTATACTCTTGCATCGATAATCACTCTATTTAGATTGATATTACGATTGTTCTCTGTCATTTCCTCTTGTTTTGCATTGAGGGTATTCGTGCATGGGGAATGCAGTGGACTCAACACATTTTATGACTGGTGTGTACATTGGCAGATGCTTTGCCAATCTGTCAAAGCCCATCCCAAGTGTCACTGGGACTTATCCCACACAGTGGATAATGCTAATGCGTCAGTTCCAGTCTACAGTAAGCAAGTTCTGTGGGTGCCTTCGATGGTGGGATGTTCAATGAATTGAATGGAGATTGATAGTCAGCTGGAATACTGTATGCCCTGGCCATTTGGATACCTACATATGTGGGCTGATAGATATTTGTTTTCTGGAAGGTGCAACCAGGCAAATCTTCAATGTATTATTTGTTTTCGTGTTAATTGTATTTTCAACTTTGGTTTTGGCCATACTCCCTGGGGCTTACACTGGCGTCTGGATTGATTGATTAAGAATATACTGAAAGGTTCACCAGTACAGAGAGCTGTGGGATTGAAACTCCTTCCACACCATAGTAAGGGGAAACAACCACCACTATGCATGCTTCTTCCCAGGTTGGATATGCGCAGGTAGGAATGATTACATATTCCATGCAAATGAATAATCATTGTTTGTTGTAGTCAAATGTATATGAGCCTTTGGAATCGTGGTCCAGTTTCATTGGGATGTTTGCACCCAAATCACATCAAATATGCCACAGCCCAATTTCCACCATGAAATACTTCACCTCAGCTGTCTGGTAGAACATACTGTAACTGATATTGATGCAGTTAGAAGTATATATTTACCAGCTGATTTATTGACAGTTCAGCTAGTCCAAGCATACTCAGTGCAGGGACATTTACATCTTCATATGGACTCAGCAATTTGCACACTGAACTATATGGTGTGTTTGACTGTTCTTGTTGTTGTTGATTCATACTGTATGCACTCTAATGAGAGTATGACAGGACCTAATACCCCCTCCGCCTCTGGGTGAGCTGGCTAGATGGCAAAGCTCCCCCCCTGCTGCCCTGCATCCCCGCTAAATTTGTTTCACTGTTATTGCTGCTGGAACAATTTTGAAATACCTGGGTACATAAGTTTTGAAGAAATTTTGCGATAGTTGTCGCAGCTACTTGATTGCTGGCTGTGAGCGATTAAAGGCTATCATGTGTTTGTCAAGGTGATAAATAACCCAAGGCTGGGCAAGAGGCAGAGTATAAAGGTCTCCGCTTTGGCACCGAGATGTGAATTAAATATCATACCAATTAGTTTTCCGCATGTACACACTTGCTCTCATGTGGAACCATGCCAATCTATTGTAGATCAATGGTCACATGTAGGAGCACATGCAATTACACAATAATAAATTGTTCAGTTAGTGAACACATTGCGCTCATCAGGATAAATCAGTTGTACCCCTGATGTCAAAAAATGATACTACTGACAGAAAACGAACAACCAGGGTTGCACTTTTGCCATCAATTGTCTATCATGCATAGTGAGAAATCTGCCAGGGGCTAGTAGCACATGGCTGGTACATGTTTGAGCAAGGAAAGTCTGAAATCTACACTCTGCTAAGTAGTTCCACTTTTCACCCAATGACTCTCTGTAAATTGGCAAGATGTAATCTATGAGGTGCATGATCAGATCTACAAAAGAAACGCTACCAAGATGGAACACAACCAAAATAACAGTCAGGGTAACAGCCGAAGCAAGTGCCATTATTGCAGGCAATTTCAAAATGAGGCCATGCGAAAAATGATCAACCCTCAACTTTGGATACTTACCTATCAACACTGACCGAAAGCTTGACTATGTAAACAAACAGGTGAACAAATTGATGCATACAGGAAATATGGAAGAGAAACAATTCAACCAGATGCAAGTCAAACAAAATTCATCAATATGACTTATCCTGAAGAGTACTATGGTGGAGCAATGGAGCTCAATACCTTGGTTGACAAATTTGGGTCTAACTTCTGATCCAGCTTGCACTTTTTCTCACATGGTGGTTCTGACGGAGTCAAATAAGTAGAGACCCTTCTCTGGACTTGGAGGAATCTTCCAATCCTGGTCTTGATAAAGACACCAATAAGTATTCCTGTAGCATTATTTCATAACCGGCAGAGAAACTCACATCCATGATTGGAATACTTCAATGTCTGCGTGGAAGACATACAGACAATATAAACAGATCAGTATTTAATACTCAAAGCTGCTAGATAGTGTGTAACTGACTTCCTGTATGCAGTAAATGAACTGGTGTTGGTGTACACCAAATGAATCAAAATATACTGGAACGCTGTGGGATGGCTCCCACTCGAAAAGAAGTAGTAATACGCAATTTCTTGTCAGCGACTTCGACCAGTACTCATGTCCAATGTCATGCTGTTGACCTGAAACAATGGAAACTTTGAGAGCATCCAAGGGGTTTTCAACCACCCAACATATTCAGATGTAAGTCCAGACAGCAAGAAACCTCAGCTGCAACAGTCACATCAACAGCAATCATTGTCTGGAGATACATCTCCACACGTTGGCTACAAAGGCAAGTTGGAAACAGCCATATCTGCGCCAGCTAAATTACCGAGGACCAACAAGTCAAAGTCGAATAAAGACACTAAATTCACTCTTCTGGGACTGTGGTGCATGTTGATGTGGCAGCATGTGCACTGGCGTATGCAAAGGTGTATATATTATATTGTGTAATGAGACTTGTGGTATCAACGTAAGATTATGTAATGACTAATTGCGCTAACTACCAAAGTGCCAAGTTGCATTGTAGTTCTTCGCATAGTGAGAGATGTATTCACAATCCGCTCAACACTGCTGCAGAATGGCGATGACGTCCAGCTCAAACCAAGCAGTTAGGGGAATAGATTCGGGGTCAATTAATATGATGGAGTCCGTCAAAGCAAACATGCTCAATCAATATAGTTTTCAATGGCATCTCCAATTGCATTTCCTATTCCAATTGTAATACCATTCCCTTGTAATTTCCGAGCATACAGAGGCTGTTAGGATGGCCATTCCAAATTCCAATCGCAAGACCATGTCCAATCCTAACCCCAATAATGTCCATCGTAGCAAACTGCTTCCAGAAGGGTGTCATTGACAGCTGCAGTGTAAAGTAGTCAGCGTGCATCTCAGCAGTTTGTACATAGATCATGTTGGTATACCCATCCCTCCCCATATCAGCAGCAAGTTTGCACAGGGTTGAAATCGGTGCTACTGCTGTTCCAGGGTAGATACTGCTTGTAATGCCTGCGAACACTGACTATGAAATGGAGAACACGTGTGGGATTGTCAGGATACCAGGCTCGTTCAAAATATGCAAGATTTGACAAAGTCACATCCATCCTACACAAGAAGCATAGTATTCAGCATCATTTGTGGACTTAGCAGTCGATTTTTGTTTTCTCATTCACTAATCGAAATCATCATTGAAGGTGATGGCCAGTCTACTTGTAGATGTATCGTCCTTGGGGCATTCAGCATAATCCCAATCTAGGTAATATTCACCTACCCCTTTTCCTTCTCATCAGAATGCTCATCCTAATTGCAGTCGCCCAGTGACCATGCCTTTGAGTTACCAACCTGCATGCTTGTGAGCTACCAAATACTTAGTGTGCAGATCATGATTATACTGTCTGGAAACTGCAATGACATATGAGGTATCAGGCGGAGTGATGGTCATCACATACATATGGCTTTGGATTATCGTTTGGTAAGAGATCAGATTAGTAGCTTCTTCCTCAGACTGCATCGTGGGAAATTTCATTACTTGCTTCATGGCAACAGGGCAGGGCTGAGCAATGCTGAACATTGCCAGGATCGTCCAGATGTAGCTGTACTGATGGTTGTTGATCGCCAGCTGTTCCTAATTGAGTTGATGTTCCTGCCAAATGGAAGGCAACATTCCTGAGATCATGCATCCTGACTCTGTTCTTCATCTGATCCTGTATCACCGCTGTGAAGCCATCGATATCACTGGTGACTAGATCATCCATATTCCGAACAACTCTGGTAATGACTTGGCAGTGATTCTGAACATGGAACATGATTATTTGTCTGTCTACATCCGATACAACAAACACAATCGAGATCACAAAGTCATTGAAGTTCAGCACCAACTGCATAAGGATCCCTTCTGGTTAGCAAGAGAATTTCTCAAAGGCAGTACGATTTTCCACAAAGTCATTATTAATTATGACTGGTTGTATTGGTTCCAAGTTTAGAGCATATGAAAAGTAACCCTGTGGTGGGTGCATCTATATATCTTCTTCCAAGTCAGCTCCCATAAATGCCATGCATACATCCATTGGATGGATCTACAGATGATATTTGGTGGCTCTCATAAGTGCCAATCCAATGTGGCCCACACAAGAAGTCAGTACATAAAGAGGCTGGTAGTCGATACTTTCGATTTGGTGATTTCCTTCACAGACACGGCTGACCTTGAACCACTGCACATTGCATGCTCTGCCATACGTGATCATGTATACCAAATGGCTTGGCAATACCATTGTCCGTTCAAAAAGCTCTACCAAATCTTCAATGACATGCAGCTGACAAATTCCATCTACCTCATGTTCTATCGCCATAGGCCAGGTATCGACATGTGGAGACTCAGTTGTTACGACTTATCACTTTTGATCATTGATTCCATCTTTGTAATCATCGTTGTGTGTGATCACAGCTACAGCATAGATCGGGATCACATCTTCGACTTACTTATAATAGCGAGCAACTAGGCAAATCTCTTCCAGCTATTCCTTGGCAGCATGGTCTCAGTGACTACCTTCACTGGCTGCCGTTGATGCATCACGAAGTACAGTCTCCAGGCCAGCCAATTGTCGTGAAGTGATCAGTGGCTGCTGAGGTTGCGGAGGTGAACCGTGTTCAAATGACTTCAATGTTTTTCATTAAGAACATTTATCTCAGGTTGTTCACCTCTCTGTTGGTTTCGGATCCTCAATGATACGTCTGCAGATTTGCTTCGTCCAGTTCCCTTCATCTGACTCGTTCAGTTGTATATACCGCTTCCCTTTTCTGACTATCACATTACTGGACATGGATGGTGTCATGGGCAATGGGTTTTACATGAAGTACTGTTTCGTCAACATGCTGATAAAAACAACTCTGCCAGTTGTGGCTCAGAAATTCAGCTTCTGTCGTTTCCCTTTCTGATTGTACATGAATCTTAAGCATCTGCACTCCGGGCAATGTTTCAAATACAATTTCCTCCCATGCAAGCCCATGTACCAGGTTGTACCATGAACCAAGCTGTTCAAATTGTTGTAAATGTAATTGATCGTGATGGACACAGCAACTGTCCAGGACTTCTGCATTATTCTGGCATTGTGTAGCATACATTACACGCACTCAATGATTGTACAGTTCGCCTATTCCAATGGTCCATTATGGTGCAGAGTATCAGCCATACTCATTACCTGTATGATCCATTCTGATTTCAGGAAATCTGCAAAGTTCTTGGAGGTATGCTCACCACCTCCATTCATACGAAATCTCATAACTTGCTTGCGCAACTTGTTTTCTCTGAGAGCATTCTATTCTTTGAAATTCTCTAGGGTTTCTGACTTGTACATCAATAAATGCTTATAATCATGCCTCATGACATCATCAATCAAGAGCCACATCTAATGACTTCCACCAACAGCATTTTGTAATAGATACCATTTGTCCAAGTGTACACTCCATACTGGCTCAGTTACATAGGATGCTGTGTTCTGAGTGAACTGCTTTCAAAAAAACTTGTGCCCCTTGCTGCACTCCCAATTGCACTTTGCAGTTATTCTCTCACTGTCACTGATCACCTTGAACAAAATCTCAAATGTTTCGAGAGCTGCATGTGCAAATTGGTGATGCCATAACGTCCCCATCTCAGCATCGTGCAAATATGCATGCCCAGTGGTCTAATGTGCCAGTGGCCAGCCATTATTGTCAGGATGGGTGTATTTGGTCCATTGTGTAAGTCAATGCAATACTCAAACCAGAACGAATAGCTTATCAACCTGAGCTATAGCTGCAATCAACCTGCTATGGTAATTGCCAAAGTTCACACTGGAATAATGCGTCCGATCAACATTGACGTCGTCGTCGATAATCATTTACTGTGGATGGAGATTGAATGTTCCCAGCAAATGCACCACAACTGAAAGCATGATCATTTCAGTCCTTCCATCTGGCATATGACAAATCATATTAAAACATCCATCTCCTGATGCAAATAATTTGACCTCATCAGATGCCTTCACCTTCGTCCAATTCGCAGTATACTTGGCATATCTGTTAAACATCAATCAACCAAAGGAGAGGGTAGTCTTGCATCTGTAATTGATGAACCAATTACTGGCTGAAGCATTTCAGCTGGCCATCATCAAATTGTTCTTGATCAAAGTGGTCAGAGAGGAAGTAGTTTCAGTCAATGCTTCTTCTGCAGTATAGGCATCCTTGGGAGAATTGCTACATTGCTTGCTCAAACAATTCTTGGTTATATACCCTCTCCATTGGCAATGAAAGGTTATACGCTGATCGTTCTCATTCCTAACGTTTTGTCCTATATCCATCTTTGAACTATTGTTGCGTTGACCACCTATATTGACTTTCCAACCCTGCTTTGCAAAGTGCAGCCATCTCTGACTGAGCCCATTCTCTCAGTTGATTCCACCATTCACTTCCACAAGCTTTGCAACAATCGCATTTGGCGTGGCTGTCATTGTGGTATTCACAAACATCATTAGCTTCACATAGAGTTTCCATTCGTCATACTTCAGAATCCCACAAAGAGAATGGAATATATAGTCTAGCTTACATATCAGGGTAATTGTCTATGGGGAGTCAGTATCAGTATCAGTGTAAGAGATCGAAGGCTCTGCACAGACATCGTAATACTCAAATTTCAGATTGATCCGCATCGAATTATTCTAGGCGTCTTGATTAGCCTGTCCCGGAATAGTCAAAATGTGTTCACTACTTTGAAAGCTATTGAGCTTCAATCGTGACATGCAGGCTTAGGTGGGCTTTTCCCAAAGTCTCTGTGCATCGCTGATGACCACATAGTCCACTTCGATCTTCTGTTCCAAGCCCAGCAGGATAGCTGATCTGGCAAATCCATCAGAATTAATCCTATCTATAGATGTGGACTTCTTCAGGGCAGTCACATTTACAGCTGGCTCCTCTTGCTTGCCTTCTAATTCTTTGACGATAGTATACTCTTTCTTCTACTCGTGGAGTAGGGCCATCTCAGTTGTGCAATGTTCATGGTATGTACAACTGAACATGGTGATTGGAATCATCGTCGAATGTGTCCTGCACCATCATATATGAACAGGGTTAGTTGTAATAGTCACTCAGAATGTAACGGAGTCATCCAATAGACATTGTCATATACACAGTGGGATCCAGCGCCATTACTGAGCTTGTGGTGATGCTTCTGCATGACAATATTGACCTCCACTCTACAATTGAATAGACAGTGTTAATTGTTGTTTCTGTTTTCAATGCAACAGTTGATAATCTGTGGTGATGTCGGACATGCTCAAGTTGTGAACTTTCTACAGGCAGATGCAGAGGTAAGTCAATTGTATTGTGTAACAAGACATTTCCTATTGACATATGGTTGATCAATAATGATTGGTGCTACCTGCAAATCAGACATGTTACACTATCGTTCTTGGCACTGAGATATCCATATTTCCATTTAGCTAATTATCTCTTGTGTTATACGTATCCCCAGTGCGTCAAAATACTAACATGTCAGAAGGGCAGTACACATGCTGCAAATTCCCCAAATGTAGTTCTGTCTAGTTTCTGAAATATACTCTTGCCAACTCCCCTGTAACATTTCTCCTCAAGTAGACCAAAAATGATTCTGATGCTAGCATTGCTTGGATAATCAGTAACCAAAATACTACCCAACCTCTCTCAGTATCTAGCTTGATGTGAGAGGATGTAGCATTTGGTGCTTGAATTGCTGTATTTAAGGATGGGAGTAATAAAGGCAACATTAGATGAAATTCATCTATTTCGGAATTCTTTATCGCTGAGAGTGGTCATTGAGAGCCCAATGTCTCTTATGCCCGGTCCATATTGGTGGGGATCATCAGTACACAATTCTTCACATATTTTCCGTGAGAACTGGATATATGATCCACTCAGAACACTGCAATGAACACAAGCATTCATTGAATGTTGTACTACATGTAATTGCATTCATCCAAAACTTCTCAACAGACTCATACTACCCCAGAAGGTTATCCAGTACACATCTGATAGTGATTCCGGCCAGGTAGTCGTGCAAGTGAGAGAGATCGCCAGACCAGTTATGACAGCTCGGTATATTGATCAGTTGGCCCCAGAATGTGAACCTGAGGTAGTGACTGTCCTGATGCAAGTGTACAATACAGTACAGGGAGTACCATGGTTCAAGACCCAACAGCCAGAGATTGATTGGGCTACCAATTGATTAACTGCAATAAAACCCCAAAAGACTAATAGGAGGCATTGCGATCATGTATAATACCGCAGTGGTACACATATTAGGATGACACATGTACTAATGTACAGCAACTAGGTATTCGCCAGAGTATACAAACAATGCCCTACATATTGGAGATGCCTGAGTATCATGCTGTAAGTACAAGGGAATGCAGTGAGAATTGTAATGCTCTTGTTTTAGAAATGCATGGGCCCATCAAATTCAACTGTCTTATTACAAGTGACAAGACAATGATGATAAGGGTTTACAATTTGGGGAAATATAGTGGAATGCGATGAGGGGATATACATGTTACCACATTCAAAGATTCAGGTCAGACTTAAACAATCTGCCCAACCACTGGATGGAAGACGGGGGCATAGTGGTGGTATTTGCAGCCTAAGAGGAACCCCAGTTGCATATATCTTATTCCCTGCTACCGGCTCACTGAGTCATGGTGGGAGCAAGTTGGACTAGTAAGACTTCGCTTGCTTCTGAGCAAACAACTTAATCTGTAGGTCCCTGGCATCCATGTTCCAAACATCCTACCCAATTACACATCTGAGGGTATTGCGAATTCACTGATGCTGGAACAGGTACCATACCTGCTGATGATAGAGGTTGTGTCACCAAGTGATACAAGAACTATGTGAATGTGTTTAGTGATAATAAGGCCGAGACTGTCAGACCTCACTGGCCAATTGGCCACACAATTCATCTGGAACTAGACTTCAATTCAAGATGTGGCTCAATCTACAATCTGTTGGAATTTGTATTACTATCTCTGAAGGACTACATCAAAACAATTCTAACCAATGCATTCGTCCAATGATCATCAACACCAATGGTAGCACCTTTCTTTTTTGAAATCAGGTAGAATGGCTGACTGCAGCTTTATGTCAACTACTGAGCTCTCAAGAAGACCACAATGAAGAACTATTATTATCTTCCACAGATCTCAGCAATGGTTCACATGTTATCCATATCCCAGATGGTCACAAAACTGGACATGGGGAATGCTTATCAGCTGATGCAAATGGAGGGTGGGGATGAGTATGAAGCTGGTTATGACACCAGGTAGGATTAGTTAAAGTACTACACTATGCCGTTCGCGTGTATAAAAGGAGCAGCGACCATCCATGCTAGCATTGATGGAAGCTTGCAGCCTGGCATTGATCGCATTGGAATGTGGTATGTTGACGATATACCGATCAACTCAACAACTGAAGTGGAATATGAAAACCTGGGATTCAATGTGCTGGGCTGACCCCAAGAACATCAACTTTCTGATGAAGCCCAAATTTGCCATTTTGGAGACTCAGAAGTTGCCTTTCCCATATTTGGAAACAGTGCCAATGGAGTCACTTTGGAATCGGGCTATTTATCAACCATCGAGAACTGAGCATTTGTGCAGGTGCATTGCTAGTTCCCATTCTTCTACTCATGGTTTATCAGACAACATGAATTTGTAACAACTAGAATATCAGACCTAATAAAAATAGCAGAATATTCGAAGACATTATACTAGCTCAGAATCTAATGGACTCAGTGTGCCAAACTGGCATTCTCAAGGTTTATGTGTACGATTCCTAATGCAGCTGTCCATTTGCACTTCAAACCTACCAAGCCAATCAATTTGCGAAGTGGTACAACTGGTTTTACAATGACCAGCATTCCTCAGCAGTATGATAGTTTTAGGATTCTCAGACCAGTTAACTTTTACTCATAAACAAGTTCAAGTGCTACCCAGTACAATAACACATAAGATATGAAGCTCATGGCTATTATTGTTTCTGTGTAATAATGGTGACACTACAATATAGTAGTGATTCATCAGATCATCATCCAGAGTAACCATAAGAACCTAGAATACTTCCAAATGTCAATAGTGCCCTCTGGGCGGCAGGCAAGATGCACACAGAATGTTACTTTATAAGACTTGGTTATCAAACACCAGGAAGCCAAAAAAACCCAGCAGTCAGACGATTGGCCAGACCAGATCTTGACAATGGGTAGCAGAACATGAGAGGAAGATTCTGGGCATCAGTTAGAGTGACCACCATCACCAAATGATATGGTGATAATCTTCCCAATATCCATGCAGTCTAGAAGACTGACCCTTTGGCAATAATAATATTCCTCACCTTGGGTGAGATCTCGTTTGTAGTTCAGAGTAAATGGAGATCAATCAACTGAGCTCTATCTAATGACAGTGAAATATATGTGCCCATGGCACATCAATGCACTGTAATCAGCCTTTGTCACAACAACTGCAAATTCAGTCACTTTGAATTGCTGAAGACTGCTGATCACACATTATGGGACATTTATTTCCACCAAATGGAATCAGAGGTATAAATGTACATTGCTAGCTACATGGTGTGTGACCAAATCAATTCACTCTATTAAGGTATTTAATGGTCTAACCACCCACGGCCTAGCAACCGATTACGCAAAAAAGAAGGCAAGCGCAAGGAGTATGGTTGTTAATTACCCCGCTCATAACTCAATATTCTCTCTTGCCCCGCAACAACGCGACCATGAGAAGAGTGAAGTGCAGAGATGCAGCGGTTGAAAGAGGGAATACGATTTGCGAAGCCAAACATGCATACTGCTCAGGTCTTGAACTATCTATCTCCACTGTTGCTTCAACATATGGTATACCGTATGGAACCTTGTGAGACCAACTCAGAGAAGCACAGCCAAGGGGTGCAGCACCTGCAAAGGAGCAGAAGATGAGAAATCAATTGTTAGGTTTTGTGAGACTCTTGATGACTTGGGACATCTGTTGCAAGGGAAGATGGTTAAGACAGTTGCGATTTCCTTTCTACCTTCACATTGGCAACAACGACTTGGAAAACACTGAATGACTCGCTTTCTCAACTGCCATTCTGCTATCAGTACCAAGTTCAACCAACATCTAGACAGACAAAGGGCTAATGCAAATGATCCTGCAATTTTGAATAACTTTTTTCACAAGGTATATCATTTTAGTATGTATATTGATTTTCAGCTAATACTGGTCACTGTAGATTGGAAGACTTGTCAGAAAGCTCAATGCACCACCAGAAAACATTTACAATATGGATGGCAAGGGCTTTCTACTAAGTGTTACCAATGGTTGCGGACCGTCCCTTTGGGTTCGATTCCGGGTCCAAACTGAACTGTTGTCAAATTGGTGGTCCTAGTTGTCAATACACCCGAACTATCCACTCGGGTACGGTTCGATTGTAAACTCAGAACCCATCTGAATTGGGCAGGTTGTCAGCGGGTTGCCCAGTGGGTCCAGCTATAGATTCATATAAGGCTCTTGTATTTGCAGTTTGTTAATTGTATTTTATCAAAATCGCGTTTTCAGCAACCAATAATGTGCTTTTGCATGTTGTACAGTTTGCAATATCGATTAATTTGGTATCTGTGTTTCACCTTTGATATTTGGCATTTTTGCCTATCAGGCCGGTCAATAATACAGATATGTGAGCGAAGGTTCGCGCGATTCCTCAATTACAAAATATGCAATACCTAAAACTGTTGATGCTTTGTTGGCGCTCATTTTCAGGATGCGGTAGGGAGCATGTCGCTGTTGTATCTGCCTCTAAAAGCTGCCAATATCTGATAAATGGATGTCTACAACCAATCGGAGCATCAATTACCCAAGATGCAAAGCTAAAAATCGTTGACTCTGTTGACGCTCATTGTAAGAATGGGGTCATGACCATGTTGCTATCCCTTTCGTCTATACAAGCTGCTAATACATCCATTATGAATACCTATGACGAAGTCACTTGTGAATTACCGTACATACAAGACCACAAATTGTTGACGCTCTGTTGACTCTCATTTTAATGTATTGTCCATTCAACATCTGCTGCCAACGATAATTGTTTTCATCATGAGTTAACGTTATTGGTTGTCTTTCTATCTGATTGTGACTCGGCCCTGTGGCAATGCTGAGCGGCGTAATATTCTTGCACTGTTCACTCTCACACAAATAAAAATGATCTATCTCGCCAAACGATTCATTGCGCCTGCTATACATCTGTTTATCAACCGATATTTACAAGCTACTTCTCACCATTCCCCCAAAATACATCTCTAACTAAAACTCTCGGTCAAGCTACATAAAGAATCTGGTGAACCATTGACACATTCTGTCCTACTTTTTCTTCACTCCTTTATTTCTCCTCATTTCTATTGCATTGACTGTCACAAACACCTTTTCAGCCTGCCTCATTGACTTCCATATTGGCTGAACCAATCTGGAAACGTTTGGTGCGGCAATCACATCCTGCTGCTCTGGGCATTCCGGATCGTCGAGACCATTAATGTGGTCTATTTCGGATTCATTTTCTGCCGCGCAATCATATTTGCTGTCATTTGGATTATCCAAATCGCGATTCCAGTGTAGCCAATTTTCAGTACCCGAAATGCTTTCAGGTGTGCTGTTCTCATCACCTTCGACTGGACGACCGTTGATTCTCAGGATGCGGTGTACATTTAAGATTTGGGTTCATTCTCCAGGGAGGTCCTTTGCAGACAAAGCTGGTGGTAAGGGTGATCTTTCTGACAATTTAAATGCAGCCGCACGATCATGTTGAAAGAGTGACCAGGAGGCTTGGATGAGCTCATCAGTGCCCGAAATGTATCCTACAACTGTCATCTGGTTGTTTTGAGCGCGAGATTTCTTTCTCTGTAACACGTAGGATCTGGCTGCCCTGCCACATCTCCAAAAAGTCGTGAACCTTGGCCATTCTCCACAATTTCGTTTGCTCTGCCTCTTTCTTCATTTCCGAGTCATTTTCTATGTTTCTTGTATCTGATACTGCGTTGTCGCCCGCCATACTCCAGTTACTGGCTCGAGCAAACTACCTTACAATGACTTTTTCGCGAAGGGTGTCACCTGTGGTTTTTGACTGCCTCCAGCCAATAACTTCTCGCCTAAGGGAAAAACCCGCCTCCACCCTGACACATGTGGTATAATAGAGAATATGTCGCATGTCACATTGGAGAGATGGGTGTACTTTGAGTGCATTCCCACCTGTTAGCACCACCAGTCAGTCATGTCCGGTATCCAATATGTAATGTTAATCTCCATTGGGTCGGAGTGGTAATCATTCAGATTTGGGTTAATTAGCCCTATTTCTTTGGTGCTTCAGACGGGGAATTGAAATAAAGCCATGCAGCAGTTAATAAGGGTGCTGCGCGATTGCTTCGTACGGGTGTTGTCCTGGCCACATTCTAAGGTGTTAAGTATTCTTCATCATCGCTGGACGAATCATATGAATCAAAGGATGATTGACAGAATCTTGAAGCCGTTGGAGAGGGGACAAGTTTGCTGCTTGGGAGGCTTTCGTGTTTATTGACCCGCACACATTGATGTTTGGCACAGTATTCATGCTCCACGTACTTCAGAAAGGCCCCTTGGTATTCGATAGCAAAGGATGTCTCGACCTCAGGATTAATATCCATTCCCTTGTCCAACTTTCTGAACCATCGCAACTTCCGGAAAAGATCAAGGATATGGGCAGAAATGAGAAGCATGCCTGTCAGTGGAGTCCCTTCAGTGTAGTATTTGGAGAGCTTCTGTCGAGCTAACTTCACAGGAAAGAACAAGTCTTCCTTCCATGGAGTCATCTTCTTAGCCAAAGCTCGCATCATGCCATCCATATGATCGAACATGTTATTGTACACTGTGATAATGTGATGCGATGTGACCATATACCTCTTTGACATCCAGAGGGTCCAATATCAAAATGGCCTCAGTATATCCATGACATACTTCACAATGGTCCATTCATCTTGAGTTGTAAAAAGTGATCGGTACTCAGTGTATTTTGGCTTTTGAAGCCAGTCGTGTGTGAATTCCCGTAATCGGTAGGCGCGCTCGAGCAACTCCAATTTTGAGTTCCAATGTGTCTTTACATCCATAATCAGAAGTACTGCAATCCGGACTTCATCTCTTTGACGGTCAATGAACTCGTTTTGACGACCAGGTGTCAACGTAATCAATACAGCAAGCATCCTCTGCTATATGAAGGTCAGTTTCAGGACTTTCAAAATATCATGAAATACGTACTTTCTCAATTATCTTTGCGAAACCTGGTCTCATGGCCGACACCTTGTTCACTCTAGCATTGCGCTCTTTTCGAAGTCTTCAACTCTTCCCGATGTCTATGCTTTCATTCTCTCCAAAATCCCGATCGCACTCATTGGCTTCCCAAGACTTAGTGGAGCCTGTTACACCGAGACTGCTCATAAAAGCACCTAAAGCAAGCTGTATGACGTGCGCCATGCATGGTATATGGTTCCTCAATGCAGGCCATTCGATTCCAGAGGCCTCAAGTGTCAATTGCAGCTTGCGTGTCATCGAGTAATTTGAGGAAGCATTATCAGTTGTAATACCAAGCAAACGGCTGTCGGTAAGCTCCAAATGATCAAGCACATCCTTCAAATTCACCGCGAGCTTTGCTCCAGTATGTTGGCCCTTGACATATCATCCTTAGTTATCTTTCACAAGTGGAAAGAAATAAGCAATGAACCTCATTGAAAGCGAGTTGAACTTTATGCACTGCCCAATTTCGATCTATATAGTAAGCAATGACCGACGTGAAGGATAGTATGTTAGTTGATGTCCATCTGTCCAAAACTAAACTAACTTGATTTTGTGAAGGCAACTGCTTCTGAATTGCATCCATGGTCAGTGCATATTCCCTCCGGCAAATGTTGCTAAGGGTCGTAGCTGACAGTAGCACTTGGTCATCACGTAATGACTTCTATGACTGTCGTAGCTCCAGAGTGGAGATCGCGTTCCATTGAATGTGAAACGAAACACATCCTAACATGAGGTAGTGACTCGAAGTGTCATGGTGAAATCCGCAAGTTTCAAAGTCATTAGCTGCAAGTTTGGAACGTTTTGTGTGTGATTTTGATCAATATGGAATAACCTGGATGTCAAATATGATTTGTCTGTACGAATTCACTATTGTGATTCCTCGACTTCCTTGCCTCTTCAGGATGGCCAAAGCTGTTTCATTGACCATCAAACTAGTCAATTCAGTAACCCCTGACTGTGTAAATTTGTTCAACTTTACGATGTAAGCTTTTGCAAGTAAGTGTTTCCCCATTCAGCTGGTCCCATGTCCTGATGGATGGCATAGAACTTGATGACAAACGATACATATGATGCCAGGGCTGCCCCTCATCTCAGTTGCACAGTCTAAATAGAATTGCCACGAAGGCGCATGTCTATAATTATTCCAGGAAATTGGTCGCTTCGAACCTGTATTCATTGACGCCCACCAAGAATCGAAGGTGATTTGGAAGGTAAGGTCGCTCAAATCACGAATAAAGAATCCTTCGTTTTTTGAAGAGATTACAACCTCGAGCAAAGAGGTGTTCAAAGATTTGCAATCCACCCTGGTGGTAAGAATTAGAAAGCTGGGTATTCTGACTCGAAAGACTGCGAAAAGTAATGTTACAGTATAGCAGACTGCGGGTTTGTAACTATTGACTCTACAGCTACGAGCAACTAAATCTGATCTGGAAGACATTGCACACATATTTGTGAAGTTGTATACAAGGACAGATTGCAAAAACTGACTGCGTAAAACTCAATTTAGGACCAGTACAATGCAGTTCATTGCTGCATAGCGTTCTGAACGTCACCAAAACTGTTGATACTATGTGGGCGCTCAATTGTAGGAGGCAGATGCGATATCAGTACTAGCATTTTTGCCAATAAAGAATGCCGATTCGGACATTGAGGGTTATCTGCGTTCTATTACCATCAGATTATCCGAGATCCAAGATCAAAAATCGTTGACTCTCCATTGACACTGATTCTGGGATATGGTTACGATCTTGTCGCAAGCATTTTTGCCTAGTAAGGCAGCGAAATATTCGATGATGGATCAATGAAGTCACACAGCCCCTTGATTTTCTAAGATGCAAGGCCTCGAATTGTTGACACTCCATGGACACTAATTTTTAAAACATAGTGAGGATGTTGTCGCAAACATTTTTGCCTAGAATGGCAAGCGATAGTTCGATTATGGCTTAAAGTCACTGCACAACGCTTGCATTTTGCAAGATGCAAGGCCAAAAATCGTTGACGCTCCGTTGACGCTCAATTTTAGGACATAGTACCGATGTTGTCGCAACGATTTTTACCTAGAAAGGCAGCTGATTGTATAATTCTGGCTGAATGTCGCCGCTCAGCCATTGGATTTTCCAAGATGGATGGCCTAAAGTCGTTGACGCTATGGTAATGCACATTTTTAGGACATAGTAGCAATGTTGTCATAACAATTTTTGCCTAGAACAGCAGCCGATAGTTCAAATATGCATTATAGTTGCCGTACAGTCCTTACATTTTCTATGAAGCAAGGCCAAAATTCGTTGGAACTCCATTGATGCTCATTTTTAGGACATAGTAGCGATGTTGCCGTAACCATATTTGCCTAGAAAGGCGGCCGATAGTACGATTATCAGTTAAAGTAACCAAGCAGTCCTCTGGATCTTCCATGATGCAATGTCAAAAATCGTTGACGCTCATTTTTAGGATCTGGCAACATGCGTGTCATTTGCCTTTTTCGCTATAACGCCAACCAATACATTCACATTGGAAGGATGTGATAATGCTGCCCATTGATTGCCGAATGTGTACGACTAAAAATTGTTGACACTCTGTTCACGCTCACATAAATCACATTGAAACAGAGTTTGTACAGTCAATGATTGTATGCAACAAATCATATACACATTATTGACATCTGATATTGCATTTGTATGTATTATCGTTGGCATCCAGGAGTTATGTGACATCTCAATTTATGATCAACTGCTATCGACGCTATCTGAGTGAGAGATGACATGGCCCTATCACATTCCCGCGCTTTCGGCCGGCAATTTACGGTATGTAGATCATGTCACTAGTTTTTGGTAAATATAGCTTAACTTCCTCGCCTTTCCTTATCCAGCTCCTTACCCTCGATTCCCATGACGCACCGTAAACAATTATAAATATCTCAACCATGTGAACAAGATCTGTGCGGAGAGTGATGCAGTTGGATAGATGGATAAATGCAGCATAATGGTCATCGTTCAGGCAGATTGATCAAGAGCACTGACTGCTCGCTCTATGACACATATGACATCACTCACTGAAGATTTGTTAGTATATTTCATCAATAATTCAGCTTTTGCTTTGTTCCATAACAGTCACTTGCAGATAGAAATTGAACATATTGGCCATTTTTCCCAGTGATTTGGATTCTAGAACTTTCACATGCTGCGTTCGAACCTTGCACATGCACAGACGAATTATCAAGTCTCACTATGGGGTCAATGCAATCAAGAAAAAGCTGATACATAGCAAAATTGGTAAGCAACTTGCTTTTCACCAAGATATAACGTCAAAAATTACACTTTGCCTCGCTATTCCTCCGCTGACGTAGGATCCGTCACCATGTCTTTGTCCAAATCCGAAATCTCTATGGTGAATAACTGGAGGCTATATGCTGGGGTAAACGCTTACTGGTTCAACAGGCTTTGCTTTCTTCAAAGGTAACGTATTGCGTTCTGGGGCGGGCTCAAGACCAGATATGCTTGTGTTCAACTGCAGCTTCACCGAACCTAGGCTAATATGACTACTTCCTGGTCGAGAAGTCCCTTGCGGCATTTGCGATATTCCGGCGGCAATCTCAAGAAACTCCAAATGCACTCCAAATGTTGTCGGTGCAGGTGCCACAGCAACATCAACCTTTTGCGGTTGAACAACGGCCGGAACCCTCAATTCGGATGGACCGTTCTTCTTGTTCCTGTCATGGAAGTAGTCAGCTACATCCTCCCATCCCAGTTGGTTCAATTCATCAAGGTTCATCTGCTTCTGCGGAAACCTATCCATGTGGTGCTGTACCGTGTTGGTGATTGTGCCCATCACCCAGCCGGGTTCGTCATCTTCGCTCAGCTTGCCCTGCTCTGTCTCCTCATCATCCTCATCTTCTCCATCCTCCTCATTGCCGGAACTTGCAAGATCACTCAGACTGTCACCGATAGCAATTATCATCTCCTCAAAACTGGTTGCGGGCTCTCTGGTTGTCAATCCCACGATTTCAGCATGCTTCATATCTTCCTGCTCTTCATGAACCGCTGCCTCTGCGTCTTCAACTCGATTTCTTGCCCCTGCGGGTTCTCTCTCAACATAATCCTCATTCCATTTCTCTTTCTCTTCATTGCTGAAGAAGTGCGTTTCTTATCATTTCTCTGCCGCAAGCTTCTATTTGGATCTCAAGCTGCGCAATTCCCCAAGGGCTCGGTCGCTTTCATCCTCCAAGCCACTCATGCCTTCATTCGCTTGATGACATTGTTAGGTAGACCACTTTGTCGATTTGCAGTACCTGCCTGCCAGAAGTCGCGAAATGTTCCTTTTCGGAGCATTGACGATTGTAGTTTGTGTTGACTTTGTTTTTGGGCAAGATGTTGGATATTGCAAGATATGGACAATATGGAGGCAAGCTGCGTCTTTTATGTCAAGGTTAGTACGTTTCCTCATCTGGAACGATGCAATACCACCCTTTTGACTGTCAATAAATCGGGAATAGTTAGGCTAACCGTACAACATGATTCGATTGTTAGTGTCACTTTCATGTATTATCCCGGGGATTCTTTGAGACAAATATTAGCAGATGTCCTTTCCCTCAAACATTGTCCTATTGATAGTTGACAATCATGCAATTTCGGCTGCCATACACCACAATTTATCCCTCTCAACAGACAAACAACAATGGACCACCATATTGTACATCTCGGGGATATTGGAAACCCCTGCAACTTTCAGCCATACACAGCAGAATTCATCTTGAGTATACGAAACATGTTGGCAGCTAGTTATTCCATTCTGACATCAAGCTAACTATATAATCCTCAGGACTTCCCACTTCTTTTCGTTATCATCTTCCTCTCCTAATTAACACTAGCAAATCATGGATACCTAACCACCCCAGCCAGGTCCGAGCGGATCCAAATCCAGCCAATTGGCAGGCGCTTCGTCAAATACGTCACGTATCGACACACAGCAAGAATGCAGACAGCACTTAGTCCACCATGACGCTGCCAATGCAGCCACCAAAAATATGACCCAAGATGCACATTTAAAAATCATCTGTGAGACTGGAAGTAGCACGAATAACAAGCAGTATGCATTGGGATGTAACTATATCCATACTGTGGTCAATGGCCATCAAATAGCCATTTACCATACAGTGGGTGTACGCCGAGAGGTACGAGACTAATTTATCGCTTCCTGTAACAGGAAGCCTCCATGGTCGACCAAGGCATATGTCCGCACAGTCAGCGAAATCAAACATGATGATGTTTTAATCTCTGGGATTTTCGCGTGAGAATTTGCTGAGAAGCATCCTCGAGAGTGGAAGAATGAGGCTTTCATCACCTTAGAGGAGGCTACGGAACTGTATATGGTTGAGGTATTAGCCGCATCTCATTGTTTGGAGAAGCAACAAATTTCTTGTAGGTATTCAACATGTCCTGTACAATGGCAAGGCAGGGAGATCGTGTACAGCTGGAACCGTCCGACATGCGCCTGGCCTTGAACCTGGCCAAATTTGCCAAAGGAGGGTTGTCACTCGCCACAATAGAGGAAACACAATATCTAATCAAGAAACGTTGTGTCAAGTTCCGGGAAGAGAAGATGCGGAGTGTTCAGTTTCCTTGGCATGAAAAGTTAAAGGCTGCGATTCAAAGACACCTGACTATGTTTCGTCAATACCACATGCCCGGATGCTTTTCTTGCCATAATTGCACTGCAAGGTATCCGCAGACACGCTGGAGATGCAAAGAAACAGGTGTACCTCCACCCAACCAACACGGACAGCAGACTCCACAGCCGACGCCACCTCTGCCGGGAACACCACCTGCCTCAACCAGAAATACGTTCAGTGCTCAATGTTTTGAAATCATCAATTTGCCGGCCAGATATGCGTATTCACATCAATCACTTCCCTGTGCTGAATTTTTTACCCTCGATACATCTGGCCAGGATAGTGAGCACGACACAGATTTTGATCTAGATATGCTGCCTGATAAAAGAACATCCACTGGTTAGTACACTAACTGCTGTGTGGTAATGCAGCTAACATTCATTTTGAAGACCAGAGCATCCTATTGAGCAAACCTGGCAGTGATGACTAGTATTGATTACATGGCACGGCATTTTGGAGAGTATTATTATCCTGAATTCACCGATACTGTAAAGCATATTTTAAAGGATATATTTATATGTATTATTAAAGAACAATGTAATGATCAAGAAGAAAGTAAATGAAAATGCTGGAAAGGCTGCCAAATCAACGTGAATGATGGACTATGCCAAATCAAATGATTGCATATTGTGGATACACCCATGGCAAAATGAGCGTCAACGATTCTTGGTCATGTGTCCTGGGTAATCTGGGGGGTGATAGGGTGCAAACAGTCATAAATGAAGTATTGGTTACCTTTATAGGCAAAAGTGGAAGTGAAACGCTCCCTGCCCCATCATGAACATGAGAATCAACCGAGCGTCAACGATTCTCGGTCATGTATCTTGGGTAATCTGGGGGGCAATAGGTTGCAAATAGTCATAAACGAAGTATTGGCTGCCTTTATAGGCAAAACACAAAGTAAAACCCTCCCTGCACCATCGTGAGAGTGAGCTTCAACAGAGCGTCAACAATTCTTGGTCATATATCTTGGGAAATCTGTTGGGTGATTGGTTACACATAGTCATAAACAAAGTATTGGCTGTGTGTATACGCAAAAGAGAAAGTGAAATGCTCCCTGCCCCATCATGAAAATGAGCGTCAACGGAGTGTCAACGATTGTTGGCCTTCGATTATGGTTAATTACAGTGCGATGTTGCAGTTATTGTCTATATACATGGTTTTGACTGTTTTTGTATGCTAAAAGGCTGAAGAATACTGAGTGGTAGCTCTGTAAATCAAATCGGTTGTTACTGTCCAGGGGGATGTGGAAGGAGTATTTCGTACATATCTGCCCATAAAGGCTGCGATATCCTTGTTTATGGATGCTTGTAATCAAGCGCCACACATATTGCTGAAGATGCAAGACCCAAAATCATTGACGCTCCGTTGACGCTGATTTTCAAGATGGGGTAGAGAGCATTTCGCTTGCTTTTTTTGCCATAAAGGTGGCCAATACTTTGTTTATGACTGTATTTGATCTATTACACCCCCAGATTACCGAAGATACACCACCAACAATCATTGATGCTCCATTGACGATCAATTTCAGGATGTGGTACGGCACCGGTGTCAATTCATTTTTTTCATGAAGGCGGCCAATACCTCAAAAATGGACTGTGCCATACAAATGTCGATATTTTACAATCAACTGTAGCATATCTGAATGCGACCATAAATGTGAAACCCGACACGTGGAACCGGACATTGGAACCAACAGGTCTAGCAAAACCCAGCAAAACCCGCGGGTTGACAGGTATGGGTCCGGGTTTGGCCCGCATAGAGTCAGCAGGTCGGGTTTTTGGACAGGTCTGGATCCAAACTGAGCTGTTGTTGCCGTCCAAACCCAGATGGCAGGCCGGTTACCTGGACCCGTTGCTACCTCTATTTCTACTTGGTCAGATTCACAAAGTGAAGGTGATGTGCCGTAGAGGTCGAATGAATACCCATTATACCCAGGATGGAAATCATGAAATGGTTACAGTTCTAGCATGTATTGCAGCAGATGGTAGAGTTATACCTCCCAGTGATATCTACAAGGGGTCAAGGCATCAAATAGGATGGCATGCTGGCATGCAAGAGAATGAGCAAGCAACATTTGCATGATCAACTAAAGGCTGGACTAACAATCAACTGGGACTGGAATGGGTGGAACAGAACTTTGAGAAGTATACTATTAAGATGTTTGCACCATGAGAATGGCCTCCAGCTCATGCTGACTATTACAGTGCAAAGGACAAGCCACGTATTCTAATCCTTGATGCGCATTGCTGTCATCCACCATGGCAATTTTTCGATCATTGCTTGAAAAGTAATATCTACCGTAATTGCCTTCCTGCACACTCTACACACATCCTTCAAACTCAAGATGTGGGGCTGTTTGGTCCTTATTTGCGCTGCAACAGCAATGAACTGAATATCTGGGTTAGAAATGGAGGGAATGCAATTAAGAAAAGACAGTTTTATAAGTCAGCCCACCTGCTATATCACTCTATACTCCACCCTAACTCTTTCTCACAGACTTGCCACATGTGCTAGAGCTGCAGCATATACCAAGAACAACATCTTGAGTGCCTTTGAGACAACTGGGATCTGGCCTCTTAACTGACGGAAGGGTTTTCTTGGGCAGTCACAAAATCTTACTCGATTTGAATCTCCGCCAGCCACTGTCACTGCACTTCTCAGTGCAACCCCCAGACAGCCCAGAGCCTGTAGGCTGAGTAATTGCAGTGCACTTCCCCTTGTCACTCGACAATCACCTTCCTCCCTTAAGTTGAATCCACTTGTAGCACAGCTAGAAAGGTCAGCTCAGGGTGCACTTGCAGATAATGAATTAGAAGATACAATACTGAGAACACTTCGCTCAGAGGCCAAGGACACCACTGTCGTAGCAACCAAAAACCGCCGCTACCTTCGTAAAGCTCGTGCATATACAGCTGAAGATGTGGTTCAGCTCAGGGAACAATGTAAGAGACTAGACAGAGACAAAGTGACCAAAGCCAAAATACGCCAAGAAAAGGCTGCAGCAAAGGTAGTATCATCTGGAAAGGGGTCAAAGAGCTCTAAACATGTGGAAATGATGATCATAGGTACAAAGAAGGCACATGTGATTATGCTGAGTGATTGGCAGGATGAGGAAGAAAATCTGGTGGGTGGAGTGGGGTGGGAGGAGGAGGAGAATTGGGGAGAGGAGGACTCTGTTGTATATATTGGTGATATGCTGGACCTAGAGGATGCTATGGAGTATGGAAGGGGAGAGAAGGTGTTAGTAGTCAACCCCCAGTAGTGACTCGGTCAGGGAGAGTGGGTAAGACCGGTGATGTACATCAATACATACTGCCTGCGGGTGTCGATTTCCCAGTCATGGGCAGTCACTCGGTACAATATGTTATGTATGCTACAGACTCAACATGCTACTATCACTGCATGGTTGTCACAGGTAGGAACTTTCCATGGCTTCTGTTACCAACTTACCATTGTTAGCATTAATGCAATTCACCGTGATTTGGATAATTGTCAACAATTTGACCATAATCATCACCTACCTACCATGTAACAAGTTCATTGCCACGTCTGTGCCACTATGAATGACTTTTGAACATGTGATCTGCAAACATCAGGTCACAGACAATATTACCACTTATCATTTGAAAGAGTTCAACTGTTACTTTTGTGACAGTATTGGCTTCCTTCTCTGAATTAGTCACTGACACTTGACACCTTTCCAACCTCAGACTGATAGGCAAAATGAGTGCTAGTGCCAAACAATGCAGCAGTACCTCGAAGCCTTTTGTTATTGTGTGCAGGGCAGCTGCTTTGAACTGTTACCACTGGCAGAATTCATGTAAAACAGCTGCATCCACCATTTGATGCTGATGACTCCCTTCTGGGTAAACTACAACCACCATTCTACAATGCAGTTGAAGCTACCCAAAAACTTCAGTTTTAGATCACAGGTTCAGGCAGATGGGTGGATGGCAGGTCTGAAAGAGACTTATCTGATCCTCTGGAAACATGTATTTAAGGCACACATGAGGTATCCAAAGTACATCAGCAGGAAAGAAATTACTTTCGCAGTTGGACACAAAGTATGACTGTCAACCAGGAACATGTGACCATCATGGCCTTCAGACAAGGTTGAATACAATTGAATGGGCCCATATATGGTAAGCATGATCATCCATCAGCATGCTAACAAAATGGACTTGTCGAACACAATGTGGAAGTGCATTATTTTCCATGTGTTGCACCTTGATTATTACACACCACTGGTCATTAGTCAACATTTCACAGATCGACAGTTTAGGATACTCAGAGCAACAGAATCATTGTAAATTAACCCCATATTCGCTGCCATTTAGCACTATGCGATGCTCCAATACGTCATCTGATGGACCAGGTACAGCCATAAGAATGTGCACCGAACAGCAGTAGAATCTTGATAGCTGTTGACAACTGGTTGACAAGTTCCACCAAGATCAGCATGATTGCCCTCAGGAGTAGATATATAAGATTCATGTTTGCAGATCTTCAGAGAAGAAAACAATTTGAACAATTCCGATGTACACATGTTTCTTCAATCTTGACTTGTCTAATTGGATTTGGGCCAGTAATATATTGCATCTGCACAGCAGTTACAACCAACCAAGAGTGGTGGAGATTTCCAGTGCACCAAATACCGGAAATGGTTGCAATTGGGCTGTAAAACATCGCTGAGGGATATACTGGTTCATGTGATATTCTTTGTAGAGTGATTGTTTCATTCCTTGTTTCCCTCGTCTACTCTTCTGATATACTGGCTGTGGCAGCCCACAGAATACACACCAAAACAGTGGGAAAATGTACTGGTGATACATAATTCAACGCCAGTTATGCGGTTGAGCATAAATGTTGCTCTTACGGCATATAAATGTGTCTCGGATATCATAGTACTGTATTCTGCTTATATTCACAGTCTACATCACGAGAAACCATACCACTCTATTGTATGTTCATCGGCAAGTATATGCATACATGCCCTTTCGATATATCAGGAATCATAGTTACCTCAACACCCTTGCTGACTAGGTTGCCCATGGTTTCAAGCAGTAGTATTGAGCCACTGTGTGCCAGTGATGGCAAAGGCCGAGAAGTCAATGAATCATCTATGATCATGCACCTGGATAGATATGGTATGTACATGCACCTCTGCATTAATTGTGGACCCAGCACTAGTTGGGTCATTTGAATCCAACAGATCTAACTGTCACAGTATCAGATCACATGTGCTCAATTATCATTGTAATCACATCTATACAGCTGGTTTTGAGACTGGATGCTGGTTTACATGCCAACTTGGAGATATTCGGGGATTTAAGGTCAATTACTTAGTGCTGAGTGTTTGGAATGGGAGTTACAGTCCATTGGCACTTTTTTTAAGGTGTGCTCTTTCTTTCATTTCCATTTTAGCCTGGCTGTGCCACCTTGTATAGTCTTGTTTCTGAACTTGATGCCATGCACTCAATCTGTTGAATATGATTGCCTGCAACAGTCCCTTCTCCAATATATAGAAGTATTCTCAGCACAGATCAATTTAATATCACCATCATTATTCGTTTCATTTTCATGTTATTCAATCAGATATGTATCTTTCTTAGTCTAGTGGAGACATCCAATTCTACCTGTATTTGCTCCTTCTGGTGAAAGGCAGGTGGGAATTCTCTGAGTTCATCCGATCAATATTGATACATATTATCATGATAACTGTTTTGTTAGTATTTCTCCGATATTGTAGTGGTTAGAAGCTGCTGTAGTTTGTGGTGAGCTTGAGTTCTTACCTGATCCCCTGTATTGATTCTGTTTGCGCAGTTGACACTTTGTTCTTGCTAATCATCCCGCACTGTAGATGGTGCTATGTTTATTAGTGACTTCACTGTATCCACCTCTACCAGATCATGTCTTCCAATCTGACACTGTCTATACTGTGCTATTAGCATTGTTATTTCATTGAGCATTCTCTCCACTCACAGAGTGGGTTACTTCCTTTTGTCACTTCATAATCTGGTTCCCTGTAATATCTGGTTCAGGATATTCCAATGAATTCCTGCGGAGTGTTCTAACCATACTGCTGTTGTGGGCTCCATTTGTTTTACAATGATGTGGTTAGAAGATAAGTAGCCCATGGTTAAAACTCAGTAGCTCTTCATGTGGAATATAAAGTGAATATGTGTGGAACCAGCTGTCCTGATTATTATTGTATAAGAACAATAAGTGAAGGAATAATGGAATACCCAGTAATGGGAAACCAGACAAATTGTATGAATCCACAAAAACTTTACGCAGGTGTGTAAAATCAAGATCTGGGAAAGATATACCATGTACTCCATTGAATGTTGGGATAATGCTCCATTTCTGCCCTCGGGTCTCCAGATTCAAATCCTTCATATCACCCAATCTGCTTCAAATATTAATGTATCTCCCTGTGTACACCATATGTTTTCACCAGGTTCTATATGTTGCTTGACCAAGAATTCGACTTTGAGAAATATTATGGGAGAATAGTGAGCAGGCAATTGGGAATAGTTGTCGATGAATTCATCTTTGGCAGGCAAAGTGTTGGCAAAGATTCCGGACAGCGGCTTAGGGTCCGGGTCCAGGTCAGAACCGAACCATTGCCAACTATGCGATCTGATTTGTCCATACACCTGAACAGTCAATTCGCGTATGGTTCGATGACCGTCTCACAACCCTTCTGAATTGGGCTGGTTATAAGCAGCTCATCCAGCGGGTCCGTCTGTTCATTTGTATGATGCTTATGCTTTCCTATTTGATTATTGTATTTGGTCGAAACTACTCAACTAACATCCAGAAATACTTCTTTAAACCCCTTGCAGGTTGCGACATCGGCTGTTTTGGAATCACTGTTTTCAATTTGTATTGTGTATCAAGGAGTACCAAGGTGGTCAATAGTTCTTTTATGATCTGATACATCTGCGCCACGCCTTGATTACCCAATATACATGACCAAAAATTGTTGAGACACACACAGTTGACAGTCATTTTCAGAATGGGGCAATGACTGTGTTGCTTTCTTTTTCGCCTATGAAGGCATCCATTACATCTATTATGCCTAACCACTGCCAGATCACTTTGTAATTACCAGACTTAGTAGACTAAACATCTTTGATGCTCTGTTGACACTCATTTTCATGATGGGGTAACGAACATCTCAGGCATTGTTTTGCCTGAAACGGCTGCCAATACATTGTATATGAATTATTACCACAAATCAACACTGAGATAACTCCTTGATTGACACTCATTTTCAGAAAGGGGCAGTGACCATGTCGCTTGCTGTTTTGCCTATAAAGTCAGCCAATACAACGGTTATGCTACACAGCAATTAAATTACTTTACAATTACCTTGCTTACAAGACCACAAATCGTTGATGCTCCATTGACGCTCATTTTCAAGATGAGATCGGGAGGTTGTTGCTTTGATTTCTGCCTATAATGACGGTCACTACTTCAATTATGTATAACGATAACTAAAAAAATTTTCAATTACCAGACTTAAATAACCTAAAGTTGTTAACTCTCTGTTGATGCTCATTTTGCAACATGCGTTTCCGCAGTATGCAATCAATTGATTTTGCGTAGTTTATCATTCACATTGTTTTGGCAGCCTTTCTAGCATTTTCATTGACTTTCTCCTTAATCACTACATTGTTGTTCAATAATACATATAAGTATATCCTTTGAAACATACTTTACAGTGTCCGCTGATGATAGATAATAATACACTCCAAAATTGCGTTCGTTTCAATCAATCCTCATCATCACTTGCATCTTGGCTTAATAGGCTGCGCTGGTCTTCACACCCGATGATAGCTACGTTACCACACAGCAGATCGCGTACTAACCACTGGATGTTCCTTCATCAGTCAGCATATGTGCATCATAATTTGTATTGTGCTGGCTATCCTGGGTCTATGCATCAAGAGTAAATAATTAATCACAGGGAAGAGATGAAATTGAATACAAATATCTGGCTGGCAAAATGACAATTTCGGAACGTTGATCTCCGGCATTGTAACCTGGTGTTACAGGTGGCGCTCTTGGCTGTGGTGGCATTCTGGGTAGCGGGTACATCAGCTCTGGAGTCAGCTGTCTACGTCAGTCGGGTGGAGGTGCATCGGGTTCTTTGGGTATCCAGAGTGTCTGCGGACTCTTTCCGGTGCCATTTTGCCGGAAAAGGCATCAGTCTGTGTCATTTTTCCAAAGCATCGCCAGGTGTCTGTCTATTCCAGCCTTCCTCTGTTGATGCGCCGGACACTCAACACCCAGCTTCATCTCTTCTCGGACTTCGGCGCGAGGTTTCTACATCAGATACTGCGGTTCCTCGATTGTGGTGCGCGAAAACTGGCATTTGCCCATTTTGGCCATATTCAATTCTCGGCACAAGTCGGACTGTTCCATCTGTACACGACCTCCTTGGCTTTGCAATAGTAGCAGACATGTTGAATACCTACAGGAAATTAGTTGCTGCTTCTAACAATGCGATTCCGCTATTACCTCTACTATATATGCTTCTGTAGTGTCCTCTAAAGTGATATATGCCGGATTTGTCCAGTGTCGGGGATGCTAATCATGAATTTGATGTGCAAACATCCCAGAGCTGACAACATCATAATGATCGATTTCGCGGACGGTGCGGAGAATTGCCTTGGTCAACCATGGAGGTTTCCCATTACTGGCAGCAATAAATTTGTTCCATAGCTCTCTACGTTCACCCGCTGTACATTTTACTGTTCACTGATGGACATTGACCACAATATGGATATACTAACATCGAATTATGCGATGCTTGTTATTCTTGCTGCTTCCAGTTTTACAGACGATGTTTAAACGTGCATTCTGGGTCATATTGTTTGTGGCTGCATTGGCAGCGTCGTGGTGGACTAACTGCTGTGTGCGTTGTTGTTTATGTGCAAATGAGTGGAATATTAAATGAAACACCCATTGATCGCTTCGATTCGGATTTGGTTTCCCCAGGGTGAGGTGTTTTTGTATTCATGGTTCGGTGGTTTGAAATTGAAAAGGAAGATAATAACGAAAAGAACTGGAAAGTGCTGAGGAATATATAGTTAGCTTCATGTCAGAATGGAATGAGTAGCAGCTGAGTTGTACATTATACTCAAGATGAATCCTGCTGCTTATAGCTGCAAGTTGCAGGGGTTTCCCATTGTCCCGCAAGGTACCATATGTCGGTCCGACATTGAGTGTTTGTGTCCAGGGATACTTTGAGGTTTATGACAGCCGAAATCAGGTGATGGTCAGATATAAATGAGACATTCTACCAGGGAGAGGATGTCGGCTGATGTTTGTCTCAAACAATCGCCGCAATAATACATGAAACAGATACTAACAATGAAGTAATGTTGCATCGTTGGCCTAACTATTCCCGTTTTATTGATGGTCAAAAGACTGATTTGGCTTTGTTCACACTCAGTAAACCTACCAACCTTGATATCAAATACGCAGCTTCTCTCCATACTGTCCATATCTGGCAGCCTCCAATATGTTACCCAGCAACAAAGTCGAGACAAAGTACAATGGTCAGTATCCCGAAACAGCACTTGTTGCCACTTTTGGCTGGCAAATACAGCAGTTCAAGAAACCGATCCACACTGTAATGTTATCAAGCCAAGGATGGTAAGTGCGTTATGAAAGCAGACAGATTACGAGCCCTTGGGGAATTGTGCAGGTTGCGATCTACAAAGAAGCTTGAGGCAGAGAAACGACCAGAAACTCACTTCTTACGCAATGAAGAGATAGAGAAATGGATCGAGGATTATGTTGCAAGAGAAGCCTCTGGGGCAAGAATGCGAGTTCAATACACAGAGGTCATGATTGGGCAGGAGCAGGAAGATACAGAGACAGCTGACAATGCGGTAGTGAGGAACAGACAGCCCGAAAACACATTTCATGAGATGATGGTAGGTGAGAGAGACATTCTCAGTGATCTTGCAAGTTCCGAAAATGGTGAGGATAGAAAAGATGAGGATAATGAAGAGATGGAGCAGGGGAATCTGAGCGAAGAAGATGCTCCCAGCTGGGAGATGGGTACAATGTCCAAGACAGTACAGCAGCGTATGAAGAGGTTTTGGCAGAAGTAGACAAGGCTTGACAAATTGACACAACCGGGATAGGGGAACGCAGCTGACTACTTCTGTTAAAGAGATAAGATGTACTCCACATCGAAACGGAGAACTCCGGCAGTCGTTCATCTGCAAACAGATCGTGATGCAGCCGCACGTGAACCCACCTCATTTGGAGAGCTGATGGAGTGTCTTGATATTATCCCCGGAATATTGCAAATGCCGCAAGGCACTTCTCAACCAGGAAGTAGTCATATGAGGCTTAGTTCTGGGAAGCCACAGTCGGACACAGGTGAAGATGGTCCTGCGCCTCCCGCAATGCCCGATCCATTACATATGCTGAAGGTCAAGCCTGTTGAACCTGTCACCTTTGATGACTGCATGTAACCTCCCCTGCCAATCAACATATAGAAATCGGATTCGGACGAAGACATGGAGGCAGCTCCTGCGACATTGGACCAATGGATAGGCAAACTGTGATTTTTGACCTCATAACTTGGTGAAAAGCAATTTGAGTACTCATTTTGCTATGTGTCCACTTTTTCTTGACTGCAGTGACCCAGCTGTGAGACATCATGAATTATCTATGCATGTGTACAGGTCGAACACACCATACAACAGTTCTAGAACCTGAATCTGGTTGGTAGACAGTGAATAAGCTCGATTTCTGTTTGCCGATTACTGTGAAGTGAGATAGCAACAGCTATATTAGTGACGAAATGTAACAACAAAATTCAAGTGAGTGATGTTATACAGGTCATTGAAAGAGCGGTCTGTGCTCACTTTGAATCCCTCTGAATGATGACCATCATGCTGCATTTGTCCACTCATCCAGCTGCATAATTCTCCGTACAGACCTGGTGCACACGGTTGAGAAATATAGAATTACTTATGGTATGTCATGACAATCGAGGAGGAGGAGGAGCTGGATGAGGACAGGTGAGGAAGTCAAGCTATATGAATTACAACATAGTGAAATAATCTACATGCCATGATTTGCCGGCCAAACCCGCAGGAATGTGATTTGGCCACCTCATCTCTCACTCAGACAACCTAGATAGTGGTTGATTAGAAATTGAGATGTCTCAAAGCTGCTAGATGCACACAATAATACTTAGAAACTCACTTTTGCATATCCGTAATGTGTTTCCCATTTGTTGCATACAATGATTGGGTTTACAAAGGCTCCTTCGATGTATTCAATGTGAGTGTTAACAGAGCATCAATGATTTCAAGTCTTGCACATTCTAAAATCAAAGTGCAGCATTGTCTCGTTCTTCCAAACTGGATGTATTGGTCGGCAGTATAGCTGAAAACGCAAATGACACACTCATTGCGCTATCCTAAAATGACTGTCAATGGAGCATCAACTATTTTCAGTCTTATGCATTCTACACTCAAATGGCTGCATTGTCAGCTCCTGGCAAAGTGAATATATTGGTCGGCATTATAGCTGAAAACACAAATGAAACGCTGGTTCTACCATTCTAAAACTGAGCTTCAAAGGAGCAGCAACAATTTTCAGACTTACGTATTTGGCAACGAAATGCCTTGTGTCATTTCTAAATGGCATTTTTGATAGTCCATCTTGTCTGTATCACCCTGTATACAACTTCACAACAATACAATCAATGACTCACACGGCTTACTATTGTCTTGCGTGTAGCTCAAGATTCAATATTGAAACAGCAGCATTCTACTCAACAATAATATTACTTTTGACTGTCTCTCAACCGGATTTACACAGCTTTCCAATTCCTACAACCATGTTGGATTCCCAATCAATGAATATCTCATTGATAGAGGTTATGACATCATCCAAAAATAAACGAGTCTATTTTCACGATTTGTGCGGCCTTAAGGCTTGGAATTACAATAGTAAATTCGCAGAAGAAATTTATATTCGACAGTTAAATTCTACGTACATTAATACAAGTGCCAGACAGATTGCTCTGAACTGGCTGCAAAGGACTATCTAACTTCAGAATATCACCAAGATACCTGGAATCGCTACCTCATGGTAGGATTTCTTTTGGCTCACATTCCATGGAATGCTATATCAAACCTCGAGCTACGACAGTCACTGAATGCATTACATTGCGAGCTGCTGCTGGCATCCCCCAGCGTTCTTTGCAATATTTGCTGGAGGGAATACTCACTGGTAGTGGATGCAATTAAGAAGCAATTGCCGTCAACAAATCATGTTACATGTGCTTTAGATGGGTGGACATCAACAAACAATTTATCAATAACATTGGTCATACCTGACTATATTGATCGAAATTGGATCTTGCGAGAATTACAACTCCTATTCAAAAGGTTTGCTGACGTGTTCTTTTCTTATTTCGAAAACTAAATAAGAATAATAGGTCAAGGGTCAATATACTGGAGCAACACTAACCATACATTTGAAGGAGGTTCTGGATCATTTCAAACATACCAACGGCTACTTACTAGCAATTACAACTGATTAATCTTCTTCAATTACTTGATTACTCAGGAACTACAATCAACCCTTGATGCCTTCGGAATCGTGTTGCCTGGAATGAGAAACCACAAACCATGCATAGCGCATGTCATTTGGCTTACTTTGGGTGTGTTTTGGGGTAGTCTTGGGGTAAAAGGCCCGCCAAGTCTTCGGAAGCCCACGAGCATAATCAGCAATCTGGAGATAATGGAAGCACAGGCATTGGGACGAGTCAAAGATTGCGAAAAGAGGACATTGCTAAAGTCAACAAGGTGTTTGCTATGCAACCGGGCTTGGCAAAGATAATCGAGACAGTATGTATTTCAAGACATTCTGAATGACCTGAAACAGACATTCATTTTACAGAGAACGCTTGCTGTATTGATTACACTGACACCTGGCTATCAAAACGAATTCATTGACTCTCAATAAGGCAGAGTCTGGATGGTAGTACTATCAATTATGGAATGGAAAATAGGGGGGAATTTGACACTGGTGATGCTTAAGTGAGTCTACCGATTACAAGCATTCATTCGCAATTGGCTTCACATTCCAAAATAAAACGATTACCGGCCACTCTGCACAACGCAGGATGAATGCGCCATTGTCATGTTAGTCATGGAAGTTTTAAGGCCATTCCGACACTAGACTCTGTGGATGTCCACAAGGTATTCAGTTACCGTCCATCCTGTCATCACTTTCTACAATGACATGTTTGATCATATCGTTGGTGTTATGCGAGTGTTCGCAAAGGAAAAGATACAATGGACTGAAGACTTATACCTCACTGTGAACATTGCGTGACAGAAGCTCTCTAACAATTCTGCTGATGTTGCTCCAACAACGGATTTGCTTCTCACTACAGCACATATCCCTGATGTTTCCCAGAATTGCAATCATTTAGGAAGGGGGACAAGGCGATGAATACTCATTCTGAGGACGAGACTTCTTATACTACCCAATACAAGGAGGCCTTTCTGCAGTATGTAAAGAACAAATAATCCACCAAACATCAACGAATGTCCAACGTGAAAACTGGAAATATTCTGCAGAGGGATTTCTTCCCCTATGCAAAGTATTCTGGATTTAGTCAATCATCGTTTGATGCATATGATTTGTCCAGCGATGATAAAGAATATTGGATGCCCAAAAGCGTCACTGAAACAACACTCAGACGAAGCAATTGTGCAGCATGTTTATTGACAGCTGCAAGACTCTATTTGAATTCTCCCCTTGTATTACCAAAGAACTGGAGGCAAGTAAATCCAAATGTTACTGATTACCATTCCAACCCCATGCAGAATAACACTAGATTTTGGTTGCCAGATATCACCGACTGGTGGCTGCAGCCCCAGGAAATACTCTCAAAGTACGCCAATCTCTCTAATGTGTCTTGCATCATATTCTCAATTATACCACATGCTGTTGGAATGGAGGCCAGTTGATCTCTTGGCTGAGACGTTATTGGCTGGAGACAGTCTAAAACCACTGCCGAGACACTCCAGGGAAAATGTAGTAGTAATACAGTGTGCTTGAGCCAATCACGGAACATTGACAACCAATTGCGCAGCATTGGATACCACCTGAAACTGATAACGACTTGGAATTGAACAGCCAGGCTGAGGAAAGATAAATGCACAGAATGGCAAAGGTCGATGTCATTTGGATGTGTGGCAGGGTAGCCAAAACCTACATGCTACAAGGAAGGAATCTTGCACCCAAAACATACAAATAACACCCAAAGCATACATTTCAGATACCGAAGAGATCATTAAAGCATCCTGGATGAAGTGTCCACATGTTCGTATGGCTACATATAATGTGTTGCAATGATCTCCTTTGCCACCGGCATTGTCTGCAAATGACCTCCCTGGAAGATGAACTCAAGTATCAAACATCCGCCGAATCAGAAGAATAGAATGTCATCCAGCTGAAAGTGATGAGGATAGCACACCTGAAATGGTTTCCAACACCAAACATGGCGTTATGAGGAATGGTGATTTGGATAATCCAAACAAGAGCAAAGATGACTGCGATGCAGATGATGAATCCAATATTGAGCTAGGTAATGGCTTCAAGGGTTCGGATAATCCAGAGTACCAGGATGTGAGTGCCCACCACATGCTCCTGGATTGATTCCACCAACATGGAGGTCAATGACACAAGCTGAAAAGGGGTTGATGACTGTCAGTGCAATGGACACAAGCAGGAATAAGGGAAACAAGAAAATGTAGGACAGATTGGGTCAATGTGTTTTGACCAGGTTTTATATATTGCTTGACCGGGATGTTGACTGAGAGAAATATTATGGGAGACTTGTGAGCAGTCGTATAAGGATAATTGTTTATAAATAAAACTATAGCTGGCAAAATGTAATATTCATGCGGATATATTAATTTTGTTAAAATCAGAGAGGCCCATGCAAGAATGTTACTGGGTTCCGCTCTGCCAAAGTGCTGATTCTCAATCATACAGAAATGAAACCAATAAGTCAGAATAATTATTTATACAGTTATCGATGGCAGCAGTTATTGACTATACACTATGTTAAAATGAGCGTCAACGGAGCATCAATCATTCTCAGTGTTGGGTCGTGGGTACTCAAACTGCCGATATGATGCAGACAGGTATAAATAAATTTCTGGCCGCCATTATTGGACAAACACATTGCGATTCCCTCATCAGCAAAATGTATTTTAGTCACTGGGAGCCTCCAGGAGTGTCTGAGAGGATATGGAGTGTAAACTTAGCAGCGTCAATGTCCAGAGAGTATCAGACCCGAGGAGGGAATTCTGGCCGACCTTGGGAGTAACTGGGATCTGTGATAACGGGTACAGGAGTACCATGGGAGTGATTGTGATATGATTGGGACCACAGCAGAGCGCTGGAGAGAACATTGGGTGCACCTGGGAGAGTCGCCGAACAAACACAGGAAGCACAAGCTAACTGCGACAGATGGCTGGGTTCTTATGGATATTCATTCAGCGGACTACAGGAGTAATCCGAGACTCTCCGGATGTACGGAAGGAATCGATTTCCCTCGATGGCGAATATGAGTCATGGATTATTGGTCATTATCACCTATGAATCATACTAGCCATCATCGTCTTCAACATTTTTAATTTCTTGCCTTACTACACAAAGGAAACAAACAAAAAAGCAGGTGATTCAAACATAAATGCAGGTACACCAAAAGAATAATCTGACTAAGGGATCGAATGATATCAATTAAACATGGTGTCAATGTCATCCACTCCATCTCCCATCTCGTCTGGTCCGACGAAAGCAGAAACACACAATTCATCAACCGCGCAAAGAATCTGGAGGCGATCCTTGTATTTGCCGATTATTCATTCCTGGCGAGAGGATGAAATTGAATCCCAATGTTGTTTGGCTCGATTTGTGATATCTAACAAAGGTATAATGAGATGTTCGCTAGCTGCGAATCTGAATTGGCATTTGAAAGGCAATGATTATTCAGATGAAAAAGGGGAGCAACCACCAAAGAAAAGAGGAGGGGCAGTTGGAGAGTGCTGTGTGGAAAAAAGGAGTCCACAGAAGGTGTTGAAGGAGCGCAGAATGAAAAGGGACACCAAATCTAGGCTCAGGAGCGCCAACGGGGATTGCGGAACGCCCAAAATAGCGAAGGAGTTCTGAAAGAGGGGGGGAGGTATGCTGGGTGTGAGGGTAAGGAGTGCGGAATACAATATAGAAGCGACAATCCAGACCGAGGTGCGCCAGTGGGAATTGAGGTGTATCCACAGGGGGAGTTGAGTGCGGAATGAAATAGAAGTGCATCAATCTACGCTAAGGAGCGCCGATGGGAATTGAGGAGAACGTATCCTCGTGGAGTAGTACTGCAGAGGGTATTAAGCGGTCCACTAATGTATGATTGATGAGTGCAGTGGCTTTCAGGGCAAAATTTATCTCAGGGGATGGGCAAAATGTACCTCGATATTCATCTTGAGAAAATATATCTGTGGCCTTCTGTCCACCGGCATATTCAGGGAGTGCACAATGAATAGCTGCAGATGCTCATGGTAAAGGCTGCGGAGTGAAAGGTTGGAAAAACTGGGATGTCGTAGGCTGGTGCCCCAAGCTATTGGTGGTGAACAAAAATTGGTGGTAAATCAGATCAAGCAATTCCATTCGGGTGAACAATGATTTTTTATCATCAACAACCTTGGAGAGATATGCATCGTCGAACAGTAGCTCCTTAACCAGGATCCGAAGCTCAGACTCAGAGCACAAATCCAACTGGTAACTACGGACAGCAGTTCGATGTGCCCCCTCTGCCAAGTGTCCTCGAATGGTACATATCTTCAGTTTCAACTATGTATATTGTAGGGCGTAGTCAATATCCGAATTCTGATAAGGATCATTACACAGGATCCAAGACTTACGGCTTCTCGTGTTGGTGGATCTATTTTGAAAGATGGACCGCCAGGCAATTGACACACAGATGGTGTACCTACAGGAGCACCTGGTAATGCCCGCTGACGATCATGAGCTTCAATGGCGAGTTTCCAAGCGCCTGCAACGGTTGAGTACTGGCCATCAGATAATATTGGCCAAGAAGTCTTCGTGAATATGATTGCCTTCATGAACCATTTCATTATCTCAAAAGTAGCCTTTTGGTGTTGGGGAACATTCTGATCTGCACTGGCCTTGAGTTGTGGAACATTCTGGTCTCCACTAGACTTGCGTTGCGGCAGCGCCTGGGTGGATGATGCATGTTCAGACTCGGAAAATTTGTTGAAGAGGGTTGACTCTTGGTGTTTGAGCAATGGTGGTGCCATTAGCCAAGCTGGATTTCGGGAATGTGGAAGTGGAGAACATGCAATAACAGTATCGACACAGCTCTGTTTCTTTCGCAGTGTAACCCTTGTAGTTTGTAACGACTTGCCCCGGCGTGCCAGGCCTAGACGCAAGACATCCTGTTGGTAATTCAAATCGTCTTCTTTGGTGTCGGACGATAAGGTGGACTCTCCAGGGTCTTCACTTTCGTCATCACAGAGCTCCTAATCGGTATCGTCATACTGCTTCAATAATAAAATCGGGGGCATTAGTTATCCGTACCACAATGCATGATGCATGATGAACAGCAAACATTTGATGGACAATCAAGATTGGCTTCTTTCTTGAATGCCAGTGCTCTCTCAAGGTGTGCTTCTTGATTCTTCTGTCAATAGTGATTTCACACCTGGCTGGGCGTAGGTTCCATTTGGGATAATGATGACAGAAAGTTGGGGAATATGGGAGAGAATGTATAAGCAGTAAATATAAGATTAAGTGCAATAGAATATCTGGAAAAATGAAGCTAGAGGTTCCACATAGTTAAGGAGGATGCAATTCGAGGCGCGCCTTGAAGGGTTCAGGAGAAATATCTTCAATGATTCATATTTATATCGGGGACGGCAGTCCAGTGTTCCGATATAGCATGTTGTTAGGTGCACCGGAATAGATGGGATTCCTTGTCAGCTGCGCTGGAAAAGATGGATTCCTAAGGCCAAATGTTAGCAACTCCAATCAACAACACTCTGTATGGATGCAAGAATTGGAGGTTGGTTAAAGCCAATGCACATAGAATAGAACCAGACACACCGGAAGAAAACTCACAACATCAGCTAACCCTGAGTCCTTGCCAAATGGGGCACTGAGAACCTGAATGGAAACATGTGCCCCTGCAGATGACTCTCTAAACGTAGTCATTGTGCGCGAATGTTCGAGCATTTGAGGTGACCGCGTGGTATAGAATTGGTGCAGCATTTAGAATCTGCAGAACTCAATAGATTTGGGACCTTGAGAGTAACGGCTGAGTTGGAAGGGTTCATACTGAGATTGTTAATAATTGTGGGGAAATATCAATCTCCATATGTGGTATATCTGCCTGAAGGAATAACCAATTTTCGGGATATTCTATTGTATTAGGATGCTGTTGCTAAGTTAGCGGTCAATAAGGTAATATCGTAAGCATAACTTCCCTTTTATGCGTTCATCTGGGCTGTGTCTGCAAAATGACCTAAACAACAATATTGCAGTTAATAGCGAAGAGAGAGAATTTGGTATACCAAGGAGAGATACAATCACAGAGAAAGAATGGTAAGGAATAATGGATGATTCAGGGGTAATTGTATTGATTCAAGCACTTGGCGATGCCAAGATTGCTAACAAATGGGTTATGAATACTCACTCACATCCTGATTTTGCGCCTAATATCTAGTAAGTTGCACGCCATTAAATCACATATTCAGTGTGAGTCTCACGGCTACAATGTTGACATCAATTAATGTTGGGGTTGAATGCTATATGCTTCAATGGTATCAAAGTGTAGGGAGACGTCATCTCACAGCAGGGAGAGGAATGATGATTGCATGCATATGCATACAGTTCCGGAAATAGAGGTGCACCAAAGTTTAAACGGTTATGCTTGGATTCAATGGCTGGGTATTGCAATCTTGCCTTACTCTGACATTGAATTGCACTCTTCGAAGCTGTCTATTCTTAACGTGAGCTTTCAAGATTTTTTATCTTCCAACTTTACTCTTGATGGAACTCGGTGCACATAATCTATTTTCAGATATGTGTTTTAGCGGCCCAAACATACAAGTTAGTTAGAATCGACTTAAGTCGCCATGGAAAGCATTGAGAACTAAGGCCTGATTGAGTAAGTACAGTACATGGGTGAGTGGGAGTTGCCGTCCATCTTGCAGAGTTGTTGAACAGAATCTGTCTTTTGAGATTTTCACTCTGAAGCCCTAGCTCTTTTGACAGAGCCCTAACATGCAGAAGCAACTTTAAGATTTCGAAGCATAGGTCCAAGCATACTACTTATTCAATATTGAGTTAAGTGGGTTACTAATTGACTTGGTCTGTGCATTTATGGATCAGTTGTACAGGGTGACCTTCCTCCAATGGACAAGTTGACACGCAGTTCACAGTTCAAGCGATTTTAGCCGTCGCCTTCCTATCCCGATCAAGCAGAGATTGATATATCTGCAGATGCCAAGAGGGATGAGCCGCGTGCACCTAAACGTGAAGTATCTTGATAGATGACAATCTGTGTGCACTGAATGCACTGATTCAAAGTCAATGAACACATGATGAGAATGAAGGAATCTAACATATAAAGCGCACTACACACTGGGATCCATGCACTTTGGTGGTGTACTTGTCGCTCTCAAGGCATGCCTGGGCTGGAATGTTACATCTATAATGAGTCGTAGCTTGTCAAAGTTGGCTTCATATAACTCAACGAACATCATTCTGGACTGGATGGTAGATTTTCGTTGTGCCAGAACTTCAATCAGAGGTCAGGAAGAACCCAGCAGGGCAAGCTGCAGTATAGCCATGAATACCTGAGCCGTGTCTCAGTATCCGACACTCTGTGATGCCAATCTTGAGTGTGCCCGAACATCAATGATATGGCAGCAAAAGCTGCAACTTTGCTACAAATAAGTGAGTAAATGTCTTATATTCTGCCAGAAGTACTCAATATCACCTAGACTGACTTTATTGCCACTGTGATTGGCCAATATGCAGTAATCGATTGGTCATATGGATATGGACTCCAGCCTTTCCGGTGCACCTAAACTTCGATCAAATCCCAGCAAAAGCTGCAGATTTGCCTCGAATAAGTGAGCTGTTTCTCATATTTTTACCAAAGTACTCAATATCACCTAGAGTGTGTCAGTGCCAAATGGATTGGCAAATGTACTGTGCTGGAGCTGTCATAACGCAACTCAAGACATATGCAGAGGATTCTCCGGTGCACCTGAGTTTCGATCATAAGCCACAAAATGCTGAGGCATTGCTACGAATCTGCGAGCCAGTGTCACGTATTCTGACAAAGCAACTCAATATCGCCTCGCCTGACAATATTGCCAAATGGGATTGGCAAATATGCTGCACTTGATCTGTGGTCACAAGACTCATGACAGAGCCCGAGGATTCCCCAGTATATCTAAAATTGGTTGAATTATGCTTCTTTTTCAATTGCTTGGACTTCGTAAAGCATACGTGGTCTCTAGCTGCCGGGGCAAAACAAATTTGCAACGGAGTAATGATTCAACGACCTTTCCTGCATCATGCTCAGTATTCAACTTATGCTATTGATCGTGAGATAGGCCAGCCGGGAACGTGTATTGTAGCTCATCAATTGACTCCATTTCATATTTGTCATTATTATTAATCAAGAACACCAATGAAATCCCCTTGAATCAATTCCACCATCTGATCTTTGATTTGCTTCAAACATGACAGAGAGAAATGATTTACCTATGCAGTATAGTGTACATTACAAATGACCTTTTTGACTATTTCTATCAGTTAAGATTATGGTGGGTGACTGTCAAAAGAGGTGTACCTTGATGAATCGTCCTAACAATCTAAGATGATGGTTCATCAGACTACAACATGTCTCCATTCTCTGTCAGCGGCTTTGTATGGTCCTCACAAGACTCCAGAATATGGTAAATCATTGTCGTCGTGATATTTTGTCGCCTCAACAAGCCATGCAGGACTCTCATTTGCACAACTCCAGAGAGTTGATGGAGATCACTCGTGTCGATATCATAGCCATCGACACATGTATTCAGTAACCATCTGTGTCGTACGCCATTTTGCCCTAGCCGGACAACTCATGCGAATGCCTGCCACTGGTCATTCAATATCCAGAATTTCTGAGTTATTACTGCATGGTTTGCTGCTTTAAGATATAGGCCAGTCCCGCCCATTTTGGGTGTGGTTACAAATACAGAGGGATTTCGTGAATCCTGAAATTTGAGATGCATTTCTGTGTGTTCATCATTGCCCATTGCTGCATAAATGTGGAATATATCCACATTATCCACAAAAAACTTTGTTAACCACCCCTTCAAACGACAAACTTGGCCAGGAAGAGGACAAACTAACACCGCCTTTTGTGCAGGAGGTGCGCTGGAAAGTGCATACTCATTTCTATCTTGTACTGGAAGGAGCGCCTCTCTTGATTTGTCTTCCTTGTCAGGTTCATGATACCCCGCAGGTTCCTTGACAAACATTGGCAGAAATGTCTCTCTCAGCCATCGGAAAATCGGAGAATCCAGCGACATATTGCGTGGCCATTCATCGTACCATTGTTCCGAAACATCGTTGCGATTCTCTGTACCTCCCAGCACTAACGAGAAACATGCTAGCCGCCATCTATGAACCCTCCATGCTCCTGAAGCACCCCGTGAAGTATATCTCTCCACAAGAGTCTTCAGTTTCGCTTCCTCGTAGTCAGTCCATTTGAGATGAATGAGGTGTGCATTCTTCATCGGTATCAGAACGAGAGGTTTTCAATTGGCTTGTTCCGATTCTGACCACTTATTTATTGTCCATGGCTTTACAATCTGTATCATCTGTTGCGCGGCATCCAGTTGTGCTTCTTCGTTTTTGGTCCGGATAGCATGCCTCAAACTCTTCACAGCAGAACACAATGCTTCAGCACCATGCATCTCCATCACAGTATCATCCTCTGGATCGTCAGGCGCACCTGAAAACTGCCATATCGTCTCATAACACCAGTCATGGAGTGAATGGAATCCCGGTGTAGCTGTCTCTTGAAGTTTGAATCCAATTTTCGCATTCATTGCACTTTGCCAGCCCACACTGTTCTTAGTCTTGTACCAATGGGACTCATCAAAAATCCCAAAACTCCATGCACAGTAGGAGAGTTGGCCATTGCTTGATGGTTTTGCTCTTGATGTTAAGGTATCATACGATACAAGCTGGATATTCCATGGGTTACCTGGTTCCTCAGTACTGGGGTTCAGATCCGTGTGGGTGGGATTCGCAGTTTCGGCGTGCCAGAAGTTGACGGGTTTGAAATCGGTCCCATGTGTCATCGCAACGATGAAAGTCTTGAACTTCTCTGCCAGTCCGGGCATTGTTACCACCAGAATAGGTTCAAGGGCTGACACAAGTGCTGGATGCACGTGAGGTGGTGTTGCCTGTATCTCCAACAGGGGGCGGGGCATAGAATTCAATCTGTGTAGCGGATACCACTCCCATTCTTCACTGACAATGCTGGGAAAGTCATTGTGCACCAAAATCACCCACTCTTCAAGGCTATTCCCCATGAAAGGGACAGTGGCAACCCCATTACAACTTTATCAGTCACCAATTTGCAAAGCATTGCCGCTGCAACCGAGGTGAAATTCTTTCCAAGACCCATTCTATTCGCCACCAGTGCTCCTGGCATATCAGCATCCGAGACCCCCCTCCTCACAATGAACCAGATGGCCAAAACCTGGTGCGCCAGAAACATAGTTCCAGGCAGGCCTGGAATTGAAAACTTGTGGCCTGGAACCCGGTCATCTGTTGATTGACAAATAGTACGGAGATTCAGTAGCCTGACTTCCTCAGGAAGACACTCGTGTTCAGATTCCTTGTTGATTGTATTGAGAACTGTATTCAACACTGAACTGGTATTCGCTGGATCGAGGATCTCCTCACCATTCTCCACTTGCGCCTGAACCTCCCTTGCATCTTTGTTTGTTGCCTTTTCGTCCTCAGTGATTTCTTTCAGTTGCTTCGATGTAAGCTGGGCTGATGTGCTTGTATTCCGGCGGTCTTGAAATTCATCGCAATGTTAGGTATCTCACAAACAAGAAACCATTGGAACGAATATATATGGATGCAATACAATCAATTCTATTCTTTCAATCATCACTTACATTATTACAAGTATCATTCTCTTGCCCAACATCCTCCTCTCCCTCCACTCTTCCACCCTCTTCAGAACCTTCCAAAGTCTACGTATCATGGTTAGGAGTTGCGCACATCTAGCCTGAACACAGCTAGCAGGAATTACGTTTGTCAGACTAATTACGTGCCCGGCAATGTCCTTCTGAGTCGCTCTGTTAGTTTCAACCAAAAACATTTTCGGATTGTGTCCAAGTTTCAACTTGAAAGCCTCTGAAAGGCAACAGTTGTACAAAATCTGGCCAGATATGGGGTCCATTATCATTTGCCTGATTGTATATCATCCCATATACTCTTTCTCCAATTCGTCCTGCTCCAAGGTGCACTTGAACATTGATGTTATAATGTATGACTTCTGCGGGCTTCAGTTTTTGTCAATGTAATCAATTAGCTCCTCCCAGTGCCTGACATCTGTTTATGAGGCTTGGAGTTGTTTGGGGGCGAGAACCATATCCTTGCCATTCAACACCCAGCGAATCACCACCATGAACATTGTATTTGGCAACTCCAGGAGGTTACTTCTGGCCATTTTGCTTGCGCACATGCCCAAATGAGTTGCCGGTCGCTTGTTGCCTTGTCTTCCTTTGTTCCTCGCCTCCCGAATTTCACGTGCACATTTCTTCAAAAACATCTCAACCCACTGCCGGTGAATCGATTCAGAATTATTGAAATTACCCAACGCCAGCGAGTTCTCGAATGTCTCCAAAAAATCTGCAACCGCCGTCTCCCATTACAGGGGGCCATCTGAAACCTGTTTTAAAAGATTTTGCCGCCGGATTATGGGCCGATGAATCTTCTCCAAGAACCCAGCCACCCATACTTTCTTCCACTTGTTGAACGCAGTATAGTTGGCCTGCCCCATCCTTTGGCCTAATTGCTTCAAGGAGAATTCAGTTTACTTCAGGCTGACTGGCTGTTTGTCATCTGTAATGCCCAAGTCCGGCGAATTGTCGCTCTCATCATCTGCATCATAATCATTGTAGGACATCTCCAGTAATTGGGGCCATTCTGCAATTACTGAAACATCTGTTTTCCGCGGTTCTGCAGGCGGCTGGAATTCTTTCGTTGGGAGGATAATCGGGGGTCTCCTAGATGTGGCGGAATGATGTTCAGGGTAAGGATTAGAGTTGGACGATGTTGGCCGATTGACTGGATGGGTTTCCGGTGTTCCTTGATGTAGTCCCGATGTACGTGGAGATGATGGCCATTGTCCACAGAATCTGCGGTGGGGGAACATTTGAGACTGAACAAAACCACCTTCGTGGAGGTCACATCCTTGCCATGGTGGCCCATCACTTGGATATCCTTGCCATGCACTGGTGGTTGATTCCGAACTGTATGTCCTGTGGAATGGAGAGTGCTGATAAACCTGCGGAGCACCTGGACACCTTTGCTGTAAAGGTGGGTAACCATACCCATGTGGCGGTTGATATTGATTGGGTTGTTTCCCAAATCAACTGTCTGTGCCAGTGGCAGTTTGTGAACTGTTTTCCAATGATTCTGAATTGACTTGACACTGTTGTTGCGTGCGAAATATGCCACCTGGAAGAGCCATCTTCGCTGTGTTTGGTGGAGATCCGTTCGTCGACGTGTTCTGTGAACAAAGATGGTGGTAAACTACTATAGATGCGAGAAGTGATATAGAATAAAGCAGAGTATGGTTGAGTATATTGCAGGTAGCAGTGACCTTTGTTAGAATGAAGGGCTTCTAATATCCCATACTGTTGTCACAATCTGTAGTGTTTCATTCCACCTTTGATCCATGTAACCAACCCAGCAGAGAAAAAGAAACCTTAATCACATACATCCTGCCTTTCTTTGTAGTATGCTCGAATCCATATACTAAGATATTGGTCAGGTGCTCACCTTCGTACAGTTCCATGACTTTACAGGTCATAGACGGAATATGATATGATATCACTAGGAAACCAACAAGAACTATATCCAGTCTGCAGGTTGACATGACTAGGAATAATACACATAAGGTGTGTGTGTACGACCTTGCAACCTCCCTCAAATAAGAGGCCTGTGAGTCGAGCAGCAACAGTGCTGGTATGCTATTGAGCTCGTTGTCTAAACATTATTGTTCTCCTCAGTATCCACACTGCAGTCAAGGATCGTTACTGAAGCAACCATCCTATCAGTTCTGGATGATCATTGCATGGGCTTACAGCTAGCTGGGAAGCTCACATAGTCACTATAGTAAGACAATCGACCTTCATTATCAGCTGCTCGGAGACTCGAGCGTAGGGATATACTCAGAATGCCCCAATGACGTAGTATAATATAAGGCCCATTGTGGCGATTGCATTGACGACAAAAGAAACCTTCTCTTCTCTGGTAATGACTTCCAGCTGATGATGTGTATGATTGTTTTACGGGATATGATATATGTATCATGTAGTATAAAGAAAGCTGATCGAAAGGGGACTTTATTTTACTCCGCATTTGGTGGTGTGCAATGCGGCTGTGATATGCTAACTTGAGTTTGCTTGCGCTAAAACCACTATCCCTGAGGCTCAAAATTATCCCGCGAAGCATCAACGAGATTCATCCCAGTACATGTTCAATGACCATTCGTCGAATATGATCAACTCTCGCCAGCAATACATTAAGTGCTGTATCTGCAAAATCAAATTATTCGATGAGAACTGACTCGAGGCTCACTATCAACAATCTCACACTGTATGAATCGATGGAGGGCTATTACCTGACGCGATTTTACTTCCCGCAGACTGGGATTGACCCAAGCTATCATTGTTTGTCTTTAGTTGGTGCACCTGAATCGCCATTGATGGACTAGTCAACTAATGATCAAACTACAGACAATGTACCTGGTGCGCCACCACCTGAAGATACTCCAGACGATGAAACTATAGACACCCAGAAGCGTAATCTGACATATACCCCTGATCCAACAAAGACGAAGGCTCATAGGCAGATAGTTGAAGTGGATAATGCGGGAGGGACAGCATATGGCAAAGCAACTGGATTGTACAACAAATATCACAAGTATTCAGAACAATGGAATTCGTGGCATTCTTGTCAGTCAGAACACGACATTCAACAGGCTCAATCATTTACCCAGCAAACGAAAACTTGGATGGATCAACATCTGAGGCGGGGACTGGACAACTTCAAAATTGATTCATTCCAATCAGCAGATGCCTCGCGAAAGTTCCTCTCTCAACTCAGTTTCCGGCTTGGTGATGATAGTTGGATTGAAGAGTGTTCACATATCTTTGAAACAGTATACTACAGAAATGTTTTCAAATGTATACAATTCCTTTTGGCACATCTCCCATTTCTGGTGAACCTTGATTTTGAACTGGTGCACCTCACAGACTGGGAAAATGGCTGAATATCCATCGAGATGAACACTGGTGATTGGTGGTGGGATACGTAAGATGTACTTCCTGCTGGAGCGACAATTGTGCCGACCATTTGTGCATCCAACATGACTCACTTGACCAATTCTTTCGATGATCACCATGCCTGGGCTCGATATCTCACAATTGGTAATATTCGAAAAGATATCCGCCGTACACCTCAAAAGCGCGCCTGGATTCATGTCGGGCTGATCACCTGTCCCCCGAAAGGTGCCAAAAATACTGACAAGGCATAGCATTCTGCAGTTGGAACCGTGCTGTCCCCACTCCGGAATCTTGACCTAACTGGTCCCGGCTTGAAATGGAATTGTGTTGATAGATCCCAGAGACAATGTTATCCTCTTTTGGTGGCCTGGGTCATGGATTATCCAGAACAAGTCATGCTTGCTCAAGTCTCATATAGCTCATGCCCGATGTGTGAAATTTTGAAAGATGCACTGATGGGACATTCCACTATTCGACCACTCGATAACCCAAGGGATCAGGATGTTTACTTGTAGCTTCTGGAAGAAACTATTATCAATGTCATGCACACTCTTGGTGTTCATGCAATCCGCAACCTGTTCTGGCAATACCCTTTCTGCAATGTATATCGGCTTTGGCAGCCTGATGAATTGCATCAGACCGCTCCTGGGTTGAGTTAAAGACTTATTGCACTGGCTGCTCAAATACCGGAAAACTAGAAATGTGAATGATCAATTTGACAATCGATTCACATCAGTACCACGATATCTGGGCCTCCAGCGCATCTTTAAACCATTCTATTCAATGAAAAGTAGCTCCTGGCAGCGACAAGAGATCCGGGGCATGATCAGAACACTGGCGGTGAATTGCACTCCAATTCTTGACCGCTCCAACGATAACGGGAAAACTCCAGCTGAAACAGCCTCTGATGAAATGGTGATGGGAGCAGTGCGGGCATTATGTGAATTCTCTCTACTTGTTAGTCAACAAAATCACTCTGATCTATCCCTCACAGCAGTAGATGATGCTCTGAAGCAATTTGAGAGGAAGAAGGGTGCTTTTCGAGAACAGAAAATGTCGAACTGTGTGAAGGCCCAAGTGGATAAACTGTTGGCAAGAGAATCCCATCAATTTGAAGAACAAAAGATTGATGAAATCCGTGCTGCAATGAAGGTTCAGGTGTACGGGGTTGAAAAGATTACAACAACAAAACGGAGCCAATTTCAGGTTTGCCTGAATAGAGCCCCACAAGTGGTAACCACATGGTCAGATGGTGATCAGCAGAGTGCACAAGAGCGATTGGAGTGCGTAATCCATCAGGTGACACCAGTTAAACGCAAGCTGTGCAATAAATTGTTCCAACATCATAGACGACAACTATTGCAGAAACTATTCAGACTGAAGTAACTGGTCTCAGAAGCACATTCGCCAAAAAATTTACCCAACAAAAAACTGCTGCATAAGAAGATGCTAATGAGGCGGCAAACATGACCACGGACAAGCGTGTGGAATTTCAGGTTCGTCTATCCGATGCTGAGACTGAAGCTGCCACCGGGAGTATTGCTAATACAGACCGCATTGCGAATCTGGTGGAGAGAGAGATTTATGTTATCACTTCAAACAAGCAGATACATTTCAAGAAGGAATTGTCCATTTGCTTAATCGAATTTGAAGTTTGGTGGAACGCAATTAGGGTTCAGGAGTTCCGCAAAACTATCGAACATCGTGTGATTAATTTTGGATATCCAGAGATGCATTTTGCGAGCCATATATCAGAGTCAATTCGGCAAATGAGTTCTGGAAACAATTCCACCACTGATATTTCTGATCGGCTACATATTGGCAATGTGAAGAGGCAAATCAATGTACAGATAAAGTCAATTACATTGGACAGATGCTCAAGCACAATGACCAGTGTACCGGTCTCGACTATATGGAGGAGACACTGTCCCATCTTGCTCTGCAAGGGTGGTACAATATTGACTGGGCAAAAGTTTTCAACCTACCATATGCTACCGTTGAACGGCGAAATACTTGCTGAGCCCATGTTTAAGACATCTAGAATTGTCAGAAAGGGCTATTTTTCCGCCCCATGTCACGACAGGTACATCATTTTGCAGAAACCCATGTCTGCAGCATGTGCCGAAGTATCAAATTAACCTCACTCAGAGATGTATCCGAAGATTTCGGAATTCCCAAATTTGGTCAGCAATTCCATGCACAAATTGAAGAGGACTGGGGACTCAAGGTTTGTGGACTGGTGCTCGGATATGATCAGAATGTCCTCATAGACAGTATATTTATTCAACTTCCCAATGGGCTGTTGTACTACCGTCAACCATTTCACAGCCCTATATCTGTTGATCATCTGGGACTTGATTGCAAGGTAGAATATACCAATCGCAACCAAGGGACCGTGCCTCAATCTCATAACATTGGGGTCCAATATACGGAAAGTGACCTCAATAACACCTTCCCAGGCCATGTTCCTTCTTTTCCTACATTATACTTTAGCTAGACTCCACCAAATTGGATCCTGCAATGTCTAGAGCGCCTGTCCGCCAGAAAAACGATTTTGACCTTTTCTAAGAGGTGCAAAAGACTGAACAATGGATATTACATCCTCAAGCTGAAGAATATGCAGTGGCGATTCCAACAAAGTACAAAGATCCACATGGTTGGGCTGATTGTGTTGACAGGTTCATTCGGGTTGTCAAATAGACCGAAAAGATCAATATTGTACCTGTCGAAGCATTTGTTGGACCGGCATATTTGGCGCGAGAGAATACTGCATTAGATAGGATCGATAGCGTATGGCTTGTAAATAATAATGTGGATCTAGATACCTACTGGACTGTATATTAAACTTACATGCCTGGATCAAGGTGTGCAGGAGGAAGATTGTTAATTAAATTGTATTATTTGACATAAACAGTATAAAAATTACTCCCTGAGAGTATGCCTCCAGGTTCGAGGTGCACTGGAATAGACTTGGAGATGTGCCCAATACATCCAATACTCCCAATAGCTCTGAAATTTGCACATTCTAATAGTTTGACTTTGTAGCATTTTGAAGACAACTATACACTCTTCAGGATATTCTTGTATTCTGTTCCATACCTTCCCGAGCATTGCGAAGAACCGGGGATGTAGTCTCGGAGCACCAGAGAGCACATCACGTTGCATTCAGCCTATCTGGGAGCATCTGGAAACATCTGGAAGCATCAGTGTGGCTGTTCAGAGTAGCTGAATTGTTCAGTGACAACTTCCAAACCATTTTACATTTTGCTGATGCTCCCCGCCCCATCATGTAAATCAGCATCAATGAAGTACCTGGAAGCCTCTTGCAGGATCAGTGTGGCCGTTCAGAGTTGCTGATGTTCAGTTATAACTTGCAAACCATTTTACATTTTACTGATGCTCCACGCCCCATCATGTAAATGAGCGTCAACGAAGTGTCAACTGTTATTGGACATGTATCTTGTGTAATCTCGATGGCAACAGGTTGCAGACAATCGAGAATGAAGTGTGGGCTGCCTTTGGATTAAACTGAGAACGTGACATGCTCTCTGGCCTATCTTGAATAGAAGCGTCAACGAAGTGTCAACAATTGTTGGCCTTGCATCATGGTTGATCACAGCGCAATGTGGCCGTTATTGTCTATATACATTGTTTTGGCTGGTTTTGTAGATCACAAGGCTCAAGAACACTTTGTGGTAGCTCTGAACATGAAATACATTGTTACTGTCAGGGAGGATGTGCTGGGAATATTCCGTACATATTTGTCTATAGACGCTGCCATATCATTGTTTATGGATGCTTCTGATTATGTGTCACTCATATTACCAAAGAGGCAAGAGCAAAAATTGTTGACCATCCATCGCTGCTCATTTTCAAGATGGTGTAGGGAGTGTTTAACTTTCTCCTTGTCTTATATAGGCAGCCGATACAATGTTTATGAGTATTTGCAAGCTGTTGCCTCCCAGATGGCTCAAAATACATGACCCACCATCGTTAATGCTCCGTTGACCATCATTTTCAGTATATGAAACAGTGTATGTGTCTGGTCAGTTTAATCATTCAGGCAGCCAAGACATTGAAAACACACAGTGACGTACCAATATCTATATCTTGCGATCAACAGTGGCATATCTACATGCAACAATAAATAGTAAAACCCGAAAAGCAGAACTGGAGATTGGAACCAACAGGTCTAGCAAAACGTGGCAAAACCTGTGGGTTGACCGGTATAGGCCCGGGTCCAGCCCACCAAGAGGCAGCAGGTCGGGTTTCTGAGCCAGTCGGCAACCTAACTGACCCATTTTTGTTGTCCAAACACGGACTGCTGGCAGGTTACCCAGACCCATTCCTTTCACTATCCCCATCCAATGGCATATGGTGAGTGTGTTTCGAAATCACATGGAGATTTTATTATGTACCCAGGAATCTAGAGAACTGCAACGCTGCTGGAGGCTTGACCATCTGGGCACTCTCACACGACCAGCGAATTCCACATGTATTTAAGATACATGAGGTTCATTTGATCTATCGATCCACACTTCGGAATGAACATTATGTGGTTGTAGGACAGTCTCAATTGGGTGAGGCAAGGACATTGTTTGGTTGTCAGACAGTCCCAATATGCTGTGACAAGTACGTGATTTGCCTCATGAGCTTCTTCGTTTGCATGGTGGCAGTTACGGTAGATACACTGTTAGCAGCCGACTGATAGGAGTTGCATTGGAAGCAGTCCAGGATTCCTAGTGTCAACTAGCAACACATTCGACTATTGGCTCAGCAACCCCACGGTGAGCGGAACAGGTGGCAGTAGACCGGGTACGCCATCAGTAATGCCCCGGGGATATATGTCGGTCAACGCTAGTGAGGAGGTGTGTTTCCAACACAGGCCCCAATGTTCCCAATATTTCATTACTTTGAATCAATGTGTTTGATGATCAACTGGCCAGTCAGGAGGTCGTTTGGACGTTGTACCCAACAGTGGGAGATTGCATAGGGCTGCTGGGAGTGACCATGGAAACCATCACTAGTAGTTGGATGGGCACCAAGCACTGAATCGGCGAGCCGGGAGCAGCGGTGGTAGTTGTAGTACAATAGTGCACCAACAATGCGAACCGTGAATGACTGCTACCAGCACACAATGACATAAAGGGACAACTGGGTGGCATGACTTGACTCTTCGATTGGCGAACCGTTATCAATCCAGACTCCTTGATACTCCTCAACTGCTCTATATCTAGGTTAAATAGAGAACTAACATGTGCAGATGGAATCGGTACCACGACAAAGATTGTGCCTACAGAAGATGGAGGACTTGTCCAGCAATGTACAGAGAGTTCATGAACGCATTCAGCAAACCTAAGGCGGAGACACTCCCACTGCATCAGTCAATTGCAATCAATTTGGAGCCCAGCTACAGTTTGCCATATGGGCGGATTTACAACTTCTCGGGATTGGGTGGAGCAATATTCATCCCATTGCTTGGAATGGGATTACGTGCTCCGGTGGCTGGATCATGGATTCAGACTTGAAGATCCACTGCCATATGGACAAATTGATGAGTGGGCATTTTCTTATGATAGATGATATGTGACAGGATGAATTGTGGAACTATGTTGAAGAGTCACTGGAAGACGAATATTATGGAGGTTGCTAACGATAACCTTTGCTCAGATATACTCGAGCAGTCTCAGAATACTGCCCATACAATCACAATTATGCACAGTGTGGAAACGAATGGCTGGAAGAAACTCGATCACAGCCAGCGATGGATTGAAGTCGGAAATTGATCGCTGCTGGAGATGGATTGCGGCTGGAGATGGATTGCGGCCTGACATAGTTAGTGGCCAGTCAGGGTTTGTCCCTGGAAATTGAAGACAGGAGATGGATCTCAGCAGATTGATCATGGGAGACAGATAACAATCAGTCTCTTTCAAATATCATGTTATTGAGGTTATGCGAAGTAATACTCTTCTCAATATCACTTTCTTTGATTTTGTTACGGGTCGTCTCTTAGTAGCGATAATGATACTTGATTATGATTACAGAATGCATACATATCTCTGATATGCATAACACCTATACATGTATCAATCAAGTGGTCAGTAATATGCTCTTGAGCGGGAGTTCTGTTGTACGGTGTCCGGTGTCCTGAATCGCTCTATTGACCTAAACTCACTGACTCTCACTAAGTGTAATTGACACATACACAAGAACTAAAGTGCATGCGGCTCCGCCGTGCACAACCCTAAACCAACCCATGTGATGACCGCACTCAAATCCGTCCCCACACTCCTCCAGGGCACTATCACGACGGTAAGAGTAATCCACAAAGAAAGCAAAGATAGAGCTTGCCTGAAGCTTCTCCCAAATGACCAACAGTGCCTACAACTCCTCCGAAGCAATCATCCTCTTGCTCGATATCTCTTTCCTGTAACCTTCACATCCAGCCGGAATAACCCTTCAATCTGGCGTGCTATGCCCACAAGACTTCTTCGACCTCGACCTCGAGCACTGTCCTCTGCCGGCGATTTGTCGTATATCTTGATTCCATAGCCGTTGACTGGGACAATCCGCAATCCCCGATCCATAAGCCACGATTGGGAAAGCGAGTTGTGTGCTCCTTTGACATGCAAGACGTTTCTCACAACAACCTCATGTTTTCGGCCTCCTGGTAACCGAAGTCTCAATCGTACATCGCCATGCCTGGTGGCCTTGCCCGCTTTCTTGCCAGCAAAGTCACGAATCTCACGCTCTTCTCTCTTGGTATGCTCCGTGTACCATTCGAACCTTTGTCGATCTCCGCCAATGTGAGAGGTAGTGACACATTCTAAGTACCAGCTCTCCTTCGATGGGGCTTCTCTGCGAGTAGTTGTCATCCAATAGTCCTCAATAGATGTCGTTGTCGTTGCCGTTGCCGCTGCCACTGTCTCTGTTGCTGCTGAGCTCGCCACCAGTGCAGTGCTTGGACAATACCGTGCAATGTGCCCTATCTTATGGCATCTGTAGCACTCCTGAGTATGCCTGCGGCAATGCTTCTCACTCTCCGAACTACTACCATCGCTCTCACTTCCACTACCACAGGACTTCCGAGAGTGCTTTGAATTCCGCTTCTCACTCTTCATCCGCAACTTTGAAAACATGGCTGCCACCTCTGAATCGTCATCCTTCTGTAACCGCGCTTCGTGGGCTGTAATCTCCGTGACAATCCCCTCTGGTTTGTCGGCCATGGTGTCGGTCTTGTCGTACATCAACTGGGTGAAAAACCTCCAATCATCATCCTTACGTATACCCTGCATCAGGTCTTAGCTGTTCTCGCTCGTTGGCATCGTACCAGTCGAACTCTACGCACAGAGGTTGAAGTCATTCACACACCTCTGGATCTTCGATGCGTATTCCTGCACATTCTCGCAATGCCTCAACTTCACAGCTGACATTTGGTCTGGCAAAGCCCAAACATTCAGCTTCACCTTTGACTTGTAGTCCTCCTTCAGCTGATCCCACAGCGCCTTTGCATCTTTCTCAACGCCATACTGCTGCTGCAATGACCGCTCCATCGCGAGGAGAATCGTCGACCGTGCAATTCCATGCTGTTTGTTCCATGCTTTAAACTATGTCCCATCGTTCGCATCCGGTGCTTCCTCTGTACCGTCGACAATGCCGAGAACCTGCTTCTGCTCCAAGAGTATTTCCATTTCCAAGCTCCAGCTCTTGTAGTCCGTACCATCAAACTTCTTAATCGTGATCGCTGTTGATTCGGCCTTCTTCTCGTCCATACACGTGTCGAGTCTGTCTGTACTCCTCCGAGACCGTGTCAATGATGCCGCAATTCAAAATCTAAATACGAGTCTAGTTCGTCAAATCAGCGAAGTGCGCGGGCTCATACCCTGTTGTACGGTGTCCGGTGTCCTGAATCTCTCTATTGACCTAAACTCACTGACTCTCGCTAAGTCTAATTGACACGTACACAAGAACTAACGTGCATGCGGCTCCACTGCGCACAACCCTAAACCAACCCACGTGATGACCGCACTCAAATCCGTCCCCACAAGTTCATATTAGTCACGCAAAGTGTGGGTACTTTGTTCACACCTGGATACTTTGTGGGACATGCATGGTAAGCATGCACGGCAGTTGATAGTCAAACGCGATTAGGAGAACTCTTCTCCGCTACCCGTAATGGGCTAGGATTCGGGAAGCACGTTCTGGTCTAGAGAAAAGTCTTGACCTTAGCATGACGTAACTGAGGAATTAATGATGTTGGCATTGGCCTAGAGCGAGCACTACTCGGTGACTCGAGTAGTCTGAATCGCAATGTAACCTCGTATCGGATACAAACTTACACGTCAGTAATCTATCTTGGCATAGTGTCAGTTGGTCGCCAATTAAATCTATGACGCAATTATTATCTCATCTGCATGAGGTATTTCAAAAGGCAATAAGCATCATCAAGTTGGTTGGTGAGTGTTCCAACTACCGACTCATATGATTGCAAAGATGTCTGAGAAAGGATGGGGTAAGCTGATATCTAGCAATGGATGGCCTGATTTATGTCAGGAGCGTAACACTTGCAAACCACATTACAAGGACATGATGTTCTGAGGGATTCGTGGCAAGTTATCACCGGGCGCTAAGGGCGGGGCCGAGATAACGCTATCACACCTAAGGAACGGCAACGGCTATAAAGAGCCAGAGTTGTCTCAAGGAATAAGGGGACATCATCGACATGTTTAGCTTTCAGAGACACTAAAGACGATCTTAAAATATCAATAAGAATTCTATCAAAAATACTTTCATAATTACTACCCTTATCCACCTTCGTGATAAGGCAACGTATGTCTGGTTGACACTTGACAAAGTCCAAATACGCTCTGCAACAGATTGTCATATTGTTCAGTGAGTTACTTTCTCAGGTGGAAGAGGCACATTTAACCCACACGTACTGAGTGGTTTCATGCTTCTGCGAACTCGAGAATATCAACTACCTGGTGTTGCGGTACTTGAACGCCGGCGCATCACCATTCGAGGAGTGGGCCGAAATGTGGTTGCACGACGGGGAAGTTTAATCTTTCTATATATCGGCAAGGGGCAGTGGAGAAGATTTGCTTTGGCGCGCTGTTGCAGAACGGTGCAAGAGGTTAAGTCTTAGGATAAGACGAGGAAAGAAAGAGATTATCAAATAGGCGGCTGTACTTAATTCAATAAATGTTGTATTGATTATTGGGATTAAGAACCCCCATAGCAGATTTCGAGATACTAAGTTTACATTGAGCACAGATGTGCCGATACAGGATTCACTGTGGGCAATATGGTTGCAGCAAGCACAATACCAACCACTAATCGGAGTACTAATCACAGCACTATTCCAAGATACCGAATTATACAGCCATATGCCTGAGTGACAATGTGGAGTACAATCCCAAATCAGATCCCAAGTCAGCTTTGGTAATGCCGAGTCACACAGCTACACTGCTGATACCGCAAATATCAATGCTGTATGAGATTAATTGGCAGCAGAGGAATAATCTCCAAAGAGGGGCATGAGAGTGCTGGATTCACAACAATGCTGACTGCGAACAATTACCATACTGGACGTTGAGGAACATAGCACTGTGAAATGAATTCACCAGTATAGGAAACTAGCAGCAGCAAGTGGACAAGGAGAGAAATCAACAAATATTCTCCGAAGTGCACCGAGAGAAGTGATGGCCAATGCACTGTCAGATGAATCATGATATTGCATTCCAAAGTTGCATGCTGAATACAATCCCAACTGAGTCTCGACATTTCCGAGACACACAGCTTGTACTAGAATCAACTTCACAATCAAACCTAACCAAAGAATATGGCACCCAAAGAACATGTGAGGGATAAGTCGTTGCTGGAGCTATGAGGTACAAAAGAAAGATGACCGTACCGGTATCACAAGCCACTCTACTACATGCAATCACAGTACCGGAAATGCGGCAATGAAGCACCAATGTGCACTTGGTAGCAGAGAATTGCAGCGGCAGATTTGTCAATGAGTGCACATTGGAAGACATCACTTGGAGAGTCAACAAGCACGTGAAGAAGAGTCAACCAGATGCAACAAAAAGTCAACTCAGAAAACAATGATACAGATACCCCGACAGGTGACAGCAAGCACAGCTGGAGAATGTACCAAAAACTTACCTGGAGGAACGCTGGTGAGTAATTGGAGATGATATTTGTGCTGAGTACAGGTGGATGTCAAATGTACTTACAAGTGCACCAACTTGGAGGATGATCTTTGCAACTGAATAAGCATTAAAGAAAGGATACGAAGATCAACTAAGCTTGATCCATGCGAAATGAGTGCAAATGTGGCTACCATACAAGTTCTGAATGAGACTGAAAATGATTTCCCAACATACCAAATAGTCTAATCAACGGTATCACGACTAACAGTCACCAAATGGCATCGCCCGAGCTGCTGGAGGCAATTTCTGAGAAATGATGACTGAGCATGGCGACCAAGATCATGGCCCAATGACTAGTATTAGCAACGGTTCCTACTGGCTAGAACGGTTCCGGGTTAGGGTTGGAACCGGAACCACACCATTGCAACGGTTTTACCATATGAAAAACCCAGACCATTGCATTTGGGCCGGGTTCCACCTCAAAACCGGGCCTTTGCAAGCCCAGATTGTTCGCTCCAATCAAGTATTTGAGTTCTGATTGTATCGTAACCTGATCAATACTTAGATTGTGCAGTTTTAGCAGCTCTTTCACTTCCCGCTTTCAGATATGCGATGCGACCAATATGTGTTGAGTCGCTATCGAAAACCCGGGAATTTCGCTTGAAATTTGCCCTTATTGCACAGCCACGCAACGAATATCAGTCGGATCGCAACTCTGAAAGCGGGAGGTGAAAGAGCGGGTGAAACTGCACAATCTACGTATTGTTCATCATAGCATATGATCAGAACTCAAATACTTAATTGGCGCCAAAGCTGTAAGAACTGTAAAGTTGGAACCGCGGTCCAGTTCCAACCCAGCCAAAAACCCACGCTTTTATGTACAGTCCGGGTAACAACCTTCCAAGACAAAGCGGGTTGGGTTTTTGGACAGGTCTGGAACTGAACCAAACTTATTTTCCGTTACACACCTGGACCGTTGGCCGGTTACCTGGACCCGTTGCTAACACTACCAATGACTACATACTTGAATCGAAAACGAGGATTATAGGGAGCTCTATCTACTGAAGGCACCAACTGATATGTTTTACCATACCACTAACCGAAATACATTCTGAACTACCATCCTGCAGGCCTTTTATGATGCTTGCCCAATGCTGAATGAGTATTATTAAAGCTACGAATTGGCACTGGGTGAGAGCTACCAGCTGCAAGAAATGATGTCAAATATCGAGGCTGACTTACAAAGCTTTGCACAAGAATCTGGAGAGCACCAGAATCTGGGAAGTGCAATTGCACTGGAATATACATATCGTATGAATGACCATTTTGTGAGAAGCTTACGAGATGGATGCTAGGTTATATATGATTGACTATCACTGATGGGTACGATACAGAGAGCAGATGCTACTATCCATACTCAATAGTCAAGCCCACTTCATCCATGCAGACTGCGCAGCATTATGACTAACAAAGCAGCTTCAAAACCAGTAACAATCATCACTGATGGGCTGGGTCAGCAGAGCCGTCCATGTGGCGCCAAAGTGAACAAGCCCGCTGGAATTTACGGTAAGTATGACTGGTTACCGGAATACTTACAAGTTCAATATATTGATGCGATGGCCATAGCGATGGCAATGGAAATTGCAATGGCCATTGCACTGGTGATAGCAATTGTAATCGCAATGGCTATTGTAATGGCAATGGCTAGGGCAATGGGAATGGCGAGGGTGATAGCAATGGTGATGGCAATGTTGAGCAGCAAGTGAAATCTACCATCATTGCCACCATGTCAAGACGAGACTCATACTATGATTTGGTATTTCACTGTGATTACTGTGTCTAATTCCAATGATGACCTACAGATGGTACAAGTTACAAGTGCGAAATTGAATGGTCGGATGGCAGTGATTTCAGATGTGGAGATATGAAGAAGTGTGTCACTTTGGACGATCCTTCTTTCGCTTCTCTTCTCCTTACTTCCTTATTTCTTTATTTCATTGCATTCTGGCCCGGTATAAATAGCGTTGGCATGGCTTTTAACCAACTCTGGAGACATGTCAAGTGGAGATGGAGTTTTACTGTATGCCACATCTGCCGAATGGCTACTATACCGTACTGATTGGTTGTGGCACTTATGTATTCGTACATTTGTGTACATTGAATGGTTATTTGATTGTTTTCATTCCTTTCTACTCATTTATGGATTTATACAGCCCAGGGGATTGGCACCAAAAGAGAGGGATGATGTAATGGCATGGTTGCAAATAACTTCTCAAGTGCCCGGTAACATTGGCTTTATATAGTCTGCTAGCCATGAGCTCTAGATCACTAGCAATAAACCTACCTTAACCACCATTATAGTACTCTACTATATAGTCATCCACATTAGCAACCTTAGATACTGATATACCTTCTTACGAGGCCATACACAGGTGTATGCTTTCACGGTATGCATGGTGAGACTCTGTAATTAAGTATGATTTCTTCCTTATTAAGGTGTATCTGAAAGCCAAATATCTGAACACACTGAGATGCTTCAAATATGATGTCAATTCAGGTCTGGCAATCTGAGAGGTCTGACCAACTTCCAAATTATTGGAGTGTGGTTTGTATGATAAACAACTACTGAGATTGCAAATGCTCAGTATTTCTTGAACATTACACCAAGATCAACAATGCCATGTCTAACTATCAGCATCATGTGTTATACCTATTGAACAACATCCTTTCGTTGCGTCATACATGATATGTTCAATTCCATTAGTATATATGCTAAACGTAGATGATCAGCAAACATCTTAGATCTATACTTACCACCTCCATTTGTATAAAATTTCTTTCCTTGGTAGCCTAACTGCTTGTTTCTAAGATCCTCCCACACTGCAAATTTCTCTCAGTCATCCAATGTGTACATTAAATAATTATTGAAAGAGTTCATTTTCAATAATGAGAAGCATGTATTAACCTCCTCCAACTACAGATTTCAAGGGATGGCATATATTGAGTAACAGGAATTGGATTTTTGAGTGTATTATTATTGTCAATTAGCAGATACTTTAAAGTATATTTTACAGGATATATATATCTGTGTTATGAACAAACTATGTAGTAATAAAGGGGAGAGTCCATGAAAACAATAGAAAGGCTATCTAAATACCGTTAACAACATACTCTGCCAAATGAAATTATTCCATATTGTTGATACGACTGTACGACATTGATCATCCGTGGAGAGTCAACAATTCTTGGTTTTGTATGTGAGGTAATTAGAACATAATCTGGTCGGGATTATTCGTAATCACAGTATTGGCTACCTTCACAGGCAACAATTCTATCGATGACATTGCTACCATCTCCTGAAAATTGTTAGATGGAGTCTTTGTGGAGCACATCATCATGTTGCTGTGTGTTAGGGCTTGCAGCTACTATATCGGCAACATGTCACGTTCGACTTAGACTCAATCAATCAATCGTCTCGACAGGTTCATCACAACAGGTTCTGAGCTTAGGTGCAATCACTGTCCAGATACTGTTTTCAACCACTATCAAGCGATAACTGTCGAATTGCAAACATTCGTACGAGCTGGGCCACAGGGTCATGTATGAGTTGCAAACAAATCCTGGATTAGGACACCCTACGAACTCAGGACAACGATCCAACAATTCAACGGACTCAGATGCCTCCTCTTGACGAAATCTCACACTGACCTGCGAAGAGGGCTGCGATGGCTGCGACTGCCACGATGCTGTGATGGCGATGGTGTTGAATTCTACAGGTATACGACATTACAGCAACCGAACGATACGTCAACAGATCACATTTGGGACGGGTAGGGAGAGCAGTTTGGCCGGTGTGCAGGATGGGTTCAACTGAACATCACCATCGTCAGAATGAGTTCGGATCTATATCGGATATACACCCTGGAAGGAGTCACGTAAAGCTTCTCTAGGGATGGCAACTTACTGAATGATGTGTCGTCAGTAGGCTCGAAGTGATTGCAAGAACAGGTCAACTGGTGGCAAACCCAAACAGATCGACATCCAGTATGGTAATTCAATAGTGTATGAGAAGCAGCAGCGTAATCGACCATGGATACTTCAGAGATGTTGGCCAATGGAAACCCCCGGGGAATGCGCTGGTTGCTCTGCTGCAGTACACAAGGTAGGATTTGGGCAACCCGAGAGACCGGCGGTGACAATTGTGGCCATGAATCCACGAAGCCTGTGGACTCCTCTACTGTGAGGACAAACAATCTTTGTTAGCTGTACAGTGTGTACTTTCGCCCTAATCATTCAATGATGACAACCCCTCCTCCTCCAGCTGGGAGGCCGCATAAGGGGATCCACGATCTACAGGAATGAGTTTCCTCAGTTTAGCTGTGGCGGAAGTGCGACAGTAGGAGAAGTGTCTCCAATTCGATTTGCAGCAATGGAGAAGTGTCTCCAATGTCGACAACGACACTGATACCGACACGGACTGGATTACATGAGCATCTGCAACTCAGCAACCATTTCTGATCTTCTACTTTGTTTCTCAATGGCAAGACCACAACCCCCCAGAGATGCCTCTTCAATTTGGACACCAACACTGACACCAACACATGCTCACCTACTCGATCATCCGCCACTGTACAACAGCTTATGAGTACTTGCATTTGAAATGAATTGACAATCAACAGGTCCACTGTGTTTGTTGAGCGGGAGTTAACATCGCTCAGTAGATAGGTCCCAAATTATGACGCCACACATTCAACAGGTTATGCCAATTTCGACATTGACAGCACAACCCATGTTTCGGACCAAGTGGCTGCGGATAACACCCAATGATGCTCCTGCTGGTTGGAGGAGTATCTTCGAAACATTGTGCGCACGTGATACTGACAATGACGACAGTGATCGCAATACAACTGGACTGTGTGTCACCTGTGGAGGAGTGGTTGACAGGAAGTCAAGACTCTTGAAGCCGACAGCACAATCAACTACCGAGCTTAGGAATAGGCATATGATTGACACCTCCAATCGAATGAGCGGGAGAGTGGCCATTTGGGAGGAGCTCAGGGCCTGGCATGGTTTGGCTTCTGTCTTCTGGCTTCTTGCTGTTATTCACTGGCTTCATGTTTGACAGACGTGATAACGTGCGGGATGAGTATTAGACAGAGTCGTTGTAGTGTATGTGCCATGGGTTAAGGCATCCAGCTACTATATAGGTAATGTGTCATCTTAGACTTAGACTCGATCAATTAATTGTGTCAACATGTTATTCAGAACAAAAATGAGTGTCAACGGAGCATCAATGATTTCTAGTCTTGTAAGTAATGTAATGGATATGATATTTGGTCGCTGTTATATATAACCAAAGTATAGGCAGCCATTATTGGCAAAAAAGTGTGAGACATGGTTACTTCCCCATTGTGAAAATGGGTGTCAATGGAGCATCCACAATTTTTAGCTTTTTATCTTGGGTAATATAAGTGGCGACTAGTTGTTGATATCCATAAATGATGTATTAGCTACCTGTAAAGGTAAAATCATCAGCGACACGCTCCCTGCCCCATCCTGAAACTGAGCATCAATAGAGCATCAACAATTTCTGGTCTTGCAACTTAGGTAATCTAAGTGTTGCATTTTGGCAGGCGTTCATATATGAAGCAATGGTGGATGTTTGAGACAACACAGTGCATGTTTGCTGCATTACCCCATCATAGAAGTAAGCATCGACGTAGCATCAACAATTTCTGGTCTTGCATATGGGGTCATCATGGCATCGCACGGATATTTGAGCTCATAATGGAATGATTGACTGCCTCTATATACATGAATACACAATATACCATGAATACCATGGTTTCCAATATAAACGTTAGCGCAAAATGCAAAACATCCAAAAAGTGATTGATCGATTTCGAGTACATGATTTTGGTAACATAATATTGTCAAATAGCAAAAGCAGGAGCATTATATGAATCTACAGATGGACCCACTCGACAACCTGCTGACAACCCTCCCTCTTAGAACAAATGGGGAGATATCCCTTGCACCGTATCCCAATTTTCAGTTCAGGATTATTGCCAACCTGGACTGGCAATTTGGCAACATTTCAGTTCCAACCCAGACTGGGACCAGAAGTGACTGTCGGTAACCATTGCTGACACTACCTGCAGACAAGATATATGAATGTGTGAGCCCCTCCCAGCTGGTCATGAATCTCATTGATTAGTGAGAGAGAGGTATCAGTTCTTCACTGTAGCCTAGTTTGAATCTCTGTAGTTGAATTGTAGCTGCAAACAGCTGCCCGTCTTCATCATAAGTATAATGGGTACGGCCGCAGACCATGTTAATCAGTGCAACGATCCATTGAGTTTGGTTACTTTGATGGGGGCTGTGGAAGTCTTCAACTCAACTTTGACGGAATGTATATTCAGCCAAATGTTAAATTGAATCGTCGTTGCAGATCAATTAGTTTGCTGACTGGCAAATGCTGTGCAATTGTCTGTGTTGTATTGTTGTCAATGATGCCAAAATAGTTGGGTTATCTCATGGGAATAGGATCTACATTAGCAGTAGGTATGATATGTATTCTAGTATTTGGGCAATATTGTCAATCTCCAATCTGGAATTTAGAATGATCCAGAGGTTAATCTGGGGAAATTTGAATCTAGTGGTATGTCCAAGAAGTTGGCCAATTCTGATAGTCGAACAACATCTCATTATAATATGGGCATCTCGCAGCACACATTCAAGTATGTGGATACAATCGTCTGCTGCAACTACTGGCTCTACTCTCTGTTCTGTTGCCCAGATCTTGAGTTGAAAGTTCCTGTTTTATCTTGATTTTCCAAACTGTTGACCTCCATACTGATTCTAAATATTCTGCTGAATTACCTCATTCATGAGGGGAATATCTCGATGGGCATGATGCTTGCTACATGATTGTTGACTTCAGTTGATCCAACAATTTTAATATCTATTGTATTACTGTCCCCTCTATGCGCACTAGTTGCTTCATCTCAATTGATATGAATTCCAAATCATCAGCTGATTGCTGCTTTACCTCCACACATATCTTGTAGAGATTTGTTAGTCATTTTGCAATCCAGACTATGTTAGCACCACACCATCATGCTTAATCTGCCTGCATTACTATGGCAACTTGAAGTCCATCACAAACTTAATTGACTGGTGGGTCTTTTACTAAAATGATTTTAATACAAGATCATTTATCATGGTTGGAACAATTCGTTCCTGCAGTTGATTTTCCCCAGAATGTATTGTTGTCATGGGAAACCTCTGATATCATTTGGTTATTGTCAAACCGGAATGCCAGGGTGGCAAAATTCCATAGTGTACAGGACTGATACAGAGGTGAACAGGGGCACCTGGGAGCCAAGGACAAAAACCTGGAAGAAGATATACAATTTGGTGACGACAAACAGAGAAGCTGGTAAATTGGGACAAAAATCTAAAAATTTGTCGAATTACCGTAAACTGTGTGGAATATACCACATCTTTGTTGGAAATACTCCTAGTGTGATAGAACATCGTTGCATTGTGATATGATTTTCACACTTCAGGAATACAGTTTGAATTCTGATCTATGTATCTATGAATTGATCTTTATATCCATATTGGTATCTATCGACACATGGCATATCTGGACCGGCTACAGGTAGTACTTGAGTGCACAATTCCACACAATGATATAGAGAGCAATGGAGCAAACACAGAGATGCACCTGTAGGACAGAATCGACCAAATCTGGATATGCAGTTGGAGCTCGAGGTTGAGTAGACTCCAAAATGCCCATGGAAATTATTGTCAAGTACACTTACAGCTGCACTTGGAGGCCATGATCATTGGTGTGCAGGGATACACTAGGAGCCCAAGATTAAGTGAAGTGAGAGATGCACATTGCAGACCAGTGTTGTGCATTGTTAGAGGGTCACTTGGAGGCCATGTTGAAGAGATATTGGAGATGCACACAGCGAATATGATCAAGCAAGCATGGAGGCTGTGAGGAAGGGAGTTCAGAGACGCTCTGAGAAGTGTGGGTACGGAATTGAGTGCTGTCATCACGTTGGTTAGTTTAGGGTTGAGCACAGCAGAGCCGCATGTTCTTTAGTTCTTGTGTACGTGTCAATTAGACTTAGCGAGAGTCAGTTAGTTTAGGTCAAAAGAGAGATGCAGGACACCGGACACCGTACAACAAGTCATGAGCCCGGGAACTTTGTTGATTTGACTAACTCAACTCGAATTGAGGCATCATCGACACAGTCTCGGAGATGTACAGACAGACAGACTCGACACATGTATGGACTACAAGATGGCCGAATCGACAGCGATCTCGATTAAGAAGTTTGATCGTACTGAGTACAGAGCTGGAGTTTGGAAATTCAAATACTCTTGGAGCTGACGCTGGTTCTCGGTATTCTCGACGGTACAGAGGAAGCACTAGATGCAATAGACGGGACAGAGTTTAAAGCATGGAAGAAACAACATTGGATCGCATGGTCAACTATTCTCCTCGCAATGGAGAGGCCATTGCAGCAGTAGTATGGCGTTCAGAGAGATGCAAAGGCGGTGTGGGATCAGCTGAAGAGGACTACAAGTCGAAGGTGAAGCTGAATGTTTGCGATTTGCGAGACGAAATGTCAGCTGTGAAGTTGAGGGATGGCGAGAATGTGCAGAAATACGCATCGAAGATCCAGGGGTATGTGAACGACTTCAACCTCTGTGCGGAGAGTTCGACCGGTACGATGCCAAAGATGTAGCACAGCTTCTGCCTGATTCAGAGTATACCGAAGGATGATGATTGGAGGGTTTTCACCCAATTGATGTACGATAAGATTGACACCATGGCCACAAAACCGGAGGAGATTGTCACGAAGATGAAAGCACATGAAGTGCGGTTACAGCAGGAAGACGGTTTGGAGGTGGCAGCTATGTTCTCGATGTTGCAGACAAAGAGCAATAAACGGAGGCAAGCTCGGAAATCCTGGAAGACCGGTGGTTGCGCCAGTGAGAGGAATGGTAGCAGTTTGGACAATGAGCAGCGTGCAAGTCGTCTCATCAATTGGAGGGATACTCAGGAGTGCTACAGAGGCCATAAAAAAGAGCACATTGAACAGTATTGTCCAAGCACTGCACCGGTGGGGAGCACTGTACCGACAGAGACAGCCGCAGTGACAATAACCTCAATTGGGAACTATTGAATGACAGTTACGAACGGAAACAGCCCATCGCAGCAGAGCTGGAACTTGGATTGTGCCCCCACTACTCACATTTGCAGAGATCAGCGAAAGTTCGAACGGTACACTGATTATTCCATGACGGAGGAGCGGCAGATCTGCAATTTTGCTGGAAGAGTAGCAGGTAATGACATCGGACATAGAGATGTACGGTTGAGCCTTCGGTTGCCTGGAGGCTGTAGAAATGAGGTGGTTGTGAGAAATGTCTTTTATGTCAAAGGAGCACACAACTCGCTGTCACAATCGCGGCTTATGGATCAGGGGTTGCAGATTGTGCCTGTCAATGGCTATGGGATCAAGATATATGACAAAGCGCCGGCTGAGAGTACTGGTCAAGGTGGAGGAAATCTTGTAAGTGTTGCACACCTGATTGGAGGGTTATTCCGGCTAGATGTAAAGGTTGCAGGAAAGCTGCATCGATTGAGAGAGAGCGGACGGCCCACAGCACCATATGCTCCCAATGAGCACTTCTATCGAGAGTTCTTTGTGCCGAAGGAGCTGCAGCAAGTGATATCGAGCGAGTGGATAATTGTTTCCGAGGAGCTTTAGGCATGGTTCATTGTTTCGGAGGAGCTTCAGGCAAACCTCTATCTTTGTTTTCTTTAGAGTTTAGCACTTACGATTGTGAAACCACCCTGGAGGAGTGTGGGGACGAATTTGAGTGTGGTCATCACTTAGGTTGGTTTAGGTTTGAGTGCGGCGGAGCCACATGCACTTCAGTTCTTGTGCACGTGTCAATTAGACTTAGCGAGACTCAGTGAGTTCAGGTCAATACAGCGAGTCAGGACACCGGACACCGTACAACAAGAAGTTCTCACTGCATGAACTCAGAGATCCACTGGACACTGTGAGTGACCAAATTCAGCAATTCACTTGAAGCCCAACTGTGTGATCTGTGGGATGCACTTGGAGAAAATTATCATATATACTGAAAGATGTATGTGGCGGCCTTGTTTTTGTAAGACTTGTGATGCACTTCAATGATAGAATTATGTGAGAGGGGCTGCCACAAGAGAGAACGTCCAAAGATACTCTTTGAGGCTAAGATACAGGGAAGGCTGAGATCTCCCTTGAGGCTGCCATCCCACACAATTGAAGGCATTCTTGTAGTTGGTTGATCTGGAAGTGGTTGATATGGTGGCATATGTGAAGGTGGTTGATTGGGAGTTAGTGAATCATGAGAAGATCTATGTGGGGGTGGCTGATCTGGCAGCAGTGGATATGAATATGGTAAATTGGGAGGTGCTAGATATGCTGGAAATCTGAGTGGAGGTGGGTGGTCTGGTGGTAGTAGATCTGGAGGTTGTCAATCGGTAGGTGGTCAATCTGGAGGTAGTTGATTTGGATATGGGATATCAGGAGGTGGGAGATATGGAGGCTGTTGATCAGGATGCGGTCGATCAGAAGGTGGTATATCTGGAGGTGGTGGAACTGGATGTGATCTATCTGGAGGATTTGGAGCCGAAACCATTCTGTGAGATGGAAGATGGGATCGGCCATGACACTCCATTCATTCGTTAGTTAACTTGCAATTCTGGGAATGTGACAAGTTAGCTTTGCTTTGAATCTCACATGAAGACCAGGCTGGCAGCAGTTGATTGTAGTGGAGGCATGTCAGGATCTTCAGCTAAATCCATGAGTCAACTCTTGATTGTGAAAATTAGTGGATGTTGGCTGGGGGATATCCAATCTTCGGTGGATGCTGTAGTTGGCACATACTGTAGTCTGGGTTAACTCATGACTGTGACACCAAGTTAAACAAAACAAACACCTAACTTTGTATTCTGTAAAGATGGTTGTGTTGTGTAGAATAAAGAGAAAAGATGGGAATGAAGATAGAAACAATATAGAAAGCAAAATCCAGGGTGAAATCTGTCTGATAGAGTTCTCAAACCTCGGATCAGTATCCTTCAATGTAGGATTGGTAGTGGTTTCTACTATACTGAGAATTGAAAATTGACTTGGACGCAGAACTGTGTAAAAACCCAGGTTCCCAAACTGGATTCCGCCTTCTCAATTGGGATCTCAATTTCTCATTCTCTACTCTTCTGACATTTGAGTACATGAAGCCCACTGATCCCTCCCATGCTCTCTAGATTATCATCCTGAGTTGATAGCTAGTATGTATCAACCAATGATTGACAGTCTCCAGCCCCCAAGCCAGTTCCTCATCTCTCATCTCCAATCACTCTTCAGACATTACTCATCTCGCATTACTGATCTCTCATCCCTTGGTGGAAATTAGAATTGTCTACTTTCCACATTTCCATAATTACGAGATAATGAATAAATTCAGTCTCAGTTCTCTGTACCCCTCCGCTCCGATCAACTACTGGCTGACTGACCACCGCATAATCAACCAGCTTCAGATCGGCCGCCTTCAGTTCAACACCCTCCAAATCCACCTTCCCCAGATTAACCTTCTCCTGATCAACCACCTTCAGATCGTAAACATTCGGGTCCACCACCACCTGGTTCAACACGTCCGGAACATCCACGTACAGATCAACAATGTCCAGATCAACTCCCGCCAGATTGACCACATTGAAATGGACCAGATCCCGATTGACCTCACCTGTTAGAAGCTGTCTCTTTAGAGTGTGTTATACTGTGGTGTTGCATGTAGGCTTGCAGCTACTATATAGGCCACCCATCATCTTGAATTGAAACTCAATCATTCAATCATCTTGCCAGGTTCTTCAAACAATATTAAGTGACCTAACAAAATCTGAAGCTGCAGACAATTTTTGACAACAAGCAAGCAATAACACTCGAGTCATGAAAAACAATTTGAGAGTTGCTGCATGTTCCCCGATCATATTCGAAAGCATCCAGGATCTATACATTCTCCAGAATCCAGCCGACATTGCAACTCTACAACAAATGGTTTCTATAGAGATAATCTGACACTCAACTGCTCAATGGGCTGCATTGACTGCGGTGGCTCCATTGATGAGAACTACCAGTATATCTGATTGCAGCAGCTAAACGACTGGTTTATAGAATACATTTGGAATAATTAGTGTGAGCTTCACAGAAATGCAGAGTGAGTTCAGATCATTACCAGCCTGTCAACCTGTATGGCGGAAGTATCCATTTAGCACCACCACTGTGACTCAATTTGGCTGCGGAAAGCTGCCATAGGGCGTACAGAGATAAAGAACTTATGGGGATGGACTGAGAAATGGTAGTTGAACAGTGATACAGGGATTACTCAGTTGGGTTGAGTGATGATATGGAGGGGTTATGTAAATACTGGGAAAATGGAGAAAAGCTGAGTGACAGAGAATATATTCAGCATACCCATGGTAGATTGACATCATTTCGTCTTACCATCATACAATGCAAATACACACTCTATGTTTCTCAGTGTACAGTCTCACTAGCTCTCTCAGAGATTTTGTTTATTCATAGAATTGTGTGGTTACTCACTGGCATGTAGTTTCAGATCCTCTCATCCTATTCCTAGACACCTCAAGCCAGTAATGTTCACTCTCAAGAAATCCCTATTGATGGTGCAAGAAGTGCGACCAAGCATTGATGATGGGCCCACTGCCTTCTTCCTTGGTTACTTTACTACAAATTGAGCCCAAAGGTGGATTGGGGTTCTAAAGGATGAGAACAGAATGGTGGGAAACACCCCTACAAGCTAGTATGGGAAAATATGGAGCGAAGCAACATATGAACTGTACTCACCCTGCAAGCAGAGTGAACACCCACAATGTAATGACATTCCCAGAGACTTTGGTTGCAATGTCCCTTTGGAAGGCTGGAGGCAGTGGCCAGGTACAGTGAGGTTGCCCACAAAAATACCACAGACCTGACATTGAATAAAAGGAACTGACCATGTATCAGGACATACAACAAGAAGAATGCACCGATAGAATATCTCAATGACAGGGGCTATCCACATACATGGATTGACATACAAAGAATGAAACTAACATATCATCAGGGTGAAAGGCAAATATCTCATACCAGAACACAGTGAGAAGAAGCCACTGACGTATCACTGGACCTGCACTACCAACCATGCAGACAAACTTACCCCAACCACAGAGACTGACCACATATTGGTACACGAAAAGACAAGGGAATACACAGTCACCATGGCTGCACAAAGGAAGATTTTGATTGGGAGGAAGATTAACAAATGGATTCATTGATGCGAGTATGATTTCAATGCAGGCAAATAAGAACTGTCTCAGTTCATTGGGAATGTTGCAGGGAATAGACCACCAGGGATTAATGATGCAGCCGGAATCTAAGCCAGGTCACTGTAGGAGGTGATGCATCTGGACTAAGAGAGGAATGAAACAAAGAGGTAATCTCAAAAGAAGAGCCAATTGACCCAACTCCCCTTTCAAAGAACTCACAAACCAGCAATTGATCTTCATTCACCAATTACCACCAAATTACCATGTATACTATCAATCCAGATGCAAACCTCTCCAACATTACAAGTTGTATATACAGGTCTCAGCCGGATATAAGTCATGAATGGCTGGAGATATAGGTGTCCTGAATAGCCGGAGCAGAGGTATGTCATATCACAGGAAACAGTGATGTCTTGCACGGCCGGAGATGTTGATGTCAGATCTGACCACAGATGGTGATATCTCATATGGCTGGAGACAACTGTTGACTCTAATCAGGGCTGATGGCATTCTGCTGTACTTGCACTCTGATATTTATTGGCCTTGTGGCCGTCGTAAATAGAATGCAATTTAGACTTCAGCAATCCATATATTTCAACAGTACCAATCAAAATGTCAATGCTCCAAACATGATCTCTTTTAGCTGCTGGTTCCTGTGGCCATGCCAGATCATCCAGTACTGGACTATCAAGCCATGCCAGATTCTCTGATGGCACTGGACAGTCCACTAACACCTTGTTCAATAATCTCCACCAGCTGAGTCAGTTTATGGAGTCCATGGCTCTTGCAATTGTCAAAAAGAGATGCGAATTCAACTCCCAGCAACCATGATTACCCTAGTCTTTGAAGGAGTGCATGCTACCAACTGCAAGGGAGCATATGATAGCCTCTCATATCATGCAAGGACTGACCCGGCTGTCATTGGGATCATTGTAATGTCCTGGTCCTACTGTGCAGAAACAATCCAGGATCCAATCAAGATGATGATTGGATACTTGAGCAGTGTCTGAGAGCTACTAATAGAGGTTTCCAAAGACACTTTCCACCGTGCTGAGAGAGGAATTTAGATGTATACAAGAATGTAATCGGAGTGACTATGTAAGCACCAGCTGGACCATGGGAATGTCAGACTGAAAATCTGCATGCTCATCTATAAAACCATCAGCCACATTATGATCACCAAGAGAGGCTTGCCCGAGTACTGCTGGGTTGAGATGTTCGTATGAGCCCTTTCACACCACTTGAGAGTGAAAGCTGTGATGAAACTTTAGCTAGATTCCAGAAACCACTTCACATTCAAGTACAATGATTTCTGAACACTTGGCCATGGGAAATGTGTGACTGCCGATGCCGTTGCTTTCCTGGAGTCAGAAGATGCATCTATGCTGCCAGGAGTCTCTCCTGCTGCAATCCCAGCTGCAGTGTCGTTCCCACAAATGCCAGGAATAGCCAACCATCCATCCAATCCTAGCAAATGAAGCCTGGCACCAGCGCAAGCCACAGAGGATGTCCCCATTGCCAATGCAGAAAATACAGTTGACATGAAGAGGGAAATAATGATGAAGACCATCACACTGTAGATCTGCCGGATGGACAAAGCAATCATGAACGGATATGGATGCTACCTGGCTGCCAGGGTGTCTGCCATCACAGCTGAATATCCACCTCTGAATGCACACAGCAACATCACACAACTGTCGGACCAATTCTGGCGCAGAAGAAACCATACATTGACTGATGGTTCACCTGGCAACTTGGTGATGTGTATATTGACTTGCCTATTCATCTATATGACACGGACACAAGAAGTAGAGGAAGTGTGGTTCTGCCACTCAACCCGAACCCTACACCACAAGATGACCGCACTCGAAACCCACCCTACAGCAACTGAATGTATCCACGGAACTCACATAATACTGACCAGTACTCAATTCACTTCAGTATCCACAGAATGGATTATGATGCTGAATTTATTGCTATAAGCTGCGACACATCCACACCTTCTGTCCCAATGTGCCCACTGATTTGGAACAGAATATAGTCCATCTCAATTGTTGGGGAAGGCTAACCTGAAAACAAACAGCCGGAAATGGAGGCATGCTATCCTGCCATCTACTGGAGAGATCGATTATGTGATTATATGTGAACCTGAGGAATATCACTCGACATCGCCAGCATGGCAGAAGTGTACCTGTGATGGCTGCAATACAGCGACCTCAGCTGCAGCTTGTTTCAAGCGCTCAGTTAATTCAAAAGGCCTGTGCTCAAGTGACTGACATTCGCAATGGGGTATCATGACTGCTGTTCCACCTTAACTGGTGCTAAACTGGACGGAGTCCAGGTCAGCAATGAGACAAGGGTGACGGTGCTGAAGACCATATCAAGGGATCATGTGATAATGCAAAACAGGAAGATGAGAGGCAAGGTGGAAGCAGTGCAAGACAAGAAAGAAAATAAAATGGAGAAGAAGAGAGATCTGCGCTAAGACAAAGAATAGAGAGAAAAATGTTACGCTGCAGCATGTATGCAGAGAGCACATGCCTTTGCGGATGAGGTAGGATACAGGACGGATGATGTAACCATAAGTGATGACAAGGGAGTGTGTATTAAGGAAGAGAGTCAGGAAGTTTCAACATGAGCTAGTGGTCAGGAACGGCAAATCAGCAAGATGCTGGCGGCAGTCATTTCGCCACTGGCCAAGGCAAACTGTATGAAAAGTACAACTACAAAGTCTGTGGTATCTCTGAAAATGCCACCAAAGAAAGCACTGGGTCTACATACTGTGAACAATGAATTCGTCAGACTGAGCCAACCGTATTACACTATCCTTGCCCATGAAAGGTGCAAATCTGACCAATTGCCTATTGGATTACTGCCAAAGGCTAAAACAATCTCTGTTCTCAAAGACATATGAGTCGCTGCCAGGAAACTGCTCACACAGATGAAAATGGAAATTGCCACCTTCTCTGACATTACCAGGTTTATAGATCCAATCAGATATACTGAATTCTGGTATCCCAGGGCCTGTCTGATCATTCTCAGATTGATGTATGTGTATGTGCATCTCATTCTCATTGATGAGAGATCTGAGATCAGTGTAATGAGTGAACAAGGTGCCAGAGAACTAAACTGTGCCAAGAGACATGCTGATTGGAGGATGATTCTTGCCGATGGCAATTTGTCTAACTTGACAAAAGTGGCAGCACTCTTGCCACTTCATGTCAATGGTATCGTCATTCACATCTCTATCTTCTTTGAAAAATCCAGCTCATAGGAGGGTATCTTGTGCAGCACCCGGAAATGGTGTTAGCGATGGTTCTGCACACTGGTTTTGGGTCCGGGTCCAGGTCGGAATCAAACAATTTTCAAATTGGCAGGTTGGGTTGTCAATACATCAGAACGGGCAATTCGGTCACTGTTAACAGGAAATCTTCCGACCCGGCTGAATTCGGTGGGTTGTCAGTTGGTTGTCCAGTGGGTCCATCTGTAGAATGATATAATGCTTTTGCTTTTGCTTGTAAGGGCACGTACACCTGCATTCGGCCTCATAGAAATACGTGTGGGAATTATTGGAATATGAGTGCAAACGTGGATGCGAGTGAGATTAGGTAGAGATGTATATGTAAGATTATCGCTAGAGATCTAAGGCTCATAGTGAGCCGACTATATAGAATCGCCATTACCTGGCCCGGGTCACATGCTGCCGTTACATTAACTCCCTCTTTAGGTGCAGACCTCCTGGGCTGCATAAACCATTCAAGAGAAGAGGAAAGAAAGCATTAAACTATCATGCCACGTACATACTTGTACAAGCACAAACGTCCCGCTACCGATTGCCACCCTACGGTAGCCTTTCGGTGGATCCGGCGCACAGGGAAACTCCACCTCCACTTGACAGTGATCCGGAGGTGGTAAAAACCTGTGCCGATGCCATTTGTACTGGGCCGAGATTCAAAGATGTCAAGAAGTATGGAACAGAGAAGACAAGACACAGAAGAAAGAAACGCTCAATTGATCACATTTCCTCCAGTCCCGAGTTCCGAAACTCTATTGACCTATTTCCTCCGCTCCTGAGTTTCAGACCTCACTTCCTCCTTTTCACCAATCCCAAACTCATTCGGCATCCAACGTGCCATCCAGTTCCGCTTTGATGGTTCATATCTCGGAGTGGTTCATATCTCGGAGTCATCAGAGAGGTAGAGCTTCCGCTCATGACTTGCCATCAATGGGAGCTTCCGCTGTCGGCACTGTTCAGTGCCATCGGTGATTGTCAATTTTATACGTGAATCATGTAGCCTCATCTCATTTGTCGACATCTAACATGTAAGCTGCTCTAAGATGGTTATAGCTCACAATTGAAGTGAACTTGAGCTCTCCTCAGCCTTCGTGCAGTGCTGAGTAGAGTGTCTCTCAGTCGGTTGACTTCGGTAAGTGGCATTGACTCGGTAAGCGTCATTTGAAATCCGCTTCGGCGACCATCCGGTCATCTTGATAGTTGCGCTCCGGATACTTGCGTTCAGTAGAATCTTGGTCGACTACTCGTTAAACATCTCAGTGGACTTCTCTGTGTGTCTCGGTAGACTGTCTCTCAGTGGGCTGTGACTTGTCGGTAGGATTTGATTGTGTAGACATGGCAATCTCCCTGTTTGAAAATTCATTTCTCCGTCGACGACTTCATCATCATATCGATTGTTGATTGCCATCCTGGCTCGGTAGCAGTGTAACTTGGATGTCCGAATCGGGAGTGGGTTTCATTGGTGATTGGGAGTTGTAATCGCAATCTCTCTGTGATTCGACATCAAATTCGGTTGGGCTTGGGTTTTATAAAGTTGTGTCTCGGCTGAGACCATCGTCGAAATTGGGCAGGGTAATATTGGTGAAATAGTCGATCATCACGTGGACCCCGCCTTGACTTCGGACAATGATCTGAGCTTCCGCTTCTGACATCATCATAGCCGTCGATTGTGATGTGACTTGCTGGTGACCATTCGAGGGTGGTAGAATGGTGGCCAATTGCATCAGGCGTAGACGGAATATGATTGATCCATATATATCACGTGAGCTTGACAGTAGGTGGTCATACTCATCGTGACAGGAGCGCGCTTGTGCTCTCAGAAAGCCACATTGTACATTGCATATGCAGATCTCGGCATCTCTTTATTCGGCATTTGGTATGGTCTCCGTAGACCACTTCTTGGTGAAAGTCATTCAGATGATAGCTTCGGTGCGCTCTTGGTTGACATCTCTGTGGCCATCTCGGTAGGCAGCGTTAGTAGAATATTCGTTAGGTTCTCAGTAGTCATTTGGTAGGCCTCGGGAATGGTTGTTTTGTATTCAGTTTGGTATTCAGTTTGGTATTCAGTTTGGTATTCAGTTTGGTATGCAGTTCGGCAATAGTTTCTTAATTCTTCGGTAGGCCATTCGGTAAGCATGTTGGTCAGTGGCTTAGTATGGTAGGGCTCCCGGTAATCCTCTGGATGTCCATATGGAGTCTTTGGCAGTGATATTCATCTCTGTGAGATCTTCGTGGTCATCGTTTGGTCGTTATCTCGACTGTCTCCCGTGATGCCATTCAGTACACCATTCGGTACCCTCGGTGGTCATATTCAATCACATCAAGTGGCCCTATTCGGAAATGTCTCTGTATTTTGTTTGGAACTGTTTCAGTAGCCATATTGCTCTCGTGCGACATGGATCAAGCTCGTTCGACTTATCATCTCTCTCTGGTGCATTCGGAGGTATACTCAATGTCTGTCAAATTCTAGGTGCATTTATTATCTCTAATCACGGGGTGTGCTCGCTGGCTCTGCTCTGGGTGTGCTCGCTGGCTCTGCTCTGGGTGTGCTTGTTGATTCATGTTTAGGTGTGCTTGCCAACAGTTGGCTCAGTGCACTTATCGTCGTTCTCTGAGTCCTAGTGGATTTATCTACAGGTGCACCTGTGTTGTACGGTGGCGTGTGCTCGAGGAGTGGAGTGTGCGCGGGCGTATGCGAAGGTGTGTCTATTGTATCGTATAACAAGACATGTCGCATTGACATAAGGTCGATCGATGACTCATGGTGCTAACTACAAAAGAGGCAAGTTACATCATAGTCGTTGGCATAGTAATATCCGTACTCCCAATCAGCTCAACACTCCTCCAGGACGGTTATCATGTACGTTTCAAACACAACAGTAAACAAAAGAGAAGAGGAGCCATTCAAACATTGTGGATCTCCTCGAAACAAACGTGCCCAATCAATTTACTTTCTGATGGCATCCCTGATGCCATTTCCATGTCCAATTCCGATACCATTCCCGCGACCATTTCCGAGCGCACCGAGGCGATTTCCGAGGCGATTTCCGAGTCCAATTCCGATCATTCCCATTGCAGCACACTGCTTCAAGAAGGCAGGCTTCGGCAGTGGCTTTGTGAAGCAGTCGGCGAGCATCTCAGTAGTCGGTACGTAGCTCAATTCGATCTCTCCATCTCTAGCCATATCTGCAGCAAGATAGTACTTGGTCGCAACGTGTGCAACTGCAGTTCCGCGGTAGATTCTGTTCTTGATGGTCGCGATCAGTGACTGTGAATCGGAGAATACGTGAGGGATCATCAGGATGCCGAGCTGGTTCAAGAGATGCCAGATCTGTGTGAGTCTCATGCAGCCTACTCCGAAGGCATAGTATTCGGCATCGGTCGTGGACTGGGCAGTAGACTTCAGTTTTCTCGATCTCCATTCGACCACTCCTCCGAAGGTGATGACCAGTCCACTTGTCAATTTATAGTCATCCGGGCATCCAGCATAGTCGGAATCGACATAACATCTAAGTGCACCTTCTCCTTCCAGTGCTACTACGAAACGCAGTCGCCAGTCCTTTGTGCCGTTGAGGTACGGAAACACGCGCTTGAAAGCTACCATATGCTCATTGCTCGGGTCATGATTGTACCGGCTGAGGACTCCTATGGCATATGCGATATCGGGCCGAGTGGCGGTCATTGCGTACATGAGGCTTCCGATCATCGATTGGTATATGGTCTGATCGCAGGCTTCTTCGTCGGGCTCCCTCTGGTGAAGCTTCATTGCCATTGGCGTGGCAACTGGTCAGGACTCATCCATTCTGAACTTTTCCAAGATTGTCCGAATGTAGCTGTGCTGATGGATGTCGATCGTGTGATGCTCCCGATTGCGTTCGATGTTCATGCCGAGATAGAAGAAGACACTTCCAAGATCATGCATCTGGAACCTCTTCTTTATCTGGTCCTTAATCTGCCCAATCAAGCCCACGTTAGCAATGATGAGGAGATCATAGACTTACAGAATGACTACGGCGACGACTATGCCGTGATCCTACTTGTCATGGAGGACAAACAGTCCTCCATCAACATGTAATGCCACGAATCCAATCGAGATCATGAAGTCCTTAAAAGTGCCATACCAAATGTATGAAGACTGCTTCAGGCCATAAAGAGACTTACTCAAGCGGAGTACCATCTTGCGCGAAGTCTTTGACCATGGATCGTAATATTGGGTCCCAGTTTGGACCAAACGACAATATCCCTGCGGCGGGTGCATATAGATCTCTTCCTCCAAGTCAACTCCCAAGAAAGCCGTGCATACGTCCATTTAATGGATCTCGAGATCGTACTTGGGGGCGATGCCGAGTGCCAGCATAACGTGGCCCAGGCGAGCAGTCAGTGCATACGTAGCCTGGTAGTCGATGCCTTCAATTTGGTGATTTCCTCCACAGACTAGCCTGGCCTTGAACCGCTGCACATTGCCTGCTCCATCGCGCTTGATCTTGTATACCCAGTGACTTCGGAAAGCCTTTCTCCCTTCCGGAAGCTCCACGAAATCTCCAAAGACTTGATGCTGACCAATTGCATGTAACTGTTCTTTCATCGCCGTATCCCATATCTTGGCGAGCAGAGAGTCGGTTGCTTCTTTGTAAGACTTTGGATCGTCGATGCCATCCTCGTGATTGTGATTATCAGAGATCGCAGCTGCAGCGTGGATGGGAATTATATTCTCAAATTGCTCATCTTCGAGAGCCAATTGTGCAGACTCTGCCAACGTATCCTTCACACAGTACTTCCGGCGACTACCTTCGGCCGGCGGCTTCCATGCATCTTCAAGTGACGTCTCAAGGCCAGCCAATTCTCGTGTCGTCTTTGTCTTCGGATTCGGAGGCTCCGGAGGTTGATCGTCGTCCAATGACTCCTCTGTTTGACGTTCGGTTGGTTGCTTCTCAATGGGTGTGGGTTTGGGTTTGGGTTCCTCGATGACATCTCTGTAGAAGTGCTCGTTCAAGATCGCTTCATCTGCGGTATCCGGTGCTGTGTACCGCTTCCCTTCTCTGAATACCACATCTCCGGAGCGGTGAAGCGTCTTGGCCAATGGATCGTATACGAAGTACTGCATAGTCGATATGCTGTACCCAATGAATATGTCGGGAGTGGCTTTGAAATCTAGCTTCTGTCGTTTCTCTTTCGGAACGTGGATGAAAGCCAAGCATCCGAACACACAGAGATGCTTCAACAATGGCTTCCTCCCATGCCAGGCCTCATACGGGGTCTTGCCAACCACGGAGCGTGTCGGAGTGCGGTTCTTGAGATAGACCGCCACTGAGACTGCAAATGCCCAGTACTTCTTCAAAAGTCTGGCATTGTGTAGCATGCATCGTACACCCTCCATGATTGTGCGGTTCGCCCGTTCGACAACTCCATTACACTGAGGTGAATAGGGCGTAGTTGTTTCCTTTAGTATGCCCTCTGATTTTAGGTATTCTGCGAATTTCTTGGAGGAGTACTCACCGCCTCCATCTGTACAAAATCACTTCACTCGCTTGCCCGACTCCTTTTCTCTAAGAGCCTTCCATTCTTTCAATTTCTCAGGGGCTTCGGACTTATACTTCAGTATGTACTCATCCATATGCCTCGTGGCGTCGTCAATGAAGAGCAGCATATATCGACCTCATCCGATGGCTGTATCCAGGGGACCGCATTTGTCCGAGTGCACAAGCTGCAGCGGCTCAGTGGCACGGGAGGTTGTATTCGGAGTAAAGGGCTTTCGAGCAAATTTGCATTTGATGCTGCTCTCGCAATCACACTTCCCGGTCATCTTCGGAGCATCGGTGATCGTCGGCAAGATCTCCAAAGCCTTCAGAGCGACGTGTGCCAGGCAGCGGTGCCATAACATCCGCTTCTCTGCATCGTGCCGAGATGCATGCCCAGTCATCTTAAGTGCCAGCAGGCAGCAGTCGTCGATATTGGTGTATTGGTCGATTCCTGTTCCAGAACGCGATCCAGAACAAACAGCCCATCGACCTAAGCTGCAGTGGCAATCAACTTGCCATGGCGATTGTAGAGGTTGAGACCGTAGTGATTCACCGGTTCGACTTTGACGTCCTTATCCATGATCTGAGATTGTGAGATGAGATTAAACGACCCCGGCAAATGCACCTCTTCTTGGAGTATGATCGTTTCCGTCTTTCCATCTGGTAGTTGACAAATCAACCTAACACTTCCATATCCTGAAGGAAACAATGTGACCCCAATGTATCCCTTCACCTTGTTCGTATTCGGAGAATATTAGGTGTAGGTGATGAACATTGATCGACGGCCAGAGATGTGAGTCGTGCATCCGCAATCGATGAACCAATCACTGGATGACTCATTTGAGCTGGCCACCATCCAATAGTTCTTGATCAAAGTGGTGAGAGTCGAGGTAGTCTCAGTCGATGCTTTTGCTGCAGTGTCGGCAGTCTTTGGAGGATCGCTGCATTGGTTGCTCAAGCTGTTTTCAGTGTTATGCCCTCGCCGCTGGCAATGAAAGCACTTCCGGAAATCCTTCTCTTTCCTATCGTCCTTAATATCTCTCTTATCATCTCTCTTGTCCCTCTTTGGACTTTTGCCGACTTTGCCAGCTTTACCGCCACTGCCACCTTTCTTTGCAAAGAGCAGAGCTTCTGGAGGGAGCCCATTCTCTCTCTTGATTGCAGCTTCCTTTTCGACAAGCTTCGTCACGATCTCATCGGGCGTGGCGGTCATCGTGGCATTTTTGTCCATCATAAGCGGCAGAACGACTTTCCACTCGTCGTTCGTTGGGATTCCGCGAAGGAGGTAGAAGATGTGCTCCTGCTAACTCATCTTGGTGATTGTCTTTGCATTCACATTGGTGTCGGTGGTCGCTGGCCCTGCGCAGAGATTGTAATGCTTGACTGTCCGATCGATCTGCAATGCGTAATTGTCAACATCTCCGCAGTCCTGTAGCTTGATGCTCCAAAGGTTCCCCTAATCTCGAAGATGTTGAGCTTCAACTTTGACTTGTAAGCTGATGCTAGCTTTTCCCAAAGCGTCTTCGCATCATTGACGACCATGTATTCCGCTTGGATCCTCAGCTCCATGCCGAGTAAGATAGTCGATCTGGCAACACCATGGGGATTCATCCAGTCTTTGAAAGTGGCCTTCTCTGTAGCAGTCGCGTTTGCTGCTGGCTCTTTTGGCTTGTCGTCATATCCTTTGATGATACCACACACTTACTTCTGCTCGAGAAGTAATGCCATCTCGGTTGCCCATTGTGCATAGTTTGTGCCATTGACCTTGGTGATTGTGAACCTCTTCGAACTCATCTTGCACGATCCTAATCTTGTATCGAGATGTTATATCGCAATCGTCAGCTATCGTAGTCTCTCAGACTGTACGGTTGACGTCCAGCAGCTGCCGTCAGAAATACGGAGGGGTGCTGGGTAATTGCTTAGCTTGTGGAGACGCTTCTCCGTGACGATGACCGCCACTCGACAAACGAAAGTGGAAGTGTTGATCGTCGGTTCCCTTTTACGTGCAAAGGCTCAAAACCTGTTGTACGGTGGCGTGGACTCGAGTAGTGGAGTGTGCGCGGGCGTATGTGAAGGTGTATCTATTGTATCGTTTAACGAGACATGTCGTATTGACATAAGGTCGATTGATGACTAATGGTGCTAACTACAAATGACACAAGTTACATCATAGTCCTTGGCATAGTGATATCCGTACTCCCAATCAGCTCAACAACTTGTCGCTGCTAGCCTTCTCAATTGCTGAATGTATCTCACGGTGCTTGGTTCCTGCACTTCCGATACGGTCATCATTTGGGGTAGGGGTTGTTTGCAAATTCGGGAAGGTCATACACCTCTTTTGAAAATCGTTGTCCCGCCGGCGGCTAATCTCCTAGGCCTCCATAGAGAATATTGATTCCAAGGGCTCGATTCGGAGTTGACTCGGAAATCTATTTGTAGTTGTCAATTGTGATCTTAGTTGTGCCGCTCGGGATCACCGAGTCTGAGTCGGGATTTCGTTTGGGATATTATTCTCGGTAATATATCTTCGTCATGAATGTGGCATTGTATTGGGTATTGTTCTCGGCATTGTAATTGGCCTTGTAATCCCTGCCATACAGCAGCTTGAGTTGGCATCTCGTAATGTTATTCGGGATTGTACTCAGCACGGCAAGGCTGCCGGTAGGCATATCCGCATCTCTGCACTCAATTGCTAGTCTCGTAGTTTGTCATTGAAAGTACAAATATTAGATAGGGTAGATTTGCACATAACTTCTTGTATATTGCCACAGTCAAATTGATTGATTTTCATCCATCTCCATGCATCTCCGGGATGGGAATATTGGCGCTCATAAGTCCAATTCTCATAGTTTCAACGATAGCTCTTTCCTGGATAAAGTTGCCTTCCGCTGGACCATCGTCACTCATATCTGTCGGGGGTTATCCCATTCCATGTAGGTTCCAATAATTTAAACATTCACTTTGTTAGTTCATTGTCGCTCAGCTCGTATGTCGTACTCATGCCAGGGTTTCCAATTGTGGTCCATAAGTCTTCGGCGCTCCTAAGTGCGCTCGCAATAGTCTTTCGTCTGTCTGCATTATCTCTGAATTGCAGACCGGCACAGACCTGTACGGCTCTGAATCTGCTCCATCCGTGTTAGTCAAAGAATCCCCACAATGGATGAAAGCGGTGGAAGGGATATCCAGGAGGCCTTGTCATTAACGGTTCGCTCACAAAGAGGCCATGCGTCACCGTCCAGTCACTCCCTTCGTGTCTTGGCGAGCCAGTAGCAGTCATTCACAATTCCCATGTGGACCCCCTTCTGCCGCAACTACCGCCGCTGCTCCTTGCTCCCTCATTCAGCCTGCGAGGGTTGCCACTTCTACTGGCTCACTATGCCACATCCATAGGTCCCTATACCGCAGCTCCCAGCAAACTGGTGCAAACCCCAGACCATTGGGTGAATGCCATGATAACCGCCTTCTAGCTAGCAGTCATTATGCGGTCCTGGAGTTGGTATCCCCAGCAGAGGTATGTCCTACGACGGTCCAGAAGCTTGATGCTTGTTGAGAAGGACTCCTGACCGCATCTATTTCGGTAGCATTTCTCGCACTACAGACATCTTTCCGCTGCATGATAGCATCCACATATCAACTTGCTCATGGGCAGTCCATAGAGGAGGCTGCAAGAGAAGTATATTGTCTGAAGGTAAGACCGGCACAGTGACCGATCGACCATTACCAGGTTTGCGCCCAAATCCGCGGGAGTTTGATACCAGATACATCGAGATGGGCACATCCAGAAGATCCATTTGCAATTCTGAGTCCATTTCATATCCATAAGGACTGGTAAGTATGCCGCTTAATAATAGTAATTTCGCTGGTATAGATGGATACTGACTGAGTGCCATGGAATGAGTCCCAGCCTTAAAGATGAAAACTCATATTATCCATATCTCATTGATTGATTGGATCCTCCAATTCGTCTCCTGAAAATGGTGCCTCTGGAGGTGGTAGTCTTGGATCATAATGTGGTCTCTCCCGTACAAGTATAGACAATCTTGGTTCCATTTCTTGACTTGCTCACAGTTATAGCCGTGGTGATGCCGGAAGTCCAGAGCTTAATTGGTCCGTAGAAAATCATTGTCACGTATAGCCTCCGTTGCCATTAATGTCACTGCAATCCAATCTGATTGACATGGTAGGTGGACTTCGATTGTCCATAATCATTGTGCTCTGAGCGGTCATCATAGCCATCCTGGTAATCGTAGTCGGTCTGCGCAATTGAGTAGGTTTCGACCGTAAATGCACTTCTGGCTGCGCAATGTATCACAGCTGTAAGTTCGCTTGTGTTGTGGGAAAGCTTCCCATTGTCAATGTGCTTCATTCATAGGGCTGGCGTGTCTTCTCCGTAAGTGCACTTCGCTTGTGCAGACGTTCATTGCGGTATGATTGCTTCATTCGTACACTGATCCTGCTCCATAGGAGAGTTTCGTTTATAGTATTGTCTATCTCCGTAGGCATGCTTCGCTGGAGTAGCCTATCCGTAGGTATAATTGGTCGTGTAATGCAATTCAGGTATGTGCATATCTCTCGATTGGAAGGAACATAGTCGTAACTGTGCTGACTCGTAATTCGTCTCTCGACTTTACCTTTGGTTCTCGATATGGCCGCATTCAGGGGTAAAATCACTCCGTCCATTGTAGCATCTCGGTCTGATGATTGTAGTCCATTGACTGGTAGGAATTGTATTCTAACTCAATTAGGTCAATCGCATGCGATTTCTCTCATTGGGACTATCGAATAGTCATGTTTTGTACTCGTAATTGTTACCCTCATTGGTGGTGACGCTCTTCGTGCGCAAATTCGTCTCTGGACTCTACTCCGCTGCCGTCAGGTGGCTCAATTGAATTGTAGAATGATCAACACTCTGTGCTACACAGGAATGATGCTTCGATATCTTGTATAAAGGGCAGTACTTTCAATTGTTGACTTGATGGTGTCGCGCGTTGGAAACGGGGTAAACTCGCGAAATCCCGTGAGCGAAACATATCCGTTGTTGTACGGTGGCGTGTGCTCGAGTAGTCGAGTGTGCGTGGGCGTATGCGAAGGTGTGTCTATTGTATCGTGTAACGAGACATGTCGCATCTACATAAGGTCGATCGATGACTAATGGTGCTAACTACAAAAGAGGCAACTTACATCATAGTCCTTGGCATAGTGATATCCGTACTTCCAATCAGCTCAACACTCCTCCAGGACGGCTATCACGTCCGTTTCAAACAAAAAACAGTAAACAAAGGAGA
>Ga0307514_10000356_pt1 | contig 106290 bp, 99 predicted proteins | sample 16_EM_MG_FD_203088 | JGI IMG/M metagenome (GOLD analysis project Ga0307514, IMG submission 203088) | Populus trichocarpa ectomycorrhiza microbial communities from riparian zone in the Pacific Northwest, United States - 16_EM | ecosystem: Host-associated > Plants > Roots > Unclassified | place... | reverse complement strand
TACTTTTGATCAAGCGCCACTCATATTACCGATGATGCAAGACCCAAAATCGTTGACGCTCTGTTGACGCTCATTTTCATGATGGGGCAGGGAGCGTTTCACTGTCTGTTTTGCCTATAAAGGCGGCCAATACTTTGTTTATGACTATATTTGACCCTTCGGACCCCCAGATTACCCAAGATACACGACCAACAATCGTTGACGCTCCGTTGACGCTCATTTTCAGGATGTGGTAGGGCGCGTATGTCTACACGTTTTGGTTATTAAAGCTGCCAATACATTCCAAATGGACTGTAACATACCTATGGCACTATTTTACAATCAACAGTAGCATATCTGAATGCGACCATAAATGTGAAACCCGAAACGCGGAACCGGAGATTGGAACCGACGGGTGTAGCCAAACCCGTCGAAACCCGCGGGTTGACGGGTACGGGTCCGGGTTTGGCCCGCCGAGAGTCAGCGGGTCGGGTTTTTGGACGGGTCTGGAACCGAACCAACCCGTTTTTGCGGTCCAAACCCGGACCCGTTGCTAACACTAAATAAGGCAGAAGGGTAACTGGATGCTTTCGTACGACACCTCAAAGAGCGCTGATGAATGATGCCGGACTTAGACCGGCAAATGCGATTCTTAATAACCGGGTTAGACAGTATAAGATGAGGCAGATGATGATGCCCAATGCTAAAGGTGGAGGGAGAATGATAGAAAGGGAACGAAATGTGGTTCAAAGGGTGGAGGGGATTGATGAGTTGATCCCAGAGGATTACCCCTTGGAAAGAAGGAGATATGAGGGGACCACATTACCGGAAATTAAGAAGGGGCTGACAGGCCAAGTAATAATTCAGGAAGAAGAACAGGCGTTGGAAGAAGCGAGAAAAGAAAAAGAGGGCTTGGTTCTTTGGACTGATAGATCGAGAAAAGAAAGAGAGGGCTTGGTTCTTTGGACTGATGGATCGAGAAAAGAAGATGAGTGGGTAGGGTGTGCAGTGGTATGGAAAGAAGAAAGATGGAATAAGAGGAGTGTACACCTAGGCCGACAGAAGGAAGCGTTTGACGCAGAAATGTACGCGATGTCGGAAGCAGTGAAAATTGCAGATGAGATTTGCGGGAAGAAGGAAGTGATGAGAGTGACGATTTTTACAGATTCTCAAGCGACCTTACGAAGAATACAGTCGGACGAACCAGGACCGGGACAGGTGCTAGCGTTAGGAACGATGAATTGGGAAAGTGAGTTGCTGGATAAAAATATTCGGGTGGAGTACCGGTGGGTACCTGCTCGTAAGGGAATTGAAGGCAAGGAAGAAGCGGACCTACAAGCGACAAAAGCGGCGTATAAGCATTGCGGAAGCTATACGGAGACGCAAAATCCCTTACCTTATTTGAATTATATATCTTTTGCTCACATTGGCCGACAGTTGACGGAGGCGAAATGGGAGGAAAATAAGAAAGAAATAAAAGAAATGGGAAAGAAATCAAAGCACAGTTACCGGTATGATTTGGTGAAAAGGGGGGGTAACAGTGCGGTGATGAAATCCCAAAAATCGATTGTGGCGAGGTTTTATCAAATTAAGACAGGGCATGCTCTTATGGGGAAATACTTAATGCGCATTGGAAAAAGAAGAGATATGAAGTGCTGGTGGTGTGGGTACGAGTATCAGACAAGAGACCACCTTTTTAAGTGGTGCAAAAGATGGAAACGAAAACAAAAGCGACTTTGGGTTGACGGGCAAGAGGGGGAAGAGGGGTATGAAGGGATCGAAAAAGTGATGAAAAAGCCGAAGATTAGTTTGCCGATGTCTCTTGTTTTTGCGGAGGAAAAATGTTCGCGGGCGCTGTTAGATTTTCTTTTTCGTACAGATGTTGGCAAGATTAGCGGAGTGGTTGAGGAGGCGGAGAACTCAGATCACGAGAAGTCAAGTGATGGGGGGGTGTAAAAGTTGATGTTGTTTTTTTGGCGGTTTTTTGGGGGAAGAGGACTCGCGACTTTGCTTTTGTTTCTTTATGTTACGGAAGAAGCGGGGAGGAAATGTGTATGGGATATATGCCATGGCCGCATTTATCATTTGAAATATGAATTAAATTATGATTTTTCGTATTCGTGACCACTATTCGTTTACTATTGACATTTCCAGTAAGCTCTTAACGCCTGTATGCTTGGCGCACACGAGGTCTTCTATCTTAACGTATAGAGCGCTCTCGATGCGCGGTAGTTTTTGCTCGTCGGTGAAGATGCTTTAGAGCAGCACTATAGCATCCCCAGGACAGATACCCAGAACCGATGGCTGATTTCTCGACTAGTAAGCCCGAAGTGAATAATCTGCGTAGCACGCAACTCGCAGCCATTCATGAGTTTCGATAATTACTTTCCCGCTGCTCACGACATTTTTCAGGCGGACAACTGGCAATATTTATAACGGTTACTATTTGGATGACCCCCGGAAGTGTCCGATTTATGTAGAGTAACCCCTTGTTCTTTTCTTATGTAGGATAACCCTCTGAAGTAGAGAAAAACAGGGTCTTACACCTTTCCAGAGTCTCCACACCGTGAATTTGGGAAACTAAAATATTAGAATTGAAGAACTCTCTTGATCTTGCTTTCAACTCAAGCGCGTATAGTAATTCACTAGAGTGGTGGTTTTGTAGGTGGTGTAGAAGGCTTCAGTGCATTGCGCTCATTAGCCATCTTTCAGCTGACTTCGCAAACTCAGGTATTTTCCCCCACGAGCTTGTCGAGCAGAAAAAAGTCTGGGCACGAGAACATAAGTGCAGTATATGTATACGTAACTTTTTATATACCACCCTATAAACTACACTGAAGAAGTACTATTCAACTTTACATTATAAACTAAGCAGCAGCACTAGTAGTTGGTGGTAAAAGTACTTATATGACCTTCTTGAAATCGTACAAGCTTAAGAAAACCAGGCTGAATGTATCATAATATTGATTTCTTACAGGGTATGTTCGCCTGTGCTCAGAAGGTTATCCTACATAAGAAAAAAAGCAAGGGGTTATTCTGCATAAATCGGGGTCATCCTACATAATAACCGAAATTTTTAAAGGTACGCAGCTGTTCTAGATCTGATAGCTCCCAAATATCGTACATATAATATAATGGTCCGTAACAGGGCGTGAATTCGAATCTCACAGTTATCAATACTCTTTGCCATTTGGTGATATCATTTTCTCGTCCCTCGAGGAGTGAGGAGTAGTTCCCTAAACCCTTTATCAAACCCATCCTTACTGCGAGATTAGCACCGTAAGAGGGCGAAAGATGCTGAGTTCAACGGGTACCACGGCCCCACAGTTTCACACCGGCCATACTTCGCCCAGGCTTGTTTTGTGAAGAAGGACACTAGTAAGCTTAGTACCGTCCTTTCTCTTGCTGCTAGGTTAGTGCGGTAATTCTGCTTATGGTGGATACGACATCTCTCTTGTAGTGATGGTGACTGCTGTTGCTGGGGGTGGAATGTTAAATTGTTAATGCATTTTGCAGTACTGTACTGGTCGATAAGGTTGGTACACGTCCATGACCTGACCCGATTTTTTATTAGTGTAAGAGGTGTCTGACCGGTATTTTATCAACTATGGTGATGCTGTGACAGATAATTTTAGGAACGGTACAGCAGACGGGGGTAACATTGAATAGGAAAGTACAACCCCAAGTTTAAGAGCAGCCTTAGTAGACCATAAATAGTCCCATAATTCATCAACAGTCACTCGCATAACTGAGCCCTCCTTGTGTTACATATCCGGTGGCGAGTGGCGAAGCATCAAAGTTTTCTCTCATAATTCTCTGTATATATCTCGAGTCTTTCTCCTTCCATCTTTTCTCTGTACCGCAGAATACACACACGGTTCTCTCCAACTTCCATATCGTAACACCTTGATGTTGCATGTATACCTGTATCGTGAGTCTCAGCTCCGTTTGCGTGTGTGAGTCTTAGCTTCGTTTGATGGCGGCATGTTGAAGGTATACATGGTTAGCATTAGTATCAAGGAGAGCGTCTCAAGATAGTGCAAACGCGTATGCAAACGGATATGGGAGCCTGTACATATACGGGCCTTGGGCCCTCGAGAAGCAAGTCAATCAAGAAGTCACCGAACCACCCAAAGTAACACCTGACATATTTTACCCTTTAGTACAGTCACTGCTGACCTCTGACCTTGCAAGTACAAAGCCTGCGTGACGCCTACCATTTTATAATATAGTCAAGTGCGTACACCCTGTGACCGTTGATGTACTAACCTTGTCGACCGGTACAGTACGGTAGATATTGAGATGCTAGTGTTGCGAGGATCTGCGCGACATACACAGAACAGCGTGTAAGAGTGCCAACCCGGAGGCAGGAGTAACAGCTCAAGGATCTCAACATGAAGTACTAGCCTCCACTAGAAAAAATACTTAGTACTTATTACAATTGCCTACACACAGCCCGTATCGAAAACATTTTGGCAACTCCCATCACTCATATAATCAACCCATACCGCCCTTTTGCGCAACATCCGAAAAATCAGACAATTCAGTAAGGAGAAAGAAAATATTCCATGTAGTGCGGTAACATCTCAATCCCACCTCGTGTTAATTTCATAATCCATCAGTTGGCTCTATACGCAAGTACATCCCCCAATCGAACCATTCTCGGCCAATACCACGCATCACGAAATCAAAGATTTTAAGTATGGGTCAGAGGTACATACACAACTTAATTACAAACAAGCAAACCTAACAGTGTTGCAATAATCATGAATTACAACTGTATAACTGATAAGTATCAGTTTGAGTGATGCTTTTGATATCACTCAGTTCCCACATACAGCATACCTTACATGCTAGGAATTAGGACATTAGTTGTAGTGCTCAAGTGACGAATAAGAGTATCGCTAATTGGACTTCAATGGCTATCTGTGGCAAAACAGAGCTTGCTTCATTGGTCACCTTAGCTGATCGACAAACCCAACCGCTAGAATCGAGTATTAGTTGTGGTTCACATCAATCAGTTTTTGAAAGTCGTCTAAGTAACAAATATCGATAACAAACGAGTTTGTTGTACCAACTAAAAAAATCAGTACTTCATTGTTTATCTGACTTTTCAGAACTAAAAAAAAACGTTGATCGGAAGGTTAAAAGTTACTGAGAAATAATTCTGCAAAACCGGAACCGATTTTAGAAATAAATTGCTCTCGTTCCTAGAATTTTTCGTCGCTCAAATTCGTGATATTCCTATCCAGTTCACGAACCAATAGTCTCATTTTTTCTACTAAGTACTAGTATTCTATGTTCAGCCAACACGAAAATCCTTGAGGCAAAATGGTATGAAAAATTCTGCTCCAGTTTAACCTTGCGTTTAACAAATGCCGTATGATGCAAAGTGTTACTTTGGATGCTTCTTTGACTTCTGATTGACTTGATTGATTGGCTTGTCTATCTCGAGGGCCTAAGGCCCGTATATGTATAATCTCTCATATGCGTACGCGTATGCTCCATCAAGCATGAGACGCATCACCCTGGTCCTGATGCATATCCTGATACAGCCACCATCTTCATACACGTCTTCATTCTCATACAAGACATCAGACGGTGCTGAGACTCACGATCCAAGTACACATGCAACACAAAGTGTGTAGCTATCATTGAGTGATTATCTATGAGTCAACATCTTCCAGCCTACTTAAAGGATGATATACGAAGAGACATAGTCGCTGACAACTAATACCATAGATTAGGAATAGTTAAGCTGCCATTAGTCAGATCAGGAAGTCTCTTCAGGCTTCTGGGTTGTATATTTCCTGTCCTATTCGCAAACCGGCTTGTTCGCGTCAACCGGCAAAGTTCGTGTATCGGTCGGAACAGATACGTAAGTTGAATGGCTGCTTGTAAGTACCACTTCGTGATCGGTTCGGATTACCAATCCTAGTATTTCGCCGCAGTTGCGCAGTGCGCAGCCCATGGCCAATTGCTACAATCCTCATCTTCTAGGTGGAAATGGCCTGCTCTGCAAGATGACAGCGAAAAAAAACAAAGAAAACACAACGCAAACATGTCGGATGATTCTCATGCCGGCGGAGATAAGCTCGCTAAAACTAGCGATGTCGCTTTTGTACGACTAGAAGTAGTAACCACACAAATCGTTGTTGCACAATTGCGTACCTCGCACATTCGCGCAGTAGGGATTTTAGGAAATGTGGTGATGAAATGCATGTAGAATGATATTGCGTACAAAAATAAACACAATATAGCTGTTATATTCATGGTTAAACTAGACGTCATAACATTATGACCGGACAGCCGTCTCTGATGATCTCGTGCCCAGACATTTTCTCAGTGCTCTCAAGCTCGCCTACGAGTGATAATGTAGGAGGTGGCAGCTAGATCTCTCATATGATGTCTTAAGCTTTCGGAATGATCTGTATGACTGGCACCAGCTCATTCGCTCAAACCCAGCTAATCATTGACTTTACCAACAAAAGAGCTAGTCCATCTATCTACTGTCAGACCAAAGCCCAGAACCTAAGCCTAGCACTACAATCCTAACCACCAGAACCACCAGAATCATAACCACCACTGCATCCACCACATCCAACCTCACTTCCAACATCACCACTCCGGTAAACCATACAGGAAAAATGAAATAACAAAACCCAACCCGATGTCATTCGACGGACAAGCAGTGAGTTCTACAAATACCAATGCCAAATATCCTGAATGCCCCAACTCGACTACACTGTAGGTAGTGCTCCAGTCCCATACAAAGCCTCAACCCCAGGCTCATAGTCATGTCGTTGTGTATCTGTAATGGATTGGATTGTTTTGTTTAAGTAGTTATGGATACCATGCTTTATCCTGATGTCCAGTCAGCAGCAGTCATATCTCTTGGAGTAGAATCTACCTACTCAATAGCTACAGGTCCCAGTTGAACCCTTGTTTTAGCGCCGTACCGAATAAGAAGAAGTCTGATCTCATGATATTGTTGTGGGGAATATTCTACTAACTGATCCACCCAGTCGAGTATAGTTTCACCCGATGAAGGAGGATCTATATGCTCACGCTCGTTGGCATCTGCCCCGCTATCCAATAGTAGCTTCACCATCTCCCAGGAACCAATTTTTACCGCATGGCCAAGCACACCGATATGAACTTTCGCGCCGTGCTGCAGTAGTATTTTCACTACCCTAATATTGCCAGACTGTGTGGCAGTTTGTAGAGCGGTGTAGCGCGATTGAGCATGTATATGCACCCCCGCATCCGCGTTCACATCAGCCCCTTTCTCGATCAGCCATTCAACAACACGTTCGCTTCCACGCTTACACGCTAGTTGAAGTGGGGTAACCGTTCCACGCCCACGCAAATTGACGTTGGCGCCGTTCTCAAGAAGTATCTTGATGATACCGTCGATGCCACACTTGCAAGCCGCTTGAAGGGCACTAAAGCGCCCTGTGGGTTCTTCAGAAAGAAGGTTAACGTCAGCTCCCTTGCTGAGGAGTAGCTTTACAAGGTGTTCGTGTGCCCGCCGACAGGCGATCAAAAGCGGTCGCTGAAAGTAAAAGCCATTAACATGAGCGCCCATCTCAAGAAGTTTCTCGACCAGAGATAGGTCGCATGAACGGCGGTTGCAGGCGATTAACAGAGGATATATCATTACATCCATCAACGAGGTAAGGGTATTCGGATTTGCTCCTTTTTCCAAAAGTAAGATAGTTACATCGGTAAACCCCCGAGAAATAGCGTTACACAGTGGGAGAATACGCTCCCGATGAGATGCAGTCTCATTAATGGCAGCACCGCACGCAATCAACATGTTGACCATTACGGTGTCACGGTTGGCTGCAGCACAGCAGAGAGCAGAGAGACAATATCGCCGATCAAAAGCGTATCCTGCTTTGGTTATGTCTGCTCCTCGTTCAAGAAGCAGTATGACCAGGCTTGGTCTTTTTCGGGAGACTGCCATTCCCAGGGGTGTTAACTCGGCATCGAATTTACTATCCCAGGTGACTGTGTGGATATTAACACCTTGGTCCAGTAGCCATATCACCATTCGGACCCTATCGTGTTGGATAGCCGCGAAGAGGAATTTGTCTGTCCCGACCCCTAGGTCAAATAATAGGCGAAAGCACTCAAACGAATCTTCTCTTGTTGCGATCTCAAGGGGCGTTCCATCGCTATATGGTTGATCCAGCTTATGCATGGCGCCATTGTCGATGAGAATTCGCACTATTTCAGTAGCATTCTTTGCCACCGCCAATGAGATTGGTGTTCGTCCCGACATGTCAGCGATATTGATGTAGTGCTTCTCTTCCTCCTTCTCGAGAATGAAAGAAACCACGGCAGGGTTCCCAAATTCCACTGCTAGGAGCAAAGGGGTTTTTATTTCGAGGGTTCCAAGGCTGGCGAGTTCTCGACAAGAATCCGTGTAAGCGACGAATAGTTTGTCCATAGTTGCCGGTAATCTACATTCATCCGGTTTCATAAAGTTTATTGTTTTCTCCAATAGCTCTGCCCTAGAAAATGCCCCACTCACACCTTCATAGATAGAGGCAAGAAGCACAGATATATTTTCTTCGTAATAAAGCGGGAGCCAATCTTTTAGTTGTTCTTGACAATCCAAAATTATGCGGTAAAGCTTCTCGACGTCCGAATAATTTCCCTGCTGTTCTAACTGCCTAGAAACCTTTATCGCCTTCTTAAGAATCCCTGGGTACTGTTCTCTGGTGCGTTGTTTTATTTGATAAGCCCGTGCTTCTGGAATTCGGCTTATTTCTGCAGACCGGGCGTAGTTGGCAAACTCCTGAAACTTCCCCAGGCTTGTTCGATAGGTTAGCAACTCTGCAATTTAAGATACGGAATCTACATACCACAAAAGAACATCGTGTGATAAAAAATCGGGTGTCTCGAGCTCGTCTACAAAGTTTTGTCTTTCTGAGGGATAAGAAACTAGAGGCGAAGGTGCTCGCTCCGGGTCTATATTACCGAAAGACCCTTCAACGTAAAGTGGACTGCAGCCCTGCGTAACAAATAGAGCGTTCGTGGGAGTCTCCATATATCCACTTCGATGGACGGGTGTTTTAGGTCTTGTATTGATGCTGGCAAGACCACTTAAATCCTCTATCACAGGTCCAAAGCTTTCCATGCCTGTGCGATTTAAACTAACCATCTGACTTTGCGGCAGCTCCACGTGAGCAGTGAGAGCCTTGTCTGAAACCCCAGGGTCGGTAGTAGAACTATTATCTGCCAAACTCTCTGCGGCTTTCACGCTTCCAGGACTATCCAACCCCTCCGCTTTTTCCATAGGAACTCCACTTCCAACCAAGTCGGATACACCCATCCGGTCCTGCTGACCCTCGGTTATAGGGTTCTCCAGCTCTGGCTCTTCCGTAAAGTGTTTGTAATTATTTACTGTAGCGGGCTTTGAGATTTCTACCTGGTCTTGTGGCGACTTCATGATGGTAGTAACTGCGGACTCGTCCTCGAGAGAGATATTAGAACTAGCGCCGGTAACTGGTAGATGTGATCGTTTCTTTTTCCGTCTGACAGCCTCTTGGGGCTCGGAACATACTTCGTTGCGCTCAAAGCAGGGTAGACACTTTGTAGGCCATTGCCGGTCTTCGGGTTCGCACTATATACCTCATTAGTCAACTGATACTATAACTGCACGGCCTCATTTGTTAAGGGAAAGATACTTTTATCTTTTTTGTCCGACATTGCTGACACTTAAACCGAGCCAACTTCCTTCGTTTGAGATTTCGTACGGGGGAGCATTTATATCCATTGAGTTCACACCAGGTGCAGATTTCTGGGTTGCCGACGGATTGCTTACACTTCGGCTCGAGTTAGCCCAAAAATTCGAAAGGATGGTGCACACTTAGGTACTCACTCCTTTCTTATCTCTTCTACAATTTCCGCATCTCTCCATAGAAACTGAAGCAGGATTAACATTGTCAATGCCGGAAGGAAAAGGCCGCGGTTGAACGTTGCTGTTTGTGATGAACGGGTTTTCCGGGATGATATTCATGTTGAAGGATAACCAGACTTAGTCATTCGAGGAAGTTGTGAGCGGTGGTTTGGGTTCGGTCTATGCGGAAAACCAGTGAGTTAGGACATGGCAGTTATACAAGTTACGGTGCCGGCTTCGCCGCCCTTTGGAGGTACCGAGATAGATCATTCCAGGAATACCTTACCCCTGGCTGTCAAGTGCTTGGAGGGTACGAAAAGTTAGGCACACTTCCAGATATGATATCAAGTCCTGGCAGCCATTTCGCTGTGCTAGATCATGTAAAGATAATCTAGTGACATCTATGACTTGATTTGTGTGAAGGAAAAAAGTTGAATGCACCACCTGGTCTCTCTACCAAATACCACATATATGGTGCCATGCCACCCTCCACATCAATTACTGTCTGTATCCAGGTGAATAGTCTACTAAATAGACTATCCAGCCACTCTGTTGGTTGTTTCTGTTGAGGGACAATATTGTGCAGAAGAGGAATCGAGAAAGGAATCGAGACCACAGGAGCAAAAGGAGTGAGGCTCTATAACTTACTCGACTGCTAGTAATATACCCTAGGATTTTTAGTCATGACTCAGTGGATCTAGAAGGTTGAAGGCCTATCATCAACATTCCACCATACATCTTGCAGCGTTGTAAGGGAATTCTGGAGGGAGCAGCTCTAGCCCAAGAAGCATAAGAATATTTGACAGAACATGCAGCCTTGAGGAACCACACATATTGCATGGATCAACAAAGCTCAACATGAGTACATATAACCAAGAGCTGGAACGAATAAAGTGCGTATTTCATTGTGTTGTAAAATGATACATCAGCAAAAGTACAAATTGACCATAGCCTGCACTATGTGTACCTGCGTATATGCACAACTCATAGCAAGCTTTCCATGGACCTCTACACAATGTGCAGTCTATCGTCATCTACAGTCCATTCGGTGAAACTGTATAAAACTGGTGGCCAGAGATGGAGGTATACCTGTGTTAACTACATGGCTGTTATAGTAGTATGGAGTCCACTGGAGAGCCCACTGGCATTTGAACACCTTATCAGAGCCTAGTCTGAAGCCTGCTTGATATTCTGCTTGTAAGCCTGTTTTATAGCCTCCTTCAGAGCCTGATTGATTACTGCATATCAGTGCAATGCTTGGGAGCTGCAGCAGAGAGATGCAAACATTGTGAGGAGTTGAGTTTTCCTCATGATGCATTTGGCCGATGAAACCGTATGAGTGACAATACTATCATCATCGCTATCATCACCATGGCCATTATATCATTGACATCATCACTATCAGCCCTGGACTGAATGTGCACACATACAGCTACAATCTGTAGACTGCAGGCAGCAGATTTTGCTAGAACATCTGAGTCCTAAGATCCAATTTTCTACTTTTTCTGCTGAATTTAAAATTGTGATTGTCAATACCATAACTATAAGGCATTGCAAAATCTCATTGTGGTGGGCACAATAAAGATATGGTTCACACTTTAATATTGATTGAGGTTATGATTTCTTTCACGATATACCCCCCACTGCCCACTACCCATCATCTGCCTCCTGGTGCCTGGTGGCTGCAACTCTTCAAGTCTCTCAATTAGATACCAAAGAAACATATATGGGAGCATATAGTCAGGTGAAATTGGGAGTGTCTTGCCTCTTGAGAGTAAACTTGAAAGCATAGAGCCAAGTAGGTTGGGAGTGTATCATGTCAGGCAATTGGGAACATACTTAAGAGCATGCTTGGAAGTATACTTAAGAGCATGCTTGGAAGTATACATAAGAGCATCGTGAGAGCCTACATAAGAGCATATCTGGCTGCGAGTATACCATCATGTCCAATTAGAAGCGTTATTGAGAGTCTGCTCAGAAGTGTACTTGGGAATGTCCTTGGAGGTATACCTGGGAACATACTTGGAGTGTACTTGGATGCTTCTTGAGAGCTTACCTGGGAGCATAGAGTCAAGCCAGCTCGAAATGTGTTATTGAGTGGAATTGGAAGCATACTTGAGGTCGTTCTCAGGTGTGTACTTTAGAATATCTTGAGAGCCTACTTGGGAGCGTGCAATGAAGTGTATTTGGCTGTATCGTTGAATGCAGCATAATGTATAATATTTAGTGAACAAAATTGTATGTATATCATAGTGATGTAGTCAACATGCAGGTTGCTAGGAGCTCTGACTGCCATCTGACAAATATACTATGGATTCAGATCCCAGAAACTACTTTTCTATGGGGTATACATTATATAATGTCATTTTTTTCGGTGTATCTATCTGCTTCTGAGTCTTCTAATTATATTCACTTGCAATCACCCAGTCCACCTCTGTTATCCCTGTGCACCACCATCCCCCTACTGGCTTTTGGTGCTGATATAAGTAGTGGAGATAAGATATGAATATTTCCACCACCCTGTTTAGACTCAACTCCATCTTCTACAGTATACCCACTGTACAGGTTCCAAGCCCACTAGCATATCTCTCCAAGTCTCTGTAAGTTGGTACTATTTCTATGGCCAGAGCAATTATTGTCAGTTGAAAAGAAGCTTTCTGTGCAGCTATTTGAATTATTTGAAATCCAATGATGTCACCAAGTTTTGCTCGGATCACAACATGTTCTAGGGATGAAACATCCATAAATAGGTCGTATTTCACTTCCCAGTTGCCAATTTACTCCATTGCAAATTCTCCGCATACTACTGTCAAAAAACATTACAATAAAGGTATTAATCCACAACTACTCACCCAATATTAAAAATATCATGAATGTCAACCTGGGATGTGAAAGCAGGTAGAGTTATATACATTTCATATATATCACACTTTGTTGTCAGAGTGCAACTTGCAGACTTAAATTGGTGGGTTGTTTTTAATTTGAGTTCTTGTGGTTTATACTTGCCACTATCAGCCACTCAGCCACTCAGCCACAGAATTCTGACCAATAAGAATCGAAAAAGACACATTCCATATGCTTATATGAATAATATGGCTTTAAGGGACGCAACCCTTTAACCTTCCACCGATTTCATGCAAAAAACCTACCAATAAATCTAGAGTACTGGAATACTTTTCCATAGCCATTGCCAACCAACCAACTCTTTGCGTGAAAACGGCAAAGGGGAAAATATCGCAAATGGCCGATGCACCATACCCTGGTATGCCGTAATGAGGTGATTGGCTGTAACCACCCTGTTAGTTGTCTCACTTCGCACCTTCGCACCTTCGCACTCTTTCGGAGAATGCCGATCGAATCTAGGTATCTGAGTTTTCGATAGTGTTAGAGGACGTCAGATCTATTACTTTTTTTTGCTCACTCTCAGCCGTGTACTAATGAACGCAACGTTCCAAATCGAATAACAAGCTGCAATCGGGTTTGCATATGCAACCTACGGTACTACAAACAAACCGGATACGGTCTTATGATGGCGATGTCCAGGGACTCGGTACTGGTTGGCAAATTCAATTCAAAAGGTTGCTATGCAATGGTTATTTTGGTGGAGTGAGAGGATGGGGAAGGCCGAATCGGTTCGAATATATCAACACATACCAAGTATCAGTTCCTACGCTCGTCACTACTCTTAAGTTTTGGAAATTGTGGCATGAGGGGTTGCGGTCTGCTTGTCTCAGTCTGTCTGCTAGTTGTCCTGAATCAAATCCGGAATTACGGAGTGGTTTTGAGAAAACCAGCCAGACTAATAACAGAGTGCGATCTGCTCTTTGCAGACGAACTGAAACCTTCCCCCACTCCCCACCCCCCCAAACTGCTATATCCTCTCGCCTCGCGCTTTCGAGCAGTCAGCCCTTTTGGGTGCACTCTAACCGATAACCGAATTGCAAGAGGGACGAGGCTGCGAATAATAGGCAGGCCGGAGCCACGCTTTCTACACAATTAAGTATGCCGGATGGTTGCCGGCGGAGGTGAAAACGTTCTAGCTTTCTGAAAGAGCAGCAAGCTGAATGATGAAATTAATACAAAAGATAGTACCTACAGACTACAGTAAAGCGGGAAAGCTAATACACTAACTAGTACGCGCATACCTAACCCAGCCATAACGACGCATATTTGTGTCAGCCAACTCCTCCTTAGTTACACCTATCATAACCACAATGGCCGTAATAACCGACTTTCTACCTGAGCTCATCATTGAGATTCTTAAACGCTCGCATACAGCCGATGACCTCCTCGCTCTAGCGTCCACTTGTCACTACTTTCGCGATGCATGATCAGCCAACGTGATATCGTCTACCGGTCCGCATTCGAGGTTCCGCTCAAGCTTCGGGGGAATACAAGGACAGAGATCAGTAATACATAGTGTCCGCCGGGAAGTTGTCTCAATGTTTCGCCGAAGCGGCTGAGCTGCTATAAAACAGATTGGCGGTACGTGTCTACTTCGTTTCGCACCAGTACTTACGTAATGTCTCCAATCGTTCCTTCTCCCGCTCTACACAACATGGGGCGGTTGATACGAGAATACACCTATCTATTCTAGCCTCTAGACACCTCATTATGGGCTTCACGAACGACTAAAGCTTATCCCAAATCTTCAATCGCAGTTCCCGGATGCTTCATAACGGTTCGTTGTCGAGCACGCCGTCCGATACTTTGAATAAATGGAACAGGACGCCCTCTGTGACCTTCGGCCGCGGTCAGTAATGACGAACGACAACGTCCGGTTTGTGCGCGCGTACTGCCGCATCTGGACCTATTCTGAAGCGGACGACGAAGTGCATATGCGCAAGTTCGAATCATATTCGAGCCGCGCGATCTGCAGTGTACCCGGAAGTTTGGCAGTGTGAGCGAGCGTAATTTCGCCGGAGGAATATCCCGTGGTCACGGCGAAGTAGTAGGAGGCTGTTGACGAGATCAATAAGATGTCAAAGGCAATGGGGTGGGTTCTATAAGGAGGGCGAAGGGAAGGAGACGTTTTTTGAGAGTTTTAAGTAAGGCAGGAGTGGATGAGATAGTGAGGAACGACTTCATGAGAAGGGTTGGGGAATGCGAGAGGTGGTGTGTGCAGTGAGCTACTGAACTGTGGATTTTATTTAAGTGAGGACGAGTAAAACTTCATACAGATTCATACTTGGAGTGGGATTAAACCCTGGACAGTCAAAAACTGGTTCGGCGAATCGTAGCTTCACAACCTTTTGATTCAAGCACTGGCAAACACTCTCAGAAGCACCTCAAACATTTAAGCTTCTTGGTAAGGATATTTACCTAGTTCACACATTCTTCGTCTATATATATTGGTGTTCGAACGTTAACCCCGCCACATGCACCACGGTTCAAGCACAGCTCTGCCTAGCTTTGAGAACCACAAGCGCTGGAATGGGACCCACTAAACCGCCTTAGTCCAAGGGATATCCGATGGATTTTTCTGTAGTTATCGGCTCAGCTCTTGCTCATGAAGAAAATAACTTCAAAATATGTGGCAAGTCACTGCGCCACAGGTGCTTTCTGGAAGAAGCCATGGTGGTTAATGCGCCTACTCTACCCCTGTCAATGATTAGATAACTCAGATAAGATCAGATTTTATTAGGTTTGTCTCGCCAACTTGAAAATCCGACGAGCACAGCCGCAAGATCATATCCTATCACTCACAACTTTGAATTTCGAGTTACGATATGGAAGTTGGGGAGAACCGTGTGCGTGTATTCTATGGTACAGAGAAGAGAGAAGGAGAAAGACTCGAGATATACAGGAGGCATTAGCCCCTGCAGCAGTCACCGTGTATCAGACCTGTAACATGTCTCCGGTACAAGTACACCAGTAACAGAGTTCCAGCAAAGAGTAATTCGTGTGCAATCATATATACAGTTACTCCCGACTCTAATGTACGCAACTCTTTCGCCTTTCGCCTGCAGCTAACTTGAATTAAGACTACCTTAAAGTAGTTGCCGAATGAACGATGGAGTTTGTCGAGATGTTGTTAGTTGACAATTGTACGAGTCATGTAAGAAGACATAATGCGGTAGGTTAATATAAGGTGCGACTTTAGGGCAAGGGCACTGCACGTGGCGAACTAGATTAAATAGACCTCATCTCGAGAGCCCGTCAAAAGATAGCCTTCCCATCTCCATTAGAGCTGTGCAGAGTTTTTTTGCAACGGCCCCAGAAGTAACTATATATATGCTGTAAAATTCTCCCTACCTCGTTCTCCACAGCCAAATATTCATCGACATATCACTCTTCCATCATAACCTACGCACCTGCTTTCCAACTTCCACTTTCAAGAAGTCCCATCGCTACACCCACGATGGTTCCGCTTCCGGAGCACCCACCGTTACTCTCGCACACACGCCATGGACCGAGTTTGATACTCTAATGGAAAAACACCTGGCGATATTCCATCATCTACCAGCACCACCACCTCCTGACCACCCCTTTGCTTCCATCAAAAGCGACGAGTCCAATAATTCCAACTTGATCCGCACTCTACGGCTGAAAAAAACAACTTACCCGGTGCATCGCCGAGATTTTCACCGCACTGTGGGGGAAGTCTAATACTCCCGAGCTCTGGCGGAGGCTGCCGAGAATAAGGGTGTAGAGTACAATCCGCCGCCGCCACAATTCATGCCCTCGATTTCAAAGGCTCCAGACACCGTGAACCCCCAACTCGTCCAACGTATTTCCGGGCTCAAAACTGAAGGGCTGTCTCAGGTGCGTATATCTCCGGGATCCCGTTTACGGAATGTTGAATAGCGGCGCTGATTACTGGAGTCAGGAAACTATCTTGCAGCGGCTGGAAGCGCAAAAAGGTTCCACCACGAAACGGATGGAGGAAGTTCTGAAGAGAAAGGCGGAGAGAAAGGAAGCAGAGGCGCGTGATATTGGACCTGGGAAATCCAACATCCAGTTAGTTGGCGCTTGGTTAATTGGGAATCTCTGCTATCGGATGTTCAGGTTTATTACTAGCTTCTAAGTTATGGTGAGCTCTAAGGACTAGTGCAATTGAGGCTAATGGTGTGAAGAAGCAAATCTCGACTCTTCTAGATCTCCACAAATAGTATTACTTTATAGGAGGAAACGTATGCGTATATTATATTGTGTATCTATGATAAAAACAAGAGGGAACCTTAGGATTATCAACAGTGTGTGTGTGTAGAATTAAGTAATTGTAGGTGCGGGCGCACGTGTTTATAACACTAAGCTCTCGATAGCCAAATGACTCGAGTGGTGGTTATGTTACCATTGAAGTCCAAGCGCAAATGTAAAGTTCCAAGGCACAAATAAAAGCGTATTTGCTGTTAGCACTGGTTAGATTAAAAATAAACCCTCAAATCCTCCCCAAAGCCCCTGACGGCGTGTACCACTACACCTAAAACCACGGACCCTTTCCTTCAAACCTCACTCTCCCTCTTCCTCGATATAAATTTCACAAAAAAGCTCGGTAAGCGGAGTGTAAACAAATCCTGCAAGCCATCCTCGTAATGCTCTGGGACTTTCCCCTCCGCAAACTCCAAATCAAACGTCAAGGCAATCCTTGAAACAATCATCCGCATCTCCAAAGTGGCCAAAGGTTTTCCCGCACACTGATAGATTCCTTCCCGTGGCTATTAGTATTCAGTGATAGTGAGGGCGGTAGTGCTCTTACCAGTGGTGTACGGTATAAACGCTCCCTTGTCTTTGCAAAGGTCCGGCATCTCCTCTGTCCAGCGCTCAGGAATAAACTCCAGCGGCTTCTCCCAGCATCTCGGGTCACGATGAATGCCGTAGATAGGAATGCTGATACAAATGTCTCCGGGGATATACTCGCCGGCGATTACCAGTCCCTCTCGTGGGGTTGTGCGAATGGGACCACAAGGAATTGGTGGTTGCAATCGCAAGATTTCGTTGATAACCGCTTCAAGATACGGAATATTTGTACCCTTGAAGTAGTCGTATTCCGCATCACCGCCGGGAAAGATGGCGTCGAGCGTGCTTTGAAGTTTGTGGTAGACGCGAGGGTTGGCGGTGAGGTAGTACAGAAGTCCGCCGATGGAACTGGCGGTTGTATCACTGCGGGCTGAGTTCAGCATCGACTCTCTTTCTGCAGAGTCTCGGCGTAAAGGAAGGGTACATACCTCCCACCTAGAATAACGAGGCGGATATCATCACATGTCGCTTCATATGGCAGCTTACCGTAGCCGCAGGTTTCATCCTGCAGTAGATATGTAGTCACATCCTGTGGTTTCTCGGAGGTAGGTGTCGACGATGTATCTCTCTAAACGTAAAACATATGTCAGAGTCCACCATAAGCAATTCGACCCAGTAAAAATTGAACTACACACTTTGAGTTTCTCCTCCATTTGCCTCTGGCACCAATCTTGAAACGCACTCAGAGCGCCTCCACCCCCAGGAATAGACGAAAGAATCCTGAGTGCCCACGGCATATGTCCTGGCACACCAAAATACCAACCTCCCTTCACCAAAACGTCTACAGCCGGGTGCACTTCCATCTTCTCTAGTTGTTCGTAGCTCTTTCCCATTCCGACTTCTCCAATGACGTCAAAGGCAAACCACCTCGCGATTTGAACTCCATCCACAGGCACACCGATTCTTAGTTGGAGCTGACGGAGGAGAATCGATGTGAGCTCGTGTATTCTGGGAGTGTACGTCTCGAGGGCAACGCGACCGAAAGCCTTGTCCCAAGCCTTGCGGCGTTGACTGTGAAATCGTTTGTCCCGCACAAAGAATATGTTACCGTTATTACCGTCGGCAGTCTGCGAATGGTAGGGACCTCGCATACACGGTGAGGCACCGCCGTAGATTAGAGGGACAGCAGCAACGTCTAAGATGGAGAGCTCCCTTGGGCCTAAGTAAGATCATTTAGAGCCTAAGCATGGAAATTTGGGAAAACGAGGGACAGTAAAGCGCCAGAATCAAAAACTACACTCTAAAAAGGACCCCCAAAAGCCCTCTCTAGGATGCACATTCTGAGCAGCAATTCATACTTACCAACTCTCACAACCTTCCCATATTCCTCGTGCATCTGTTCCACATACCGGAATGACTGTGGCTTGCTCCACACCTTTTTAAGCATCCATGCCTTTGAAACCTTTGCCCAGAACGGCCCAGGAAATCTCCGCAATCGATGGAAAAAGATTCGGTGGAGGAGAATGCTGGAAGTCAAGGCGGAATTGAAAGACACTGCTATGGCGGCAGTCATCGACACAGCCGAGTAAATATCATTGGTGTAGGAGTAAAATGTCCAAGTTAAAACACCACAAGTGATGATGAAGATTCCGAGCAAGCGCAGAACAATGAAATCGAGTTCGCGATAGATTGTGCTGACGTGAAAGCACACCGCAGCAGCGGAAGATAGAGCACAGAGGTAACGGATGTCGAGCATCTTTGCTATGATGAGGATAATGCTGTGTGATGGGAAGGGATTTACATACCTCACCGTGTTACTGTTACAGTTGGGAATATGATAATGGTCCTCCATGCTGCAAGTGCTCCCACATCCACAAGATATCTCCGCAGTGATTTAGCATTTTAGTATGTACTCGCTACCTCATCAAGCATTACAGGGGTTTCAGTGGTGAACGTAGATACCAGCGTACGTCGAAATTTCGAAACCAGCAAACCGGCGAACGATGATACCAGGGTCTGCAGTGGTATGCAACAAAGATATGAATTCTTCAACCAGGATCTGCCATCCCGACTTCAAGTTCTAAGTTTTGATCATCTCTAATACCATATTAGGTATTCCCTTCCTCAATCACAAATCACAGCCACCAGGTAACCCAACAGACGTCACGAGCGCGTATAAATCTTGCAATCGCACTAGGATCGGTCCCATAATTCATTTAACATCAGCACCGATCATGATCTAACTGGAGATAGGTATTGGTTTTTATCTGTATCTAGCGCTAGTTGCAGCATCCGCGCTTCGGGAAAACCCAGAAGATTCTGACTAGAGCCATTTTTGTACCACAGGACACGTGCAACTTTGGGTGGTAAAGGCCGTACGCAAAGTCGTTCATATCGCCTGCAGTGTTGATCCTTCCCGAATACGCATCCTATTGCTTGAAACGATGAAGTAACTTTATCGTAGTTATCCGTCTACCAGTAATATATCAAAATTCCATATAGATACGCACCAGGATATGTACTTAAGTATTTATTAATCCGAATCCCACGCTAAATGGAAATATGCAACAGATGCGTATCAAGGAACCAAGTGGCACCAAAAGAATGCGGCCCCCACGGAAGAGGGAACCAGCGGTGATTGGCACTCTCGAGTCTCGATGAGCAGCGGTGATTACGGCTACCGACTCCGAGACGGTTCGGTACTGGTCCATTGCAAAGAACCCCAGAAAGTAAACCAATACAAATTCTGGGACATCGTATCCGGCAAAACCAACCTTTCTAAATTCATTCTGCAGCGTAGCAACCACTCAACCAATCAAGTACAACTCTAGAAAGTTAGAAAGTAACTAGTCATTGCGGGGTTGTAGGAGAGCGGGAAGCCCCCGCACTCCCAGTTAGCGCAGCTGGTTAAGGTGTAGCTAGCGTCTTCATAACTCGTAGGGTTTCTTTTCCCGAGCTCTGTCTGCTTTGCCGTCTGCCAGCTTGCATCTTCACTGCCTATACGGACATCTATGCCAGACCTAAGCGCCTGCCTGGAGCTCGATTGTGACTTCCAGCAGAAGACCTGCATTCGCCTTGCTACCCATAATATATGTATGAGCAAGTATTCTAGCAATAGCTGGAATTCAGTACAAGTTTCCATCGCCAATCCGAACCAAATACACACATGTCGGAGTGAAGTCCATCCAACCAGTAATACCCTGATCTAGATAAGCGCAGGGAAGCATTGATCGCGATTGGCCAATTGGCTGCAGAACGACCCCACGTGCTTTTTGCTAATCGAGTGACTTCTCGCACAATGTCTTATATTTTGTTCTTTCGTCGCGGGCCGTATTCCCTGGTCGTATTCATGCAAAAAAATTGGTTGGCCAAGAATGGTCGCTGCGGCTACAGAATGAATGAATTGATTAACTAGCTTTTTGCGCGAATCGGCGGACAAGGAGATTGTCTCTTCAACTCATTGATTGGATTCCGTTTTGTGGGGGTGCGACAACCCGCTTTCTGGCGGTGAGGTTCTTCCAGACAAAGCAGCTTGTTGGGAATCGGCTGGTCCGATTGGATAAAGATTGATCTTGTATGCATCTACGGTGGAGATGTGAGCATTGCATCTCCGAAGAGGAATTGTTCACATCATCGGACATAGGACTCCCCACCCGCTTCACGCGCGGCAATTCTACAAATGCGTGCCCTACCTCCGAAGTTCTACAGATGAGGTGTTCGTGACTGCGTTCTGAGCTGTCGTCCACATCAAAATAAAAAAATTCTATGAACACAATCCGTATAAAAACCTAGGTGCCTTATTGTACGTGCGGTCTCGCGGTGGAAAATCTACCAAAGTCAGAGAAGGGTCATATTTGTAAGAGAAAAAATCGCAGTAAGTATCACAGATTTCGCAGTCGTGAGTCCGCATTCTATTCTAGCAGCCAGTTTGTTCATGGCGCCTTTTACTTATAGCATACTGTGAGTATGACATGGCATGGCATCGCTGGTGGTAGATCCACATCTCAAAAACCCGCATATGAGGCGCCCCATGCACGTATCCTACCGACCGGTGACTGGGTGGATCCTAAACATTGGATTCCGTGGATGGGACGATTCCTAATATTGGGTGCAACATTCGCCAGATACGAGCCAGGCCGTCAACTCTTCCTCCTCATTTTCTTAATTCCACCAAGGCCAGGATATATACGAACATTCAAGGAAAGTTCCAAGGTTTTAGCAGCTTGTGAGGTTGCATACTGAGATGGTTGTGTATTTTTATTACGCGCCCATACACCATTTTTTTTTCAATCCATTCGTTTCCACTATCCTCATAGCTTCTCCTCACTTTCACCACTATTTATTGCCAGCAAATTCCATCCAGGGGCATCAATATACCAGTATCAGTATCCAAATAGCCCGCGGAAAACAAATCACTCGACAGTATGGCATCATACATCTCATCCTCCGGATCTGAGTATTCCTCATCGTCTTCCTGCTCACTGCACTCGTCACCACTCTCATTTTCACCTTGAAATATCTCAAACCCCAGATAGCTCTCCTTATTCACCACCTTCCCCTTCCAGAATGTGTAACCCGAAATTGAGGAGAATCCAACCACAACTCCCAATTCTTCCCGCTCGCGCGACAACTTCCTGCAAACTGCAATGCTGATCCCCTCTTGATTTGTGAGATCCAGCATTTTGAGGTTCCTGGCAAAGTTCTGTTGAGGGGCAAATTCAGGCTTGCGGAGGAGACTAATAGAGCCTTTTGTCTTCTGCTTGCCTGGCTTAGACGAAGATTGGCCTCTGATGCGTAGCATCTCAAGGTTCTGAAGTTTGTAAGCGCGATGTCGAAGCTGGCATTTGTGAGCTTGCTGGCGTAGAGGAAGGAAACAAACTTTAAGTTTGGAGAGTAGGTGATAAGGTCGTATATGCCGGTATCCGCGAGTAGGGAGCCGTTGACAACCGATATCATGGTAAGATTATTACAGAGGGTGGGGAGCGTGGTGATGGATTGGAGGTGTGCGCTGCATGTGTTAGCACTGGCAGATGAGCAGATATTTTGACGCATACTCTCGGGTTTCGAAGCCGGTACCAAAGGCGGAGCCCAACAGACCGAATTTCATGAGCTTGGACAGATCCCAAAGCGCTGTTTGGGTGAAAGAGCACACTTCTAAGAAGCCGTAAGTGTTCTCACGATATGGGATGTAACTGGCCTTTGTGAGTGCGGAAGGGGAGGCATCACGAGATGTCTCGGTGTCTGCTCCGTCAGACGCAGAAGGCACACCCCCGCGACCACGTCCATGACCCCCGGTACCACGGGTACGAATGCTGCAGCGGCTTGTGTTTTGCCCTCGAGGGGTAGTAGATGAAGTATTTGGCGCTTCTGGCAGCTCTCAAAACTGGCTGGTTGAACTCTGGACTCCTGCATTGGAAGGGCGTGCGGGTGCATGCCCTCCCATGGCTACTCCCCGCAATCTACCTCATCCACGACTGCGGCGAGCTGTCTGTTTCGTACGGGGCATATGCGAGGTTTTGTCTATTGTTGTTACTCGTACCAGGAACCTTCGGCTGCAGTGGAATACGAGCGCGAGAGTATCAAGACCTGTCCTTTACGATAATTAGAGGGTCATTTTCACTCCTATTATTGTTGCTGATGTTGCCGTTAGATGTTCTGCCGCCAGTGGTGGATGTGGCTGAATCAAGTAACTAGTAGAAAAGACACGCAGAAGCTAGTGATAGCTGCAGAGTGACGATGGGAGGAGGGTTGTATGTGGTGGTGTACATGTTGCGGGGTTGAGGGTTGGGGTTTCGTGGCTTGCAGAAAGGGACGTGGACTCCGCACGACCGATCATGTGTTCACAAACGCAATGCATTTGCTTGGTACTTGAGTATTCACAAATAGTTATTCACGAATAGTAGCGGTGAGAAGAAAGAAAGCAACCGATAAAACTGACAGCAGTATGAAGATGTATAAGACAGTGGACTAGAAACAAACTCACAAACAAAAAAGAACGATAGCAGCGCCTACTACTCAGAGCCAACTTAGACTCCAGCAATAGATTCAATCATACTCCAGGATATCAAACAGAAAACAATTCAACTAGACGTACGACGTACAATTTAATTGAATCTAAGAAAACTTTCAGTAAGATGCAAAATACCCATGCATAAATGTAGACATATTCAGACAAAGCGCACTCCATAGCCTTCGGGAATAGGTGCCGATGGCATTCGCATAGTGTGTTGAGAGCGCCCTGTAAACCATACGGTCCGTACCATCATCTCATCAACTGAGACTTGGCTCGCCAGAGTACACAGTTCTTCAAATCTCTGCTGTAAATTACAGTCCAGAGACTAACTTATTGTACCAACGGCGTTGTGATAATCCTGCAGAGGAGATAGTTAGAACTACCGTTTCAGTCTTCGAACCACTTCTGCCCTATGTATGTAGTAATTGTAGGTAGTAGTTAGACTATCTACTATGCTATGTAGTGCTCCACTCAATGGTTTATTTGTTGTGCAGACCTTCCGGCTGCTAAAATAAAAGGCTGAAATCCCCTCTAAACTGTTGTGGTGTTGGTATAAGAGGAATTCTCTAATGTCTCATAGTATAGAGATGGTGTAGAAATGGTGTAATAAATTGTCGGGTATAACCTAAAAACAAGCATGATTGCTCTCCTGCCCAGACTTTTTCGCCTCGCTCGCAAGCTCTTTCTCCACGAAGTGAACCCGGAAAGTCTGGTATACGAGAGCAGCATGATAAGTTAAGAACAATAGAAACTGAAGCTGGGATATTCAGGGGTATGTCCCAAGAATGTGTAACTCCTTGACGACGATTGGCAGGAAGTAAAAACTACAAAACGGGTAGCTCAAGAAAGCACTCCAACACTGTCCCAATTACTCCTCGCTTTCAGACCAAGCGATTCTAGGATGTCGCACCCACTAAATTATGGAAGTCCATGACCGTGCAAAAGAAGACATCCTCATCATATTTGCAGCATCAGCCTTCTAGCGATCTAAAGAATCTATGTGTCCTTCATAAATATTCCTGGGAAAGTTGGTGCTTCGTAGGTGTGTCACCATGGTTTGCCTCTTCAAAACCCGCTACCTGTCTCCTATATAGTATAGCTTGCCCAATGGTAACCCTCCCCCGCTTCACCTTTAGCATACTTCCTCTCTAGACTGAGCTTTGTTGGTTCGAGAGCAATCGAATCGTTTTGTTAAAGTGTAGTAATTTAAGATCGAGGGCTCTGACGATAGGGTTCCTGACGTTTCGGGTGGTGGACTGGGAGTGCGGCATGTTGAGATATATTATGTATGAGGTGGAAGAGTTGTACAGAGACAGGTTCCGGTGCGTGTGTTACGATATGGAAGTTGGGGAGAACCGTGTGAGTGTATTCTACGGTACAGAGAAGAGAGAAGGAGAAAGACTCGAGATATATACAGGAGGCATCAGCCCCTGCAGCTGTGAACGTGTATCAGACCCGTAACATCATGTACATCTGTAACAGCGTGAGGTGTAAGACGAACGAGTGACCTGGGTGGTTGCGGCGTTAACTACAGCGCCCATTTCAGGACAATCTACAACTGAACACTAATATCAACTTCTCTGACACTCGAAAATACTCTCTACAATTTTTAGAGCTTTAGTAATTCTGACGGCATGGCAATGTGGTGTTTTCTAGGATCAATTGGATGGCGGCATGTAGTTGGTTAGATGCTCAAGTGCAGAAAGCTTGTTTTAACCCTACCCCTACTGTAGTTCTCTTCTACCTTTCTTCCCTCTCTTCTTCCTTTCTTCCTCCCTCTTTCACCTACCGATCTGCTCTCTCACTTTCTTCGATCTGTAACTGTCGCCACTACTCACTGCAAAAAGCTGCTGCGTAGTTATCTTTTTGGACTAAGCTCAGCAACCTTACATCTCTTGACCTCTACTCTCACCTTCTGCGACACTAAAGCGATCGCGAACAACACAGCACCCCCAAAGGCGGAGAAGATAGTCTGAATTGATGATGGCAGTGTCTATCTACTCAGGAGGATATGCCTCTTATATAGAGAGTAAGCCAATGTTTGGTAGCTCTTCGCCATGAGGACCTCGCCATCCTACAGTTAGCAGCGATGCGTCTTCCACGCGACAGGGACAAGCTTTACTCACTACTTTCCTTTGTCGAATCTGATGCTAACAAAGTTCGGAGGTCCACTCTCTCCTGACACTTCCGTAGGTGCTTGAAATCCCGTCATTTGCTCCTTAAGGTTCCACTATCAACAAGGTGAGTGAGAAAGGCCCTGTAAGCTGTCACTAAAAACCCAGCTACTGATCTACACAGTGGGTGGGAGCTTATTAAATAACTAAAGTCGAATTACGGTAATCATCCTTTCTAGTTCTGATCCCGCTTTTCGTCCGAAGCTGAACAAGTGTAGATTATTTACCAATACTACAAGAGGGAGTGGAGGGCAGACACGCGGAAAACCTGCACCTTACAGCCGAATTTTACACAAGTGGTCTTACCGAAGTTGTCCACATACATCAACCTAAGACAAAGGTATGACTAGACCAGATCCCGCTTTTCGTTCCAACCTAAATAACTAGTATAGATCAAATTCGTTCATCAATACCACAACAGGCAACGGAGGCGGTAGAAGCTCGGACAACGCCGATTTCTATACATTGGCCTTACAGAAATCGGAAAAATTTCCGTCCATATGTCACCCTTGTAGGAAACCAATACGAATTTTTTGTAATTACCGCTGTTATCAGTGACGTCGGTAATCTCTCTTATAAATACTGAGTCAATTGTGCTAACTTATGAAAAACAAACTAGTTCAGCCTGTGTTGTTGCTTAGGTATTCCTTCTGGGTCTTCTGAAAATCAATGAATGCTTGAGGTTTAAAAAAGGTCTTGCCTTTCCTGAATTTTTTATATTACCAAATAGAGTACTTTACAGTCTCTCGTAAGATTTAATTCATACCCTCGAAGTGATGATGATGTGGCTTTGAATACTCCACAGGCTATCATTGCTGCTCACTCTCGGGAGACATTTGTGCAGGTGTAACCCGAATATGGATGATAATATTAGATGTCCATTTAACTAGATATATAAACAAAGTATACCTATCTTACCAAAACCCCGTGCGGTATCGATGAGGTACGATGCGCTGAGGGCACTGTTACGGAGGTGTGGGGCGAGGGCCGCGAGGCTGATGTTCATTTTGGAGGCGACGGGGATCGAGGAATTTGGGGGGACGAGGAGAACAGATACTCTGGTGTGCAGCGCGTGTTGGGTGTTTCAAGATTATTGAGAGTTGGCAGTTGCGTGTAGATTTATGGAACAATACTTTAGTTCCAGGTACCTAGTAAACATTGGAAGCAACTGCTAGCTTTGTCTCGTATCCAGCACTCATACCTCGTAACGAACTAGCGACTCGATAATACTGACCTAGAACAGATATTGACATCCACCCCCTACCGAGTTTCTATCACCATGACCTCGGCACTCAGGAAACACTTCACTACTTGGTCACCCGGAAACTCCTTTCCACCAGCGTACTGCGCTACCGTCGTCTAGCAGTTCATTCAGGAATAATACGGCCACCGAAGAGATACCTTCATCTCTTCACACTACCGTGAGATCCAGTAGCTGTTGCCGGAATATGGGGCCTACATTGATATTCTGGTGAGGAGTGGCGCTTGCTGTTTCTTAGAAAGACCGGCGGCCATACAAGGCGTCTGTTCAACATGGGACGCTTCCATCGATACACGCGACGGGTGATAGTTTATGAACAGGCGTGGGTCAAGACTAAGTAGACATGAGGTTAGTCGTTTTTAACTTCCTATTAGGGGAAGCGACGCTGGTCTACGCTCGGGGAATTCAACACTGATAATGACGCCAGGGAGGTATTCATCGCTCAGACAATCCAATACTCAATACTTGAAGCTCAAGATACCCAACACATATAACACATCAGCATCATCCTTACTACATATCTAACCGTATTTGTTCTCTTCTAGCGTTGCAAGGTATCAAATCGGTCACCTATATTTGTCCACTCTTCCAGTCTCTTAGCCGTGCGGATTCTATCAACTCCACAACTCTAGGGCGGATAAAAGATTGCCATTGTATTACCTGCGGCGCTACAGATAACACGTATACGGAGATCAAATTATACGATATGTCGATTCTGCAGCTCCAATTTACCACCCTGCTGAATCATAACTGTCCATTGCTATTGGTACGCTATTCTGAGGCGCAGATCCTGGCGCTTATCTGCAAATCTGTAACGCCTCCCGCACTGCCGCGTAGCATAGCCCTGCAGCTGTTACGTCGCACAGCATTGCCACACCTTTTACAAAACCCCTCCCTCCCGCTGCAATGCCTCTTCAAACTGCACAATGGATGTAGCTGCCAGCATCGCCGGAATCATCGCCCTCGCCGACCTGGTCCTCAAATACGGCAAGCTTATCGACCGATGGCGCGACGCACCTTCAGCACTGCGGAGGATCAAGGAGACGCTCTCGGCGCTTGAACCAGTTGTGGCCGAACTCACGACTTTGCAGAGCTCAATATTGAGTGCTCATGGCCTCAACCTACAATTGGCCTCATTTAGCCGTGATGTCCATGAACTTGATAGGTTAGTGGACGGTTTGCTGGATGGCGATGAAGTGAAGATGTGGAGACGTACCAAATGGACTATGAGGAAAAAGGAAGAGGCGATGGAGATTGAGGTGAGGTTAGCGGGGTATCTAAGGGAGTTTATGATGGTGTTAGCTATTGTTAATCAGTAGGTTTCCTCCCACTTCCAACGTAATCTGACTGATATATTTGGTAGGAAATCGGCAATGGATATGAAAATGGCGATGGATACGATTACAAGTAATCAACCAATTATTCATCAGACGGTGTTAGAAGTGCTGGGAGTTTCAAAAGAGATTCAAACAAAGATGATATCACATGGTTCGCATGGTTCACACCAACAAATGGTCGCAACATCTACTTCTTTGTCCACAACTTCTGCCTCACAATGTTTGTCTGCAGCTGCATCCATCTCCGCAATGTCGTCATCAAAATACGTATCCACCGTAACTCCCATATCTTCCCACATATCCGTCTCCTCCAACCATGCAGGCCGCCGGGAATTCGGGATCCGTCACACCGCGCCATGCCCGGGCGCCGATCCCAACGCCCCTCTCTGGACGTACGCTAACTGCGCGTGCGACCGCGGCCACGGACAAGCACGTTATAGAAGCTATCGCACCATGGCCTATAACTCTGGGCGAACACTCGACAGTAAATACCTCTTTGAAGCCGAGTTCACGACGTGGAATACCATTTTCGGGAAGTTTCGATTTACAGTGACGGTGCAGGCGCAGCAACAGGGGTCCTCATGGAGCTTACCGTGTATCACAATAACGAAACAAAATATCCGGCCGTCTGATGCGCCGGTGTTCCAACTGGCGAAGCGAGGGGATTTTGAAGGCCTGGTACAACTATTTAGGAATGGGGAGGCGAGTCCGCATGATAGGACTACGGATGGGTGGACGCCGCTATTGGTGAGATACTCCTAGTCGGAGGATATGATACTTATTTGGTGCTAACAGCGATGTGTGGGCAGTTTGCGATTAATGAAGGTCATTTTTCCACTTGCGTTGGCCTGCTGGATGAGGGTGCAGATGTAAACACCACCTGCGTAGCTTTACAGGATCCATCAAGGTATTCCTACCTCTCGACATGCAACACCACCCCCCGCTGACTTTGATCCTAGAAAGACGGACACACTTCTCTTCCACGCAATCCTCTATACACAATCCGACGAAATCCCGTGTCTCCTATTAGAGCGGGGCGCAGACCCATTCTATGGCCCGGACACACCCGAATGTCTCTTCGAAAAGGCATTGCAAACCAGCAGCCATGGCAGAATAAAAGTCTCCACCCTGGAAGCACTCGGTACATTCCTAAGCCCGCCGCCATCAGAATTCTCCCACAACGATGACCGAAGATACCGTCCCAACGCACTTCAACAATCTCTAAAATGGGGAAGTCTGGCTGCAGTCCAAACATGTCTCCGTGCAGGTTACGATGTAAACACGCTATTCGAGCCTTGGAAGCCCAAGCCAGGGGAGTCAGGACGGTCGCAGGTCCCACTGCTCTTTGCGATCACCTTTTTTTCTTCCCGACGGAAGTGGGACGATGAGGGCTGGACTTTTTTGAACCGGGGAGCTGTACTCAAGGAGTTGATGCTTCGGGGTGCAGATGTGAATCTCAGCGAGCCAGTAATGGAGTGGAACGTTCTCCATTCGATCCTTTCGGGGCTGGACTGGAACAGCGGAGGGGACTTCCCACCCGAGCCTTTGAGCTACCCAATCCTGTGCCAGCTTTTAGTCTACTTCCTCAAAAGCGGCGCTAACCCTCGGGCCATTGATTCTAAGGGCAGGACGCCATCGCAGGTTGCTTGGGACAGCCAACTATCCCTCCGAAGCGGCAATATAGTCGAGCGTCGAGTGTTACTGTGGTACCGCGCATTGCGGATGTGTAGCCTCGACCCATGGGACTACGACGAGCGCTACGACGAGCGCTTTGATATTGTACATCCCTCGTGCCATTTCTGCGCCGGTGAAACAACAGCATTCATTGCGTGTCCGTGGTGCGTCTCGTTTCCGTACGGCGTAGACCACCACGATAACGATGGGTGGAGACATAAGTTAAGGGGTTATCTGTATTCCTCGGAAGATAATTTGGATAACCTGGGGCCCAAAACGGTTCGTGAAGAAGATCTCATTCCTTGCTGTCCGATGTATGCGTGCGATAAACATTGTCCGCCGGTATATCAGCAGCAGATGTCAGCGCTGGTGTATCCGGAAGGTGCGGCCTACCTAGACACAGCCAGGGGAGTGAAGCTTCCAATGCGTCCCGGTGGAGAGCTGTTGCCGTATGATATGATGGGGTTGACGTTGTTGGAGATACAACAACGGTTTCCGAGATTTGTCTCGCGATATGCAAGGTTTTTGGCGCTGCCTCCGGCGGTTGAACAGAACGCGCAAGTACTGCTACCAGGACCTGGAAACGATGATAGTGAAGTTTATGAAGATGCAGAAGAAGAGCTTAAGTTCTATGATGCGGTGGAAATAGTTGTCTAATTTTGTGTTGGAAGGATTTCAAGTCTGTTCATATGTATGAGATATGTACACTAGAATAGAGGACTCTTTGATCCGTTTTGAGTACATCCTCCAACCCACATTCTCTAAGAGTTTATAACACCTTTGACGAGCCAATATAACTACTACCTGTTTTTACAGCTATATATCATCTCCAAATCACTCAACGAGGTGGTTCGAACGGTGATAGTGCTAATGGCAATCTAGAGCTGAAGGGGCTAATGTGCACACAAAGTACAAGATCCATTGCTGCAGCACAGACGGTGGAAATATGTAGTATGGATGAGGGCCGACGAATTCGCAATGCTAATAAACTCTGACTAGGCCGCCTAGCGAATAGAGCACGTGATACTTCGAGTGATTAAACGTGATCTGGTACCGCCAAGCATGCTCGGTCAAACGCGTCGACCAAAGGGAGTAGCTGCACCTCCGATCTTTCACGCACACTATCATGAAACGAAAACAATCATCACCCCACGATGCCGGTTCGAGCACCTCCAAAAGAACCCGCAGAACGCGCCAAACAGTAGCTCGCTCCACCGTCATTGAAGTACCAGTCCCGGTCCCTGCTCCCGAAACCCCTAGCAAACGCAGAGTCCGCGAAGAAATCAGCGAACAGTCGCCGTCACCGCGCAAAACTATCCTCAAAGACCCGCACCTAGAAACGCCGAAGCGAAACGATCGAGTTCGATTCCAGGAGAGTACCGTGTCTCCACCGCCAGTTGTTACAAACGCGGATCGCAGCGCGCGGCGGAAGAGTGCACGGCGAATACTTGAACGGGGGGATCTCTGCGACGATGACGGCCTCGATGAGGATGACGAGGAGGAGCTAGTGCAACGGATCTATGGCATCGATGGTTCCGACGCATCATCGGGCGAGGAACCAGAGGCCGGGAAAGCGAAACTGGGAAAACGGGGTAAGAAAGCCGCAAAGCGAGATGTTACTCCTCCGCCGTCCACGCTAGAAGGCCCGGATTCGTACTTTCACCAAAACCGGAAAACGCGGCAACAAACATCTACTAGCACGCTTGCTTCCTTGCGCCAGCTTGATCATAGTACTTACTTTAACCTCCTGCGCTCACACCCGGCAGATCATGCCGAGGATCGAGAATACCTGCAAAAACTACACTCCGATAACTTTGGGCAGTGGATCTTTGAGCTTTCTCAGGGATTTAACCTCCTGCTCTACGGCTACGGATCTAAGCGGAAGCTGCTGGGCACATTTGCGGCAAAGATCTATACACACCCCGGGAGTGTTGTGGTCGTGAATGGTTATCTGCCAGGGCTCAACGTCAAAGACATTCTGACCACCGTTGCCACAGCACTACTGGGTGCAGACCACAATGTACGTCTGGGCGCCTCCATAACCGAGATCCTCGACAACATTCTCGCCTTACTCGACGAGCCGTCAGCGCAGAAGCTGACGGTGATATTTCACAATCTTGACGGTGAGGCACTCAGGCAGGAGCGGTCACAAGCGATTATCTCCCGACTGGCTGCGCATCCCAAAATCCATCTCGTGGGGAGCGTCGACCATATCCGCGCACCGCTATTGTGGGATGCCGCACGGGTCTCGCAGTTTAACTTTTTGTGGCACGATGTAACTACGTTTGAATCCTACACTGTCGAGATCCCCGTGGACGAGGCGTTGTCGATTGTTGATGGCGCAGGGAGAGCAGGTGGAACAAAGGGTGTGAAATACGTTCTTGCATCTCTACCAAGCAATGCAAAGTCGCTCTTCCGGATCCTTGTCAGCCATCAGCTGCAAGCTATGGTAGATGACGACAATGGCGGAGTGGGCACGGGTAAAGGAAAAGCTAAGGCCGGGTCGAAGGTAAAGGTGGATGCAAGCGAGTATGGAGTTGAGTACAGAGTTCTGTATCAACGTGCCGTTGGGGAGTTTATCTGCAGTAACGATGTGGCATTTAGAACGCTGTTGAAAGAGTATGTTCCCCTTCCTCTGCTTGCATGTGGCTCGCGGTTTATTGATTTTATCGTATAGGTTTCAAGACCATCAGATGGTGACAAGTCGGAAGGATAATCAAGGAACGGAGGTGCTTTGGGCGCCGTTTAGAAAGGAGGATTTAGAGGGTATCTTGGAGGAGGAGATTGTAGTTTAATGAGAATGGTAAGGGAGGAAGAAGTTATGTTTGTATTATAGTCAGATTCTTGGTATACGCACTTTTTATACCGTTGTATTGTTTGGGTGCGTAGACTAGAATTATCGGTTTGGGCATAATGCATAATGTAGCGTGCATGGATGCAATGAAAATTACGAAGCATATGCAGACATCGGCTTCGGTGCCCTCACGGCCCAGACCTCCTCGTTAATGTAACTCGTTCCTCGCTAGATGCCCAGCGGAGAGCTGTGAGGGCAACGGCTGGTATACAAGAGCAGGGCTGAGGTTTTAATGTGGGCGTTTTATTGAGCAAACGGCGGGGTTCGGGAATCGATCAAGAAAGAATAGATAGGAATTGGACTGGTGGGCGAACAAGATAAGTCTCGGTCAGACGCTTTTTTTCCGCTGTGCGGAAGCTTCACAGCAACTTGTTGGGTGAACGTCTAATCGAGACTATGGAGAAGATACAAAGAGAATGCTCAAAATAGAAACATTGAACTCGGTGGTGTGACCAGAGTGACAATGGGTGACCCGTCCACGAGATAGTTTCTATTGTTTCCTTACAACACAGCAATGGGGTGGGATCAAACAGAACGAACAGCGCGGTTCTATTTGCCTTAGTCGAGAGTATATTAGGCAATATCTCTAGGACTCTATTCTTCGTGGTTGTGGTGTTGTGAGGGCGCAAAGTATAAAGGAGAGTTCTAACGGCCGACAGGAACCTCCATTTCCCATTTCTCTTTCTTTCTTCCAAAAACTCCTAATAGTACTAAGATTATCATCACCTCACTCTTTGTGTACCAGGTGGGAAATTGGTATCCTTGTGTAGTCTGGGACCTCCGATGTCTCTGCTGACTGTGTTCCTTCTGTGGCAGTAGCAGTTGGCCGTATTCCTTCTGGGGCAGAAGCTGCTGGCCATGTTCCTTCCGGGGCAGAAGCCGCTAGCCGTGTTCCTTCTGGGGCAGAAGCTGCTGGCCGTGTCCCTTCTAGGGCAGAAGCTGCCGGCCGCTGTGTTGCTTTGCTCGTCTTTGATCCTCTTCCTTCCATCGTTGTCGGCTTCCGAGCTTCTCTTAACAACCACCGATAAAACCATCCATCAACGAACTTCGCTTCCAGGTTCAGTTGCTGCTCCAGGTCTCTAATCGCCTCATCCATAAGCTCCTTCGGCACGTCCATCCAGGATCTTTCTGATCGAGGCGGTATTCCGTGGCTTTCGTTTATCTCCCTGGCCCCTGTGGTCTATGTCAGTAAATAGAAATTGCAAATGGTCGGTAGTCTCACATTGTCTTATCATATTCCGGTCACGCTGAAAAGGAATCCTGACGATCTTCCAGATATGTCGTGGTCTATCCATTTCCGGACTCGTTGGTTTCGTAATTGGGGGGAGCGTCGATCCTATCTTTGTATAGAACCAACCGGGTGGCGAGAAGTCAAATCGGGACGGGTCAAAGATTTCTCTTTCTCGTTCTTCAGCCTCGATTGGAGCCCATCCGCCGTGTGTATAATGGTATGTTAGTGTTTCCGCTACACGATCAACTGGAGGGCAGTCAGTGTTACGTCACGCTGGTGTCTACCATCGGCAGCAGCCACATTCTTTGCGACGAGCGGGATCTAAGATGACTTACCATAGTCTTTCGGATCTTGGACTTCTAGCTTCTCCCATACTTCGTGGATACTGGCAAAGCGGTTCTCTTCGATAACTCTCGCGTCACCCATCGTAGTTTGGAGCGGGGTATCGATGGCGATTTCGTGGTGGAGTATGAGCCGGGTTACTACGGCTATTAATGGAGGATTCCTGGTAATTCCTCATGCTTCTATTGGTCTACCTATGCGGTTAGGATGTTGGGAGGTTCTGGTTTGGCGAGATAGGTCCGTGCGCTTCACGATCATCACCTTCGTCCGACATTTGATCAACAGTTCTCAGGACTATAGGGTGCCCATCTATGGGTGGGAAGCAGTGTCTAACGGCAGTCAGTCTGTTCAAGTTGAAAGAATGGCAAAGCAGATCCTTCGCGGCTGGGGGTTGGGTCATTGGGCTTACATGTGTGGCCAGCGGAACAGCTCAATAGACCTCCAGTTGCTGACCAGCACCTGGCCGAGCGTCCTACTGGCTAGGTTGTCTCATTGGACCGTCCAATACTTACATCCGAGTGGAGGTCGATACAACCCCCGTACTTCTAGACATGCAGGCTTCTGCCCAACCGACACTGGAAATCCGATTTAGAAAATAGGCTGTTGTTTTTCATGTCTTAGAATAGTTAGAATTATGATTTCTATCGGGAATTTCTCCAATCACTGCCACAGGACTCAGCAGCGACCGGTGGGAGTGACGCGAGTGATTTGAGACCCTAACACCTTTACAAACTGCGGCTTCCTATTCATTGAACTTACCCCCTCGAGATACATTCTTACTTCTAACACAGGTTTTGTTTTCTCGGCCTGTGCACCTAGGTAAGTTCCAATGGCTGCATCTACCGAATAAACACTGCACGGCTGGGTGCTTTTTCTGACGTTGAACGTGGTTGTCGACCTGTATTACACTATCATACTAGCTGATATAACATTCACTGCTTCCCTCCCCCTCCCATTCCCCACATTACCCTAATCTTCAGCCTCCTCCTCCTCCTCCTCTTCCACTACCTCCCCTTCTACCTCTCCCCCCACTTACTTCCAACCCCACCATCAGCAATAGTTCTGAGCATATCTTTGGTTGGTAGGTTACGTCGACATGTCGACAACTATCAGTTTTGCCTGAATCTATGTACTTGATTTGTGCTAGCGCAGAAACTCGGACCCGGTATTCAAAGAATCATGGAGTTTTTCAGCGTTCCCTAGCAGCCAGACGAGGCAGGCCGGCATGAGTCCGAACTGTAACTAGCTGCAGATATCTGCAGGCCTGCAGGATTTTTTAAACAACCCCCGTACAATCGGCTGCTAGTTCTTATAACAATACTATTTAAGCGGATACTGTACCTAGCATATACCCAAACATTCAATGCGCTAGGGGGTATGATCCTGCACGGCCAGCTCTCGCATGCATAGAAGTGACATGCGGCATGACACTATGATCCGAGTCACGTAACGCTCAACATTTATACGAGCAGCTCTACTAATAGTACAAACCTCTTCATGAACCCCTATCTCCTCTCAACTTACCTTCCCCATGACTATTCTGGTCCTGCCAGAGTGCTCTTCAGCCAATCGTAAAGAAAGAAAGGAACTCAAGAGGAGGGGTTGGAGTAGTTTCATCTTGTCGCTCAAAATACCACCCCATATTTTCTCACTCGCAGACCCATACCAGGCATGAGCGCCGTGATGCCGGACATTTACTTCGCGCGAGTTAATCTGACTGTCCCGGTACTCCGGGACAATGTGGCCCTAAACTTTACTAGTAATAGTGATCATTGAGATACCTGGAGCTTAGGTAGCAAAACAAAAGAGACGCAAAACTACAGTACCAGGGATTCCCGCATGGTCACCCACTGCAGTACTAACCTGGCGACGTTATGCTTAGATATGGCTGAACGGACGGGAAGCCTCGCTTTCATGACTCTATGACCGTAGCTGCTAGTGGTTTACCTATTACGCCTTTACCAAGAGTATGCAACACCAATCCCATTCTACAGGTGAATTCTACAGTAGCTTGCCTGTTCCCAGCTTTTCTCAGCTTTGTTCTCGAATCCGTGTAATCCTTAAGTAATACCCTCTACCAAACCCAAAAATCCTCCCAGAAAGCAAGAGTTCAACCTTGGTCGTCACGAAAGGCGGTCCAAAATTTGGCGACGTGACTGATTAGAGCTAAGAACGGTTCAGAAATCCGCAGAAGTTTATGACTGTCTGAGTGCTTGTATTCGAGTCTGTAAGCCAGACGAAGTTGAATGGGCGAGTTTCTTAGTGCCGAGATCTACACAATGTATTCTGTAGTGCGAGATTAGGGGGAAAATGACTTTCACGGTGAAGACTACACGATGCCCAACAACATGAGTCCTCTCAATTGTAAAGATGACGATCGAGGGTAAGTTTACATGAGGTTAAAAGTCAGGTGATACTCGTAGTCAATCCCCACGTGATTATCCTGTCTGACGAATGATCTTCAACAGCAACACAATTGTACAGTAGACTCCTCTACGGATAGCTATTGATACCAACAAACACTATGCACACAAGGTAAACTTACAATCAAAGGGCTTTCTGGCATCTACGCCCTTTGAGTTCGTCTAACTCCTCTAGTAGAGATAAAACGAATTAATATTTTTGGACTTTCCGGCCCCGGCAATTGGGAGAAGGACGACGTTATTCTTCATCACCGTTTCGTTAGGTAGCAGATTGTTGATTTAGACCATCAAGGGCATGTGCAAAATGATCCAATACCAAACAACTGCGAACCGTCCGTGTTAAAGGATAAGCTGATGTCTCTCTCGTCGCTCCAAGGATCTAAAAATACTAGCACAAGAAATATCAGTTTTTGTTTGTTTTGTTTTATTCATACTGTATTCACTCTAATTAGAGTATGACAGAGCCTAAAAACACCCCGGGCGAGCCGGCAAGATGGCGGACAAGAAATATCAGTAACACGAAGGCCCTTGACAAGGCCCATCGTACACAGACGTGATAACATACTTTTTTCTTTTAAGATTAGAATACATCTCACTATCCAATAATCTGTAATTATCTGTGTGCTGGTCGTCATTGAAACTTCTACTGTATGTATATTGGTGTTTTCCGCGTGAAATATTTGTCGATGCAAAGTAACCGCAACCGATGTATAAGCTCGATGGGATAATGACTAACTGCCCTGTGGCGTACATTGCCTGGGAGCGAAGGCAGATGTGACAACAGCATTTTAAAACACAATCACCGGCTTGATTCCTCTCAGATCGTTCCCAGACCAACATTGATGGAGGTGCTGGGGGGTATTATCATTCTTGAAGCATTCAGGATCGCCTCGCAGTGAAGGTATCCACTGAAGGGACTGTCATGCTTTCTTAAGCCACGCTCAATCTAGAAATGTCGGACCACCGTTACAACCTGATTATTCGTAGTGAGCAATTCTACGAGGGCTTCCCAGGCTGCTGAAGGCAGACTTGTGTCGGGCCATACAGCACAATATCGGCAGATCTGTAGTCCGACTATTTCTGAATTGGACAAAAACAAGGCCTGTGTGAAAGCCAGCCTGTATGTTGGTACCTGTTTCACTTCCATAAGGCCGGCTGGAGACTCGCAGCAGCACAACGACAGTCCCATGATTCGGAACCCGTTTCGACAGAGCATCTTCAATTGGCGCATCAGGTCGCGGGGACATCGACCGATCAGCTCCCCTACTGAGCGAAATAGGTTCCGGTACTGAAGAAGCTTAATATGACACAGAACTGCACATCAGCAAACGTTTCTTCATTATCGCGTTTCGAGATGAGTTCTCCGAAGGACTGGTATGCCGATTTCATTGGTTACGGAAGCGCTCAACCGACTGCATTTTAAACTGCGGAATGCTTCAGACATGAATGTCGACAGTGAGTAGTGGTTACCGTACGGGTAATTACCTATGCTTTGCTGCCGGGCTTGGGGGGTGCCGTGTTGTGGAAGGACTGTACGCAAGGAACGCAGTTGGTTTGTTGACGAAGCGACTTTAGACGCACAGGATATGAGTGCGATGTATGATGACACGGTAGGGAAAGGATGAAGCTTCGAGCTCTAAACTATGTATCTTTTAGGGTATGTATGTGGTACTACAATCGGTCAATTAACCCATTATCTAATCCATCCTATAATCCTATCTCCATATCATCTTCAATGTCTAATTGTCTTACGACTGCGAGCATAGCATCTTTGTTGGTGTTTGGGGCAGTTCCCTTTAAGAGAAATAATGATTGTGGGTTATAGTTACAAAATGGATACTGGTGATCTGTATGGAGCTACTTGAGAATCAATATCGACTTAAACAAGTATCCGGCAACGTTATTAGCGGAGAACTAGAGGGCTTGCTTATGAAGGAAGTAACAAACCAATGAATCCGTTATCCACGTAATATAATTGATTCTCGAACCCCGTCCTTTAGTCCTTTAGTCAATTGTCCTCATATTCATCGCCCTCGTATTTATATTGTTCTTCCTTGAGTTCCGGTAATCCCACCCAACTCTCCTCAATCAGCTGAGCTGCATCATGACGACCTAACCCTATAGCGACCTTTATTATATACTTACACCCCTTATTGACTGCACTACTCTCCAAAATGTCATATTGCTTGCCCTTCCTCCTCACTGCCAGAGATAGCGCAGCATCGCATTTCGAATCACGAATATTGGGTTTGCACCATTCTTCAAAAGAAACCGAACCAACTCAAAATCATCCCACCCTCCGTCTCTTTGTACTGCCAAATGAAGCGCAGTACAGTAATTTTCACCAATTGGATTCACTGCCACACCCCTCGCATCCAGAATTCTCAAATCATCTATGTGTCTATAGATGATGCTATTTGAAGGGTAGTCCAACGATTTCGGTCGGTACAATTGACGTTTGCATCATTCTTGATGAGAAGTCGCACTACTTCTAACTAGTTCTCTGCTACTGCCCTAATAAGGACAGTGGTGCTACGGTATTGAAAATTGACGTTCGCTCTATGTTCAAGCAAATACCGAACTATCTCGATATGTCTACTAACAACCGCCGGCCACAGCGATTGATCTCAGGATGAAAGTCAACACCATATTAGAGTAGTCGCCGTACTGCCGCTAGATGTCCCACGCTAGATGCAATAAATAATTCGTGGGGTTGACTAGAGTCTTTGAATATGAGCTAATCGAATCTTAATAGCTTGTGGTACGATTTCTTAGTGCCTTTATGGCTGAGAAATTCGAGGATAGCAGCCTCTGTTAACGTTTCATTACAATATTTCAGAGGAGCGGACGGATTCGCTGCTGCATACTCCAAGAAATGGTGCGTCTTAAGGAGCTCTTCTGTTATAAGACTCCTCTTTAAGGGAATCGAACGTAAGGCTCGTGAGACAGGTAATTGCGAGGATTGGCTCTACGTTGTTAAGAATACCGTTTCGCTGAAGAAACAGTGATCCTGATGGGCCAGGCGGGCCAGTTTCGGCGTAAGCCCAGCCTGGCCCGCGCATCACCGGCCGGGCCATAGGTGCAGCCCACGCCTGCAGGCTTCGAGCAGGTGAATACTGCGGGCACCTGGATAAACCATGGTTCGACAAGCCCGCAGTTTACCTGCAGTTAACCATAGGTAACTGCGGTCTGGGGTAAAACTTGAAATTTAAATAACTGGTAGTACATTGCTGTGAAGAGAATTAGAGTGGCAAGAGTGATTTCTATTGAGAACAATGGTGGCTGTAGCGATAAACTTCTAAATTTCACTCAAAACCGTGGCAACTTATCCATTGTAAGTCACCTCTCACCGAATAACGTCAGGTACCAACCTATTAGAAAAGCCTACAGTTGACCCAGTCACCCGGCCCACAGTTATTCCTCCGGCTTTCCAATCATCGGCCTAGCCTGCGCAGTTTTAAAAATTAATTAAGCAGCCTCATCTAGCCCGGCCTACAGGCTTGACGGGCCTGTCGGGAACACTGTCAGAAGAAATTCGTAGACAGTATAATGAGCTTTGTCGTATAATGTTGCTTATCTCATCAATAACCACTAGTCTAGCACAAACGTCCGTTAATTTTGTGGCTGCAGGCAAGTCACGCTTGTAATAAAGCTTGTACTTGTCTAGCCGAACGGGTACTACCTCTCGAAGTTCATCCACTTGTAATATCCTGCGCGCCCTCACAAGAAACGAGAGAATACGCAACGCTAGGTTCCTGGGGTTCTTATGCTTCGGAGGCTATCAATGGCTTTTAAGTAAGTTGGATCCAGCGAGTCGCCTTCAGTGGGTGGTTATTTCAGTGTGTTAAGTTCGTCCAAAATCTCATTCACTATCATCTACTGGCAAATGTGTCGATGTGGAAACGAACAACTAAGAACTGTTCTCATCAACCTCGGATAAGAAAGACAGCAAGGGGTAGCGCTTACATACGATTTGCACAAGTCAAGAGTTCTGAAACGCATTCGTCTTCAATCAAACTTTTGGCGTCGGGATTACTTTCAGTAACATCTCGGGTATAGCTCTCGATATCCGTCTTTTCCGCAGCAAAGTTAATTTTTAAGGCGTGTTTGAAAGCATTTTGAATATCTGTAGGGTGTGGACGGTGAGTTAAGAATAGGCATAGACTATATTCCTATGCTCCTTCGTTGTGTTCTGGATTACACTCGTCTAACGTATAGAAGATAATGAACATCCTATCAAACGCTCTTGAGGATGCAAGAAGGGATACAGCTCCTCGGTGCCAGGTGGTTCTCTCTCGACACCCTAGATCAGTAGAGTGCGTGATACATTGGCTGTTGGTCATAGAGCTGTTTCACCAAATTCGTAAGAACGTCGTTGGGAATTTGTTAGTCTTCGTGATAATTAAAGTAAATGTATGCAACGCCATAGTTCGCAGCTGATGCTTCCGCAAGTAGATAATCGATGACAAAAGAACTATAGTATTGTCAGTTGCCTAGTTGATAATCAACGTGAGATAGCATCACCTCAGAAATGTTTTCCTGGCTCCAGCTGTATGAGACAACATTTATAAGTCACGCCATAGATGCGGTTTACAGTTCCAACTTGCGAATTCCAGTTCCCCAACAAATCATGCAAGAATTAGCCTCCAAATTTTCCCATTGCTTAAACTCTTTGCTTTTTAATAGCCAATCTCCAGTGCCCTATTTCCGCTCTGTACTGATATCAATGTAGCGGCTCTCAGTATCCCCAGAGTGCAGCCACTGAAGTATTTCCCGGCGTTCTTTCTCTGTATGGTTATGTAGGTTTAGCCCGCTCTCTCTATTCATGAGTCTTATCCTCACCGTTGTGGTAGATATTCTGCTGTTTGCCAAAACTTCGATCTAATAGCTTCTGCCTGAAAATTTCGAACGACTAAACTAGTATCGCGAGCATAGTCCTCAATTACTTTACCAAGTGATCTTAATCGAAGTTAGACTCAACACTGTAGCAGAGTTTTAGTGAGTATCTTACGCCTGTTCAATCTCCAATGCAAACTTGAAGACACTTTTGCATCTTTCAATCCATGTTTTAGTATCCAGCATATCGTTCTCTTTTAGCGACCACCTGAAACTGCGTACCGCCGCCCTCCACCCTCCAAAAGACTTCAGTTTGGACCGCATTAGTTCCAACTCGCTCAAACACATCTGAATTGGTCGGTCTTTGATGTTGAGCGTTTACTGGGTTCTTTTACTTCTAATACGTAGAAGTAAATTAGTAGTCGAAGGTACTACAAGAGACTCTAGCCCGTCGAAGAGATCTGTTATGTCTTTCCGCGCCTGGCTGACCCCATCAATATACCCGTAACCTAGAGATGCGATCTTTCCAGCGAGTTGAACAATGGCAATGATACTTGCTGTATACCCGACAGCTGCAGCCATTTTATATCGACGGATAGGTGTTATTACGATCGAAGGTGATGGTGCAAGGTAGCTGTTGAATGACGAACGATGCAAAACCAGTGGTTCAGATCTGACCCCGCATTGCCCCGCATAATTGTCATGAACCAATCAAAGACGGCGAAATGTAGAGTACGTGTTCAGTGAATCGTTTAAAGTCAGACTTTCTCATTTGCGACATTCTACAGGATGCCGATATTTAGTTTGTTAAATAGCCATTAGTAATTGCAACGTTAACGGTGTTGATATGTTAGATCCCATTCGCAGCTCAGAAGACAAGAAGTAAAAGTCCTGGATTTGAGTGTTGTATGTTTGGTTGTGTGGTTGTTTGTAGGGCCTGCGTCTAGAGTGTGCGCACAAATTAAGCGATAAAGGTAGTACGTGAAGGGCCAGCTTTAGCTTAGAAATAGTATAAGAATATTATGATTACAATAACAGCCGCCCGCGTCCGCCAGCGCTCTGTATACACAATCAATGTCCAATATTTTATTTTATACTCCCAACGAACAAATCTTTGTCACGAATGGCCTTCGCATTTCAAGTCAAATTTGGTTGCAAGTTGGCCATGGGAGATTAGGTCGCAACCTTTTGCACTTCAAAATGCCATAGCAAAGTACATTCACATATGTATATTGAACCACTATCACTTCCTTCACAACTTTAAATTTGTTCGGAACACTATACTCTATATCTCATTTTAAGTTGGCAATACACCTGTTTCGGGAGGCCGGGTTTAACTCCCACGCACCATAATCTGAGTGGTATAATAACGTGGAGGATCCGCTATTCGTTCTTGTTGCATTGAATGGCTAGATCTTCAACTTTATAGTACCATTAGAATCCTCTCATCGAAATGCAATTTGTGCTAATAGAGGTGACAGGGCTACCGGAATACTGGGCTGGGCTGCCTTTCCCATCACCGTCTCCGTTACGCCAAAGTCCTCTGAGGCCAGTTGTATTAGTGATGTGAGAAAGGGCAGTGAAGTAATTTCATACCCTCGCCCAAATCTGGAATTCCTATTTTGTGTTTTTCAAACACAGATATATGTTGGCATGATATCGTAGTTCGCACCCCAGACACCTATGCCCACAGCTACAGCACTTAGGCCTAGATGTCTCCACGGGGCTGTTTTTAGTGGTGCTTTTACAACGACAAACAATCAAACGGTATATTTAAGCCTCAAACCCCGGCAACTATTTGCACCTACTCCCCACCATGCACGCAAAAGAAACGCTTCATCATAGTCTACTTCCTAACCGGCAACCCATTAGCGCCAACCAGGCTCTCTGTCACCTTAACAGGGCCCTCCCCAACCCTCGTCAAAATCACACTCGTAATTCCCTCCCTCAAAGGCTGCAACAACGCCTCATCCACCTCCACCCCCTTCGCAGCAACCTCCTTCCACCCCTCCACTCCCTGCAACCCCCCATTCAACCCCCCCAACACCAACCCTTCATTCTCCTCCAAATAGTACACCACCGCATTCGGGCCCGCATCAAAGGTATACGCCGCCACCTTCCTTCCAGCCTTCTTATTAATCTCCTCCACCACCCTGATAGCCGCACGCGAAACATCATTGAGGTAAAAGATCGGCGGCGTCGTGTCAAGACACACAGCATGGAACTGATTCGAGTCTGCCATTGTAAGTTCCGCAAATGTCTCAAAGTCTCTCTCCACGATCGCCTTCTTCATCGCATCCATCCGCGCGGGGACAACAACGTTTGCACGGTGCGGGAACAGCGCAGAGGTGGCAACAGTAGCCTGCATGCCCGAAGTCGAAGAAACACCCTTTTTCGCCGCACTAACGACCAAAATCGCAGCACGCATCTGCGGCCAGTGTGAAGCAGGCGCTACTTCCTGTGCCAACGAATCGCTGCCGTCTGCAAGCGTCCCCTGCTCCCACGAAACATACCCGCCGAACAGCGAGCGGCAGGCAGAGCCGGAGCCCTGGCGTGCGATGCGCGAGAGATCGGTGGGGGAGTGGGGGAGCTGATATAGGTCTGCGATAGCGCGGACTAGGGCTGCGAAGCCGGCTGCGGAGGAGGCGAGCCCCGCGGCGGTAGGGAAGTTGTTTTCGCTGACGATTGTGAGGGGGTGGGAGCTAAGTTTTGGGAGTGAGGGGTCGGTGGCTTCGAGGGCGGTACGGAGTGCTCGGAGCTCGCGGAAACATGCTTGCTGCCGGGCTCCGGAGACGTCTTGGGCTTCGCCATTGAGGATTAGGGTGTCCTGTGTGAAGGAGGCAGAGCAGGCGGCAGTGGTATGCGTGCGGAGATCGGATTGGGAGAGGGTGACGGAGAGGGAGGAGTTGGTGGGGAGGTTGAGTTTGGTGTCGCGCTTGCCCCAGTATCTGGGGTGTTAGCGGAGGGGGGGAGTGGGGAAGAGGGGGATTACTTGATGACGGCAATATTGACGGGGGCAGTGGTTGAGGCGGTGTAGACGTTCGTGTCGGCCATGGTTCTGGTTGAGGTGGATGTAAAGGGGTGATGTGAGGTTGGATTAAGGTTAAGGACTTATGCTTGCTGTGGAACTCTTCGGGGTTGCTTGTGCGAGTCAATTAAGGTTGTGTGAACCGGGTTTCATACTCTCTTCTTTCCTTCTTCTCGACGCAAGGAAAAGATCCCCTTTTATACTACGTGTTCGCTACCCCAAACGAGGTTCGTGCATATTATAGTTTCAGCAAGGGACCCTGCCAAGCCAACTAGCAACCCACTTTCTCACATCCTACACCCTCCCCGCAGCCTCAACACAACCACGATGACCGAACCTTCCAAGACAGATCCCTCTTCTTCCCCGCCCTCATGTCCCATCGACCCTACAGCCCGGAGTAAATGGACCTCCCTCCTCAGCTTCGGTGGCAGCACCCCTGCAGCCCCCGCCACCGCAAAACCCGAAGAAAGCTGTCCCGTCGACTCCACCGCGCGCGCAAAATGGCTCTCCCAGCAATCCCTCGCTACGCCAACCCCCTCTAGCACAACCTCAACCGGCAAATCCTGCGACGGCAGCACGCTTGCAGCCTCTTCCGCGTCCACTCCGTCATTGCCAACAAACCTCCCACCCCTCGGAAAATACCGAGAAGTATCCACGATCCCGCGCGCATCTCTCGAAGGCTCCAACTCCGAACACTTCCCCGGCACTCAGAGCCCCGGGAATGGAAACTGGATCTACCCCTCCGAGGAAATGTTCTTCGCCGCCATGAAGCGGAAGGCGCACGACCCGCAGGCGGCAGACATGCGTACGATAGTGCCGATCCATAATGCTGTTAACGAGCGGGCGTGGATGGAGATCAAGAAGTGGGAGGTAGGGCGAGGGAGCGAAAAGTATCTAACCTAACCCCCCACCCCGCAATATACCGGGCGGTACTAACAGTAGCTCAGATGCGGCGGGCCAAAACTTGCGTCCTTTTCCGGCGACTCGTCGAAGTTGACGCCGAAGGCAAGGGTCTTCACGTTGTTGGGGTACCACCCCCCGTTCGATCGCCACGATTGGACAGTCGATAGGTGTGGGAAGAAGATTGAGTATGTGATTGATTTCTACTCCGGGAAGCAGGACCCCAAGCAGCCGGAGAAGGTGTCGTTTTATCTTGATGTGAGGCCGAAGATTAGTGTGGAGGGGGTTAAGATGAGGGTGGGGAGGTGGGTTGGGGAGTGGTTTTAGATGGAGAGGGTTTGTAGGATAGGCGATGAGGTGTTGTAGGATAGGTGATGAGAGTTTATCATACGGAGTTATCTGCTTTTGGTGGGATGTATAAAAGGGGAATCTCAGGTCAGTTCTAGTCTGTTCGATAAGTGTCAGGCTTGGGGGAATGATAACGCAAAGTGGATGAGAAGAAGCAAATGCTATGTATGACAGTCTCCATCTCACCAAACCTCGTACCAAAACAGTCAAATTAATACAGAAATCAAAACGCCAAATCCATTCACTACCACGTCTATCCCTTCGTATCCAAATACTCCTCGCACCTCTCCACCAACTCCGCCTTCTTGCCACTAGAACTCAACCCGGCCCCCTGTAAAAACTCCTTCAACGCAGCCACAGTACATTTCGCCAAAGCGCCCTTCGCATACAAAGCCCTAATCTCCTTATCCCCTCCACCAGAAGCCTTAGTCCTCGCCTTCTTCGGCGCTGCGCCCCCATCCTCATCCTTAACCCTCTTAGTCCCCCTGGACGCGGGGGGAGCCATCACGATATCAAATTCTCCCGCCACCTTGCTGAGCTCGTCACCCCACTGCTCCACCAACTCGCCGGCATGTTTATGAATCAGCTTGTACTTGGGCAGCGTCTTATCCACGGGATGTTCTGGCAGCTCCTCCTCCAGCGCAATAGCCTGCAGAATTCGGTAGTGCCACTGAAGACTCGGGTTCTCGTACTTTTCTGGCTCGTAGCCCTTGGGCATATGCAATGTCTTTACAACCGCGCGCATCCTGTCGATAAGCGAGGCGGGGGCTTTGGCGTTCGGGGCATCAGGATTGAGACGGATGTCGTCGGCAAAGGGGAGAGTGATGAGGAAGAAACCGGCGGGCTGAGTCTGTCGTCCAGTGACAAGATCTATGACTTCGACGGAGGGGTAGAGGTAGCACAGTGTTGGGGCAGCGTTGCGACGGGTGATGGTCCACACCAATGCCACCTTGTCATGTTTTGCGAGTTTCGCATGGAGAGCGGTGAAGGTTCGTGTCGAGCCCACAAAGTTCCCTTCATCCGGGTAGATGAATTGCGCGGGTTTGACGTTGAGGTGGAAGTTCGCGGTGCTTGCAGGTTTGAAGCCGATGATGCGGATCCCCGGCGGCCCAAAGTTCCGCATCGCCTTCATCTCCTCGTCGGTAAAGACTATCTGCTCGCCGCCGAACTTGTAGGCTTTCTTGAGTTGCGCCTTTTCGACTACCTGCGCGGTGGAATCGGCAAGGATTGTGGTGCTGCCTTTGACGATCTGCGGCTTCTCGCCGCCGGTGTAGATGTAGTGCGAGCGACCCTTTGTTTGCTGTTTGTAGATGATGTAGCCTTTGACACCGATGGTAAGGCCGGGGCCGATTTCGAGGGTGGTGGAGAATTGCGCGCGTTTTGCGGTAGCCTTGGAACGGATCGAGGAAACCATTTCTTTGAGCTTAGTAGTACCGCTCCCAGTAACTGCAAGAGGTTTATCCTCCTCCTCATCGCTGTATACAGGGCGGTAAATGATATCGTCATAAAACTTGCTGGGATCAAACGGTGCCTTCCGTCCTGGATTCGACATAAAGAACGGATCAATCTGCACTCCTAAGTCATAAAGATCTCTCGCACGGGTAATGGCCGAGTTCTTGAGCGCTTTATCGTGAGCATGCGGATCGTCATCGTCGGTGATGAGGAACAGCTTGCGACTCTGGAAATTCGGGGCCTTTGTGGTAAAGATCTGGTTTACTCCAAAAAGAACATTCGCCATGGAAACCTTCTCGGAGCAGGGTACGAGCAGTTTTTCAAACGCCTTGTCATCCTCCAGCAGGTTCTTGAGCTCCTTAATCGATGCCGCGTCTGGAACATCCAGGTCCATGAGGAGGTAGCAGTGATCGAACCCGCCCCCTGTGAAGCGTGTGGCCTTAGTACCAAAGAGAAGGATCCCCATCATGTCGTTTGGACTAGCAATGATCCGCTCTTGTAGGATGGAGTAGGCGCATTGCAGAGCTGTACGCGCTGCAGAGTTGCTGTCGGGGGATTTCTTGGGGTCTTCCGACTCGTGCTTTAGGAGCATGCTAGGAGAAACGTGAATTGCGAAGAGGATGGCATCTTTTTGGTCTTGGTAACGCTGATTTAGAAGTTAGGTAGAGCATAGGTAGAAGTAGAAACTAGGAACATACAGAGGTGTCTTCTTCCTCCTCTTCTTCCTCAATCTCGTCGTCCTTCGGGGACCATTTGGTGGGGTTTGACATAATTGTTGTTTGTGATGTGGCGGACCGGAGGCGAATGCGAGGGAGACGTGGAGACTTGACAGACGCGTTAACGTTGGGAAGACGTGATGCGACGCAGGTCGTGTAGCGGACGTGACTCATTGCTGACGTCACCTAGAATCACGTGGTATGACGAGTGAGATACAGTGGAGAAGGCGAGATGACAACACATTGCTTCTTGTTCAAAAAATTCCAAGGCCAACAGAAGAAGCTCTACCACGTTGGTTATGTTCGCATGCATCCATTTACCGAATCGCAAAAAGACTATCCCTTCTAACTATCAACACCAACCGCCGTCGTAGAACCCCTCTAATATTCAACAGCAAGAACTAAAGATGTCAGTTCCTAATTTCCACTTCCACGCTCTTCAATATCTCCTCCACCTCCCCCCACCCCTCTATCTCCATCACCTCCTTCTTCAACTCCCGCCAAAACTCCACCGAACTTGCCGGCCACTGCACCGTGGCGCCCCTCTCCACCAGCCTCTTAAGCAACCCCAAATCCTCCACCCCTTCATACGACCCCACCCACTTCAGCAAGTCGACCCTCCTCGCACTCGCCCCAAACTCCAACAACAACCCCGCCACCTCCTTATCCCTCACTTTCTCCAACACCGTCACCTCCCCCATCTCCGTCGCCGCGCCCCTCAGCAGTAGCATCCGTATTATCGCCATCGCACAATTCTCCCCCGACTGACACGCCCTCACCAGCGGCGGATTCCCATACCAATCTGAAGAGTTTATCTCCGCGCCATGGTCAAGGAGAACCCCCACCATCTCCACGTCCCCCCCGGAAGCAGCAATATGCAGCGCCGAATCCCAGCACTGGTTTACGCCCTGCATCGCGGGCACCCCATGTTCCAGCAGCATGCGTACAGCGGCTGTATTCCCTGTCGTGGCGGCGGCCTGGAGGATCATTGGCAGTGGCACGTCGCGGACGGAGGCGGTGTCGAGGAGCCGGGAGAGGGAGGTGAGTTGGTTTGTGAGGATGCATTTTCTTAGGATCATGGCAAAGCGACGATCTTCGGTTTGTACTGCGGATTGGTAGAGGATGGGGGTGAGGAGGGTGTGGAGACGGGTGCAGGTTTGGGATAGGGAGTTGAGGGGGGAGAAGGGGAGGTTTTCGCCGATTAGGAGGAGGAGCTCGGCAGCTAGAGTTAGGAGCGGCATATTGGGATCAGCTCCGAGACTTCTGAAGATGGGACTGGGAGATTGGGGCCCCAAGATGTGAGGTGGAACGTTGATATACATAGACAACCCTAACCCTGTCATATTGCTTCTGACTTCGCCACAGGCAGGCACAAGCTTCCGGAAACCCGGTTCTAAATGTAATCCTATGATGCGGAACTTATAGACGCCGGCAGTTGGGGTTGATTACTCCGGTATGATTGTTACAGCGACTGACTGGGCCTTGGATCTCATCAACCACCAGCACAAACTGCTCGAAATTTATTGAGGGAAAGGACATTTTGGAGTGGTCACATGCGATTCATGTGCTATTTTCTAAGCGACGAAGAAGGCTGAAGCAGCGATAGATAAGATCGCGTGGGGTTGCGCCCCTTCAGCGTAGCAGAGACACCCTCTTGGTGTCTGGTCGTCTCCCACTCTCTCTTCCTCCCTCTGAGCTCCCTGATTACATTATCACTATGCATTTACATGTAAATTAACCAATTGTAAATTTCGGCCCATCTGTCTGAGCGGAGCGAAGCTCATGTTAATCCGAGCTGTCGAGCGATAACGTGACCAGGCAGTATCTGAAACATCAGTTGTCTACACTCCAAAAGAGGAGGGATATTTGCATTGCTAAGATCAAGGTCAATCGACCGAAACTATCGTACATTCATTTGCCATAACTAGATGTTGCAAGGAAAGATGACTGATTGTAATTAATCTCTGTTAAAACAGACTTGCAAATTCGGCTCAGCGATATATACATGAGCAAAGAAACCAAAAAACTCCCCCCCTACTTCCGCTTCTCCAACCTAACCACAACCCCACTCTGCTGCACAAACCACATATTCTTCGTCTCCCACTTCCGCCCCTCATCCGCCAGACTAATCTTATACTCCCTCAGCAACTGCGGCACAATCTTCGCCATTTCCATCAAACTAATATTCTTCCCAATACACGTCCTACTCCCGGCCCCAAATGCCAAAAAGCTCCTCTCCATCTCCTGCAGCTTCTCAGGTGTGTTCTCAATCCATCTCTCCGGTTCAAACACCTCGGGATTCGGATACACTTTAGGATCATGTTGCAGCACCCAGCCGTTGATTCCGACGATCGTGCCAGCGGGGATATGGTGACCGCATATCGTGACGCCACCAGCGGGGACGTGGCGCTCGAGGAGGAGACCGACAGAGGGGTGCATGCGCATTGCTTCTTTCGTTACTGCGTTGAGGTAAGGGAGGTGCGTTTGGGTTTCTTTGTAGGAGACTGGGTTGCTGAGGAGGCCGGCGGCGTCCGCAGTGTCGATTTGTTCGAGGAGTTTTTGGAGCTTGGAGGGGTTGCGGAGGAGGAGGTAGATTATTGCTCTGAGGGCGATTGCGGTTGTGTCGCTGCCGGCGAAGACGTTTGTGCTCTGCGAAATGTTAGCGGGGTTTATGCTAGGGGAGGTGAAGGGGGAGTACAAGGTGGACGATGATATCCCGCGTCCCTATCTTATCGGGATCTCCGATCGTCGCCGAGGCCCATTTGGACAACATATCCTTTCCCAGCACCTGATCCTTCCTAACCTGCAGCTCCCCATCCCTCTGGATCGTGCAACGGGTATTGATGGCCTTGAGCGTGAAATTGAGAACCTGATTCCACGACTCCATACTCGGGAACAGAATCGGCATTAGTGGGTTCCCTAGGAGTATCTTATGCATAAATGGGATCTGTCCGATTTTTGCCGCATACTCTAGGATCCCCGCAATCCCCGCCATCATCCCGTCCACATCCCCACCCTGCTCTAGGAACCCGAGTTTCTTGGCGAAGCTGAATTCGCCGACGACGTCGAAGGCGTAGTATTGCATCCATTCTCCCAGATCAACGGGTTTGGATTGTGTTGCGTACTCGTCTAGACGCTGGATCAGCAGCTGGGTGCAGGAATCGACAGCGAATTCCATGTCGAGGAGGGAGGTTAGAGAGTATGAATTTGCGACGAGTTTCTTTTGGTCACGATGGTATTGGTCGTTGCGGGTGGAGAAGAGGTTCATTTGTGGCTTCTTCTGCCAGCTGATGCATTGGATGGGGTAAAACGCCGTCTTCTTCTTGTCAGCCAGATCCCTAAACTCACACACACACACAATACCTTGGTAAAACCCGACTTTAGTCCGTAGATAATTGGGATTGCAGCTGGGTCTCCGACAGAAACATGGTTTGGGCCGATCCTAACGAGGCTTCCGTACTTTCTGTGCAGTTTGATGGCAGTGTTGTGAGCGTCTCCCTTGCTGACGTCAAATAATCTCCATAGTCCCGTCCATCCGGCAAGTGCGGGACCGGGGATGCTGCTGAGACCTGGGCGGAATTTGTTGTAGATGAGATGTGCGATGATGATGCTGCATAGCAGGTGGAGAGGGTAGGTTTTGAGGAGGGTGATAAAGGAGGTCGCCGAGAAGCTGGTAAGTATTGTGTCTGCGAGTGCGCCCATGGTGAAGGTCGGTGTGAGTGTGGGGTGAGAGCATTGGCATGGGAATCGAGACGGGTTTATTTAAAGCACGAGTGCACTCAAGCTTGCGTAGCTAATTGATCCGGAGCACCGCAAATCCGCCAAGGGATTCCAAAGATGGAACGGTGTTTGGGGAAACTGCGGGGTGGTGGGGCATGCGGCATCTGCATTGTGTCGGATCGACGCCAGAAAACAGGCATCCGAGATCTTGTGCTTCCCCCAGAATTAAGTACTTGGTACTAATTTTCCCTTTGCTGGGATTGGGTGTCCATCCCGAGACGCTGCACGTGTTACAACCCAGAGCTGGCAGAGACCCGAATTGCTTTCCCTTTGAGTCCGGCCAGACGGGTATGTACGACTTACCGCTATCCGCTATCGTTAGCTTCCTACTCTTCCCCGCAAAGACAAACGAGTATATGAGTATATGAATGAAAAACCCCCCAGTTTCAATCTAAACTACCTCTCAGGCACTTTAGATCCGTGGCATCTACCCGACATCCAGCTCTCCGACTCTACATCTGTTACACCCGACTATCTGCCCACTTGAGCATACACGACGAGAAATCCTGGGGTCTCCACACCGCACTATTAAAGCGTTGGCGTTGGGTTCGGCTACTTGGCGAGCGGATGGGGAAAACCACGCCTTACAAACGGAGGTAAACAGAAGAAGAGTTCGCAGCTGTGGATCTGCACGTTGACCTCTATGTCCACTTTATATTCCCTTGTTCAATCTAAACTCTCTACATCTGTCCCTGCTCTAGTCCCATCAATTTCACGTGCACAAGCTGGCCGAGAGCTGATGAAGTGGGTTCATAAAGAATCACGTGCAAGGGGCGGAGGTGGTAGCTTGGCTACAGGGATCCCCCGATCTCACCGTCTCCACACTTCGGGTATGCAACCTGCACTGTCTGACATTGCGTTGAAGCATCGGCAATAAGAATGTTAGCGGTTTCTTTGCCCTAATGCGGCGAGAATAGATCGTCTTGATTTTGGAGCTCATGAGTGGATTGGTGCAAGTTGGTCCGGGCAGGCGGAGAAGCGGACACCCCCTAATTACCGCAATACACAAGTGCCTCAGGATAGCTGTGTGCAACTGGTCATCTGGTTTCCATTTCCGAAGCTCGAACAGTTGGAACTGATGAATGAACCCATTTTCTGCCAAACTTGCCGGCGCCACACATAAGCGCAACCGCTGAAAACCCCCCAAAAATGCGCACAGAAACAGATATCCACCGTTAAAACCCCTTACACCCTGACAACCAACAACAGTAACAGCTAAGCACGCTTGTAAACCGTGCATCAACAAGAACAAAACAATCGTATAATCGCCCCCGAACGATATGGGAGCTTGACAAACTCATAACAATACGTGTTAGAACCCATTCTCGTTACTAGCCGACCGCGCTAGTATGTCCACCTTTTTTACTCCTCTAAATCAATCCCTAGGCAGCATATGGTCTCGCGGAAAAGTCAGCATTTTGTAATGAAGAACATAAAAACCCCTACCTCGCAGAAGTATTTCCCCTCTTGACCCGCTACCTAGTTAACTGAAGACCACTTACATACTACCACCTGTTGTCATAAGTATGCTTTACTTTATGAAAGTTCTTAGAAACTATTAGATGTAATTAGAGTATCTTATTGGAGATCACTTACTTCTTTTCCCATCACTCTGGTATATGTCAGTTTGGAAAAGCAAAGGCAAATCCCTTTTCTTAGGATTAGAAATAATTATCTCCTCCGCCAGTGCTCTTTATAGCAGCTTTATGTGTTCCCCCTGCCTCTTCTGGTTTCTGTAAGAATATTAAAAGCAGTTGCAAGTTGCTACGCTCTCTGATCTAATTTGTCATCCTTATTTCTCTTAGCCGTCAGATCCAGGTATATTCCTTGTGTGTATGGCGTGGGATTAAATTTAGTCCCTGAGTGAATTTGGCTAAAGGCCGCCAAATGGTGCGCAGAATAGAATAGAAAATTAGCTCCGTCTTCTACCAGGCGGGGCCACCCCAAAAAAGTAAAGAACAGTAAAGGTGACCCCTAAAGCTAGTCTGATATACAGTAACTGCATTCATATTTGTTTTTCGCTCATAATGAATGCTTGAAGCCAGTGAAGGAGTTCCCATGTGGTCTAGAGGCCCTCCAAAACCCAGATCTAAGAAATTTCCAAAATTTCGAGCGTATCCAGATCTCAAATCTGATAAGGCGGTCGCTGGCTACCTTCAGAGTACCCTCCGAAAATCTCGGATCTTAAATTTATTTTTGTTAGGATTGGCGGTCACCGCACAGTCTAGAGCTGGTCCTAGACTCCTATGGGAACTACTCCGGGGGTGAGCACTCCGCCTTACTAGCTCAAGAATGGTGGTTTAGAAGAAGCTCCTTTTGTAGCACCGGTGTTAAAAAGTATACATCGTAACGCTGCAGTGTCTGAACTGATGCTGCTATAACTGACTACTCCGCGACCCGTCTTAGCTTTGGGTCTCTGCCACCCTCGACATATACGTCCATTCTATTCATGGGTATGAAGAGCAGAGGGAAGGGAAGCCCCCCAACTAGCCGGCTAGCTGGGTGGGAAGGGGAACCGGGGACTGTCATACTCTAGATAGAGTGAATACAGTATGATTAAAACAATCAAAACCATCCCCGTCGGAATCTGCTGTCGTATATAATTCAGGAGGGGTTAGGCGGCCGTCTGCGCTTGTATCGGAAACCCTGACCTGCTAGGCACTGCATCATCGACAGCCGTGAAGTACTTGAATTTAAAGTTGTAGACAAACATGTTATCAGTGCAAAGGAATGTCGAGAGCGACAGATGTGTGCTTCTCCGTCCGTGAGCCGAGTATGAAGAAGCCAAAGTGTTCGGTATTGTGTCCCTGCATAGCAGCATTTGTTGGTACTCAGGTGAGAGTGCAGCGTGGACCCAAAAGCCAATACCGATCACATATGGTCAGTCCCAAATAGTCATCCTCGCGGTGTTCGACGTTCACCCTAGGACGAGACTTCGGCGGCAGTGTTTCTTTCAAATTCGTCTATAATTCATCTTAGTTTCATCATCAAATGGGACTAGGTAAATACAATTGGCACACTCGGTGATTAAATCTTGCGGTCAAACAGAGAGAGTGGGTGGGTGTGTCAGAAGTGAGGAGGTAGAAAGAAGCAGTTATAACGTTATGGCGGGTACTCAAATAAAGTTTAGTTTAGTGCCACCTAAAATCACTTGCTCAAGTTGCGCCTGCGACGTGTGGATATGGCGAAAGCCTCCGTTAGCGCAACATCTCTAGCTTTATAATAACGTCAATTAGAGCCATCAAAGAACGGAGGAGTATGATTCGATAGTATTCAGTGGTTTTCTGTTTTACTGACGGTAATAGAAGTACGTGGAGAGATAGTTCCCATGATACCTGAAACTGTTTCATGGTTCGAAAAAGCTGGACTGGAAACCTGGGGCGATTATATCACCAAGAAAGCTAAAATGTACGTTGCTGTTTCGCTACAATAGATAGAACTTTGCACCTCCACATCCATAATCCTTTCCAAGTAATCCTCCCTCAAAACCCAAAAGAGCCAATCCAACAAGATAATCTTAATTAGGAACAAGTCGTGGTAAACGCCGTAAACTTGTTTCATCTCCCTATCTCTGTCGGGCTCAGTCTGTATAGACTACTGTACTCTGTAGAGTCATAAGTCAGTTAATCAGTTGAGTAAAGCCATGACTACAGCACTCACCGTTGCAACAAAGGAATCCCAGACTCTCCACCCCCTCTCGAACCAGAGCTGAAAATTCTTCGGATAATTTCAACTGCCTCCTTCGCAGCTTCCTTGATACTCATCACGACACCTCCCAGCATAGACCATGCTTTCCCGAGGAAATCGTGGATATATCCTATGATCATGAAAATTTTTTCTACCACCTTCCTCCCGAATTTCCTAAGTATGTCTATCGAATCGGCGAAGAGACCCGCCGCTGGCCCACGCTGTGGCTCGTCCAAAGTCTCGACCATCTCTATGTATTTATCCGCTATATTATCAATATTTTCGGCAGAACGTTTTTTGGCTTCGCTTGCTTCGCGCTTGATTGTATCCTTCCAATGAGGGCTTTCCCAGTGCTTATTGTGTTGAGTTCTCAACTGACTTCTCAACCGCCTGCAGAAGTCGATGAATATCTGTACCCCGGTCTCGAGGGATCCTTGCAAAAAATTGACCAGCTTAGTCCACCACCGTTTGCTGTCACCTTCGTCGTCACCGTCGTCGTCATCGGAATAGTCATCGTCATCGAAATCGTTTATTTCATCATCACCAAAGTGCTGGTACTTTCGAAAGTTGACTCTAAGCCGAAGTTCTACGCTCTCTTCGTCGTCGCCACGATGATTGCGAGTAGTTCGAGTACCGGAGCTTGAAGCTTGACTTTGTATTTATCTAAGTTAGTTATAGCTCGTTGCTTAGGTTAGCTTGCGAACATACTGTTCTTGTTTGAACGGGAATTTTTTGGGGGTGGCCGCCAGCATGATCGCCTGCGAAAATCAGCATAGACCAGCAATAAATTCACAAACTCACCACCAGGTATGAGCTGCTGATGTGTTCTCTGTTGAGTTTGAGCTGCTCCGACTATGCAGAAAGCGGCTTCAGGATGTGGGGTGTTGGATGGAACAGGTTGGTGAGCTTGGCGGGGGGGTTGGGTATATATACTCAGTACAGGCGATTGAAGTAGTGCCACTGACCAAGCATCTTCTGGTAGTTCGCAAAAGGTATTTCAAAAAGCACACAGTGTTGTTAATCCAAGGCCCAGTACCGGAAACGTTGTGATATGACACATCAAGGTATGTCTGAACCCGAAGTTCTCAGCTGCAGCCAAAACACCAATAGTTTGACTTTGGTTGTGAAGTCGATACCGATTGTTGAACAAATAACCGGCTAACTAAATATGTTAGGTCATACTCCCGAGGGTATATACGGATGATATTAGAGTCACACTTCCTCCACAAAAAGCAATGCATTTGGTCCCGGATCTTCGCCTGCTGAATTGCGGCACCGCAGGTTGTGTCTAATAGCGATGAGGGAAATGTAACACCGAGATTCGAGAATAGCACCGGGGAAGATGCTGCGCCTTATGAGGCAAGAAATTCCGCCCGGTCTGTGTCTTGCCGGTTTGAACTATGAATAAGTATCGGTATGCATCCTGCAATGCGAGATACTGGCACGAAGAGTCCAAACCCCTCGGTTTTACCAATCATTGGATAGGTACACTTGATTGTTTGCTCTTGGAGCCGTGGCCTATCGGTACTGGGCTGATAGTAGGAGGTAGAGCGGATTAGGTTGAGTTGGATGTAACATGTCGTCTCTACAACACGCTTTTCATGATGTGGTTGGTTGTAGTTAAGCGACCTAAATCCAGTCGGGACCGATTTAGCCGAATTAGGGAATACCGAGTGATAGTCTCGGAACATGTGGTACACAAGCTACATACTAGTCCCTTTTCACGCTTCCAGATACACATACGCTTCCACACACTTCAAGATACTGTACCAAGAATAGCTACAGGCCGCCAAATGGCCCGTAGAAGTAGGGAGTAGAATATTAGCCCCGTCTTCCACCAGGCAGGCCACCCCCGAAAAAGTAAAGAATAGTGGAGGTGACCCCTAAAGCGAGTCCGATATACAGTAGCTGTATTCCTGTTTGTTAACTTTGTTTTTCGCTTATAAGGAATGCTTCTTGGAGCCAGTTGGTGACCACCCCGCCCCACTGGCTCCAGAACGGTGGTTCAAAAGCAGTTCTTTTTTGTAGCACAGGTGCTAAAAGATATACATCGTAGCGCTGCAATGGCTGAACTGATGTGTCCATAATTGGCTATTCAGTGATCGGCCTTAAATTTGTGTCTCTGCCTCTCTCGACATATACGACCTTCCCTGTCGGAATCTACCCTCGTAGATAATCCAGGAGGTATTGGGCAGCCGTGACCCTTGATTGCACTTGGACTTGGAACCCCGACCTGCTAGGTACTGCACCGTCGATGGACGCGAAGCTTTTGATATCAAAATTAGAGACAGCCATAAGGAAGGTTAGTTTTACTGTGTAGCTAGCGGTAAAGGCTGTGCTGTCCACTAGAAGGTGGGTGGGAAATAGTGAGGTATGGGTTAGAGAGGATGTAGGTGGGGAATTCTACTTGGGATATTATCGTAAGGTGGTAGTGTGGCGCAGCAAAGAAAGAGGCTTCTAATTACGATGCTATTGTACAGTGATAGAGGGCAGGGGCAGTTAGCTCTGTGATGCTATTGTACGGTGTTAGATCGACAGTGGTAGATCTCTGATAATGCTATCGTACGGAGGTAATGTGGTAGGGGTAGAGAGTGCTGATCGTGATGCAATCGTACAGTGGTAGTGTAGAAGGGGTAGAGCTCTGGTGATGCTATCGTACGGTGCTAGAGTGGCGGTGACAGGGAGTCCTTCTTGTGGTGCTGTCGTACAGTGGTAGTGTGGTGGGGGCAGAGATGTCTGGTGATATTATTGTAAAGCGGTAATTTAGCGGGAGGGTTCTGATTGTGGTGTTGCCGTACGGTGCTAGAGCGGGTGGCACTGCAGAGCTATGATGATGATATGTGATGAGGATAGAGAACTCTGGCTGTGATGTTCTGATATGGTAGTAATTGGTAGGGACAGAGAGCTCTGATTGTAATGTTATCATGTGGCGGTGGTGGTGATGTGTAGCAGTGCTTTGTGGTTGACGACGATGTGTAGGACATTGATGTGTAGGACGTTGATGTGTAGGAGGTTTTGCTGCGATATGTGAGCCTAGAACAAGAGCACCGAATTTGATAATGAGCTTTGCGTCTCTCAGTCAGTCAGTTCTCCGAAACTTTGCATTCTAAACGAGCGTGGTTTTACTTTTAATTCAGCATTTCTGGATATATAAAGTGGAGAGGGAGAGGAAGAGAAACCCAGACGCCGAGGTACCATCTCTACTAAAAAACGAGAGCGATTAGATCTTATTAAACAATGTCTTTGCTAAATTAAAATAAGAACTATTGGAGCCTTAGTTCAGAAACTCTCACTCGCCATCTCCGAACTAGTTAGTGTTGCGAATATAAAGCGGAAGAAGTCTATTGAACTATCTAAGGGAAACCTTTGTCTTTATATACAAGAGAGCCTGGAGCTCTATGGAAGTCTATGGAAGTCCATGATTGAAAATACCTAGTGGCGAGTGATAACTCGTGTATGAGTCTACGAGTATGAGTCCGCAGCTTGTGAGTCAATTCGCCGACTTCCAGTATATCGGCGACTTCCTTCCAGATCATATAGTCACAGTTAGTGATGATTTTCACCTGATTCATTGGCACCGTTATAATTAATGGGATGCGATATGCAGAATCAATATTACTAGCATACATCTCTCCTTTAACCTCAGGTTATCCTTAACCACATACTGCTCCCAAATTGCCAAAGTATTGTATTTTCTCAAACTAGTCCACTCGTTTTTCTCCCATATCTAGTCAGTATTCACCTTGCTGTTGGTTGCATACTGCTTCTCTCACATCTGTTTCACGGTCTCCCAGACAGGATACAGAAGCTTAGTCGTACGTAGATACAACCACAGAGGCGAGGGAAGGTCTCGTATCTGTCTCCCATATCTATATGGCGCGGAAGCAAAAGCGATGGATCGCCCGGTGTAAACTCGGTCGTGTATTTCATCGACTCAAACAGGTGCCGCTTTCGAAGTATAAAGCACGTCGATCCTCTGTTCATCCGCATTCTTAGTAGCCGTTTATGAATATAATGGAATATAGGTAGTAGATGATGGTTCAGTTCTGGCTGGTAACACTGGCAGAGGTGCTGCAAACACTGCAGGTCTCAGCAAAGCGTGCTGCATTCGTACCTATCTTGTAAACAATTAAATAAAACGGTATTATCGAGGTAAGTGAGTCTACCTTCATTTCGTATATGCGTAAGGGCCGCTGTCTTCAACCGCGACCATCACCGTCCGCCAGCAGTCAATCAGGTCGACTTTCTTGTGCATATATGTTCCGTACCATGGACGACCATTTCGGTTCGCAAACTGCGGTCGTCGGTTCGCAACATTTACAGACCATCTCACGAACTGGTGAGCGTTTGCGAACCGTCTCCCATGCCCGACCACACAGGTCTGTTCTACATATAAAAAGCTTCATCTGGTCACTGTCCCACCCAAAGACCCTCTACACCGTGTAAGAATAATATTGGCCATGAGATTGGGTGAAACGATACTTACTGAGTATATGTTCATGGTCCCATCTTTGTTCAACTCGCCCAACCTGATAACAAGTCTCAGCATTGTCATGAGATCCCATCAAAAGTCCCAGGGCCTTTAATCACATAAGTGGCGATTGATTGCGGCGATTGTTGATAATCTCTCTAGCCGAAAACTTCGTAGGGTCGTAGACAGGCTGTCAAATTGCAACCCGTCCCCAGGTCGCGGTCTGGACTGCTCCAGGTTGCGAGTTGTCACGGGTTGTGTACCGTACGGAACATATATACGCAACTCCTTCGACCTGTCATATTGACCACTAACTACACTGAAGCGGAGGTGTGCTTCTGCTTCGAAGCGTAGCGTTCCTATTAGGTTTTTCGCCTTGGACTGTCGGACGAGGAAATCGATGAATTCACGCGGGTCGTCAGATTAGCAGGAGAGTCCTAATGCTGAAGGTAACCATGTCCGGATAACCCTGTTCGTCGTCTCCTCGATTGACCACAACTGAAATGAGGCGTTTGTCACTGGCCATCTCGCGCCAGACGCTGGTGGTTGTGAGGTTCGAGTGTGGTAGTCGTTGAACTTGAACGTATTTCGCACGGTCAGAGGTTAATTCTAAGCATTCTATCCAATTATCCAATAACTTTAATTTGCAATCAAATGATCACCATATGATATCGTACTCTAAGTGCGACATTGTTGGTGTTGTTGAACCGTCGGCGCTCAACTTGCCTGAGAGCACCGGAACTAGGGATATAACAATCGGTCGGTAAGTAATTAAACTGAGACCTTCTCACACAACCCTAACAAGCCTGTGAGTCCAGGATAGAAAGATAGACTTACTGTAGTACAACGACTGAGGCAGGGCCAGTTGGGGTTCATTGGGCGGGTTTGAGAAATCGAGATGACAACGTCGGCACGTGACAGAGCTCGAGTGCTCAATTGAACCTTCATCCTTTTCATTACCCATACATCACATATGAAGCATAGTTGGCATTTGTCTATTTTACTCCCCTTTCATCTTATGCTATATTTTCTCTTTCATTATAATTCGATTTCCCAAGTTAACTCGTCCTCATTTGCCTCTCATTTGTATGAATTGAAGCTGGTGGTACATTGCCTGTGATTATATTATATATACTGCACCGGGCAGTGAGATTACAACATAAGGCGTAAGACGAGGTGTTTGTATCTCTAAATGCTCTCGTGCCTAGACTTTTTCACCTCACTCGCAAGCTCGGTCGCCGCGGAGCGAAAAAGAACGTCTGGTATGCGAGAGCAATCTCTAAATACAACCCATTTATAAGAGTAAGTACAACTTTGTATCAAAGTAATTAGTGGTCAGATGGACGGTGTATCATCAAAATTTCTGTCAGAGCAAGGGTGTTTATAGTCTAAAACCGTTCAGGGAGGCAAACATAAAGTATCAAATCTCTATCTTTCTGATTACAGCCATGCAGACCGCAAGTTTTTCTAGTTCTTTAATGGCGCTTACTAGGACTATGAATGGTTCAGGGCATAACGTGCTCCTCAACTGGTAACCATATGTGTATATCTACCTTAGAATCTGTCACCGCTCAGCTGTTTCTTGAAAAAATCATGTAATCTGGGGAGCATAACGTAATTTACCGGGTGACCGACCATGACCGGGAAACCGACCACCTGCGGATACAATCTATTCTCTCAAATGACCAACTTTGACCACCCTTCCAGACCTTGTAACAACTAGGGGTTTCTTTGCAACCTCCTTGCCCTTCTTTCCACCGCTCCCAGTGCTTTCTGAATCCTGCTCCCCTTCTGTATCTACAAAGTTGTTTGTTCTCTCCTCCTTATCCCCCTCAAACTCACTACTAGATTCCCACTCCTCCTCTTTCTCTTCCTCCCCATCACAACTGACAATTACAGGCACTTTCTTTACCCTTGTCACCTTCTTTCCTGTGCTTTTAGGGCCACTAGAACCTGCTACCTTTGCTGCAGCAGCCTCCAACAACCTTTTTGATTTTGCCGCTTTTTTAGCCTCAATTGCTTCTCGCTCCTCTCGCAGATATACCACATCCTCAGCAGTAATTACTCTTGCTTTTGTAAGGTGGCGTCAATCCTTTGCTGCTGCTGCAGAGGTGTCTTTGGCTCCAGAACACAAATTTCTGATCATTTCCACCCCCAATTCCTTGTCTGCAAGGGCACCCTGTGCAGCTCTGCCCAACTGGCCAATTAAGCTTTTCAGCTTGAGAGAAGAAGGTGACTGGTGGGTGATAAGGAGGCAAGCACTGCGTGCTAGTCTGCCAACAGCTCTCGATTGTCTAGGGGTAGTGGTAGTAGGAGGTATCTCGGCGCGAGTGATATCTCGTGCCTGGCAGGCAAAAATCTTAGCTTGGTTAAATGGCCAGATACCGGTTGCTTCAAATGCACTGCAGATGTTCTTGTTAGTATATGCTGTTACTCTGGCTCGTGTTACAAGACTAGTATACAGTTAGTTTCCTGTATATGATAGTATCTTTGATGGAATAGTACTTGTGAAACTGCCCCTTCTTAATTGTATTTCCTCCCTTTCTCATCCATGTATCCAGTTCCTCTGAATAAGCACACTGAAGGGGACCAAAATGACCGATATCCAATAGCTGAAGAATGTGTGTTGAGTGAGATGGCAGATACATTGGGTGAATGTTGTTTTTCAAACAGTAGTCAAAAAACTCCCAAGTCAAATGAGAGTGATGCCCATCAAGTATTAGAATTCGAGGTTCACCCTTGGCACTGCAGGAGTCAGCATAAGCTGTGCATCAATTTGGTGGTACATACATATCCTTGGTATATTCTTGAAAGTTTCCTTTTATCCATTCCAGTCCCAATTCTCGGTCAGTCCACCCTTTTTTGGACCATGCAAATGTTGCTTCCTGTTGAGATGTAACACCAGCATGCCAGCCCATCAAGTGCATTGTTCCCTTGTAAATATACATAGGTGGTATCACTCTACCATCTGCAGATACACATTCAATTACAGTAACCATTTCGCGATTTCCATCCTGGCTATAGCGGGGATTTTTGCGTCCTTTATGGCAGATTACCTTTACTTTCAATGCTTGGCCTAAGAGAAATCCCTTCTCATCCATGTTGTAGATGTTTTCAGAATGTATCTTGAGATGACGCATAAGCTTTCCTAACTGTTTATATCAATGTTACGGGGGTTTTTAGATCCCAATAACTATACAATATTTATTGATCTAAGTACAGCCGCCTATCAACTCTCTTTCTCTCCTCGTCTTATCCTAAGACTCAACCTCTTGCCCGTCTCGCAAGAGCAATCTCTTCTGACAATTGCAAATCCACTGCCGCGTCTTCCAAGTCGGTCAAATTAAACCGATGCCAATTCCCGTCACCGATGTAGACGAAGATTAGATTTCCCCGTCGAACAACCACTCCTCGGAATATTCCTCGAAGGGTAAAGCGCCGGTGTTGATAAATCTCAGCACCAGGTACTCGATACTCTCGAGTTGACAGAAACGCAAAACCACAGCGTAGGTGTGGATTAAACGGTGCTCTTCCAACTCGGAAAGCAACCTGCCGAAACACTCGACTTTCTGCTGTAGTGCGTACTCGGCTGGTGTGTACTGATGTCCAGGCATATAGCACCCAGTCTCGTGTATTGAGTAGAGAAGTAATGGTAAAGATAGATAGATAGAATTCTTAATAATATTTTAAGATCGTCTTCGGTGTTCTCTGAAAGCTAATGTGTTCGCTGATGTCCCCAATAACTACGCCCAACGCTGGCTCTTTATAGCCGTGGACCTCGTACGCCAAGATAATGATTATTCCGGCCACGCTCTCTTAGCGCCCGTAAATAACTCATCGCAACACCCTCAGGTAATTGCGCCATGGCTACGTGGTTTGAAAGCTTTACGCTCCTGATAACAATCAGGCCATCCGTTGCCCGATATCTGCTCACCCATGCACCCTCGCAATCTTTAGAGTCGATAGTTGGAACATCTACCAACCCCGTTGATAATGCTTATCGCCTCGAAAATCCCTCATGCAAGTGAGCGATTTTCTAGCGTCATAGATTTAATCGGCGACCAACCGATACTATGCCAACGTAGATTAATGACGGGTAAGCTCGTATCCGATACGAGGTTACATTGCGATCCAGACCACTCGTGCCAACGGGTGGTGCTCGCTCTAGGCTCTGAGCCTACGTCATATAATCCCTCAGTTACGTCATGCTTAGGTCGAGACTTTTTCTCCAGACCGGGACGTGCCTCTCCTAGTCCTATCCCGTTACAGGTAGGGGAGAAGAGTCCTCTTACTCGCATCTGACTGTCAACTGTCGTGCGTGATTACCACACATGTCCCGCATAGTTTCTGGGACGTGAACAAAGCACCCCCGCTTTGCGCGATTGATACGAGCTCCCGCTAAAGAGCGTATCACTGACCAACTTGATTATCACATGCATAGGTGTTATGCATATAGTAGATATGTATGCATCTTGTACTAAATCAAGTATCATTATCGCTGCTGGGGAGAACCCCTAACATCACCCCCTTCTCTAAGCTCGGTGACCTCATCGATGCTCAAAACAAAAAATAATTCAAAAAATATCTGTAACACTGAAACTCTTTCCCACCTAGATCTTAATTCCTCAAGTTCTTTTCCTTTTCCTTTTCTCCTTGATCTGTTTTCCAAATCTCTCATCTTTTGCCATGCCAGGATTCCTCGCATAATAATCTTTTAACATCCCCTTATTATGCTCCGCGACGTTTTCATATGTTTCCCACGTATTTTCTTCCTGCGCGTAGTTTTTCCATTTGACTAGGAATACATGCTTCTTGGGATCGTGATCCGTGGGTCCGCTTGCGACGATGGTTTCCATTTCCCAATCTTCTCCATCTGCTTCGATTTCAATAACTTGTTTCTTCGGGTCCGTCCCTTTATAACGTTCGAGAAGATCTATGTTGAATACTGGATGAAGTTTCCAATGATCTGGTAGCTTAAGCTTGCAATACCGGTTATTGCTGCCTACCGATAAGATTTCAAAAGGTCCTAGCATCTTGTCTTCCAATTTCTTACAACGGTGCTTGGCCCGAATATTCTTTCCGTTTAGCAATACTAATTCCCCCTTTTTAAACGGTGCTATCTCCTTCCTTCTCTTGTTATAATGTTTTTTCATTGCCTCCACCGCTTCCTTCAATCGTTCCGTAAGTCGTTCATGTACACCTGTCATGTAATGACCGTACATTTCCGATGCTGGGTTCCGAAACTGAATTTCCGTAGGCCAGGTCGTTCTCGCTTCGAATCCGTAATTGGCGTAGAAAGGTGAGATCTTAGTTACCGAATGTTTAGAATTATTATAGGCGTATTCAGCCATTGCTAGCATCGACGCCCAATCATTCTGTTCGTAATTGCAATACGATCGTAAATAGGATTCGATTACTTGGTTAATACGTTCAGTCTGTCCGTCCGTCTGAGGATGGTAGGCTGTAGACATGCTGCGTTTAATTCCTAAGTAATTATATAGGTCCGTGAAGAAGCTCCCAGTAAATGTTGTATCTCGGTCAGAGACAACGTCTTCTGGGAATCCATGGTACTTCCATATATTTTCCAAGTATGCTCGCGCTACTGAAGGGGAATCCTTTTTCTTGATCGGGACGAAATGCGCCATCTTGGTGAAGCGATCCACTACTACTAGTATTATCGTGGCTCCTTCTGACTCAGGGAGATCCGTGATAAAGTCAGTACTGATATGCGTCCAAGGTTTGCATGCTAATTCCAGAGGATGTAGCAGCCCGTGCTTTGCGTGTCTCAGGGCCTTAGTCCTTTGGCATATATCGCATTCGCTGCAGTATTTCCTAACATCGCGTTCCATGTTTCCCCAATAAAAATTCCTGGAAAGGAGTTCCATTGTTCGGTCTCTACCGAAATGTCCGGCTACCTTCGAATCATGTTCCGAGCGAATAACCCTTTGTCGTAATCCTTCTGGCACGTAAATTCTGTTTTTCCAGCATAACAGATCGTCCGTTATCGTAAACCTTTTATCGATATTCCCTCCTTTTGTAACTTGTATGCATAACTCCCTATACCTATCATCCAGCCTTGCTTTTTCTTTAATGCTCTCTTTGGCCTCCGGTAATAGCAACTCTATTTCCATTGACGACACTTGGATATCTTCGAACTCTTCTAAGTCTAATTGCATCGCTCCAACTTCTAACCATTGTTCTTTATCCAACATTGATTGATTTGTTGCTGAAGTTGTACCCCCTTCTTTAGAGGTGAACGCCGGGCACCTAGAAAGTATATCGGCTTTGGCGTTAGAAGAGCCTTTGCGATATAATAGTACGAAGTTATATTGCTTCAGGTCTTCCGCCCATCTAGCCTGTCTACGATTCAACAGGACCGCTGACTTAAAGTACGTAAGGTTTTGGTGATCGGAATAAATCGTAGTTTTATGTACTGCCCCTTGCAGATAATGGCGGTTTTTATGCAAAGAAAATACTACCGCTAGCATTTCTTTATCGTAAACGTCGTAGTTAAGTTCGGCTGAGGTAAGCTTCCTAGATACGAATCGCACAGGGTGAATTTTGCCGTCTTCGAATTTCTGCGATAATATCCCTGCTATCGCAAAATCTGAGGCATCTGTTTCTAGTAGAGCTGGTCTTTCTGGATCATAATGCCTTAATATAGGTGTTTTGCCAGATGCGAAAAGTATAGTAATTTTGAGAAAGGCCGCCTCTTGGCTTTGTCCCCATTCAAACTTAACATCTTGTCTGAGAAGATCCGTAATTGGGGATATTATTCCTGAGAAGTTATGTATAAAACGTCGATAGAAATTCCATAGTCCCAATAATTGCTGAACTTCTTTCCTTGAAGTTGGTCGTGGCCAATCAATAATTGCCTTGGCTTTCTGTGGATCCATTTCTAATCCTTCTCCGGATACGATAAATCCCAGGAAAGGCGTTTTGGTTGCATCGAATATACACTTATCGATCTCGATACATAATTGATTATCCATTAAGAGTTGAAACACTTTTGAAACTTGTCTGTGATGTTTCTCGATGGATCCTTTAGTAGCAATCAATATATCGTCAATATATGCGACCACTACCATCCCTTCGTCATCATCGACGTGTATATCGGTTTTAATAACCAACTCCAGGCCTAGCAAGGGTCGTAAGATCCTATTAATTTCTCTCTGGAAAGTTGCTGGTGCGTTGCATAACCCAAATGGCATAACTAGATATTCGTACAGGCCGAACTTGGTTCGGAACGCTGTGTACTTTTCATGTCCCAATGCCATTCTAATTAAGTGAAACCCCGACTTAAGGTCAACCTGGGTAATATGCGTAGCTCCCTTGACCCGTGTCGATAACTCTTCCATTATTGGTAACGGGGTTTTGTCTTTCTTGGTATAATCATTCAGATGACGATAATCAATGCAGAGTCGTAGTCCTCTTCCATTAGGTTTTGGAACAAAAAGTATAGGACTTCCAACGGCGCTGCTAGAAGGTCTAATTTTCCCTTCTCTAATCATCGTATCCAAATATTTAATCAGGATCTTTTCTTCTTCGACCGAAAGCTGATAGATGGGGCCCATCCGTAGCTTATCCTCGGGCCCTATTAATTCTATGCTATGATCGCATCCTTTATTACTCGGTAACTTTTCGGCTTCTTCCGGGTCGAATAATAATAGAAACTTATGATATTGCTGTGGTAGCTTATCGAGTAGGGATCGGTTTGTTTGAACTATCGCACCGATATGTATAGCTTTTTCGTTAAGAGCCACTCTTTTATCGTAAGTAATTGAATATTCGGGATGAATTTTGCCGTGATTGTAACATTCCGGTGAGCAATGAGGAAAGTGTAAGTGACTAGTTGTTGTTCCCCGGGCTTTATGTTTCTGTAAATACCAAGCTGGTATTAAGGCGTCGTAATCTCCTGCTGTCTTCATAACTTCGAAAGCATGATCTTCCTCATCATAAGATCGATGGTTGCCGAATGAAATTCCCAGCGGAATAGTGAACATATTTTCCGTCTTCATGTTGTTACCTGATGCATCTCCGGTTCGCACAGACCGCTGTCTTTTCACCACTGGTATTGCAAATGCTTTTGCTGCTTCCGGAGATATAACAAAGGAAGTACTTCCATTGTCCAACATCGCCCTTAACGGAAAATGTTTCCCGTCATAATCGATGAAGAACCTATAAATAGGTCTTTTACCGATTTTTGTCGCTGAGATTTTTTGAATTTTTGGATGAAGTGCTGGTTGGTAATATACAAAATCGGTGGATGTATTTATTTTCTTTGGATACCTCTCTAGAGGTTCTGAAGCTTTGCGTTTTGCCATCGCTATCCTTTCGACAATAGCGTAACCACAACGGGTTAATATAACGTAGGGTTGATTAAAGATGATTTTGATGATCGTATAATTATATGTTTTTGATTCGTATTCCCTTACGGGCCAGCCGTTTCGACCTTCCGATCATCCTCAGAGGGAAAAGTTTCTAATAACTAAAAAAAGGTCTTCCTATCATAGATAGGTGTGTTATAACATTGATTTGCGACCTCAAAGCTCAATGTGGCTTTTTACTCCGACTGTGACTCCCGCGGAGAGTCCCACCAGTTACCTTCCTCTTCTTCCTCCTGCTGTTTATAATTCTCCCCATCATCCGGATATTCTTCTTCGGATTGTTCTTCAATTCCTGATTCCTCATCAGTCGATTCTTCCCTATCTGACTCCTCTTCGTCTGAATCGTCACTATCTGATTCTTCGCTATCGTCGCTATCCTCGCTATCCGATTCTATTCGCATTCCGGCTATCTTCATCTTCTGATATTCTTTAGCTTTAGGAAATGCTGCCGTTCCTTTGTCCAGCTTAATCGGCCTTCTGCAGTCCGCCACTCTATGGCTGCCTTTCCTATCCGAGGGCCAGGCACATCTGAGACATTCCCCCGCAGATTTTCTTCGTTGTATCTCAGAAGATTCTACTCCCTCGGTTTTTGAATCATTTCTTCTGGATTTTTTATCCTTCTTTCGGAGTTTCCGTTCGAATGGCTTGGTTCTTTTTCCTTCCTTAGGACGGCTCGTTTCATCGTTCCTTCGAAACCTACTCAAGGCTTTCTCCTTAGCCTTGAACTGGTTCTTAAGGCCCAAGTTATTGCGAGCTGCTTCCCATTTTTCGGCCGTTCTTCCCGCATTGGTAATAATGGTCATAATTTCTTGATCCGTTCTGCCGGTTAAATCTACCGTATGCATTTGCTCCAAAATTTTATGGGGTAGCCTTTCCAGAACCAATTTCTTGAACGCCGCACCAGTTACTGCGGCCTTATCATTGAGGGTTTGGATTTGCGTAAACATATCCCTAATGCATCCCTCATATCGGACCCTTTCTAGCTCGGCATAGGCTTCGTCCTTGGCGTCTCTGTCTTCGAACCTCAATTTAAGGGCATTGACGTACCCGGTCATTGACTTGGGGTGTAGCCCAGACAAGGTGCCCTTTAGCCATTGAATATGCCATGACGAAGCATAGCTATCCATTAACGATCCTATCCAGTCGATCGTCCTCTCGTCTTCTGGAAACCTTTCGGGCTGGTCTTTAATATAGACCTGTACTAGTACCCACCAGGTATCGAAATCTTCCCCTGGTTTCCCATAAAATTTCTTTGGTTCTTTGATTTTTATGGGCTTGGAACTTTCGAGATCCTTAATTCGCCTTTGTCTCCTTGACGGCCTCCTTCCTGAGGGTCTTCCGTGATCAGATGGAGGTGGATCCGGGGGTGGTGGAGGTCCTCCACCTCCTGTGGCATTATTTCCTGCGGCACCATCCCCTGCGGCACCATCTCCTGCGGCACCATCTCCCGCGGCACCATCTCCTGCGGCACCATCTCCTGCGGCACCATCTCCTGCAGCGGACCCGGCTCCTCCCCTTAATCCTCTTCTCTCAGAATATTCACTTGCCGTATCCCTAAGGCTTGATACTGATGGTGAATAAAAGGCTGCAGCCCTTTGTGGATGTATAAATGGCTGAGTTCCTGATGGTCCTGCGAAGCTTTGCGGAATTCCCAAAGGGGTAGATTCCGAGAATTTATATTGATCGAGTGCCGTAGTTAGCCCCGTATTAGCTTCTGCCAGCTGGTTTCTAGATTCATCCATTGATGCTTGAAACTGACGTAACTCTTGTCTAGATGGAATATCCTTAATTTTATCCGTGACAGTGGCTAATACTGTGGTGACCTCGTCCACTCTCAGGGATAATATTCCCGCCGTTTTCTGAACCGCCTGGGTAGCGACTTTATTGGCGAAGATTTGTAGGCTTAAATCCAAGACCTTCTTATTTAGAGTTTCCAATTCTTTTCGAAACCCGGAAAACAAATCAGTAGCTTCTGTCACTATCTGATTATCCTGATCCTGTAGAACATGAATACTGGATCGTAATTCTCCTAACACTGCTTGTTGGAAATTCATCATTGAACCGACTCCCTGAACTTCCGAGTCGACCCTGGTTTTCTCGGTCTGAAGCCGACTTTCCATAATCAAGATTCCATTCCTCACGGAATCGAAATCTTCTTTCAGAATGTCTTTTTCCTCATTACATGCCTCGATAACATGGACGATTTGTTGAGCGAGTTCCGATAATTGCTTCTGCACTAAGTCGGGGTTTGCTTCCAACATTTGTATTTCCCCTTGGCCTTCCAAGGCTTCTTCCGGCTCTTCTTGCTCTCTGAGTAGCAAGTAATCCTTTCGGGCGGCTTCTATCCTTCTTTGATATTCTAGGCACCATTCCGGGATAGGCCTTGCCGCTGGGGATCGGGGTTTTTGTACCCCGGAGCTGCTGGGGGCCAGCGCTTTGCTGGTGTATGTCAATCGTCTGCGAGGGGCCGCCATCCTGAACTAAGTGACTATAGTCTGGTGGTGGTATTAATCGAGTTAGCTCGACCGTAGCTTCGTCCAAATGTGGGCAGCTCTCGAGCTGGCAATGGTCAATGCAATGCTTTTGCAATACGTAAGAATCCTTTCCGTTAAGTTTTCCTAGGTATTTATAACCGTAGCACTCCGAAAGGAAGCTACACTTCTGGCAAAGCACTGCTGGGCTTTTTTCCTCGATATTGTATAACTGGCAGGTTATGCAAAAGCAACTCTGCCTCTGGCAATGTTTGCCACACGTTCTCTGACCCAAATAGATACAACAGAAGTTGTTTTCGCACTTCTGGCACTCCAAACTCATTTATCAATCCGACCCTAGGTTTATCAATTACAATAAGGTGTAGTCCTGGTTGTTTATTTTTGCGATAAAAATAGGCTCCGGTTTTATAGAGTTCCTTATAGAGGTGCAACAACTCTGGTGTCATATATCAGAGCTGTAATTTTGATCCTTCAGATAACAGCGTAGAGTACTTAAAATATTATACTGTTACGGGGGTTTTTAGATCCCAATAACTATACAATATTTATTGATCTAAGTACAGCCGCCTATCAACTCTCTTTCTCTCCTCGTCTTATCCTAAGACTCAACCTCTTGCCCGTCTCGCAAGAGCAATCTCTTCTGACAATTGCAAATCCACTGCCGCGTCTTCCAAGTCGGTCAAATTAAACCGATGCCAATTCCCGTCACCGATGTAGACGAAGATTAGATTTCCCCGTCGAACAACCACTCCTCGGAATATTCCTCGAAGGGTAAAGCGCCGGTGTTGATAAATCTCAGCACCAGGTACTCGATACTCTCGAGTTGACAGAAACGCAAAACCACAGCGTAGGTGTGGATTAAACGGTGCTCTTCCAACTCGGAAAGCAACCTGCCGAAACACTCGACTTTCTGCTGTAGTGCGTACTCGGCTGGTGTGTACTGATGTCCAGGCATATAGCACCCAGTCTCGTGTATTGAGTAGAGAAGTAATGGTAAAGATAGATAGATAGAATTCTTAATAATATTTTAAGATCGTCTTCGGTGTTCTCTGAAAGCTAATGTGTTCGCTGATGTCCCCAATAACTACGCCCAACGCTGGCTCTTTATAGCCGTGGACCTCGTACGCCAAGATAATGATTATTCCGGCCACGCTCTCTTAGCGCCCGTAAATAACTCATCGCAACACCCTCAGGTAATTGCGCCATGGCTACGTGGTTTGAAAGCTTTACGCTCCTGATAACAATCAGGCCATCCGTTGCCCGATATCTGCTCACCCATGCACCCTCGCAATCTTTAGAGTCGATAGTTGGAACATCTACCAACCCCGTTGATAATGCTTATCGCCTCGAAAATCCCTCATGCAAGTGAGCGATTTTCTAGCGTCATAGATTTAATCGGCGACCAACCGATACTATGCCAACGTAGATTAATGACGGGTAAGCTCGTATCCGATACGAGGTTACATTGCGATCCAGACCACTCGTGCCAACGGGTGGTGCTCGCTCTAGGCTCTGAGCCTACGTCATATAATCCCTCAGTTACGTCATGCTTAGGTCGAGACTTTTTCTCCAGACCGGGACGTGCCTCTCCTAGTCCTATCCCGTTACAGGTAGGGGAGAAGAGTCCTCTTACTCGCATCTGACTGTCAACTGTCGTGCGTGATTACCACACATGTCCCGCATAGTTTCTGGGACGTGAACAAAGCACCCCCGCTTTGCGCGATTGATACGAGCTCCCGCTAAAGAGCGTATCACTGACCAACTTGATTATCACATGCATAGGTGTTATGCATATAGTAGATATGTATGCATCTTGTACTAAATCAAGTATCATTATCGCTGCTGGGGAGAACCCCTAACAATCAATTAGTAAGTATCTTTACAAGTGATTGAAATATTTATATCTTGCAGTAAAAGTCCTTAAGAATTGCAGGGTTATTGGCATTTGCTCTCTGGTGGTCAAGACACTGACTAAACTTCAATGTAACAAAGGGATTTTGATTGAGGAACCATGTAAGCCAATGTTTGCCCAGTTGTCATCACCGACCTGGAGGAAGTAATGACATTGCAAATGCCTTTACCATCTTCACTTTTAAAGGATGACCCAAATCATCAAGAGCCTCACAGAACCTCACAATTGATTTTTCTTCCTCTACTGAAAGAATCTGCTCAGACTGGTGCGCCTCTACTCTGGGTTGTGCACCCTGAAGTCTGTCACACAAGGTTCCATAAGATACGCCATAAGTAGATGCAGCAGAACGAATAGAGGGTTCAACTCCATTTATATAATCATTGCGAGCATTTTGAAGGTTGTTTTCGCACTTGCATGCAGGTACTCCGGGCTTTACTCTGCCCATTGTGGTAGAATTGTGGTGGTGGGGTGAAAATTTGGCCCTTGAGCGGGGTAATTAGATGTGCAGCCAAGCTTTCTTACGTGCTTTATGACGTGATCGGTTGCTAGGTTGTGGGCGGTTAGACCGAGAATTACGTTACCTTCAAATTTTTCTATCATGTCAAAATGGCCTTGTAACCTCACCGCCTGGTACAGTAGCGTACCAACTGCCTGTCTACCACCTGTCGGCATTCCTGCTTCATGAACACAGGGGTGACGTTCAACATTTACCTTGGGATACGGTGATAACCATCCATCCATATAACCAACGAAATTTTACCCGGCCGATGTTAGAAATATGGGGCGCTTGCGAGCGTTGCCACACGCCCGATGAAGCCGGAGGCGAGTTTGGCCAATTCTTAGCACAGGCTTGCTTGAGCATTCTGAAGGGCAGCTTTGATTCCAATTAACTTTTCGTTTTACTGCGCCGTTGCAACTGAACAGGTGTCCCTAGTAGTGTATATGTGCCTCAAGCCTTCCTCAGCACAGCTTTACAATGACGTCAGGCAGAGTGGGGGGTGGAGGAACCCGACCCGAAAATATTCTAAGATTTAATGATGGTAATGAAAGGGCGTAAGAGAGACGGTTCAATTGTTCACGACGAAGAATCTGGACAAGCCACGATCATATCACCAAGAAGCCAAAACGAAAATTGCTATTTGCTACAGTTAATAGAACTTTACACCCTCAACTTCCAATAACCCTTTCCATATGAATCCTCCCGCAAAGCACAAAAGCACTAATCCAACAAGGCAGTCCTAACTAGGTACAAGTAATAGTAGACGCCGCAAACTTGTTTCATCCCCCTATATCTATCGGAGCCAGTCTACGTCGGTTATTATACTCTGTTGAGACATAAGTTGGTTAATCAGTTGAGTAAAACAGTGAATCCAGCACTCACCGTGGCAACAGCGGAATTCCAGAGTCCCCATCCCCTCTCGAAGTAGAGCTGAAGGTGTTTCGAATGGATTCAATTATCTCCTCCGCGGTTTCCGTGATACGCGTCGCGATGTCTTTCAACATTGACCATGCGCTTTCGAGAAAATCGCAGATATAATCTTTCAGAATGACTATATTTTTCCCCACTGTCGTCTGGAACTTCCCCACTAGGTCTATCGAAGAGGCGAAGAAACGCGCCGCCGGCGTGCGGTATTGCGCGGGTAGCTTCCGGATTTCCTTTTTGCATGCGTCGGCTACATTGTCGACAACTAGGGAGAAACCTGATTTTGCTTTCTCTGCTCCTTCATCGACTATCTTCTCCCATTGAGAGCTTCCCCACAAATTTTGGTGTTTTTGTTTCAACCACTCCCAGAAATCAATGAATATCTGAACCCCGGCCTCGAGTGCTGCTGTCAACATCTCGACCAGCTTGGACCACCATGTATTACCCGCACTGTCGCCATCACCGGGTCCGACGTTTTCGGGATTGTTCCTTTCAATATCGCCCAGGTGCTGGGGCGTTCGTCTAAGCCGAAGCTCTATGTCGTAGTTCTCTTTGTCGGCACGGTTGCTAGAGCTTGAAGCTTGACTTCTTCTTTATCGGAGTTAGTTGTAGCTCGTTGCTTGGGTTAGCTAGCGATCATACTGTTCCTTTTTGAACGGGTCTTCGTTTTCGGGGGGGCCCAGCATGATTGCCTGCGAAAATTAGCAAACAAGAAGCGTTGACTAACAGTCGCCAACTCACCGCTAGGATTAAGAACAAGAGACGTTGACTAACAGCAACTCACCGCTAGGTCTGTGTTACTGATATGATATCTGTTGACTTTGGGTTGCTCTGGCTATGTAGAAAGCGTCGTCAAAATGCGGGGTGTCGGATCGAATACACAGGTTAGTGAGCCTGGTGGGGTTGAGTATGTATATATACTCGGTGCAGGCGATTGGAGTAGCTATGCAGGCGCTACTGAACAAGTACCTTTTGGCTACAACAAAGGGTACATTAAAAGTGCTTTGTCTGTGTCGCTCCAAGTACCAGAACCACGTACGCATTCGATCTCGACAGAACCAACTGCATGGGCGGGTGTGCCAATGAAACGTCCTGATATGATGCGACAAGGTGTGTGTGGGCCCGATGTTCTCAGCCGCAGCCATACAACACCAATAGTTTTTGAAGAGAACAACTATTGGTAAACAAGTAGCCAGTGATCAGCGTTCCAACGAGACATGTTCAAGCTATGCTTCTGGATACGAGTAATAATAGAACCATCCCACCTCTTCCAAAACCAGTACTGGATCTTCGTCTGCATAACGTTGTGTGTCCAATAGCAATAAGAGATGTAACACCGCAGAATAGCGCCGAGGAAGTCGCTGCGCCTTATGAGATAAGTAAACTCCGTCTCGTCCGTGTCTTGTAGGATTCTGGTTTGAGCGGTGAATAAATATGCGTCCTATAATGCGATGTACCGGTCTATGGCCACGAATAATCTAATCGCCGATCATTGGGTAGGTAGCCCTTGGAGCGGTGGCCTAAGGTAGGGCGGATAAAGTTGAATTGGTTATAACATGTCGTCTCTGTAGCACGCTTTTCATGACGGATTGTAGTCAAGCGGCCTAAACCCAGTCTAGACGTACTTTAAACCAAACCAAGGAATACTGAGTGAGCCGCTACTTAGTGGGGGCATTAGCACCTTCTGGGGGAATCGATTAAGTACTCGTACATACTTAAGTACTTACTTCACTTGAGTACCTACTTAACTTAAGTACCTAAGCCTCTTTCAAGGCGATCATGTTGATGTGGTGCAGTTCCCTTGTCTCGCACCAGCCGGATAAGCGCTCCTACTGGGGTCACTCGTTCCCAGCCGCTTCCCTGGGTTGGGAGTAGAGCTGCATCACGTGAGGGGTTGGTGCGAGGTATATACCCGTAAAATACATCTATTAGTAACACAGAAACACCAGCCTGTCTGAGCTGCAAGGTCAACAGTGACAGCTGAAATACCTAGCAGCCAGAGGATGAGAAAACGCGTCGAATTGGTAACACAAATCTTCGCTCACATGAACATCACGCAATAGTCGTGCCCCCATAAGATACTATCCCCAGCTACCGGCAGTGCAGTTTCACACTTCCATACACTTCAAGATACATCCATTAAGATACATACAACACCCATTACACAGCTCCACCAAAGTCACACTCAAAACATACTCAATTTACACTCGCTTGTTCCTTGTATCTCGGTTCCCGGTATGTTTATTCGCAACTCGTGCACCACAGGGGCGTGGCTAACCTCTCGCAGGTACTTCGAAATTATGGTCACCTAGCCTCTCTTTGACAGTAGCGAGCACGACTTGGCTTCTGAGCCTAGAAGAAAACCACCTCGCCTATAATTTAGTGCTGTTAACGATAATCGACCCTTTGCCATCGAAAGCAGTGATGCTTTGGAGCTAGTCTCAATTTATGTAGGGAAACGATTGACTACACCATTGTTTCGGCCAATTCCCTAAGACAAGATGTTTGGGCCAACAAACGAGCACCAATTTCGTCCCTTTCTTGGCAGGAAAGGGTGGTGTATTTGTGGGGTCTATATCACAAATACGTCAAGTTACCTCTGGCATCAGCTCAACCTTCTGATGGGGCCGATACGCACCACAAAACTCGAGATGTACAGGCCCGTTGAGGGGTTCAGGCTATTCACGACGGATACGTAAGCTATCTGCTAGCAGGCACTTCCAAATTTTAATATATTGGCACGAGGCACGCTACGTACTATAGACTGCACAATGACGTTGGGCAGGGAGATACTGGCGAGGTTGACAAGATTTCATTGAACTTTATGTTTGATACCGGGACCACCCACACCTCTACTCAGGCAGCGAGTAAGGCTGTTAGCTCATGCCAAACACCACTAGCTCGGGTGAGCAAAAGTAACCTAATGGGCCAGGCGTTTGACCATCTTAGAGCACAGTGAAGAGTGACGAGCCTAGACTCACCCATGACACTTGTCCGTATAGAAACAACCTTTACTCGGAAGTCTCCTGGGCAGCGTCGCAAGGTGTCTGAGGGGTGTAGGTTCCCAGACATATCCGCGTAATTGCTTAATGGAAAGCATGTGCCAGTGTTCCAAAAGCTGAATGTGGAAGTAAATGTGGAGTGCAGCAATATTTTCAAAGCGGTGCATCAGCGGAGGAAATTGGATGCACCCTGAATCTAGTAACAATGAAAACAGGCCAAAAAGTCAAAAAAATGCTGAGTTTAACTGCAAAGCGTAAGGCTAGGAGTTATTGTGCTCTTTCATTGCCTAGGGACAGTAGCAAATGTGATAGGGCCGGCCCGTTCAACAATCAAGAACTTGCGTCAAACCCAACGGCTATCGGCTGGCAATCTTCCACGAAGTGGCAGATCCCGGGCCGGAATGTTATCTCGGCGCGATGAACGAGCAGTTCAGCGAGCTGCCGGGAAGACCCGGTCTCTTACAAACGAGGATAACCGGATTAATCGAGGTGCTGGGTGGTAACGTGATATAACGACCCACCCTGGATGTAATAGCTTGGCCTTGCTAGTGACAAGGATGCTTTGTATGTAAGTTGTTTAGCACATCTCATCGAATCCAACAGGAGTGCTTCTATCCCATGGTGCATAATCGGGCGATTATGGTCGCGCAGGCGATCATAAAATTTTGCTTGCTCATCATGGCCTAAAAACCCCCTAACACTCTACAATTACAGACAAAGGTTATTCCAAACATGGCAAAGAACTACCTCCCACAATCATAAACCTCCACAAGAATTATTTTCGTTGCTATGTTGTTCCAAAGAGAGGTGAGGCTGTTAAAAATTGGCAGATTCCCTATGCAAATTGCCATTCCCCATCAAAATATGTCATTTTTCTCTGCACCAGTAACGCTGCTCCACAAGAATTTATTGTAAATACCTGTAACCTAAGGAAGCATATATTTCTGTTTTTTCTCTTATATAGTCCATTCTGGCGTTATTTCGACATGGGAAGGATGCTATCGATAGAAGTATGTTTATGACCGCTAGGACGATTATAAGCCATTATTTACGCGCGTAGTCTGGATTCTCTCAAACCTCACAAGCTCTGTTGTGAGAGTAAGGTTTGAGAGAATCCAGACTATTACGCGCCATGGGATAATTCCTGGGACATCGTTGTTGTGTATCGGGTTCGGGAGTGGTCCCGGGTGGGTTTTCGGGAATGGTTTGTTCAGACGTCAAGCGAAATGACGTAAGAGTAAGTCGACATTTGAGACAAGGCGTTTCACCGCACTTAGAATCCTTTCCAAAATACATAATAAGGTAGTGAAGTCTGTAGAGCTCTTTTTAACAAATCCAGACCGAGTCTAGGGACAACTGGCTATCTTGCCGGCGACAACTGCGAGGATCAAGATACTGTTATCCGACGTATGCCACAAATGTTGCTATCCGGCATATTCCACCCTGGTTAGGTGCTGCGAATACTGACGAAGTAGCCGCGTCAAGAGAGCGGTTTCCTAGATTGCTTGCTGGTCTGTGAGACAGAGGTATGTCCCGGCACGGGCCGCCGTAGGTTAGAGACTCCGGTACACGCATCGCCTTCAGGTGGGCAATAATTAATAAACCTCTCCTATACAAAATAGGGCTTAGTTAAAACCGCGAGGTTTTGAGTCCCCGACCTCCACCCGCACTGCAACACACGCAGTTATACTCTCCTTCCGTTATACACCGCCCACCGACTTTCAGCCTGTACATGATTGTTTCTGGCCAGGACTCACGTTACTCCGACGCCAACCACAGTTCCCTCATACAAACGTGAATGACTTAGGATGGATCAAAAAGCTGCCTAATTATAAATGAGAATCGACAGCTACGGTTAGCCTTAGGCTAATAGCGAGTGTTTTTAACCCTTGCTGGCCCGAAACATGGACATTAACTTAAAACTTTGAATTGATTTCTCATTCACGCTTCATTACCTGATATGTGCATCAGGCCCGCGAAGATCTTGAGATTGGTTTCGTACACTCGAGCTGAGCCGATCAACCTTTTAATTTCCCTTAGATAATATAGAGCAAATGAGTTTTTATATACTTGACAGATAATCCAAATACAACATTAAAACGACAAAGATCCCCTCATACTCAGACTGACAAATAAAAATTTATCCACCCATTCAAATAGAGACTTGGTACAAAAAAAACGATAAAAACAGAATCAAAGCCAAAAGCAGACAGTGAAAAGTAGCCGCAACCGTCAGATATTGCTAGCTATATCTATACTGGGCAAGGACCAAGACCGGCGGCGGTGTATGTAGTCCCATCAGAATCCAAACTGGCTTCTCCCTTATTTCCATAACGATCCACAATCGTAAAGTCAACGCCAAGGGACGAGTTTGGAGTTCCGGTTGCAGTGATCCCATCGTCAGGGTCGCTAATGTGGCATTCCATGTTGATGCAGCAGCAACTCGAGATACCCGCCAAAGTGCTTCTGGTCTGGGAGGAGGCAAAAATCCGGAACACTTTGCACTTAGCTGCGTCGCGAGCTTGGAGGGCTGCTAGAGGAGCTGGGTTTACTTAGTTACTATCACAGAAGTCTTTATCGATGTTAAAAGTAGGAATTACCAGCAGTGGGAGCAGCAATAGCCGCCGTAATAAGGAGGGAGATAACCGTGAGGACCGAGGCGTGCATTTTGAGAGGATAGAAGCTTCTTAATGTGACGAAAATCAGGATTCTGTTCGATCAAGCGTGGAATGGTGTTAGATTTATTGAGGATATTCAGTTGAGAGGAGAGCTAATGACTAGAAGCAAGTTGAGAAGAGGAGTTTATCAACCCTTTATATTCGCAATACCCCGTGATTAGGGGACAGAGCGCCCCCTGGTTTATTAATGCATACTCCTAGTAGAATTTGGAGGTCCTCCAAATCCCAGATCTGAACAAATCTATCGTGATGGCTTTACAGGTTAGGTTACTGACTAAAGCCGTCACGAGACTGAGCAAATCCCAGATCTCAAATCTGGGAGCGGATTCGCTACCCTGCCCTTGGAAACCATCCCAGAATATCAGATCCTAAAAACTACTGTCGGTTTATTCGTAGCGCCGCATATGGAATATACATACAGCCTCGACGGAGGTGTTTTATTCACCCTAAGAGTTATGAAATTACATGGAAGCCAACACTACTGAGAGAATGGACAAGCGTAAGCAACGGATCGGGCATCCTGCGATATTACATATAAACCGGCTAAGGTCAGATTCTACGGTCATTTTGCTCCGCTGACTAGCGTTTGTTTGTAATCATTTTGCATTCACCCCGAAGGGGTGCCCAGCTAAGTTACCATAAGCCGGCCGACCACTGGTGGTCATGGCATTTAATTAACATTTTATCCCTGTCCATCGGAAACTTCCTGTCCATCCATCGGCTAAATTACGGCCAAACTAGCTCACATAACACCTACTTCTGACTCAGGCAAAGTTGTTTCCTCCCACTTCCCGCTACCCAATGGAGGGCACTAAGGCCACTGACCCACCAAGCCCACCCCCATTACTAATCATTCGTATGCTCAACCTGTGGTGAGTTTGACACAGGGAACTCGTGGTGCGACATCAACTTGTGTGACACAAGGAGTCTGCTCGGGTAGAGGAGTGGCGCCGGGATTCGAACCCGTAACAACGAGCATAGTGGTGGCAAGACCAACCACTACACTACGGGGCCACTCCCCACTAGCGTTGTGTAGTACAATCGGGATTGATCTCGGGTTTCTACGGCAATTTCTTTCGGAAGCTTTTTAACTAAGAGTATCTAACTGTCCATATTCGGTTTTTTTGGGATTATGTAGTGATGGACACGAGCCTAGTTGAGTGGAGCACCTCCACCTGGTTTGTATTCCAAGACTGTCTCTTTGTTCGGTAGGAAAAGTACGTTTCACAGGCCCTAGTTTATATTTCAGTGCTCGTAAAGTACCTCACTTACGCAATTTTGAGAATGTCATTTGTAGTGGGTATCCGGAGCTCGAGGTATTGTCATCTAGACTATTAAATTTGTTTAGTACACTTGCTGACCTACTCTATACTGACCCCCGGAGGTATGGTAATAGCTATCCCGCTTTTACATATAGTACATCTCTCTAGGCTCTTTGTTTTGGCTCTGCCACCATAATATCTCCATCTCGTTGTGTCGTCCTCGACCTCAGCCTCTTCGAGCGATGTTGTGGAAACTTTGATTTTAAATATCCTGAGCGAAGTTTTCCCTTCAGTGCTAGGTATCACTCGTCCGTCATCATAAAATTGTGATTTTTTTGGGATGGGCATACGGACGGACCTCAACTGGGGTCGGTATTGTATTTTATGGACGAAGAGTCAGTTTTCATGACCTGTGGAGAGATTCAAATTGGCTTAAGTGTGCTAATCGGAATAATTCCACGGTTCAAAATCCGCGCTCCAAAGCCCCGAAACCTAGCTGTTTCAAGGCAACCCTAGCAGGGGTAACTAATGGGTGGTCATCAACTCAACAGCAACTGTTGCCGATTTCTCGGACCAAAATTTGCGTTGATAGAGTGCTCTACATACTCGAGTCAGGCAGTAAAGATCGGACACCTCATTTCCGGTTATTATTTTGCTGAGAGCAGGGTGCTGACTCGGGATTAAACTGAGAGTGTGGCTAAACCGCACTAGTTCCCCTTTTTGTCCATACTCGTTGATATCAGAAGTCTCCGGACAGCGTTATATTGATTAAATTGGATAGTTCGTCATAAAACGAAATGGGTCAGTGAGAAACTTCCATATCCGATCACATTGTAACCAAATGCACTTGGCCCTTGTACAAAATGTTTCGGATTATTACTTGCAAAGGGGTATCCGGAGACTTTGATTTTGACGAGTATACAGATCGCGTTTTACCCAATATTACATATGGCGTTCTCAAATCTTGTCATTTCTGGGTGGTACCTGCCGAAAAAGGAGCGTCCGATCTTTTACTGCCTGACCCGAGTAGAGTACTCTACACCTTGTCACTACTATAGATATACATAGGCGAGGAAAGTTAGCCGGTGTTACACTTTGACCACTCTATGGGGTCGTTTCTAAAAAATTTAGCTTGTACCTGGTCACAATAGCCTGTCAGGGTTCTAGGGCTAGATAGAGTACGCAGTATGAGGAACTGTCGTTATCTTTCGGTAGTGCTTAAGCTTATTCCAGCCCTGGATCTGATACAAAGGTGGAAAGAATATACGAAATTTTTGCCCACGTGGCATGTTTTTTGTCACAGGATGAGCGTTCCATTAGAGAGGGTATCTTCCGACCTGGGAATCTGATCATAGGGAAGCGTGACGTTCTGATTTCTGAAACTGCTGGGTCCCAAGTATCTCGAGTGGGATGTTATAGAGGTTGCTCAATGTTCTTTTTATATTTGGGTGTATATATGGTGATTCTTACGGTAAAGCTCGGGAAGAATTTAGCGGATGGCAACCGCCGAACAACGAACCTGAACCCGTCAAAATACGTTGGTTTAGTGAGGCATTTGGCGATAGAGGCTAATAGAGATGTCACTGTGCAGAAAATCTACTGTTCTGATAAACATTTCGGCAAGTTTACCAATAACGTATATAGTGTTCTTGATAATTACCCTTATGGTGGTAGCTTAGGGAGAATGGAGTGTCCCAATTCTTTCCTCTACCCGAGTATAGACGGCTTATATGGAAAGTTAAATGTCAGAAGGAAACAAACTGATTTTCTGGCGCTCTTGCTCTGTCTTCCTCCGTCAACTCTTGAATTGCCGTTCTACTCACCAAGTCTTCCACTAGCCTTTCGCATTGCTCCTATCATCGCTGCTTTAAGCTCTAATACACATTCCTCGGGGCGTTCGCCATTCAATCCTAGTACCTAGCTGGTATTTTATTATTCTACCGGCAATAAATCTAGGGAATTGTTCAGAGGCATACTGTTCTACCGTAATAAACTCTTCGGTGAAGCAGTAACCCTGGCGAAATTATACTAAACATCAGGAGCTCTGGCGAGAAATGTTCCAATGACTGAACCCATCGTTACTGGCAGAACTTTTCATTGGCCCCGTGTGCGTACTGGAAATTCCAAAGAGATTTGACTACTATATATACATCCCATCCGGAGACTACGGATTGTATAAACGAATTACTATTCCTGCTCTCTCTCCCTCTACAAATATCCCAAACATCGCGTATTGCGGTATTTTGGGTAACTTAACCTCGGGTAGCTCTGTGTTAGTATAGTTGAGCGTATGCTCTATATACTCGCCACACCCCTGGACTCTGCTCGTGCCCAACACAATTTAAAGTACTCAACAATATGAAATAATACACCTTACACGTCACATAGCCTAACACAAGCTGCTTTTCCAACGGCCATCCAAGGCTATGGTGTGCGGGGGTTTAGTTACAATACAGAGCGTTCGAGAGATAATCCTATAAGCGAAAACGAGAATTAGTCCAGAATTTCACCTCCCTTGGGGGCCCCATATCCTATGTGTATATATTCTCTAGTAGCTACTCACTTTATTTTTCTACTGGCGTAGATCCGCTTTGACGCAAGTCTTAAGTCGTCCCACGTTGCAGCTCCCGAATAGGGAACTCCTCCCCTGCTGATGTCCGTGGAAGGGGTATGAGTTAATTATGAGTCTAATGGCAGTGAGATATCCCTGGTAGTGAGATATCCCTGGCACAGGGGCAGACGGCGGTACTCTACTTTAAGCATAAACTGACAAACCCATTCATCCAAACAAAACCTTGGGACGAGTCCAACCACTATCAATTCTAGCAATCAATCAACAATAGCTACACTTTAGCGCCATTCATGTACGTAAGTCTCTACTGCTTGTTATTGAGCACAGAATCCACGTTATGTATTATCATAATCACTGGCTAGTCTGAGGTTCTTTTTGCTGGGAAGGCTTTCGTGTCGAAAGTGGGAGTATAAGGGGAATAGAACAATGGGATGTGGGTGGATATTGCGGCGTTTACGCTAGAGGTGCCGCCAAACGTCTATGGAAGTGGTTATGGGGGAGAGTGCAGTTTTTTCGGGGAGCGTGGCAGATGCAACTTTGCCGTGTGGGAGTTAATTTCGGGGCTTCGGGTTTTGTTAGATTCTTGGGGTCTTTGAGTTTTCATTTGCGCGGAAGCGGAAGCGGAGGGGAAAACTGTAGTATAATATGCCATGGCCGCTAGCGGCCGAATGCAAAATGATTACAACAACGTCTATGGAAGTTGGATTACAGCTCTCAACATTTTACCCGGCCTTGACTAAGCCTTCAACCCTAAATTGCTGAAGAGGTACGAGGCTCAAATCACATGTGACCCGCTTTTGGTTTGGTTTGAGACAAGGTGTATAGGATGAATCATCCTATCCTTCCTCTCGCATGCTTGGACGGGCACAGAGCGGTATGGGCATGGCAGAAGACATAGCAACCCAACGCCGATAATTGTAGGTCTATCCTATGTGGCTTGACAGTTTGTTCGTTGTGAAGACCTTCCTGATGCTAGAAACAGAGCTCGAATTTCCTCCAATGCTGTGTTTTTGAGTTTAGGGCGTGCTCTAAGGACGGCAGGATATGGGGCCCTAGTTTTTTTGTACGATTCCTTGCATTTTCAATTCGAGGTAAAAATAAAGCTGCAGCAACTAAGAAACTTTGACCACCAGCACAATTATGTATTTGCAAACAAGATAGAATTTAGAAGGGACAAACATCTCTAAACAGTCCAATGCAACTCGAGCAAAATTCCAAGATAAATTGAAGCGATTTGACAGATTTTGGAAGCCTCAAATAGAGATAAAGCGTCGAGGCGTAGCGCAATGATCGGGGGAAATTAGCCTTCATTCTACAGAGTGTTCAGTCCGGAAATCTTTGAGTTGGTGGACAAAATGTATTATAACTGACTATGTAATTCTATCGTTTGTGGATCTATAGTATATGTTCCGCTTCATACGCGACCCGTACCCATCTGCGAATTTCAATGACTGCTTTGCCAACCTGTGCTAGTTCACAAATGCAAGAACAGTATGCAGCCTTGCAGGGTTTCTTGTTAGATTGATGTATCCTCTACATGTCTGGTTTTTTTAAATTGGTTCCAGAACTCAGGTGGTGGATAAGAGTATCGTTGATTGGTTTAGATGCTGATCTGTGGCCGCTCTCTTCGTTGGCCACTTAGTCTATCGACAACCCAATTGTCAGAATGGAGTTCTGCAACCAATCTACAAAAACCGAGCATGTAAGTGATACTGCGATGAAATTATGTAACCCACCAGTCCATATGAAGGGCTATATGTACGTACCTATCTCAACAATAGACATGCTAATCAGGATTTCGCAGCGACATTTCGGTACTGTGAAGCACTGAGAGTCAGAAGTAGCACTTGAAGCGCTGAAAATTACCGCTTTGCAGCAACTAATGGAACTGTCAGTTGGAGTGAGGTGATATGAATATGAGTGCGTGTGATGTAGCGCGTGGTTGGCCGTATTTAGGGCCAGTTCGCAAACAATTCACCGTTCGCGATCCTTATCCAGTTTGTGAACGGGTTAGCACCTACTCTAATTAGAAGGATATTGCCAGTCCCGACAGCGACTAGGAGGATAAATACCAAGGCCAAAGCAGAGTCAAGCTCAATTGTGCAGAAACCTTAATCTACCATACGAAACCTTTTCGCTAGTACTACACCATAGCAAGAAGGAGAATTTGAGGCAAGGAAAGAGTATAGATACTCTGGCATATTATAACGTGGAGAATAAGCAGACCTTAGAATTTTATAGTGATTGTTTCCAAAGTCTAGTTGACAGCAAGTGCTTAAGTACTTAGCAAAAACTATGGAAACATACATTAGGAGTTGCAATATTATTACGAAATATGAGACTCACACACCGGGTATTGAAAAGTAATTCGGAGATATTCAGACTTGAAAGTTAAAAATCAAAAACATTCGTTTGACTGGTTGTTGTTGTTTATTCATACTGTATTCACTCTTACTAGAGTATGACAGGACCTAATAACCCCTCCGCCTCCGGGCGAGCCTGCTAAATGGCGGAGCTCCCCCCCCGCTACCCTTCGTCCCCGCTGACAAATGAAAGGTAAAAGATAGATAGATAGATGATAGAAAGAAATATATATGAGGTGAGATATAAACCCGTTGCCGCCGTCGTTTGACAGGTTTGACGTTGTAGAATCATCGGCATTGTAGCATCATTGACTCGTGACTCAATTGAGTATGATAGAGATGAGTCGGAGTGACTCAGTAACGATCCGAATATGCTAGATGATCTGCCTTTTGAACATCAAGTCTACTTGAGCTATACTCGAGTCGGTGATCATTTCCCAGTTTTTTTACTCAAATGGTGCTGGCTATAAACGTTCCCGACCAGGTTGAGGAACTCGAAAGCGGTTGCAGCGCTAGTAGCCTCTGCTTTGACGGGAGCTTGTGCAATCGGACTATCCTCACCGGTTGAAACTGTACTTTCTTAACTCCCCGTCGGCGTTGAAGCGTCTTCATCCAACTAATCTTCATTAGATTTCGCTGTAGCTTACTCCCATTGAGTCAACAGATCTGAACGGACAAATTCATACTCAGGCGTTTATTTGGGAGGTGTTCAAGAGGGTTGTTGAGTGTGGTGACGAGATGTTGTGGGAAGTGTGTGGTAGTGGGTAAAGACGTAGGAGAGAAGCGTTAGCTGTTATGGAATTTGGGTGACAAGTTAGGTCTACCATCCAATAGAGATCCTCACGTTGCCGTTTAGCCACGACTCATTAAGGCTCACTTCCGAACCGAACTTTCGAGCTAGCTGTACCGGAAAATGATTCTGTGGAACAGCGCATGAGACGATATGGTTGCCGTTACAACATCCCTGGGGCAGCAATGGGTGGAGAGCGCAGACAGCTGCATAATTGAGCCCTCCTTCATCACTAGACACTCTTATAACGACGGATCTGTTCGACTATAAGTGATAGATGTTGGGTGCTTCTGGCGCAGGGTGTGGGTTGAGGAGTAATTTGGTCCATGCCGCGCAAGACGGATAGACAGAGGGGTGTGAGGACGAAGGAAGGAGAATGACGAAGAACGACAGATGGAAATCATAACCGTAACACAAGGGCTTGGCTTAGCTCCAAAGCCTAATTGAAATGTTACCACGTGACTATTACTTTAGTCGGAGCTCTCGGAGGAGAGTTGACTTTGCTTTGTGTCTACTTCTTAAGTACTTAAGTACCTAACTGTACCGGGCATGATGCTTCGGACACCACGTGCCACCCCGTACCAAGAGATTTAAATGAGGATTCCGCCCACATGGCCACTCTTGAGTATTCCGAATTGAAAAAATTTGTCACAACTGAAATATCGTTCATACAACCGCGCTTGGTACAATACTAATATTCACTCCTCGTCGACGTCCCTTGCTGTTGTCTCAGATGCCGTGGCTGTTTTTGTGTGTGGTCTCAGGTTATATTGTCAATCAATACATTCTGTAGCTTTATTGTGTAGTTTCTGTTATCAGGTAAAAGCCGCTAGGCACCTACAGTCCTTGAAACAGGTACCTGTACTTATTCAGTCCGGCCCGGCCCAATCTCACGAGTTAGCAGGCCGGCCAGTCCAAGGCTCACAAATGCCGGACTGGACTGTTGAGAACACTGGCGAGAGGCCACATGATGGTGGATATGTGATGCCAAACCCTAACTACTATTGATCTACTGGCTAATAAATTTCAACACCAAAGGGACACGTGCGCATTTGAGAAAGATGACATTACTGAGGTACTTTTGAGAGACTTGTTATCGAATGCACCGACGATATTGGAGGCCATCCTCAAGATGTTGGAGTTTGACCGCCAAGCGGCTGCTCTGGTTGTCTTCAACTGTTTCCAAGCAATCGACCAGTTCCTATCTCGCATGTAGAACGAGTATTAAATACATGCAGTGCTGCGAGCAAAAAGCAGCCAACGAAATAACAACTGAACTTGAAGCCAAACGATTCTACTGACAAGGAGGAGGACATTATGCAGTTGAAGACTAGTAACACGAGTCATGTACCAAGCTAATAGCTAGGAGACGATACCTGGGTCTGTATTACAGTACCATGATGGGGCTTACGATTAATTAGAATGACGGAATAAAAAGTTTCCAAACGTGTGCTCTCGTGCTTGCGTTTTCGTCGGTCGGCAAGCTCGGCCCTAAAATTGAACTTGCGAAGGAGCCAGACGCTAGTTTAGGAGCGCACCGAACGCGATTAACATAACCTAGCGAGTGGCTTTCCCTAATCCTGTAATACTCACTGTAGTCCAGACACCTGTGAGTGCTGATGCAGATTTTCCCATCGGGCAGTCATTTCTGGCTACGTTTGGAAAAACTATAGAGACCGAATTCATCAAGTGTCAAGATATAAATTGTTGCGGCTTGAACCTCCTCCATTGCACTCTGCGTACAAGTAATTTGATACAGTAGGATGCCACGCGACGAGGTGTGCATATCCAATGGAATTATAATATGTATTACGTATATTTAACCGAGTAAAAAGTATCAATATTGAAAATCACGTTGGACAACTGTGCCTGAAGTTCACTTCAGGTAAACCGGTTGTAGACGTCACGTGAATTATATCGTACAGTCATGTGATAGTTCACGTGACTGTATACCGATGCTGTGATTCTTCTCCTTTTTTTTCGTTTCTCGCTCCTGTATGTCTTCCTCTCCATCCTCCCAATAAGATCGTGTTCTTCATCCTCTTCTTCTTCGTCTGCACAGTGTCCGAGACAGACTCTGGGTTGTCTGGGTGCCCGTCCTTCTGCCTCTCCCTCTCCCTCTCTCCCTCTCCCTCCTCCTCTTCCTCTTCCTCCTTGCTCTCTACTCATCTATCTGCTCACCGATCCGTCGCGATTTTTTCTCCAATTCCCGAGAACATACACTTATTATTATTGTTACGTGATTGGCTGACCTGCACGAATTTTCGTTTCAACGCTGATAGTGGACTTCAGGCCTGTGCCTGAGCGTAGCGAAGCTCATGTATGTTGTCTCGCACCAGATTCTCAAGAGTCACGATGTAAGCCTCGTACCTCGCCGTAAAACCACTAATCAGAGCCCCGACGAGAATCTCAACCCAGCGGAGCAAATTAGGGTTGAGAGTGGAAGCTGGGCTTTCTGGTGGGCTTGGTAGTGGCAGGCTTTATAGCATATTTTGGACGTTGGACTTTGAACGTTAGGAGTCGGCGATATTAAAGACAAGTTTCGACCCACATGACCATCAATCATCAATTGGGGCAAAAAAATCCCCGTGTGGTTTTTACGTCGGGAATTTTGGTGGGCGAATAACAAGCTGTATCCATCTCATTCACAGAATCCCTGTCGGTGTTCCTTATCTCAAAAGGAAAAGATGACAGGTTTATTTCTGCGATGTGTCGGCTTGATATCGCCGACATCCCAACGTCCAAAATCCTACATCCAAAATCTGTACGGGTATTATACCAGCTGTCACCAGTTGCGGGATTTTTGCACCGATAATGATTAGTTGACCGGATATGTTGGATTGAAACTGGTGGCCTTTGATATCGCCGACCCCAACATCCAATTCAACATCTAAAATCCAAAATCCGACAAATCGTGTGTCATACCTTATTGGTTATAAGTGCGGCTAATTTGTATTTAGCCTTGTTGTTACTATTTTAGATGTTTAGATAGTGTAGGTATCAAGTACATCCATGGGGTGGTGTTGTATTCACGTGATTTCTTATGTAGTTTTGAATCTTGTGTACGCTTTTCCTGATTTTGTCATAGGCGCCCAATTGGTCTAGTGGTATGATTCTCGCTTCGGGTAATTCCAGTTACTGAGTAACTCAAATGTGGGAGGTCCCCGGTTCAAACCCGGGATTGGGCCATTGTTTTTGCTCCTTCTAGGTACGCTTGACTCCATACTCGCTCACAGGTGTGTTTGAGTCCATGCTACTAGATATGCTGGACTACATACACCAATCTGCAATCGACTCCGTACTCTCTAGCGGCAGTCGACTCCAACGCAAGCTACTCCCAGAAGCGACCGTACTCCCAACAGCGACCGACTCAGACCGGCAATTGACTCTACTCACACTCCTAGCTCCCGGGGGTGAGTTTTGTGTTTTTTAAGAGGGAAAGGCGGCGTCCAGCACTTGCGCTTTTGGGTTGTGAATTTGCAGAGTGGTCCTTGAGCCATGGTCAATTTTGTGTTTTTTGACCCGGGATACCCCCGGGTTCTCGGAGCCAAGTACACCTTGGAGAGTGCAGCCGAGTGCATCTCAGAGCATGGACTAAAGTGCGCCTGGGAGTATGCAACGAGTACTGTAGCGAGCACGATGCTTCGAACGGCCACCCATTTGTGACCCTTTTTTTTAATGACGAAGTTACTGACACATTCTGCTCTCGCCTTGTGACACTGGATTTGGTACTGTTTCATACCACTGACCTAGCAGATGCCTATCAAAAAGGAACCAAATTTGGAAGCATTTGCTATCACCTGGTGCATAGTGGATACTTATCAAATGGATTTTGGTTACTGGTCTTTGTAGTAGCTTAAAGCTCAAATATTGTAGCAGAATGTGACTGTGACCAACAGCATTCGGACCCCAGATGATTCGAACAACCTTGCTGTGACCGTGACAAAACCAGTGTTTTCACATACCATACCGGCCTCTGTGACGCCGTGACGTTCGAAGTATCGTGCTCGCTACAGTATTTCTGAGAGATTAGCCGCACTACGTCCTATTGTTAGAGATTGTGCACAGCGCTGTATAAAGTATTACAGTTTAGCACCTAGATACATAAATATTGTGTAGCATAATGTCAGAATTTCGGATTGTGTGCACCGCGCCGCGCAAACTTATTTTTGACGAAATTTGTATTCCATAATAGGTTAGATCGTGCTATTACAGTCAATAACATGCCCGCTGGTGTGAGCAGAAACCCGGTCATAGACGGCCACTCAGCAAATTACCTTGGCAGTAAATATATCGCAGCGATTATATCTCATCACATGGCTGAATAGTTGAAAATCCAACAGGTAATCTATCTAATCTCATACATCACCAACATCGTACGTATCTCGTCCTCTGACACCGTCATTGTCATTTTATCTTATGCTCACTCATTCATCTGATGTCAGCTACAAGACAAATCAAGCAGCTAGTTACATTATTGTGCAATCCGAATCTGTTACCCGCCTGTCATGTAGGATGTTCAGCCTTCCCACAGTCACCCCCACAATGATTGTAATTGTCACCATCGCAGTGGCAGCAGTCTACAGTTATGGAACAATTAGTCACATCTCAGGCACTGATGATACATGTTGACTAGCACAGTAACATCTCACGATAGTAATGTGTCCATCCCGAGTGGAGTCTCGAGTAACACTTGTCGCAACGCTTGCTAGATGTTGATATCCCGATACAAACATAGTTTCGGTAATACCGCTGTCGAGCTTCTTCCGCCTCTTGTTGAACCTGCCGTTGTCTCTCAATCTCCTGTAGTTCTCTCTCTAAGCGATCTTGTTCCTGACGTCTCCGGTCTCTCTCCGCTTCCTCGAGCTCCCGCTGCTCCCGCCAATATCTCCCCCAATATACTGCTTCCTCCCCTGCCCGTCGCTCCTCTTCTCGCTTCCTCTCTGCCGCTTCTTCTCGTCTTCTCTCTGCTGCGATTCGTTCCATCTCAAGCTGATCTTGCCGAAGTCTTTCTTTCCTGACAGTTTCCTGGCGGGCAATCTCCCGCTCGGCTTCCTCTCTTTCTTTCCTAACCTTTTCTTCCATCTCCCTCCTCATCTTCTCCATATCTCCATTGACGATCTTAGCTGCCGCAGTCTCACTGGCAGACTTATTTTGCTCTACCAATTCTCGTTGGGCTTCCAGTGTTATTTGATTCTTCTTTGCAATGCCCCGCAGAATCTTGAGCCCGGATTCCTGGTCATCCTGCTGCAATCGAACAACCTGAGATCCCTTCTTGACTATTCTTCCCAGAACTCGCGATTCTCACACAGCTCCTTTTCGCGTGCAGTGTTACTTTGGATGCTTCTTTGACTTGTTGATTGATCTATCTCGAGGGTCCAAGGCCCGTATATGTACAATCTCCCATATGCGTACGCGTATGCTCTATCTGAAATGAGACGCATCACCCTGATCCTGATGCATACCCTGATACAGCCACCATCTTCATACAAGACATCAAACGGTGCTGAGACTCATGATCCAAGTACACATGCAACATGCAACTCCGACTTGTTGCGTAACGCTGCCCCAAAATGTCGTAGCTAGAACAATATTCGGCATACAGTTTGGCTTGCAGAGTTTACGAAACATGCGCAAATTTTGTAGTGCTGTACCTTGCATTCTTGGATCAAGGATCCGGTGGAGGTAGATCAGCCCAGTCAATTTGGTGCCCTCCTTATACGAAGACTCAAGCCAGGTAAGAATTCTGGTCATGATGATGTCGTCAGTGCTGTTGGTGTCGTTGAAGCTGGGGGTGTCGACGAGCACGTAATCGATGTCATCGTGGGTGACTCGGTAGGATTGCACGTCTGTAGTGGCTGCAGAGGTTTAATAGCTATAATATAGCTTGGAAAGATGTGTGGCACTTACCGGAGCTTAGATCATGGCCGACGAAGATGTCGCTTTGCCCAGTCACGTTGCGGATAAATGTGCTCTTCCCGGCGCCCGTCACACCCATCACGGCAATGACAACCTCCGATCTTCCCTTACTCGTGGTCCCAAGCCCTACTGCGGTTACCTCTTGTCGCAGGCAGTGGTCTTCATAGAGGGTCATCTTTGATACAGACAAGCAAAGGCAATATTGTGGACAAGGAAATAGAAGAAAAGTGGCGCGACGTCAGGAACCCGAAGCCATGGCCAAACATGCCGGCTTCATATGACTAACTAGAGACTGCGAACTCTGCAAGACTGCGACGGCAAGGAATAACGGATTTTCGCTAGCCCCCAGGAGTGCACAACGTGGCTAACTTGTTGGAAGAGTGTTCCGATTGAAGTGGCCACGCCGACCGCTGGCTGGTCCAAATGGTCAGATACAGACCACCACGTATAAAGCCGCCGTTAGCATGGGCAGGTCTGGCTCGTCTTGGAGGTTCTGCAAATATCTGTCCGGTCTGCGAATATTCAGATGTATAATCCGAGCCCATGTCCGCTGCTGTCAAACCTGGGCCGACCTAAGCCTCCTGTTGGTAGGCTTGACATAGTTCAAGCTATCATTGCCCAGTTTAAAATCTTGCCAGATCGGCCGCTTTGGAACACTGGTTAGAGGCAGATAAGGAAATGTTCGTTCATTTGCAGAAGGTTGGTTGTATAGTTGTTGCATTCGTTGTGCTCTTGCCGTTTAAATATATAGCTGCATATCAACGGAGCCTAAACGAATCGGCCAGGCCTCGGGGTTGCAAACAGTGCATGGCTGCCTACACCGCATTGGGGATGTTAGACTCGGCGGCTCCGCTATCAAGAACCTACGCATGTTCAAAAAGCTCTGCGGCGATGAGGGACTCGCCAGCGTCGTCCTTGTAACGACGATGTGGAACAAAGTGGAAGAAGCATCTAGACTCAAGCGCGAAGAGCAATTGATCATCAAGAAAGAGCTTTGGGAGGGCATGATTGTGAAGGGAAGCAAGGTGTTTAGACACGACAACGGCATTAAGTCGGCGATGAAAATCGCCACCTATTTGATAAGCAGGAAGTACCCAGTTGTTCTGGATATCCAACGACAGATGGTCGATAAGCACATGACATTGGACTAAACGGTCGCTGGAATAGAGGTGGAGGTAGAGATCGCTAGGTAAAGGGAGCGCTATGAAAAAGAGCTTCAGTCTATCAGTCTATCAGAGAGGAATGGAACGATGCCATAAAGGTCGAAGACAAGGAGGCACAGGAGGGGTTATCCCGATTCAAAGCAGAGATTGACGAGAAGATGAGAAAGGATGAAGAGGACAGGCGCCAGTTACAGTAGAACTGGGACGATCTGCGAGTACAAAAAAACAAAGAACTTCCAGAAAAAAGGAAGTAATATCAAGAAAGACTTATTGAAACTAAAGAAGCGGATTTTAGATAACAAAAGGAGATGGAGCTTATGAAACAACAAAATGCACACAACTTAGAGATGCAGCAAAAGGCATGGGAGATTGAATAAGCAAGAACAAAGAAGGCAGAGGCGAGAGCAAATGCGGAGAAACAGGAGATAGAGCGCATGAAACAACAGAATGCACACGACGTTGAGATGCGGAAAAGGAATTTGACATAGAACAAGCAAGAGCACAGGCCGCAAGGGTAAGAGCAGAAGCGGAGCAAAGAAAAAAAGGTGTTATTATGTAATCCTGGAATCAGCGATTGTGAATGTCGGAGTTAGAGTTGTCTAAGTTAGAGGCGAGGAGGGTAAATTTGTGGTAAATTAATGTGATAGTATTTCAAGCCATTTTCTATTACGACGTCCCTGCACTCGAGCCATTGGATGCAAGCACCTGTGTACTTCGCTACCATGTCACATAGAACTGATGCTACTACTCCGCATCCGAGTTTACCCTCTTTTCAAAGTGGTACATATAGTTGTCCTATTTGCCTCCCAAGAATGTCAACTTCTAGGGTTCGTACTTGTCCAATTTTGAAGTGGGTAGTCGGATAGGGAAACCTCTACTCTACTCTAGTGGTGATGGCAGATGGATATGCAAACGCCGAAGAGCTGGTCGATATCATCCACCTTGTCTCGTCCCTAGACTGCGTAATAAATAGCTAGAGAGCTCTTGGGTGAGGAATAAGTAACTGCTATTATACCAACACCATGTACTCGCTAAAAACTAACGTCTCCGAACGTACTGAAGTATTGAATGCTTAGGTACTTATTGAACTCACAGATGTCTTTATCTCGCATTTCGGTGCTGAAACTTCCGACAGTACATCCTCACAAGCCAACTGCAACCTAGGATCCTTCATGAAGTTAATTGTGATTAAGTCCGCACCCACAAGGTGCTACCCCCTAGCACGCTAGTCGATCAGATGCGGTGGGATGCTAGCTGGTTCTGTAGCTGGATTCGAACCGACCCCAAAGTCAATAATTTCTAGGGCCTAGAGAAGTATTCCTGAGCGTGCCGGTAATCAGCGTTCAACTTCTGCCGTCTTTACCGGCTTTTGACCTGGGCACCAAGCGTCGAGATCGAATGGTTCGGACAGGGATCTAAGTAATTGGGAGTATCAAGTCCCAGTCAGCCTGTGCAAAGGTTAGTAGCAAACCAGCACACTCATGGAGGAGGTTGTGCAACAGCTGCAACCGTCAGCTCCCTAAAGGTGTTGTAGAAGTGGGGGAAATTCAAGAATGCTAATTCAAACACACCCTTAAATCTGGGCACCAGAGTTTGAGCAGTCTATTTCCCGGAACTGAAGCGGATGGCGATCGATACACTACAAACTTTGTATTATTTGGAAATAAACGGCAAAAGAAAGAATGACAAGCAAAACACGCGATATCATTTGGTGTGATGCTATACGCCAAATTTGACTCGATTTCCCTTGGCTGCTACCCCGCTACATCACCCACAGCTACATCCACCTCTGTCCAGTGCTTTCCACTGTCGATCATTGTAGTGGCTGACCTCCCCTCATGCCTCCCTTCCAGCACTGCCTTCGGCGCCGAGGTGCGTTTTGTGTTAGGTACGGGACTTGAGACTGAGACTCACAGAACACTGATGATGACGGGACGAGATAACCTGGGACAGCTCGGGATTTCAATGACTGTATCTTTTTCGCTCCACTGGAGGTGCTGTGTTATCGGTCGCAGCAATTCTTGTCACGGTATTGCTCTATTCGTCGAAAAATCAAGTATAGAGACACCAACCCTGGAATATGACAGGGTTAAGGATTTTTGTTTTGTTTGTTTTATTCATACTGTATGCACTCTACTTAGAGTATGACAGGACCTTATACCCCCTCCGCCTCCGGGCGAGCCGGCTAGATGGCGGAGCTCCCCCCCCGCTACCCTGCACAGGGTTAAGGATTCTGATGTCCTCAAACTCGATTTTTCGACGAGTACATGGTCTTGGAGTTCGTTTTGTAGAACAACTCTCATACAATTCTCTTAGGTTGTCAGAATCGCCGCCATGTAGATCACCGCTTCTTGCTGTTCGTCCTTCAAGACGTCCTTCTTCCCAGCCACAGGTACTTCTACTGTTGGAAGTATCTGTACACAGCCTAATTGAGACTTGCCCCAAGTCTCCAGCCCGCAAGATCTGTTTGCCAAAGAGACGAGACGAGATGTCTCGCGACCTACTCAAGTCCCGTCTCGTCTGTTGCCAAGAGTGTGGTGGATGTGGTCCCTGCGGTGCAACGTGCAGGAAGGGCAGCCGACAATATCGGCATCATCGAGTTCTTGGAAGTAGTACGCATCTTTCACGCCGTCTTTGAGGAGCATCCGTAGTCTATTACACCGTCGTGCACTTAGGGCAGCTATTGGATATCGTCGTTATGGGATATGTGTACTTTATATGGTTAGCTACTTAGTTAGCTAGGATCGGCTAACATCTCCGCATTTTCTATCTGCACAATCCCATAACTGGCCAATGTCCGAGCCCTCATAATAGTCGTGGAGAGTGCTGACGGAAATAAGGGCTTTCGCCCGAGATCATTGACGGTTATCGTGTGGTTACTTGGCAGTGACGTGGCTTGCCACTCTTAGTATAGCATTGTGGGCTTCGTGGCCTTATTAGCTTTCTCCTTTTCTCTCTTTAGATTTTAGATTTGATAACAGACAGCTTTCCACGCCCACCGCACTGAGTATACGTGTCAACAGGTTATGAGCCCGGAGCTTCCAGTTTGAATATCGATCTCTATTGAATCCAGCAACCTGGAGTTAGAGTGTATATCGATTGATTGAAAAGCCCGGAATATCGCAAATCTCGCGGCACGCATACAACACCTTCGAGAGCATCTCATCAAGCACCATGGCTACATCGACGAGCAAATTGAATAAGCGAAATTATCGTGAGTGGGCAGTTGAGGCGGAGAATGTACTTTTCGGGCAAGGTCTCTGGAAGTTTGTTACCAGAGAGATGATTGTCCCTAGGCCACTGATCATGCCAGTATCGGCAGCAGTAGCAGCAGCGACCATTGATAACTCGAGTACTTCGACATCAACTACCCCCGCGAGACCGATTGCTCGAGACCTACATGATGCGGACTATGACTTTCTACCTGAATCGGCTGATGTAGCGCACCTGACACGTTTTGAGAACTTTCTCTGGGACTGGGAACGGTGGCAAATAAACAATGATAAGGCCGCCAGACAGATCACCACAATGACGGAGCCAGCCCTGTAAGTACATGATCGGAAGTATAAGCAACTGAAAGAGCTCTGGGATCAGATCAAGAATGACTTCGAAGATATGATCAAGCTGGATGGTCAGTACGAGATGGAGCAATTAGCAGCGTGCAAGCTCGAGTCTTACTCATCAGTCGCCAAGTGGATACATCATCAAGCACTACAAAGCATTCGAAGCCAACCTCCACCGAGATATAGGCATTCCTCCCGATGTGGCTCTGTTCGTCCCGAAGATGGGCAGAGGGAAGAACTCAAGAGGAGGAGGTGGTGGTGGTGGCTGTGGGGAAGAAGCATCAAATTCAACTGAGAAGCAGGGAAAGATAGTGTGCGATAAATGCGGAGAAAGGGCATAGAAAGCAGGATTGCCCAAACAACGGTAATAAGAAGCATGGAGTGAACTTGGCATCATCATCGATGCCGGCAAAGTCAGCAGCTGACTATGAGACATTCCTGTTCCTAGTATCAGAGGAGAAGAGATCAATGATCACAGTGGATATTGCGTCAGTCAGCCGACCTGCCAACTACTGGGTACAACATACTGGAGCTACAGATCACTTCACTGGGAACCAACACTTGTTTGGCTCATTTTAGCTGATGCCCAAGGGAGCGCATCAAGTCAAGACGGTAAACGATAACTTCGTTGATGTAGAAGGCAGTGATATGATTTCGATCCTAATAGAGAGACCGGAGGCGAGGCCGTCCAAGATTACTCTCCAAGATGTTCTGTATGTACCAGCCTGTGACACAAATAACCTCCTGAGTGCGATTCACATCAGCAAAATGTAAAACGGTCCAGAAGCCATATGCAAACCTCCTAGACTTCCAGGTGATTCCAGGCGCTCCCTGGCCAAGCAAAGTGATCTCAGATGCTCCAAGAATATTCTCAGGTACACCTGAAAGATCTTGCAGTTGTGGAGGTGCATTCAGGATGCTATGAAATATGGCTGATTGGATAGTCAAATTTCAGAGCCGCTGACACCTATGTATAGGTCTCCCCATGTCTGTTGAAATACTGATTGCTAGAAGCTTAATTGTACTTTCTAAGAGGGCCACAAGGCCATATATATACGGTACGAACACGTACTCATCTAAATGTAGAGACGGCTGAGCTCCGTCAGCCCGTATCAGAGCCAGCCCAGCCAGCCCGTATGAGAGCAGAGATCTATTTATGCAACACTCCCCCTCTTGCTACACTCCGTGGAGCAAGAAACAAACAAACAAACAAAGATGATGCGCAACTTGTGATTCCCATAGTAGCCTCCTTAAAACCCTGCTTGAGAAGTGAGCAGGGAAAGAGTACTACCGTAGCCTGAGGATGGCCATCCATATAAACAAAGAAATCCGTATTCCCACAAGAAAATTGAAACAACCTTAAATCAAACCTTAAATTGACCTCCAATTAACCTCCAATTGACCTCCAATTACCACAAACCCATTGCTTTCGTGAGTATATCTGCCACATTTTCGTCTGTGTATACGTAGGAGTGGTTGACTATTCGGCGTTTGTGCAGATCTTTCTCTAGAGACCTCCGAGTAGGCGATGAACTTGGCCTTGAGAGTTGACATGGCGATGAGGCAGTTGACATGGCGATGAGGCTTTGCTTTCGAGACTGCCACGAGATAGCTCCATTACTGGCGAGAAACACATGGCCTCCCTCAGATTTGCGGTCCGCGCTGTCGTTGTCTCAATCGGAATCTGAGTACCCTGCGAGACTATTGCCGATGCCGATGCCGATGCCGATGCCGATGCCGATGCCGATGCCTTGCCGTTGAAATGTAGTCGAAAATCGGTTGTCGATTTGAGGTACTGAAGAACACTTAGTAGCAGTCATATGGCTGGTGAATGGCCGCGAATTGTAACGAGAAAGAGCAGCGATCGCATTCGAGTTATCTGGCCGAGTTGCAAGTGCTGCGTTCATTAGTGATCCCACGACTGCTTAATAGTCTCTGATATCTTCCAATTCCTTCTCCCCCCGATCCTCGGCCAAGTCTAACTTTATATTGGGATCAAGACTGATTCCGATATCTTCGCAGTGGATTTCGATGCCGAGGAATTGGCATGCCGGGCCGAGGTTTGTGATCTTAAATTTCTCTGAGAGTTTCGCTTTGACTTCGATCGCGGCTTTGGTAGCGGCCTCCGGGTACGACATGGAGATATCGTCGACATACAGAAGTATCAGAATGCCATCGCTCCGGAGATAGAGGTTGTTGAGCATAATCGACGCGCTTTCTTCCTTCATGGCTCTTTTCCAGTGATCTCGTTGAGGGCTTTCCATAGCTTCCGCGTAGGTGAATGGATCTCGTTAATGCTTCTGTGGGGGGTTTACCTTGACTTCTTGTGACACGACTCGCTATCAGTGGAGCTGAAGATGCTGGCGGTACTTGGACTTAGCTTGATTTCTTGGTTACTGCCGCCGAACGCTGGACAGTCTGATCCTCTCGGCGGAGGCGCCGGCTGTGGGCGTTTTCTGCTTCTGCTGCCGAACGCTGGACAGTCTGATCCTCTCTACGGAGGCGCCGGCTGTGGGCGATGCGATCTACTTCTGCTGCCGAACGCTGAGCAGTCTGATCCTCACTGCGGAGGCGCCGGCTGTGGGCGTTGCTTTATGCTTCTGCTGCCGAAAGCTGGGCAGTCTGATCCTCTCTGCGGAGGCGCCGGCTGTGGGCAATGCATTCTGCTTCTGCTGCCGAACGCTGAGCAGTCTGATCCTCTCTGCGGAGGCGCCGGCTGTGGGCGTTTTCTGCTTCTGCTGCCAATCGCTGGGCAGTCTGATCCTCTCTGCGGAGGCGCCATCTGTGGGCGATGCGTTCTGCTTCTGCCGCCAATCGCTGGGCAGTCTGATCCTCTCTGCGGAGGCGCCGTCTGTGGGCGATGCGTTCTGCTTCTGCCGCCAAACGCTGGGCAGTCGTATTCTCTCTACCGAGGCGCCGGCTGTGGGCATTTTCTAACTGCGTAGGTTAACTATCTTGTCCTCGGAGAGGCTCATCTCCGGTATCTATTTCCTCAATATATTCCTTGTCTTCTAGTAGTCCAAACATCGATATCAATCTCATTGCTTCCATGCCATCATGCAGGGCTTTGACCTTGGGCCGAATTTGCCTCGGCGTTGTACTTTGGGGATGAGTCTGCTGGCGTACCATCCGAATCGACATAGGTTGTGGAGAGGAGCTTGATATGATATTTTGTTGCTGGCCGCATCGTGAGTAGGTTTGCCAAATCCATGTAGCATCTCGTATGGCACTTCGTAGTGTGCTTAACCGGCATTCTAATGAACCTTTGCTTGTGCTTGGCCAGGATGCAGAGAGTGGACCTCTGAAGACTCGATTGTAGAGGAGAATTTTCCGTTCCGAAATATAGTCGTATGCCCACCAAATCCAATTGGTTGATTGAAGGAGGGAAAGTTGAAAAGTAGGAGCATGGAGAGTTTCGACTTGGTAGCCCTGTATGACATCGACGAAACCGTAATGCGTAGCGGTGACTGAATTGTTGTCTCCAAGTTCGATTACTATAGGAAATGAGAGCTTTTTGAACATTGAGAAGTTCGGAGTGGCAGCGGCGGTAAGAGCACAAGCAGTTAGTCAAAGGGGATCGCAGTCTCCGGCTGTAGCGAGAGCTGCTGTAGCGGTGGCTGCCTTCACTCTCCACCACTCCCTTACATGTTTCTAGGTGACACAATTGACTTTGATATGGTTTGGAAGCCCACACTGGTAGCAAATGCGCTCATCACTTCCTCTGCTGTTTCCTCCCTCCTGAGTGCATTTCCGTTTTCTGCATGCATCTGTAGTATGGCTGTCAATTTTTGCAATAGGTGCACTTACTCTGTTGCCCATTTCCGTGGCTATCTCTGCTTTCACTGCTTTCTCCACGTCCACTGCGTCCACCGTATCCACAACGTCCACCGAGTCCACCGCATCCTCGGCCTTTTCCCTGGCCACGATTGCCGCCACATTGAGGGAGGAGGGCAGCCCCTGAGGTAGAGTGTTGAGGAAGGCATCGTGAGATCGTGGAGATGGCTCGTGATGGTGTTGAGTCTTAGTGCTGTTTATGCGGTTGTTGCTACAGTGACGAGGTTTAGGGTTCTTGAGGCTCTTTTGGTGATAGTGAAAGAGATCGTAGGAAAGATCGTGAGAATTTAGATAGTAGCGATAACCGGGCTCATAACCTGTTGAAATACTGATTGCTAGAAGCTTAATTGTACTTTGTAAGAGGGCCACAAGGCCATATATATACGGTACGAACACGTACTCATCTAAATGTAGAGACGGCTGAGCTCCGTCAGCCCGTATCAGAGCCAGCCCAGTCAGCCCGTATGAGAGCAGAGATCTATTTATGCAACAATGTCACGGCGCAGGTACACGAGTGATAGCGGGGGAGATTAAGGGACGAGTGCTGTCGGGAGGTGAGGAAAGTAGGTAAGGCCACGAGACGAGGAAATGGCGTGAGATGTATATGTTCCGACTGAACCGCGAAGAAATACACTTCGCGAATAAGTTGACTGCTTCGCGAATAAGCCAGCTGCTTCCTGAATAAGTCAACTTTATGTACCAGCCAGCGGAAGCCAAAAGCATTGCCCCACCAACTGACTGGTCCTGAGAGCAGTCGACTGTATGTTAAAGTAGAGAGCTTTATCACCCAGTCAACTGTACTGTGGTGCAGTTGCTGTATTACACCAATTTGCAGTTAACAATCTTTTACACCGTACGCTCCCAAGTACGATCCCGGGTGTACGCAATTGTTACTCCCCACCCCACTCAACTGCACACCCCCAAGTATACTCCCAAGAATTAATCTTCAGTGCAGGTTATTAATTATTAAGTGCGGTTGGATACAGAGACTCGCCGGGCGGAGTGTGGCTTGCGGGGTATTGTCGGCGGCCAAAATCATGACATCGGGCAATTTCACAGTATAAATCTTATCTTGTTAGACGCGCTCAGCACCGCATTGTGACAAGATCTCACGACGCTTCCTAGCTATGGTGATGGTGGCGGTGATGGTGGTGGTGACGGTGATAGTCACGGTACCGGCCAGAGGTGGAAGTACTTAGACAAGTAGGTGGCTACATCGGAGTCAAAGCTTCCACAGACTTCGAGCTCCCTATTGGCCAAAGCTTCTACAAATTCAGAGTTTTCCGTGGGCCCAAAGCTTCTGGTGGAAAATGTCACTCTATGGTCCTCTCAAGCCTAGCTCTCTCAAGCCTAGCTCTCTCAAGCAGGGTTCTCTTAAGCATATAATGATTGATTGTGTTTCTATCAAGGGTACATATACTTATATTATTCATATAATTATACTAGCACTGGTGGCAGCTCTGCCGCCCCCAGAGTGGCAAAGCCCGATGGTGTGGTTGATGGAATCTTCCCCTGAAACTTCTACCACATACCCATAACAACTTCACAAACATTTGTCCAATAAGGACTGGAAGACCCTGGAAGGTTGTAGGTCTCAAAACTCAAGGTCCTATGATCAAAGTGGTCATGGATTCTCAGTTTGGAAAACTGTAGTTTACAATCAGACATGGCTCTAAATAGATAGGACAGATAGTTGAGAACCGTCATGTACTGGATGGTCTGGCCTGATGCAATCTGTACAGAATAGCAGGCTTCAGACTGGACACAACCTGCATTGTCTGGCATGACATGATCCAAATGGGTTAGCTGTTGGCTGGTTGGAAATCATTGGCAAAAGTGCAAATCGACTATAGGCTGTGCTATGCGCACATGCGCACACGCACAACACATAGCATGCTTCCTGTGGACCCCTGCGCGACCAGCAGTTGATTGTCAGCTATAGTCGATTTATAGAGATGTGTGTGTGGGCCTATGGAACTATATACAGCAGCTGGGTAGAGGTGGGCTTATATCTGTTGTTACTGCATCAGCAAAAAACATTTCCGTCTGGGCGGACTGGCTGCGTCTTGGCGGACTGGCTGCGTCAGAGTGGACGTGCTCCGTCAGAGCCGTCAGAGACACCCCGGTGGCGGATTACTCCATGCCCGGCGTCAATACCACGCATCGAGTTGCATATCGCCCTCCGATCGCCATTTCGCCGTTTCTTCTCGCTCTGTCGGTCTCCTAATTTAAACAAACACTCTGGCGTTATGGCCAACTGTGATCATACGTCGGAATGGGTTCATTGTGTACACGCTTGCATCGGGATTGCAATGCATAAGGATCCACGCAATTGCGCGGATCCACGAAATCTCGCAAAGAGCGAGTGAGACCAATAGTTGGGAAAGATAGAGTGTGTATTTTCGTTGTATGACAAGATGAGATGATAATGAGATGCTGTCTATCTATCTACCCCGGGGTCTCCCGAATATATACTCCGCATCGCTCATTCCACCTCCGTTACCTCTGTATCTCTGTACACCCACCGTCGCTCCTTAACGATATACTTGGAGGCAGTGATCGAGCTAGTTTGGAGATGCACTTGGAGGCCGTGATCGATCGAGTTTGGAGATGCACTGGGAGGCCGAGGTCGAGGGAACTCAGAGATGCATTTGGAGGCCGTGATCGATCGAGTTTGGAGATGCACTGGAAGGCCGGGGTCGAGTGAACTCAGAGATGCACTTTGAGGCCGTGATCGAGCGAGTTTGGAGATGCAATTGGAGGCCAAGATCGAGTGAACTGAGAGCTGCACTTGGAGGCCGAGATCGAGCGAGTTTGGAGATGCACTTGGTGCTGTACTTGGTGTATGCTGTACTCGGTGTTAACTCATGATTATGGCATGGAGAGATAGAGAGGGATGACTTAACTTTGTGTTCTTAGGAGATGGTAGAGTTGAGCACAAGAAAGAGAGAGATCAGAGGAGATGGGGGAAATCATTATGAGAAACTGGGACTTGAGAGAATTTCGTGTGCCAGTCAATTGACCATCCCCAATACGGCAGGTACGAGTCCTGATCCGGCGGGTAATATCACCGATACGGGGTCTTCTAAACTCAATCAGGCAAGTCGTACTCCTGATTTCTCATAGCCACTCGTATTCTCCATATCGTTCTCATCTTCATCCCCCATGCCCCCTTTCTTGTCCACAACTCTACCATCATCACAAGAACACAAAGTTAAGTCATCCATCTCTATCTCTCCATGCCATAATCATGAGTCAACACCGAGTACAGCATACACCTAAGATTGTCTGTCGTCCCTTCATTCCGACGATTTTGAGTTGACTCCTGAATGTAGCTTCAGCTTCCGGCGTACCTCCCTACTGATCCACCGCCACCAGCCAGTTCTCCATAAGAGCTTCACAGGTGAAGTCACCTTGTCACATTCCCACGGTTTCGAGCTAACTAACCGATGAATAGAGTCTCAGCACCTGGCGCGCCTCCCACCGACCGCCTTCAGATTGACCACCTCGAAGTACTCCTCCAATCTCGCTCGATCATAGCCTGCTACAAGTGCGTCTCCAAACTCGCTTGATCACAGCCTCCAAGTGCATCTCCAAACTCGCTCGATCACGGCCTCCCAGTGCGTCTGCAAACCCAATCGATTACGGCCTCCAAGTACAGCTCTCAGTTCACTCGATCTCGGCCTCCAAGTGCATCTCCAAACTCGCTCGATCACATCCTCCAAGTGCATCTCCAAACTTGCTCGATCACGGCCTCCAAGCGCAGCTCTCAGTTCACTCGATCTCGGCCTCCAAGTGCATCTCCAAACTCACTCGATCACGGCCTCCAAGTGCATCTCTGAGTTCACTCAACCTCGGCCTCCAAGTGCATCTCCAAACTCACTCGGCCACGGCCTCCCAGTGCATCTCTGAGTTCACTCAATCTCGATCCCCAATTGCATCTCCAAACTGGCTCGATCACAGCCTCGGAGTGTATCTTTGAGTTGTAGATTGGTAGCTATATAGATACATAGATACATAGATGAGAATACAACCTGAATACATGAGTTTTAAAAATCGTTGCATGATTAGTAATAGCTATGAGTTCCAGGCGCACCAGCAGCGTTCCCAAAGAAGATGTTGTTTTTTCCAGAATGCTCTACTGTGATTCGAGGTGCTCCCAGACGCTCACAGGTTTGTCGCCGGCGCTCCCAGGTGCTCTGCTATGCAACGCGACCCGTCGCCTGGGCGATGGGCAGCGTGTAATTCTCCGTCAGAGGGTACGAGGTTCTGTCAGAGCCGTCAGAGCCGTCCGGAACACCCGGGTGTTTCAGACGGAAACTAGGGTTGTTGCTGATGTGCCCGCAGTCTTCATGGTGATAATGACGGTACTATACACACTATTGCTGGGAGTCCGCATGAGAGCCCGATGGCAATCGAAGCCTGCTCTAGAGTGTGCTTGAAAGCCTGCATGATAGCCTGTTTGATAGCCTGCTTGAGAGAGTTGCGCTTCGAGCACAGTAGAGTTTTCCACAGGAAGCTTTTGGCCGATGGCAAACTCTGAGTTTGTGAAAGCTTTGGCTAATAGAACACTCTAAGTCTGTGAAAGCATTGCCTAATAGAACGCTCTAAGTCAGTGGAAGCTTTGATGCGAACGTTGATGTAGCCAACCTACTTGCCTAAGTGCTACTGGTACTGTGATCACCATCACCGACACTATTGCCATCGTCACCATTGCCATCATCACCATTGCCATCATCACCATTGCCATCATCACCATTGCCATCATCACCATTGCCATCATCACCATTGCCATCATCACCATCGCCATCATCACCATCGCCATCATCACCAT
>Ga0307514_10000355_pt1 | contig 106758 bp, 98 predicted proteins | sample 16_EM_MG_FD_203088 | JGI IMG/M metagenome (GOLD analysis project Ga0307514, IMG submission 203088) | Populus trichocarpa ectomycorrhiza microbial communities from riparian zone in the Pacific Northwest, United States - 16_EM | ecosystem: Host-associated > Plants > Roots > Unclassified | place... | reverse complement strand
TCTGGAGACAACCATGGTCCTCAAATCCATCGCCGCCGGCGTCATCGTCGCCCTTGGCGGCACCACCGTGTTCGCGGCAGACGAACCCGTCATCGGCCTGATCACCAAGACCGAGACCAACCCGTTTTTCGTCAAGATGAAGGAAGGCGCCGCCGAAGCCGCCAAGGCCAAGGGCGCGAAGTTGCTGACCGGTGCCGGCAAGGCCGACGGCGACAACGCCGGCCAGGTCACCGCCATGGAGAACATGGTGGCCGCTGGCGCCAAGACGATCCTGATCGTGCCCAGCGACAGCAAGGCCATCGTGCCGTCCATCAAGAAGGCGCGCGACAAGGGCGTGCTGGTGATCGCGCTGGACAGCCCCACGGATCCGTCCGACGCCGTGGACGCGCTGTTCGCCACCAACAACTACCGGGCTGGCGAGCTGATCGGGCAATACGCCAAGGCCGCGCTGGCCGGCAAGCCGCCGGTGGTCGTCACCCTCGACCTGTTTCCCGGCCACCCGGTGGGGGCGCAACGCCACAACGGCTTCATGAAGGGCCTGGGCCTGGCGGCGCCGGAGGCCAAGAGCAACGAACTGGGCAAGGGCCCGGAAATCGTCTGCATGGCCGACAGCTATGGCGACCAGGCCAAGGGCCAGACCGCCATGGAGAACTGCCTGCAGAAGGCGCCCGGCGTGAACCTGGTCTACACGATCAACGAGCCCGCCGCGGCCGGTGCCTACAACGCGCTGAAGAAGGCCGGCAAGGAGAAGGGCGTGATCATCGTCTCGGTGGATGGCGGCTGCCAGGGCGTCAAGGACGTGGGCGCTGGCAAGATCGCCGCGACCAGCCAGCAGTACCCGCTGACCATGGCGTCCATGGGTGTCGAAGCCGGGGTGGACTTCGCCAAGACCGGCAAGAAGCCCAGCGGCTACACCGACACCGGGGTGGTCCTGATCGCGGCCAGTCCGCAAGCGGGCGTCAAGAGCATGGCGGTCGACAAGGGCCTGGAGCTCTGCTGGGGCAAGAAGTGAAGATGGCGCCCCCTGACCTGCCGCTTCGCGGCAGGCCCCCCGAGGGGGTCAAGAAAGCTTGGGAGCAGCCCTGCGCTTCCTTGAGATCGCGCCGCTGCGCGCAGGAGACCCCGCGATGAAACCCAACCCGACCGCCGCCGCAGCGGCGCCCGCCAATTCACCTGCCACCGGACCGACCCTGGTCACGACAGCCCCGGCCGCACCGGCAGGCACCATCGGCAGCCATCTGCCGCCCGGGCTGAACCTGGCCTCGCTGGGGCCGTTCATCGCGTTGCTGATCGCCTGCGTGTTCTTCGCCACGCAAAGCCCCATCTTCCTGACCGCCGGCAACTTCTCGCTGATCCTGCAGCAGGTCGCCGTGGTCGGCGTCATCGCCATCGGCCAGACGCTGGTGATCCTCACGGCCGGCATCGATCTTTCGTGCGGCATGGTGATGGCGCTGGGCGGCATCGTGATGAGCAAGCTGGCGGTGGACGCCGGCCTGCCGGCACCGCTGGCGCTGCTGGCCGGGCTGGCGGTGACCACGCTGTTCGGCCTGGTCAACGGGCTGCTGGTCACGCGGGTCAAGCTGCCTTCGTTCATCGTCACGCTGGGCACGATGAACATCGCGTTTGCGATCACGCAGCTGTATTCCAGCTCGCAGACCATCACCGACGTGCCGCCGCTGATGACGGCGCTGGGCAACACCTTTGCCATCGGCGGCACCGAGTTCGCGTGGGGCACGTTGCTGATGCTCGCGCTCTATGGCGTGGCCTGGTTCGTGTTGCGCGAGACGGCCGCCGGCCGGCATGTCTATGCCGTGGGCAACAACCCCGAGGCGACGCGCCTGGTCGGCATTCCGACCCAGCGCGTGCTGCTGGTGGTCTACGTGACGGCCGGCTTCTGCTATGGCCTGGCCTCGCTGCTCAGCGTGGCGCGCACGGGCGTGGGCGACCCGAATGCCGGCCAGACCGAGAACCTGGACGCCATCACCGCGGTGGTGCTGGGCGGCACCAGCCTGTTCGGCGGGCGCGGCGTGGTCATCGGCTCGCTGATCGGCGCGCTGGTGGTCGGCGTGTTCCGCAACGGGCTGACGCTGATGGGCGTGTCGTCCATCTACCAGGTGCTGGTCACCGGTGTGTTGGTGATCCTTGCGGTCGCTGCCGATCAACTTTCCCGCCGAGGCGCACGCTGATGTCCACGTTTTCGACCCCGACCAATTCGCACATCGCGCCCACGTCCAAAGCCAAGATCGTGATGCAGGCCACCGGCCTGGTGAAGCGCTATGGCCAGGTCACGGCACTGGACGGTGCCGACTTCGAGCTGCGTGCCGGCGAGATCCTCGCGGTGATCGGCGACAACGGCGCCGGCAAGTCCTCGCTGATCAAGGCGCTCTCCGGCGCCACGTTGCCGGACTCGGGCGAGATCCTGCTGGACGGCCAGCGCACGGTGTTCAAGAGCCCCATCGACGCACGCCGTGCCGGCATCGAGACGGTCTACCAGGACCTCGCGGTGGCGCCGGCGATGACGATTGCCGAGAACCTGTTCCTTGGCCGTGAGCTGCGCCGGCCTGGCCTGCCAGGCACGCTGCTGCGCATGCTGGACAAGCGCCGCATGCTGGCTGAGAGCGCGGCGCGGCTGGCGGAACTGAAGGTCGGCATCCGCTCGATGTCGCAGGCGCTGGAGACGCTTTCGGGCGGGCAGCGCCAGTGCGTGGCAGTGGCGCGTGCGGCAGCCTTTGCGCAGCACGTGGTCATCATGGACGAGCCGACCGCGGCGCTGGGCGTCAAGGAAGGCAACATGGTGCTGGAGCTGATCCGCCGCGTGCGCGACAAGGGCTTGCCGGTGGTGCTGATCTCGCACAACATGCCACACGTCTTCGAGGTGGCCGACCGCATTCACGTGGCGCGGCTGGGCAAGCGAGCGGCGGTGCTGAATCCGAAGAAAATCAGCATGAGCGACACTGTGGCGGTGATGACAGGCGCGCTGCGGCCGGATCAATTGCCCGCCGAAATGCTGGCAGCTTGAGTTCTGTTTTCCCCTTTTGTCTCGCCCCTGAAAGAGCCCCTTGCCTGCGTTGACCGCCGACCGCGAAAGCTTTGCTGAAGCCGATGCCGAAGCCGCGACGGCACGTGGCGGGGACACCCGCCTGTCCACCCGCGGCTCCAACCAGGGCGGGCTGCGCCAGTACAACGAGCGCGTGGTGTTGCAGGCGGTGCGCTTGCATGGCGCGATGCCGGGCGCGGACCTGGCGCGGCTGACGGGGCTGACGGCGCAGACCGTTTCGCTGATCAGCAAGCGGCTGCTGGACGAGGGCTACCTCGTGAAGGGTGCGCCGGTGCGCGGCAAGGTCGGCCAGCCTTCGGTGCCGCTGTCGCTGAACCCGCAGGGCGCGTACGCGGTGGGCATCAAGGTCGGCCGGCGGCAGATGGACACGCTGCTGGTGGACTTCACCGGCGCGGTGCAGGCCCGCTGGTCCTGGAACTACGACTTCCCCGATCCCGACGAACTGCTGGCCGAGATCGGCCGCCGGCTGGCCGGCATCCGCCGCAAGCTGGGGCCGGGCGCGCGGGAGCGGGTTTGCGGCGTGGGCATTGCCGCGCCGCTGGCGCTGGGCGGCTGGCAAAGCCTGCTGGGCGTGGCGCCCGAGCTGGCTGCGCGCTGGGCCGGGCTGGACCTGCGCGAGGCCGTGGCCCAGCGCTGCGAATGGCCGGTGCTGGCGATGAAGGACACCGCGGCCGCCTGCGTGGCCGAACTGGTGGCCGGCCGCGGCCGCAGCCTGCACAGCTTCCTCTACGTGTTCGTCGATACCTTCATCGGCGGTGGCCTGGTGATTGACAGCCACTTGCGCACCGGCGCCACCGGCAATGCCGGCGCGGTCGGCTCGATGCCGCTGGGCCCGGCCGGCAGCGGGCCGCAGGGCGCGGCCGGTCAGCTGCTCAGCGTGGCGTCATTGAACACGCTGCAGCAGGCCTGGGCCGCCGCAGCATTGGCCCCCGCGCTTGGCGAGCAGTCGCTGCAGGCGCCGTGGCGCAGCGTCACCGAAGCCTGGCTGGCCCAGGCGGCACCGGCGCTGGCGCATGCCATCCAGAGCGCGGCCTGTTTGCTGGACCTGGACGGCGTGATCATCGACGGCGTGTTCGACCGCGCGCTGCTGGCCGCGCTGATGCGGGCCACTGAAGCCGCGATGCGCGCCCACAGCTGGGAAGGCGTGACGCTGCCGCCGCTGTTCGAAGGCGCGGTGGGCGCAGACGCTGGCGCGCTGGGCGGCGCCCTGCTGCCACTGCACGCCAACTTCGCGCCCGACCGCGAGCTGTTCCTGAAGGAATTGACGGCCTGAATCAGGCCTTGGCCGCTGCGACCGCGCTGACCGCAGCCCGCAGCCCGAGCAGGTAGCTCTCGGCCCCAAACCCTGCGATCTGGCCTTTGGCGATCTCGGCGAACACCGAGTGGTGGCGGAAGGCTTCGCGGGCATGGATGTTGGACATGTGCACCTCGATGATGGGCGCCTTCAGGATCGCCAGCGCGTCGCGGATGCCGTAGCTGTAGTGCGTCCACGCGCCGGCGTTGATGATGACGGCGTCCACCGCGTCCCGGAAGGCCTGGTGGATGCGCTCGACCATCTCGCCTTCGTGATTGGTCTGGAAGCTGGTGACATCGGCGCCAAGCTCGCTGCCCAATGCCTTGAGCTTGGTGTCGATCTCGGCCAGCGTGGCGCGGCCGTACTGGGCCGGGTCGCGCTGACCGAACATGTTCAGGTTGATGCCGTGGAGGACAAGGATGTTCATGAGGCGTAAGCCTACACGCTGCCGAAGCCTCGGGGTCTTCCCTCGTTCGGTGCGGGAATTGCGCGTTACCAAGAAGTTACATGCAGCGGCGGTCTTGCCACCCACCGGCCTGAAAACCATACTGCGCCCGCGACAAGCAAGGCCCGCGGCAGCGCGCTGACGGGCGACAACAACAGGAGACATTCGGACATGGCAGGCAAGGGCAGTTGGGGGCTCTGGTGGGCCGGCGCTTGGGCGCTGGCAGCCAGTGCGGTGGCGAGCACGGCGGCAGCGGCAGACCTCGCGGTGCTGCAGGTGGCGCCGCTCACGGGCGTGAGTGGCGGGCTGGGTTGGCACATGCAGGTCGGCGCGCAGGTCGCGTTCGATTCGGTGAACGCCGCTGGCGGCATCAATGGCCAGCGGCTGCGCCTGGTCTCTGTGGACGAGGACCCGGGCCACGTGGCGAACCAGGTGCGTGCGCTGACCGAAAAGGAGAACCCGGTGGCGATGCTGGGCACGGTGCGCAGCGCCACGCTGGACGAGTTGCTCAAGCGCAACCTGCTGCAGAGCCTGCAGCTGCCCGTGATCGGCGTGGGCTCGGGCGCGCTGGCCGTGCACCGCCAGCGCGACCCGCTGGTCTACCTGACCCGCGCCAGCCATGGCGACGAACTGGAAACCGTGTTCCGCCAGATGGAGACCATGCAGACCAACCGCGTGGCACTGCTGACCACCGATGACAAGGACGGGCTGGAGCTGCAGGAGCTGGCCAAGGAACTGGCGGCCAGGCACGGCATCAAGCTGGTCGCCTTGGCCGCGCACCCGGCCGACACCGCAATGGTCGAGGATGCAGTGCGGGCCATCCAGAAGGTGCCGCACCAGGCGGTGGTGCTGGCGTCCAACACCGCGGCAGTCGCCTACTTCTGCAAGCTCTACCGAAAGGACAGGGGCACTGGCCAGCTGGTGGCGCTGTCGTCTGCGGAGGCCACGCAGCTGGCCCAGGTGGTGGGCAAGGAGGCGGCGCATGGCGTGATGATTTCGCAGGTCGTGCCCAACCCGCGCAATGCGCGCGTGGAACTGATGCGCGAGTTCGAGGCGGCCTACCGCAAGTACGGCCCGCAGGACATCGAGCCCACGCTGACGATGACCGAGGCTTACGTCAACGCCCGCGTGCTGATTGCCGCGTTGCAGCGCATGCCCGGCACGCCCACGCGCGCCGCGCTGGCCAAGGTGCTGGCCGCCGGCGACGTGATGGACCTCAGCGGCTACCGCATCGCGCTGCACCCGGAGCAAGGCCCGCGCCACAGCACCTCGGTCTCGATGATCGACCGCGACGGCCGTGTCGTGTACTGAAAACAGGTGACGGCACCCCCAGTCTGACCCCTTGGGGCGCCGAGACGCGGCGCTCATACTCGCCCCCTTGGGGCGCTGTGGCTAAGCATGGACGCTCCACTGCTTGCGCTGGTTGGCAACGGGAGGAGACCCATGCTGTACACGATTCGAACGCTGGCCTTGGTGGGCGCGGCCTGGCTGCTGTCGCCCGCGGCCTTTGCCGGCACTGCGCGGCTGGACTGTGGTGGCAATGGTGGCCGCTACGACGCGGTCTACAGCGCCGACCGGCTCTATGACGCCAGCAACGGGTCTGGTGCCATTGGCGGCACCGCCAGCACGCCCTCGCTGCTGTACTACGGGCAGGTGATCGAGAACACCGCTTATTCGCCGCTGGTCAACAGCGTGCGCGAAGGCGCCAGCGAATACCGCTTCGACGTGGCCAACGGCACCTACCTCTTGACGATGCAGTTCGTCGAGCTGCTGCAGAACGGGCCCAACCTGCGCAGGTTCTCGGTGCTGGCCGAAGGCGTGCCGCTGCTGCAGGACTTCGACCTCTACGCCCGCTTCGGCCGCAACTATGCGGTGACCTACCAGTTCGCCGTGACCGTGGCCGACGGCCAGCTCAACGTCACCTTCCCGGCCAGCATCGGCCAATCCACCATCGCCGCGATCTCGGTGCAGTCCACCAAGGCCGACACCCGCGCGCCGAAGACGCCGGCCTCGGTCGCCGCGCTGGGCGGCTACTACCGCAACATCGTCACCTGGCCCGATTCGACCGAGGCCGACCTGGCCGGCTACCTGGTGAGCCGCGCGGCCTCGTCCGGCGGCCCGTACACCACGCTCACCGCCCAGCCGGTGCCGAGCAGCCGCTACTTCGACGACGCGCTCACGCCGTTCACCGCCGGCTTCTACAAGGTGGCCGCGGTGGACGTGTTCGGCAACCAGAGCGCCTGGTCCGCGCCCGTCTCGGCTGCGCCGCTGGACCGCACGCAGAGCACGCTGGCGGCCTTCCAGCTGACCATCCCGGCAGACCAGTACGCCATCCTGCAGGCCAACCCGGACTCGGACTACGTCACGGCCGACTTCGCCGGCGACAACCTGCTGTTCCCCGGCATTGGCGTGAAGTTCCGCGGTGCCACCAGCCTGAACAACCAGAAGAAGTCCTGGAAGGTCAACTTCAAGAAGGGTGTGCCCTTCCAGGGCCGCGACAAGCTGATCCTCAAGGCCTCGGGGCTGGACACCACGCAACTGGCCGAATGCCTGTCTGCCGCGCAACTCGCCGGCGTGTCCACGCTGTTCTCCAGCTGCAGCTTTGCGCACCTGGACGTGAACGGCGAGTACCTGGGCCTGTTCAGCCACCTCGAAGACGTGGACGACGACTTCTTCAACGCCCGCGCCATCAACCCCAAGGGCCAGCTGCTGGAGGCGCAGGACGTGGTCGCGTCCAACTTCCGCGTGCTGGACGACTACTCGACCGCCTGGGACGACCACAGCGACAACGACGACGGCTACCCCGCGCTGGCCGCGCTGGTGCAGACGGTCAACGTGACCTCCGACGCCGACTTCCCGGCCGTCATCTCGTCTGTCATCAACGTCGACAGCTACCTGGACTACCTGGCCGCCATGCAGCTCACCGGCGATTGGGACCACGTGGGCCACAACTACTACATGTACCGCAGCCCGGACAGCCCCGTGTGGGAGCTCATTCCCAAGGACTTCGACCAGGCCTTCTACCAGACCACGCTGTCGCTGCTGAAAGGCGTGAAGACCACGCCGCGCCAGTCGATCAACACCTACAACGTGCTGACCTCGCGGCTGCTCACGGTGCCGCTGTTCCGCCAGCAGTACGTCAACAAGATCGCCGAACTGCTGGCCACGCAGTTCACGCCGGCCCTCTTGAACCCGCGCATCAACAGCCAGCACCAGGCGGTGCTGGAAGACACGCACCGCGACGTCTACAAGCACTTCCGCGAAGACAACACCGGCTTCGACGCTTCGCCCGCCGCCCTGCAGGACTTCGTGACCCAGCGCATTGCCTACATCAATGCCAACCTGGCCGGCGTTTCGCCCAACCTGGCCCAGCCGCTGCTGATCAACGAAGTGCTGCCTGACAACCGCAGCGGCATCGTCACGGCCGCCGGCAACCACAGCCCCTGGATCGAGCTCTACAACCCCGGCAGCCAGGCCTACAGCCTGACCGGCCACTACCTCACCAACAACCCAGCCCAGCCCACGCTCTGGCCGTTCCCGGCCGGCACCAGCGTGCCGGCCCACGGCTACCTGTTGGTCTGGCTGGACAACCTGCCGGCCGCAGGCGAACTGCACGCCAGCTTCAGCGCCAACCCCAAGGGCCAGGCGCTGGCGCTGTACGCGCCATCGGGCAGCAGCGTCACGCTGCTGGACACCATCGCCTGGCGCGCCCAGCCGGCCGACACGTCCTACGGCCGCCGCGCCAGCGGCTCGTCACTGTGGGGGCGGCAAACCCAGGCCACGCCGCTGGGAGCGAACAGCGGGCCGTGAGCCGGTTCGCCGTTTGCGCCCGGTCATGACGCCGGCCGCGTGGCCGGCGGAAGATGCAAAGGAATCAGGGCAGGTTGATCAGGCCTGCGACTTCATTGCATCTCACCGGAGACCCCATGGCGAGTTTTCTTGCGTCGACCCCTTCCGCCACAGAACCGCGGTCGCCAGGCGCCCCGCGCCGCGACCCCAAGGACACGCAGGTCTGGCTGGTGGGCGGTGGCGTGGCCTCGATGGCTGCCGCGGTGTTCATGATCCGCGACGCGGGCGTGCCGCCGGCGCACATCCACATCCTCGAAGAGCTGGGCCTGGCGGGCGGTGCGCTGGATGGCGCGCACTCGCCGGTGCAGCCCGGCTATGTCACCCGTGGCGGGCGCATGCTGGAAGAAGAGGCGTACCAGACGCTGTGGAACCTGCTGGAGAGCATTCCGTCGCTGGACGACCCCACGATCAGCGCACGCCAGGACATCCTGGACTTCAATGCGCAGGTGCAGACCGAGGCCAAGGCGCGGCTGGTGGGCGAGGGCGCGAAGATCCTGGACGCCGCGGCGCTGGGCTTCAACCTGCGCGACCGCATGGAGCTGATGCGTTTGCTGGCCACCAGCGAGCGAGCGCTGGGCGCGCGCCGCATCGACGAGCTGTTTTCCGAGCACTTCTTCGAGACCCACTTCTGGCAGATGTGGCGTACCACCTTCGCCTTCCAGAACTGGCACAGCGCCACCGAGCTGAAGCGCTACTTCCTGCGCTTCGTGCAGGAGTTCCCGCGCATCCACACCCTCTCCGGCGTGCGCCGGACCCGCTACAACCAGTACGACTCCATCGCCAGGCCCTTGCAGCGCTGGCTGGTGGCGCAAGGCGTGGACGTGCGCTTCGCAACACGCGTCACCGACATCGATTTCGACCAGACCGACCCGGCGCGCCGCGTGGCTACGCTGCTGCACCTGCACACGCGCAACGGCGCCGAAGCCCAGATGCTGACGCCGCAGGACGTGTTGATGGTGACGCTGGGCTCCATCACTTCGGATGCGAGCTACGGTGGCAACGACAGCGTGCCCGAACTGATCCGCGACCGGCGTGACGGTGCCTGGCGGCTGTGGGAGCGCATTGCGCCCAAGGCCCGCGACTTCGGCCGGCCCAACACCTTTTGCGGCAATGTGGACGAGCACAAGTGGGAGTCGTTCACGCTCACCCTGAAGGGCCGCAAGCTGCTGGACCGCATCACCCACTTCTCGGGCAACGAGCCCGGCACCGGCGCGCTGGTCACCTTCGTCAACTCGGCCTGGCTGATGTCCATCGTCGTGCCGCACCAGCCGCACTTCGCCGACATGCCGCCGGACACCTTCACGCTCTGGGGCTACGGCCTGTTCATCGATGCGGACGGCGACCATGTGAACAAGCCGATGTCGGCCTGCACCGGCCGCGAGATCCTGACCGAGCTGGTGCATCACCTGGGCTTCCAGGACGAACTGGCGGCCATCCAGGCCAGCACCGACATCACCACCGTGATGCTGCCCTATGCGTCGGCGCTGTTTGCACGCCGCCTGCCCGAAGACCGGCCGCTGGTCTGCCCCGAAGGCGCGCACAACTTCGCCTTCCTCGGCCAGTTCGCCGAAATGCCGGAAGACGTGGTGTTCACCGTCGAGTATTCGGTGCACGGCGCGATGCAGGCGGTCTACCAGCTGTTCGGCGTGGACAAGCCGATTCCGCCGATCTACCACGGCCTGATGGACCCCAAGGTCGGCCTGGCGGCGCTGGAATCGGCTTTTCGTTGAGGCCATTTCCCGCGGGGCTTGATTTGGCGTCGCGGCCCGCCACATGGGGGCTTGGAGGACATCCATGAACCCCACCGGGTCCGACCCCGCCAGCCTGCTGGCCATGAGCGTCGTGCTGCTGGCGACCGCCTTGTTCGTCGCCGGCCTGCTGCTGCAGCCGCGCTGGCAGGCCTGGCGCCGCGCTCGGCTCGCGCGGCAACCGTTTCCGCAGGCCTGGCGGCGCGTGCTGCGCAAGCGTGTGCCGCTGGTCGCCAAGCTGCCGGCCGACCTGCAGCTCAAGCTCAAGCAGCGCATGCAGGTCTTCCTCGCCGAGACCGTCTTCATCGGCTGCGCGGGGCTGAGGGTGAATGACGAGATGCGCGTGACCATTGCCGCCCAGGCCTGCCTGCTGCTGCTGGGCCGGCCCGAGGCCGCGTTCGACCGGCTGCGCCAGGTGCTGCTGTACCCCGGCGCGTTCATCGTGGACCGTGTGCACAGCGGTGCGGCCGGCGTGCAGCGCGAAGAGCGCCGTGTGCTGTCGGGCGAATCCTGGCAGCAGGGCCAGGTCATCCTGTCCTGGCAGGACGTTGTCGCCGGCGCAGCCGATGCCAGCGATGGCCACAACGTCGTGATCCACGAATTCGCCCACCAGCTAGACCAGGCCAACGGCCCGGCGAACGGCGCGCCCCTGCTGGGCACCCGCGCCCAGTCCCGCCGCTGGTCACAGGTCATGCAGGCCGAGTTCGACGCACTGCACGCCCGCCTGGCCCGTGGCCAGTGGGCTGAACCCGGCACGCCCGAAGCCTCACCTGGCCTGCTCAACCCCTACGGCGCCACCGACCCCGCCGAGTTCTTCGCCGTGACCAGCGAAGTCTTCTTCGAGCAGCCTCAAGCGCTGCTGGACCAGCACCCGGCGCTGTACCAGGTCCTCAGCGAAGCCTACGGCCAGCATCCGGCCAGCTGGTAAGGGCTACAGCCCCGCGGCCCACTTTGCCACCTCCTGCGCCACCCAGCCAGGGTCGTCCAGCGGGAGGTCATGGCCGGCCAGCGAGTGGGTTTGCAATGGCCGTTGCCAGGCCTCGGCCAGGCGTGCCGAGCATGCAGGGTTGACCAGATGGTCGGCGGCGCCGTTGAGGACCAGCATCGGCACGGCAGGGGCTTCGACCGGCGCGCGGTAACGGGCGGCGGCCAGCAGCTGGCGCAGGGTGTTGGCGGCGCTGACAGGGTGAGTGCGGCGCAGGGCTTCCCACTGCGCCAGAACCGCGCGTGCGCGCTGCGGTTGCGCGGCGGCAAGTTCGCTGGTCAGCCCCAGCAACTCAGCCTCCCAGGCGAAATCTGCCAGGGTCCGGCCGCGGGCGCTGCGCAGGCGCCAGAGCCAGCGCAGCAGGGCCAGTGGCACGGCAGGGCGCAGGCGGTGGTGCAGGGGGCTGAACGGGCGCAGGCTGGTGTTGATCAGCACGGCGCCGCGCAGCTCCTGCGGATGGCGCGCGGCCCAGTCGCAAGCGACCATTGCGCCCAATGACAGGGCCAGCACATGCACCGGGCCGTCGTTCAGCACGGGCTGCAGCGTCTCGCGCAGCGCTTCGGTCATCGCTGGCACGCGGGTCGGGCTGGACTCTTGGTAGCGCACGCCGTTGCCGGGCAGTTCGGGCAGCAGCAGGTGGGCGCCGGGCAGGGCTTGCTGCAGGCGGGCCGGGAAGTCGCCCCAGTGACCGGCGCCGCGCGTCAGGCCACGCAGCAGCACCCAGGTCGGCGTGGGCGAGATGGGCGAAGCGGGGGCGTTCATGCGCGCGGCGTGCGGTACCAGCGGTTCAGCGCCAGTTCCAGCTGCGTGTGGCGCTCGTTTGGCGCGGGCAGCCAGTGGGCATGGCCCAGCGTGGCGCGGGCGATGAAGTCCAGCCACGCGACGTGCCGGCGCAAGACACGCTGGCGGCGGTGCTCGATCAGCGGGTTGAACGCGCCGTGCCGGCTGAACAGCTGGCGCGGGTTCTTCTTGACCCACAGCCAGGAACCCATCTCCAGCGTGAGCGGCAGGAAGATGCTGCCCGGGTGCTGGCGCTGGCCCTGGTCGTACAGGTGGTCCCACAGGTCGCCATGGGTGCGGTACTGCCGGCTCTGCGGCTCGAACACATAGCGGTGGTGCAGCTGCGCGCGGTCGAACACCTCGCACAGTGCATGCAGCTCGGGCAGGTGCTCGACAGGGCGCGCGGTGTGCGCGTACGGGAACCAGATGCGGTCGTGCAGGCCGAAGCCGGAGTGGCAGTCCACCGCGATGCTGAAGCCGCGGCCCAGCAGCTGGCTTTCCACCAGCGCGCACAAGGCCTGGCTCTCGACCTCCATGGGCTGGCCGGCCCGGCCGCGGTACCAGGGCAGCACCGGGCTGATGCGCTGGCCCGAGACCAGCCAGGGCACGGGCGGCTGCGCGTCCACCGGCGCGTTGCGCATCAGGTCCACGCCCCGCGGGTTGGCGCGGCTGCCACGCCAGTAGCCGCCGGGGTTGACCAGCGGCATCAGCACCAGCCGCATGCCGGCCAGCAGGTGGTGCAGCGTGTCGTCCCAGGCCAGGCGTTCGACCAGGCTGCGCAGGAAGGCCATGGCCACCTCGGCCCCAATGCGCTCCAGCCCGTGCACACCGCCGAACACGCCAAGCGCCGGTGCTGCCGGGTCGCTGCTGCCCATGCTCACGGCCAGCAGCGGGAAGCGCTCGCCGTGGCCGGCATCGATCTCCCCCAGCGTGTGCAGCGTCAGGTAGGGCGCGCCGTTGTCGACCAGCCGGCGGATCGCGGTCAGTTCCGGCAGCAGGACGGGCATGACAACTTGGGTGGCGACCCCAGCATCGGCAACGGCATCGCGCGAGGGTAGGCCGTTCGTGTGTCATGCGGGTGTCATGGCCCGCGGACCAGTTTGACGCGGGGGTTTCACCGGGACTTCACGGGCACGTCATGTGATCTGACGACCATCGCGGCATTCAAGCATTTCCTCAGGAGCAGACCATGAGCTTTTCCCGTTTTGTGCTGAGCGCACTGGCGCTGGCCTCGCTGTGCGCCACGGCCCAGGCCGCCGAACTCGTCGGCTACGCCAGCATGCCGGCCGACACCTTTGCCAAGGGCCCGACCGCCGGCCAGTTCGTCTCTTCGGCCAATGGCCGCACGCTGCCGCTGGTCGACAAGCAGGCGGTGCAAGGCTTCTCCGCCGTGCTGCCCGGCCCGGTCGCCGGCACCTACCGCGTGATGCCGGACAACGGCTTCGGCAACAAGGCCAACTCGCCGGACGCGATGCTGCGCACCTACACGCTGCAGCCCAACTTCCGCAGCTGGGACGGCGCGGCGCTGGTCGGCGAAGGCAATGTCGTGCCGGTCAATGAGAAGACCGGTGCCGTGGTCGCCGCGTTCACCGACGAAACCTTCACCGCGCTGAAGGACCCGGACGGGCTGATCGGCTTCACCAAGGTGGCCGACCGCGAGTTCTACCCGTACTCGGGCAGTGGCCCGGGCGCAGCCAACATCCCGGTGCCGCAGAAGGTGCGCGACGGTGGCTACCTGACCGGCAGCGACCTGGACATCGAATCGATGCGCCGCGACAAGAACGGCTACTTCTGGTTCGGCGACGAGTTTGGCCCGTTCCTGGTCAAGACCAACAAGAACGGCAAGGTGCTGCGCGCTGCCATCCCGATGGCCGGCGTGCAGTCGCCTGACAACCCCTTCCTGAACGGCGCGCAGCCCACGCTGAACGGCTCGAACGGCTTCGAAGGCATGGCCATCAATGCGGCGGGCGACCACCTCTACACGCTGCTGGAAGGCAGCGTGGTGGGTGACACGCCCAAGACCCTGCGCATCAACGAGTTCAGCGTGGACGACGAGGCCTACACCGGCCGCCAGTGGCACTACAAGCTCGACGACGCCGGCACCAACATCGGCGACATGACGGCGGTCAACGCCCACCAGTTCATCGTGCTGGAGCGCAACGGCACGCAGGACCCGCGCTTCAAGCGCGTGTTCCTGATCGACCTGAACGTGGTGGATGCCGACGGCAATGTGCAGAAGACCGAGATCGCCGACCTGATGAACCTGGCCGACCCGCACGACCTGAACCAGGACAGCAGCCAGACCTTCACCTTCCCGTGGGTGACGATCGAAGACGTGCTGGTGCTGGACGCCAGCACGCTGCTGATCATCAACGACAACAACTACCCGGGCAGCAGCAAGACCGCCGGCGTGCCGGACATCACCGAGTTCCTGCAGGTCAAGCTGGACCAGAAGCTGGCGCTCAAGGACAAGACGCCGCTGAACTGAAGTCCTGTGAGCCCCCCGGGACCGGGCTGTGCCCGGCCCACCCCCTGAGGGGGACAAGGAAACTTGGGGCGGCCCGGCGTTTCCTTGGCCCTTGAGGGAAGGACGCCCACGCCCATGAAAAAGGCCGGCACCGCTGCGAAGCGGGCCGGCCTCTTGTCGTTGATCCAGATGCTCAGTTGACGACTGGCGGCGCCTTGGTCACGCGCACCTTGCCGCCGGTGGTGACGATGACCACCGCATCGCCAGCCTGCAGGTTCTCGTTGCCCTTGGCCTGCACGATGGCGCGACGGTCGCCGTTGCGCAGCTGGATCAGCAACTCCACGCCCTCTTCCTTGGTGGAGGAGCGCTCGACGGCATTGCCGATGGCCGCACCGGCCACCGCACCGATCACGCCGACGATGGCCGATTCGCGCGAGCCGCCAACGCCAGAGCCGGCCACGCCACCCACGACGGCACCGGCGGCGCCGCCCAGGCCGCTTTGGCTGCCGTCAATCGTCACCGGGCGCAGGCTGAGGATGGTGCCGTCCTGCACGGTGGACATGCGCTGCGCGTCGCCGCGCTGAACGACGTCAGGGCTGGAGGTGGCGCAAGCGGCCAGTGTGGCCACCATCGTGGCGAGGATCAGGCGGGAAGCAAGGCGTTGCATGATGTATCGAGTGTGTTGAGCGGAACAGAACGCCTGCGGCCGAGGCGGCGTTGACAGGACTTGTCCAGGGCAGCGAGGCCGCCTGGAGCCAATGCGAATTGTGCGCGCCACCAGTGTCCCCGGCTTGAGCGCGGACAAGCGCAGGCGGGCGAGAAGTCTTCAGCGCTGGACACCCGGCAATGCACGCTGCATTGCCGGCAGGTGAGCGGAAGTGAAGACCTGTCGTGGCGCGGCCAGCGCCGGGCCGCTCCCAAGCGGCCGCGCACCCGCTTGGCGGGTGGTTCGCGGTATTCCCGCGAACCGGCTGCGTCATTCAGCCTGCCGGGTAGAGTGCGCCCAGCACTCGGGGGCCGCGGGCGCCGGTCACTTCGGCGCGGTTGCCGGGGCGGCGTTGCATGAAGGCGCGGGCCAGCCAGGCGAAGGCGGCGGCTTCGACCTGCAGCGGTGGCAGGCCGGTGTCGTCGCTGCTGTTGACCATGACACCGGGCAGCGCGGCGGACAGCCGGCGCATCAGGTCGTCGTTCAGCGCGCCGCCGCCGCAGACCAGCATGTCGGCGCTGGCCGGGGCATGCTGCAGCAGCGCCTGCGCGGTGCTTTGTGCGGTGAACTCGGCCAGCGTGGCCTGCACGTCCTGTGGCGCGGGCAGGGCCGCGGCGTTGCCCAGGCCGGCGAGCTGGCGCATCAGCCAGCTCGCGTTGAACAGATCGCGGCCGGTGCTCTTGGGCGGCGGCGCGGCGAGGAAGGGTTCGGCCAGCAGCCTGGCCAGCAATTCGGGCTGGACCTGGCCACCAGCGCTCCAGCGGCCGGCTTCGTCATAGGCCTGGCCCAGGTGCATCTGGGCCCAGTGGTCCAGCAGCGCATTGCCGGGGCCGCAGTCGAAGCCGCGCACCGGCGTGGCCGGGTCGCGGCTGCCGGGCAGCAGCGTCAGGTTGGCAATGCCGCCCAGGTTCAGCACGGCACGCGGCCGTTCGGTGCCGCCGAAGACCATCGCGTGGAAGGCCGGCACCAGCGGCGCGCCCTGGCCACCGGCAGCCACGTCGCGGCTGCGGAAGTCGCAGACCACGTCGATGCCGCAGCGCTCGGCCAGCAGCGCGCCCTGGTTCAATTGCAGCGTGTAGCCCAGGCCGTCGAATTCGCCGGGGCGGTGGCGCACCGTCTGGCCATGCGAGCCGACGGCGGCGACCTGGTGCGCACGGCAGCCGTGCTGGCGCAGCAGCTGCTGCACCACGCCGGCCTGCAATGTGGCCAGCGCGTTGGCGGCGAGTGCTGCGCGGTGCAGTTCGTCCGCGCCGCGCTGGTTCAGCGCCAGCAGTTCCTCGCGCAGCACCGCGGGGAAGGGTGCATGCGCGTGGGCCAGCACCTGCATGGTCGCGCTCTCGCGCTCGAAGCCGGCGAGCACGCCGTCAATGCCGTCCAGCGAAGTGCCCGACATCAGGCCGATGTAGAGATCGGCGTTGTCCATGTTCCTCAGCTCGTTGCTTGGCAGCGCGGCGTCATTCGACGCGAGCGGTCTGTTGGCCACGCGTGTCGTTGGCCACGGTCAGCTGGATCTTGGCGGCCTGTGCCAGCGCGGTGAAACGGGCGCGCTGCGATGGGTCGAGCTTGATGGTCTCTGAAGACTTGGCGATCTCCAACGGGTCCTTCTGCAGGCCGCCCACCTTGAACTCGAAGTGCAGGTGCGGTCCGGTGGCCCAGCCGGTCATGCCGACGGCGCCCAGGCGGTCGCCCTGGCTGACGTGCTGGCCTTTCCTCACGTCGATGCGGCTCATGTGGGCATACAGCGTCGTGCGGTCACCTGCATGGTGGACCTGCACCACGTTGCCGTAGCCGTTCTGCTGGCCGGCGAATTCGACGGTGCCGTCGCCGACACTGCGGATCGGCGTGCCCATCGGTGCACCGTAGTCCACGCCCAGGTGGGCTTTCCAGATCTTCTGGATCGGGTGGAAGCGCATCGAGAACCCGGAGGTCACACGCGAGAACTCCATCGGGCTGGCCAGGAAGCTGCGGCGCTTGCTCTCGCCATTCAGGTCGAAGTAGCCGCCTTTGCCTTCGCCGAACCACACCGCCTGGTGCGGATGGCCGTCATTGATGAACTCGGCGGCCAGCACGCGGCCGCTGCCCTGGTTCCAGGTGATGGGTTCGCCGTCGGCCGTCAGGTGCTCGTAGACGACGCTGAAGGTGTCGCCCTTGCGCAGTTCGCGGCGGAAGTCGATGTCGGTCGAGAACAGCTCGGCGATCTGGGTGGCGACCGCGTCCGGTATGTTGGACTCGTCGGTTGCGGCAAACAGCGAACTGCGGATCGTGCCACTGGCCAGGCGCTGGGTCGATTCCAGCGGCGCCTGTTCCAGATGCGATTGCCAACGGCCCTGCGCGTCGCGCTCGATGGTCAGCCGGCTGAAGCGGGCCTGGCCTTGGCCGTCGTCGTCGGTCGCGAAACGCGCGACCAGCGAGGCCAGCCGGCCGCTGCCACTCAGCGAGGCGGTGATCATCTTGCCGGGCCGGCCCTCGACCAGCTTGCGGCCGATCGGGTCCAGGCGCAGCCACTGGACCGCGGCCGCATCGGCCACGCCCAGGCGCTGCATCAGGCTGTCCAGCGTGTCGCTGGGGCGGGTGATGTCGCTGCGGTTGAGCTGCAGCTCGGCGTCGGCCAGGGCCTCGAGCTGAGGCGCCAGCGCTTCGGGGGTGACGGTTTGCACCACCAGGCGCTTGGGCAGGTCGGCCGCGTCAGGCGCCATCGGCGCGATGCCGAAGGCGGTCACGCCGGTGCCGGCCAGCAAGGCCAGGATGGCGGCGGAAAAACCGCGGGGATGCGAGTGGATGAACTGTGCTGCGGGCGCCAGGGCGCGCTGCAGGGCGGAAAGAGAGGGTGTGCCCGACGACTTCAATCTTCAGCGGAGCTGCATGCTCCGTCCTGTGTGCGGCGTGCACGCCAAAGCGTGCACCATGTGCCAAGACGGCAAAACCGGGCGCCATGCGCCTGCCGTCATCCACCATCCTGCAGCCCCGTAGAATCGCGGTCCTTGCTCGGAAGCAAGAACTCCTTCTCCACTCGTTTCCACCCGCTTTTTGTCCGTTGTTCGTGCGGTGCTGCCGGCTCGAAAAAAGAATCGGCGGAGTATACCTGTGACACTTCCGCCAAAAGGCGTGCCCGAACCGGGCAAACACCTGCTATTTACACCGATGTCCGAATCCGCTGCCATGCCGGCGCCCGTTGGCGCCAACCCGTCTGACAGCGCAGCTGCTGCGGCCGTTTCCCTGAGCGACGGCGTGCGCGAAGCGCTGGCCGTCAGCCAGCGCGGCTGTGCCGAGCTGCTGCCGCAGGCGGACTGGGTGAAGAAGCTCCAGCGTTCCGAAGCCACCGGCCAGCCCTTGCGCATCAAGCTGGGGCTGGACCCCACTGCGCCTGACATCCATATCGGCCACACAGTGGTGCTGAACAAGATGCGCCAGCTGCAAAACCTGGGGCACACGGTCATATTTCTCATCGGCGACTTCACGTCGATGATCGGCGACCCGTCCGGCCGCAACGCCACCCGCCCGCCGCTGACGCGCGAGCAGATCGAGGCGAATGCCAAGACCTACTACCAGCAGGCCTCGATGGTGCTGGATCCTGCCCGCACCGAGATCCGCTACAACAGCGAGTGGAGCGACCCGCTGGGTGCCCGCGGCATGATCGAGCTGGCCGCCAAGTACACGGTGGCCCGCATGCTGGAGCGCGACGACTTCACCAAGCGCTTCCAGTCCAACACCCCCATCTCGCTGCACGAGCTGCTCTACCCGCTGATGCAGGGCTACGACTCGGTGGCGCTCAAGAGCGACCTGGAACTCGGCGGCACCGACCAGAAGTTCAACCTGCTGGTGGGCCGCGCGCTGCAGGCCGAATACGGCCAGGAGCCGCAGTGCATCCTGACCATGCCGCTGCTCGAAGGCCTGGACGGCGTCGAGAAGATGTCCAAGTCCAAGAACAACTACATCGGCATCACCGAGCCGGCCAACAGCATGTTCGCCAAGACGCTGAAGATCAGCGACGAGCAGATGTGGAAGTGGTTCACGCTGCTGTCCTTCCGCTCCGAGGCGGAGATCGCCAGGCTGAAGGCCGAGGTTGAAGCCGGGCGCAACCCCAAGGACGCCAAGGTCATGCTGGCCAAGGAAATCACCGCGCGCTTCCACAGCGCTGCCGCGGCCGACGACGCCGAGGCCGATTTCCAGAACCGCGCCAAGGGCGGCATTCCGGACGACATTCCCGAACTGACGCTGAGCGGTGCCCCGATGGGCATTGGCGCGCTGCTGAAGGCGGCCAACCTGGTGGCCAGCAACGGCGAAGGCCTGCGCATGGTCGAGCAGGCTGGCGTGCGCATTGACGGCACCGTCATCAGCGACAAGGGCCTGAAAGTCCAGCCCGGCACTTTTGTCGTGCAAGTCGGCAAGCGCAAGTTCGCACGTGTCACTTTGAGCTGAAACAACATGCAGCCCGGGTAAGCTCGCGGCTCCTCCGGCCGAGCCGGAATTTTTCAGGACCGACGAGATGACCCGTTCCCTGCGTTCTTCGCTGACCCTTGCCGCCCTGGCGGCCCTGATCTCTGCCGGCGTGCAGGCCGCCGATGCGCCTGCCGCCGCCCCCGTGACCACGGCCTCCGGCCTGGTCTACACCCCGCTCAAGGAGGGCACAGGCGCCAGCCCGTCGGCCACCGACAAGGTCAAGGTGCACTACCGCGGCACGCTGATGGACGGCAAGGAGTTCGACAGCTCCTACAGCCGCAACGAGCCGGCAGAGTTCCCGCTGAACCGCGTGATCCCTTGCTGGACCGAAGGCCTGCAGCGCATGAAGGTTGGCGGCAAGGCGAAGCTGACCTGCCCGCCGGGCATCGCCTACGGCAGCAAGGGCGCTGGCGGTGGACTGATTCCGCCGAACGCCACACTGAACTTCGAAGTCGAGCTGCTGGGCATCAACGGCAACTGAGCAGGAAGTTTCATGGGTTGACCTGGCGCAGCGTTTCGCCCACCGCTTCGGCCCAGGCGGGCTCGGCCTGCTCGGCGCGGCGCCAGGCCTGCTGCGCCGCCTGCCTTGCGGCTTCGGGCTGGCCCAGTTCCCAGCGCACATGGGCCAGGTTGTTCCAGGTCGCGGCGCTGTCCAGTCGCGCAGCCAGTGCCTCGAACTGGCTTGCCGCCTCGGCCTTGTCTCCGCGGGCATACAGGCTGTTGCCAAGTCCCATGCCCAGCACCAGGTCTTGCGGCCACCGCGCCGCGGCAGCGCGCCAGGCCGGCAGGCTGGCTGCGGTACCTTGCACGCGCTGCAACGCCAGCACCGCTTCTCGCGAGGCCGGCAGTTCGGCGGTGGCTGGCAGCCGACTGGGCGGTGTGACGGCCATCGCCCAATGCCCGCTGCGGGCCCAGGTGTGTTCGAAGGTGGCCATGGGCCAGCTGGCATGGCCGTCCATGCCCGAGTGCAGCCGCAACTCGCCGCGGCCCAGGTCGTAACCCACCAGCACGGCGTAGTGCCAGCGCGGCCAGAACGGCAGCGCCAGATTGACCAGCACCAGCACCGGCGTGCCCGCGGCGAGTTCGCGCAGCAAGGCCAGCAGTTCGGGCGCCATCCGCGTGGCCAACGCGCCGTGCCGCGCGGCGGCAGCCAGCATCTCGGGCTGCAGGCTGCCTTCGCGGGCTGGCAGGTAGACCTGCGGCGCGAGCTCGGCCGGCGTGGCTGCGAAGCCGGCAGCCTGCAACACGCTGGCCAGCGTGGCGGGACCGCACAGCGTGCTGTCGTCGGCAAAAAAAGGCACCCCGGCCAGCTCGACGCGCGAGGGCAGGCCTGCCGGCGCCTGGGCCTGCAAGGCAGCCGTCATGGGCGGCGTCAGGCTGGTGCAGCCCGCCAGAGAGGCGATGCACGGTGCCGCCAGCGCGTGGAGCAGCCGTCGCCGCCCCTGGGCGTGGCTCATCGCAGCGGCTTCAGCGCACCGAGCGTGTGAACGGGAAGACCTTGGTCAGGCCCAGCACGTCGGTGATCAGCAGCAGCACGAAGATGAAGACCAGCGCACCGAGGATGTCGCCGGCGCCGGCGGGGGCCTGGTCCACCTGGGCGGCCAGCCACTGCGCCTGTTCGTCGCTGAGGGCTGCCACCCGGGCTTTGGCTTCGTCGGCGCTGAGACCGCGCTGCTGCAATGCAGCAACCACATCCTCGCGCTGCAGGGCTTGCGTCAGGAAGGTTCGGCCATCTGCCTGGTTGCCACCGGCCTGTTCCGCCGCCTGTACTGCGGCGACGGTTTCGGTGCCGATCAGCGCGGCTTGCGCGCTCTGCATCAAGCCGGCAAACGACAGGCTGCTTGCGAGCAGCAGGCACAGCCAACGGGTGGCACGACGGGAAGAGGACATCGGGGACTCCAGTACAGCGGGGTGCAGGCCGTACCGCAGGCCTGCCAGCTCGCCATGCTACCGGCGCCTTGGCGAGGCCGTGTACCGGTCTGTTACCGCCGCCGCACCTATGATCGCGGGTCCTGCCGCCGTGAACTTTTCGAGAGGAAGCTGCCCCGTGATTGCCGTCATCCAGCGTGTCAAGCAGGCCCACGTCGAGGTGGCCGGCCAGACCATTGGCGCCATCGGCCCCGGTTTGCTGGTGCTGCTCTGCGCCGAGCCGGAAGACGGCGAAGTGCAGGCCGCCAAGCTGCTGGACAAGTTGCTGAAGCTGCGCATCTTCAGCGACGACGCCGGCAAGATGAACCGCAGCCTGACCGACCTGGACGGCCACGGCACGCCCGGCGGCTTGCTGGTCGTCTCGCAGTTCACGCTGGCTGCCGACACCCGCGGCGGCAACCGCCCCAGCTTCACCGGCGCCGCGCCTGCAGCGCTGGGCCGCAGCCTCTACGAGGCCTTTGTCACACTGGCCCGCCAGCGCCACGCCATCGTCGCCACCGGCGAGTTTGGTGCCGACATGCAGGTGCACCTCGTCAACGACGGCCCGGTGACGATCCCGATCACGGTGCGCTGACCACACCAAGAAAAAAGCGCCCCGCAGGGCGCTCGGTTGCCGGTCCTGGCCAGGTCAGTCCGCGTACTGGCCTGCGGCCTTGATGGCCGGGCCCCATTTGTTGATCTCGGCCTCGACCCACTTCTTGTGGTCCGCGGCGTTGGTGCGGTTGTCGGTCACGACGACGGCGCCCAGCGCTTCTTCGCGCTTGTGGAACTCGGGGTCCTTCAGTGCGGTCTTCAGTGCGGCATTGAGCTTGTCCACCACTGCCTTGGGCGTGCCCTTGGGTGCGTAGAGGCCGTGCCAGATCGTCACGTTGAAGCCCTTCAGGCCGGCTTCGTCCAGCGTTGGCAGCTTGGACAGCAGGGCGCCTGGCAGGCGGGCCGGCGTGGTCACTGCAAAGGCCTTGACCTTGCCGGACTCGATCTGGCTGGTGGTGTTGGTGGTCTGGTCGCACATGATGTCGACCTGGCCACCCAGCAGGTCGGTCATGGCCGGTGCCGTGCCCTTGTACGGCACGGTGGTCATGTCTTCCTTCAGGCTTTGCTGGAACAGCAGCCCGCACAGGTGCGAGGCCGAACCCAGGCCGGCGTTGGCCAGGTTGACCTTGCCCTTGTTGGCAGTGAGCCACTTGGCCAGTTCGGCGTAGCTGGTTGCCGGCAGCGTGCTGCGGCCGATCAGCGTCATCGGCACTTCGTTGATCAGGCCCAGGTACTCGAAGTCGTCCAGCGTCTTGTAGCCCAGGTTGCGGTACAGCGCGGGCGAGGTCGCCATGCCGATGTGGTGCAGCAGCAGCGTGTAGCCATCGGGTGCCGCCTTGCTGACCTTGGTCGCGCCCAGCGTGCCACCGGCACCGCCGACGTTCTCGATCACGATCGCCTGGTTGCCCAGCGGCTTGCGCAGCGCCTCGGCAAAGTCGCGTGCGACCTTGTCGGTCGGTCCGCCCGCGGCGAACGGCACCACGATGGTGATGGCATGGTCCGGGTATTCGGCATGGGCGCTCTGCGCGCCGAGCGCAGCCAGCAACGCGGACAACGCGGCGCCGAACAAACGACGGTTCATGGAGGTGCTCCTTCTGTGGGGGCGTGAGGATGGGATGGGCGGGATGCTAGGCGCAGCAGGGGGCTGCGCCATCGCGGTTACTACGTAAGCTGACGCTACCATCTGCAGCCCCGTGAACCTCTGCGCCTTGTCATGCCCGCCATGCCCACCGTCATCCCTTTTTCGCTTGCTGAGCAGCCACCGGTGATCGACCAGCCGCGCGAATCCCGGCGCGAAGTGGGCGCACCGCAGCGCAGCACCTGGACGCTGTATGAAAGCGCGGCCGAAGGTGTGTCGGCCGGCATCTGGGACTGCGAACCCGGTCGCTGGCGGATCGAGTTCGGCCCGCACGAGCACGAGTATTTCCACGTGCTGCACGGCCGCGCTCGGGTGCATGAAGAAGGCGCCGGCTTCACCGAAGTCGGCCCCGGGCAGGCGCTCATGATCCCGCCAAATTTCCGCGGCTCCTTCGAGGTGCTGGAAGCCTTGCGCAAGCACTTCGTGATCGTCGAAAAATGAGCTGATCGCACCGCTTGGCGCGCTGGCCGCATGGCGAAAAATTCAGGTCTGGAAAAACATGCCGCGGGCGATTACGCTTGCAGCCCGCCGGCCCGAGATTGTTCAACCTGAAGGAGACACCATGTCCCTGCGCATCAACGACACTGCCCCGAATTTCACTGCCCAGACCACCCAGGGCGTCATCGATTTCCACCAGTGGATCGGCGACAGCTGGGCCATCCTGTTCTCGCACCCCAAGGACTTCACGCCGGTCTGCACCACCGAGCTGGGCTACATGGCCAAGATCGAGCCGGAGTTCACCAAGCGCAATGCCAAGCTGATCGGCCTGAGCGCCGACACGGTGGACCGCCACGGCGAATGGGCCAAGGACATCGAGGAGACCCAGGGCGCTGCGGTCAAGTACCCGATGATCGGCGACAGCGACCTGGCGGTGGCCAAGCTCTACAACATGCTGCCGGCCGACGAGGTGGGCGCCGACGGCCGCACCGCGGCCAACAACGCCACGGTGCGCTCGGTCTTCATCATCGGCCCGGACAAGAAGATCAAGCTGATGCTGACCTACCCGATGACCACTGGCCGCAACTTCGACGAGATCCTTCGCGTGCTGGACTCGATGCAGCTCACCGCCAAGCACAAGGTCGCCACGCCGGTGAACTGGAAGCACGGCGACGACGTGATCATCACGCCGGCCGTCTCGAATGAAGACGCCGAGAAGGCCTTCCCCGGCTTCAAGACCATCAAGCCCTACCTGCGCACCACGCCGCAGCCGAAGTGAACGACAGCTGGCGTGCGCGGGCTGTCAGGCTTCCTCGCTCGGCAGGAAGCCTTCGATCGACAGGTAGCGCTCGCCGGTGTCGTAGTTGAAGCCCAGGATGCGGCTACCGGCCGGCAGCTCGGGCAGCTTCTGGGCGATGGCGGCCAGCGTCGCGCCACTGGAAATGCCCACCAGCAGGCCTTCCTGGCTGGCGCTGCGGCGGGCGTAGTCCTTGGCCGCCTCGGCATCGACCTGGATCACGCCGTCCAGCAGTTCGGTCAGCAGGTTCTTCGGCACGAAGCCGGCGCCAATGCCCTGGATCGGGTGCGGTGCCGGCTGGCCACCGCTGATCACCGGCGAGGCGCTGGGCTCGACCGCGAACACCTTCAGCTTCGGCCAGCGCGCCTTCAGCACCTTGGCAGTGCCCGAAAGGTGGCCGCCGGTGCCTACGCCGGTGATGATGGCGTCCAGGCCCTCCGGGAAGTCGGCGGCGATTTCTTCGGCGGTGGTGCGCACATGCACCTCGATGTTGGCCGGGTTCTCGAACTGCTGCGGGATCCACGCGCCGGGCGTCGCGTCGCGCAGTTCCTCGGCCTTGGCGATCGCGCCTTTCATGCCTTGCGCACGCGGCGTCAGCACGAAGCTGGCGCCATAGGCCAGCATCAGCCGGCGGCGTTCCACGCTCATGCTGTCTGGCATCACCAGCACCAGCTTGTAGCCCTTCACGGCCGCGACCATCGCCAGGCCCACGCCGGTGTTGCCCGAGGTGGGTTCGATGATGGTGCCGCCGGCCTTCAGCGCGCCGCTGGCCTCGGCCGCCTCGATCATCGCCAGTGCGATGCGGTCCTTGATCGAGCCGCCGGGGTTGGACCGCTCGGACTTGACCCAGACCTCATGCTGGTCGCCGAACAGGCGGTTGATGCGGATGTGCGGCGTGTTGCCGATGGTGGCGAGAACGTTGGCGGCTTTCATGGGCGCGATTCCTTGTGAAGGCGGGCCATGATGCCGCATGCCGGGGCCCGGGCCGCGCATGAGCTTGTACGGCGCTGTCATGAGGAAACGCCGGGCCGCCCCAAGTTTCCGAATCCCCCTTGGGGGGACGGACGGGCGCAGCCCGGCCTTGGGGGCACCATGACTCATGGGACAATCCGGCCCGTGAAGCCGACCAGACCGCCGCTGGTGCTAGTGCCGAAAGGCCGCACTGGAGGAAGGTCCGGACTGCACAGAGCAGCGTAGCGGGTAACGCCCGTCCACCGCGAGGTGCGAATCAGAGCCACAGAGACGAGTCCTGCCGGGGCGCCCGACCATGGGGTGTTCTACCTGGGTCTGGCGCAAGCCAGAACCGAGTAGCCACCCCTGACGGGGCAAACGCCACGGCAGGGGTGAAACGCGGCAATCTTTACGCGCAGCAACACCAAATAGGCCAGCGATGAAGCGGCTCGCTGAGCTGGCGGGTAGGTGGCATCGAGCCAGGGTGGCAACATCCAGGCCCAGAGGAATGGCGGTCACGTCCGGGACTTCGCAAGAGGCACCGGGCGCACAGAATCCGGCCTATCGGTTGGCTTCACACTTTATTCAACCCCCGCCCGCGCGACCCGCGGGCGGCACCCGGCCCGCGGGCCGCTCGCGATGAATCCCGACGCTTCGACGATCTGGCGCGGCCCGCGCTGGCTGCTGGCCGCGCTGCTGGCCTGCCTGGGCATGCTGGGCCCGTTTTCCATCGACACCTACCTGCCGGCCTTCACCGGCATTGCGCAGTCGCTGGGCGCCACGCCGGTGGAGATGCAGCAGACGCTGTCGGCCTACCTGCTGGGCTTCGCGCTGATGAACCTGTTCCACGGCGCGCTGGCCGACAGCTTCGGCCGCCGCCCGGTGGTCATCGTCGGGTTGATGGTCTTCACGCTGGCCTCGGTCGGCTGCGCAATGAGCCAGTCCATCGGCGCGCTGGTGTTGTTCCGCGCGCTGCAAGGCATGTCGGCCGGCTCGGGCATGGTGGTCTCGCGGGCCATCATCCGCGACATGTTCCCGCCGGCCGAGGCCCAGCGCGTGATGTCGCAGGTCACGATCTACTTCGGCGTGGCGCCGGCCATTGCGCCGCTGTTCGGCGGCTTCTTGTTCGTGCACATCGGCTGGCACGCCATCTTCTGGTTCCTGGTCCTGGTCGGCGCGCTGCTGCTGGGCGTGATGTGGCGCTTGCTGCCCGAGACGCTGTACCCCGGCCAGCGCCAGCCCTTCAATGCCCGCCACCTGATGCGCGGCTACTGGGACATGGTCTCCAGCGCGCGCTTCATGGCGCTGGCCTTTGCGTCCGGCGTGCCGTTCAACGGCATGTTCCTGTACGTGCTGTCGGCGCCGGTGTTCCTGGGCGAGCACATGAGGCTCGGGCCCACGCAGTTCTTCTGGTTCTTCCTGATGACGATTGGCGGGATCATGGGCGGCGCCTGGTTCTCGGGCCGGCTGGCCGGCCGCATCACGCCGCAGCGCCAGATCCGCTGGGGCTTCATCGTGATGATCGTCGTCTCGCTGCTGAACCTGGCGCTGAACCTCACGCTGCCGCCGTCGCCGATCTGGCACCTGCCATTGATTGGCCTGTTCTCGCTGGGCTGGGCGCTGATGGTGCCGGTCGTCACGCTGCTGGTGCTGGACGAAGCGCCAACGCGGCGCGGCATGGCCTCGTCGCTGCAGGCCTGCATCGGCAGCGTGGCCAATGCGCTGGTGGCCGGTGCCATCGCGCCGTTGGTGATGCATTCGACGGTGCTGCTGGCGGTCGCCTCGTCGCTGATGACGGCGGTCGGCGTGGTCGCGTGGATCTGGGTCCGGCCGCGGCTGACCTTGCCCACGCATGCCGACCTGAAGCGCGATGCGATGGCAATGAAGTGAGCGCTCGCGGCGCGTGCCGCTGAAGGGCAGATCAGCGCCTGAAAGCCGGCCCGAGTCCGGCTCAACGCCAGCGCGCGGATGTCGATATCCAGCGAAGGACCTGCCCGGTCCTTGCCTGGAGCTTCGCATGTACCGCCCGATCTTCCCGCGCCACCCGCTGGCCTTCCTGAGTCCCATTTCCCGCACCGCGGGCAACTGCCGCCATGCGTTGCAGCGGCTGGCCGCGCGCATGGGGGTGACGGGCCTGTTCCCGATCAGCGTGCTGGCCATCGGTGCGCTGGCTGCACTGGCCATGGTGGCGCCGGACGCGCGCGCCAACGAGCCTGCCTCGGCGCCCGCGCCGAAGGAAGCCAAGGCAGAGCCCAAGGCCGAAACCAGGACCGAGGCCAGGCCGGCCGCGACGGCGCAAAAGGGTGAGAAGGCCGAGAAGGCAGAGAAGGCCGAGCCAGCAGACGCACCCCCCGAAGCCATGGACCGCTTGCGCGAAAAGCTGGCCCAGCGCCTGGGTGCCGTGCGCGCGCCTGGCAGCAAGTCGCCCAACGACCTGCAGGTTGCCGGCAAGAACCCCGAAGCGCCTCAGGTGCCCAAGCTGGCCGCCAAAGCCAAGCCGGCCCGTGCGGGCGCAGACGGTGCGCTGGACCCGCACGCGGTGGCGCTGCATCCCGCCGGCCCGGCGCACTGGGCCTACAACGGCGCGGGCGGCCCGGACACCTGGGCCAGCCTGAAGCCCGAATTCGCCGCCTGCGGCACTGGCCAGCGCCAGAGCCCGATCGACATCCGCGATGGCATCCAGGTGCAGATGCCGGCCATCCAGTTCGACTACAAGCCCAGCGGCTTCAGTGTGATCGACAACGGCCACACGGTGCAGGTCAACCTGCCGGCCGGCAGCGGCATCACCGTCAACAACCGCCGCTACGACCTGCTGCAGTTCCACTTCCACCGGCCGTCGGAGGAACGCATCAACGGCAAGCCCTTCGACATGGTGGTGCACCTGGTGCACAAGGACCCGGAAGGCAAGCTCGCCGTCGTCGCGGTGCTGCTGGAGCGCGGCAGCGCGCAGCCGGTGGTGCAGGCGGTGTGGAACGCCCTGCCGCTGGAGAAAAACGAAGACACGGCCGCGCCCGGCAGCCTCGACGTGAGCCAGCTGCTCCCGAAGGACCAACGCTTCTACACCTACATGGGCTCGCTGACCACGCCGCCTTGCAGCGAAGGCGTGTTGTGGCTGGTGATGAAGCAGCCGGTGCAGTTGTCGCCCGAGCAGCTGAACATCTTCTCGCGCATGTACCCGATGAATGCGCGGCCGATCCAGCCGAGCGGCGGGCGCATGATCAAGGAGTCCAGCTGAGCCCTTCAGGGCTTGCCTGTCCCACAAGGCTGGCATGGCCTTGGGCGCGGGATTGACAGCGTCGCCAGCTGAGCGATGCTGCCTGTCTGTTCGCGCCTGATATTGCGTGTAGTTTGAACGTAAGGCGGCGTTCAGCACATTCACCGCATATCAAGGGGAGACCTCATGCTGGAATCATTGCGCCCGGACCCGACCTTCCATCCGTCCGCCAAACTCGCCATGGAGGCGCCGCCCGAGCGCCTGGCCTACACCGTCCTGCTGTCGCCCGATGGCTCGCGTCCTGACGCGCTGGCCGTCGTCGATGTGGACCCGGCCTCAGAGGCTTATGGCAAGCTGCTCTACCGGCTGGACATGCCGTACCGCGGCGACGAGTTCCACCACTTCGGCTGGAACGCCTGCAGCTCGGCGCTGTCGCCAATGTCCGGCCACAGCTTCCTGCGTCGCCGCTACCTGATCATTCCCGGTATCCGCTCGTCGCGCATCTACGTGATCGACACCCAGCCCGACCCGAAGCGGCCAACCATCCACAAGGTCATCGAGCCCGAGGAAGTGTTCAAGAAGACCGGCTACTCGCGGCCGCATACGGTGCATTGCGGGCCTGAAGGCATCTACGTGAGCACGCTGGGCGGTGGCGGGAAAGACGGCACCGACGGCCCACCCGGCATCTTCCTGATGGACTGCCAGACCTTTGATGTCATCGGCCGCTGGGAGATCGAACGCGGCCCGCAGAAGCTGCACTACGACTTCTGGTGGAACCTGCCGCGCGACTACATGGTCAGCAGCGAATGGGGCCTGCCGCCGCAGTTCGAGAACGGCCTGGACGCCGAAGGCCTGCTGGCCAACAAGTATGGCCACGCCATCCATTTCTGGAACCTGCGCGAACGCCGCCATGTGCAGACGCTGGACCTCGGCGCCAACCACCAGATGGCGCTGGAGCTGCGCCCGGCGCACGATCCGACCAAGGAATATGGCTTCCTCGGCGTGGTGGTGGACACCACCAACCTCGAAGGCTCGATCTGGACCTGGTACCGCGAAAACGGCCAGTTCAAGATCGCCAAGACCGCCGTCATCCCGCCCGAGCCGGCACCGGCCGACCAGTTGCCACCGCTGCTGCAAGGCTTTGGCGCCGCGCCGCCGCTGATCAGCGACATCGACCTCTCGCTGGACGACCGTTTCCTCTACGTCGCCTGCTGGGGCACCGGCGAGCTGCGCCAGTACGACGTGAGCGACCCGCTGCACCCCCAACTCACCGGCAGCGTGCGCGCCGGTGGCGTGGCCAAACACACACCGCGCGCCAGCGGCAAGCCCTTTGGCGGCGGCCCGCAAATGACCGAGATCAGCCGCGATGGCAAGCGCGTCTACTTCAGCAACTCGCTCTACAGCAGCTGGGACAAGCAGTTCTACCCCGAGGGCGTGCCCGGCCTGCAACTGATGGCGCACGTGGGCCCGAACGGCGGGCTGATGCTGGACCCGAAGTTCGAGGTCGAGTTTGGTGCCGAATACGCCTCGCACCAGATTCGCCTTGAAGGTGGCGACTGCTCGACCGACTCGTTCTGCTACCCGTCGGCGTGAGCAGCGATGCCGCGACGGTCGGCCTGTGGCTGGCCGTGCTGGGCCTGGGCGCATACCACGGGCTGAACCCGGCGATGGGCTGGCCGCTGGCGGTGGCCAACGGCCTGGCCGAGCGCCGCGGCCGCGCCGTCTTCGCCACGCTGCTGCCACTGGGTGCCGGCCACCTGGCGGCGATGGCGCTGGCGCTGCTGCCGTTTGCGCTGCTCAGCTGGTACGTCGAATGGAGCCGGCCGCTGCGCATTGCCGCTGGCCTGCTGCTGGCGCTGTTCGGCCTGGGCCTGCTGATCCTGCGGCGGCACCCGCGCTTCCTGGCGCGCGTGCCACCGTCGCGGCTGGCCTGGTGGTCCTTCCTTGTGGCCAATGCGCACGGCGCCGGCCTGATGCTGCTGCCCATCAGCCTGGGCCTGTGCGGCACGGCCGGCGGCGGCATGGCCACGCTGCAGGCCAGCGCAGGCACGGCGCTCGCAGTCGCGCTGGTGCACACGCTGGCGATGATGCTGACCGGCCTGGCCATCGCCTGGCTGGTCTACCGCCACCTGGGGCTGCGTTTCCTGAAGCAGGGCTGGTTCAACCTGGACGCGGTGTGGGGCGCCAGCCTGGTCGTCACCGGCGGGCTCAGCGCGGCGCTGGCTTGGTGAAACCTACTTGCCCAAGGCGGCGAGCGTGAAGTCCAGCAGGCGCCGCAGCCGGCCCAGCCGGCGCAGGTCGCGGTGGAAGCCGACCCACACCTCGCGCTTGGGCGGCGCCTGGCCGAGGTCGATGCGGCGAATGCCCGGCACCTGGTCGCCCAGCAGTCGCGGCAGCACCGTCACGCCGTTGCCTGCGGCGCAGAACGCGGCCTGCACCTCCCGGTTGTTGCTGCGCAGTGCAATCGTCGCGTTGGGCAGCCGCTCGCGCAGCCACGCCACATCGGGCAGGGTCTCGAAAGCGCTGTCCATCGTGATCAGCGCGCAGCCGCTGCCGTCGCCAGCCCGAGGTGCCGGCAGGGCGGGCGCGGCATAGGCGGCGTAGTCCATCTGCATCACGCTGCGCTGCACGGCTTCGGCATCGTCGAAAGGGCGGATGCGAAACACCAGGTCGGCTTCGCGCCGCGCCAGGCTGAACAGCCGCGCGTCCGTCACCAGCTCGATGCAGACCTGCGGGTGCAGCTGCTGGAAGCGCGCGAACACGGGCGCCAGCACGCGCGCCCCGAACCATTCGGAAGACGACACGCGCAGCAGCCCGGCCAGTTGCGCCTCCTGTCCGGCCAGCCGGCGCTCGAAGGCCAGCGCCTCGTCTTCCATGCGCTCGGCGTGTGCCAGCACCTTGCTGCCGGCGTCGGTCAGCACAAAGCCTTCCGCACTGCGCTGGAACAAGGCCTGGCCCAGCTCGGCCTCGAAGGCGCGGATGCGCCGGCCGATGGTCGGCTGCGTCTGCCCGAGCACACGCGCCGCAGCGCCCAGCGAGCCCAGCCGCGAGACGGTGAGGAAGACTTTCACATGGTCCCAGTCCATGGCCTGAAGCATACAGAAACGCATGGCATGCATGCAGAGATCGGCCTTCTCATGCGGATTTCAGCAGCCCACACTGAAGGCCTCGATTCACCGCTTTCACTGACTGGAGCCTTCCATGACCGACACCCTCCCACAGACCATGCGCGCACTGCAGGTCGACGCGCCCAACGCCCCGTTCACCGAAGTGCGCCTGCCGCTGCCGATGGCCGGCCAGGGGCAGGCGCTGGTGCGCATCCTGGCCAGCGGCGTGAACCCGCTGGACACCAAGATCCGCGCCGGCCAAGCCGCGCATGCTCGCCAGCCGCTGCCTGCCGTGCTGGGCATTGACCTGGCCGGCGTGGTCCAGGCCGTGGGCGAGGGCGTCGTCACGTTCCGGCCAGGCGACGAGGTCTACGGCATGGCCGCCGGCATTGGCGGTGCGCAGGGTTCGCTGGCCGAGTTCGCCGCGGTGGACGCGCAGCTGTTGGCGCTGAAGCCGCGCACGCTGTCCATGCGCGAAGCCGCCGCGCTGCCGTTGGCGGCGATCACCGCGTGGGAAGGGCTGGTGGACCAGGCCAGGCTTGGCGCAGGCGAGACCGTGCTGGTGCAGGGCGGTGCCGGCGGCGTGGGCCACATCGCCGTGCAACTGGCGCGCAGCCGTGGCGCCAGGGTGTTCGCCACCGCCAGCGCTGCGCAGGCCGGCGTCGTTGCCGCCTGGGGCGCCACACCCATAGACCACGCCGGCGAAACCGTGGCCGACTACGTGCAGCAGCACACCGGCGGACAGGGTTTCGATGTGGTGTTCGACAGCGTCGGCGGTGCGGTACTGGACGCTTCTTTCCAGGCTGTGCGCCGCAAAGGCCGCGTGGTCAGCATCCTGGGCTGGGGCACGCACAGCCTGGCACCGCTGTCGTTCCGCGCGGCGAGTTATTCGGGCGTGTTCACGCTGTTGCCGCTGCTGACCGGCAAGGGCAGGGCGCGCCATGGCGAGATCCTGCAGGAGGTCGCGGCGCTGGTAGAGGCAGGCGTGCTGAGGCCGCGTGTGGACGAGCGTCGCTTCGTACTGGCGGATGCGGGCGAGGCGCATGCGCTGGTGGCCAGCGGGGGCGCGAAGGGCAAGGTGGTGGTGGACCTGGCTTGAGCGTGGGCTGAGCGGCGAGAGGCCCTGTCAATGCCCGACCCCTAGAACACGCGCTGTTACCGCCGGGCTGGTCCTTCGACACGGGATCGTCATCGAGACTCGCCAAGCTCGTGGGTTAACCAGTCCAGCGGAGACAGCGCTCTCATGAAACTCAATCCCATCCTCGCCGCAGCCTTGCTCGCGGTCTCGGCTTCGGCCACCTTCGCGTCCACCAGCGGCGTTGTCATCAGCCAGGCCTATGGCGGTGGCGGCAACAGCGGGGCCACGCTGAAGAATGACTTCATCGAGCTGTACAACGCCGGCTCGGCAGCGGTCTCGCTGAACGGCTGGTCGGTGCAGTACAACTCCACCACCGGCACCAGCACCTGGCAGACCACGGCGCTCAGCAACATCACGCTGCAGCCCGGCCAGTACTACCTGGTGCAGGAAAGCGCCGGCACCGGCGGCACGCAGAACCTGCCGACGCCGGACGCCACCGGCACGCTGGCGCTGAGCGGCACCGGCGGCAAGGTTGCGCTGGTCAGCAGCACGACGGCGCTGACAGGCGACAAGCCGAGCTCGGCCAGCATCGTCGACCTGGTCGGCTACGGCAGCGCCAACTACTTCGAAGGCAGCGCCGCAGCGCCCGCCACCACCAACACCACCGCCGTGCAGCGCGCGGCCGCCGGCTGCACCGACACCGACCAGAACAGCGCCGACTTCGCCGCCGGCACGCCCGCACCGCGCAACACCGCCAGTCCGGTCGGCACCTGCACCGTCAGCGGTCCGACGCAGCGCACGATTCCCGAGATCCAGGGCAGCGGCAGTGCCAGCCCGTTTGTCGGCGAGAAGGTGCAGACCAGCGGCGTCGTCACGCTGGTCACCAACAACAGCTTCTACATGCAGGACCTGAACGGCGACGGCAATGCCGCCACGTCCGACGGCATCCTGGTCTATACCGGCAGCGCGCCCACCGTGGTGGCCGGCCAGCTGGTGCAGCTGCAAGGCACGGTGGCCGAGTTCAACACCGGTGCAGCCAGCAATGCCGACACGGCGGCCCATACCGTCACCGAGCTGACCGGCATCAGCGGCATCAGCGTGCTGTCCAGCGGCAATGTCATCACGCCGACGGTCGTCACGCTGCCCGAGAGCGTGGACGGCGAGCTGGAGCGTTACGAGGGCATGCTGGTCACGATCAACGGCCCGTTGACCGTGCAGCAGAACTACTTCCTCGGCCGCTATGGCCAGCTCTCGCTCGCGGTGAACGGCCGCCAGGAACAGCCGACCAACCGCTTCCGTCCGGGCGCAGACGCGCAGGCGCTGAACGACGCCAACAACCGCGCCCGCATCCTGCTGGACGACGGCACGTCCGTGCAGAACCCGAACCCCACGCCTTACATCGGCACCGACAATACGGTGCGCGCCGGCGACACCATCGCCACGCTGACCGGCGTCGTCGACTACGGCCTGGCCACCTCCAGCAACACCGACTACGGCGACTACAAGATCCAGCCGGTCGGCGCCGTGGCCATCACCCGCGCCAACATCCGCCCCGCGGTGCCCGCGACCACCGGCGGCAACCTGCGCGTGGCCAGCTTCAACGTGCTGAACTTCTTCACCACCTTCACCGACGGCACCACCGCCGACGGCCAGAGCGGCCAGGGCTGCACGCTGGGTGACAGCACATCGGCCTCGAACTGCCGCGGTGCCAACAACGTCGCCGAGTTCGAGCGCCAGCGCGCCAAGATCGTCGAAGCCATCGCTGCGATCGACGCCGACGCGCTGGGCCTGATGGAGATGCAGAACAACGGCTCGACGGCAGTGCAGAACCTGGTCGACGCGCTGAACGCCAAGGTCGGCGCCGGCACCTACGCCATCGTGCCGGACCCGGCCGCCGGCACCGGCACCGACGCGATCAAGGTCGCGATGATCTACAAGCCGGCCCGTCTGGCACCGGCCGGCCTGGCCTTGTCGGACACCGATCCTGTCAACAACCGCCCGACGCTGGCGCAGACCCTGGTCGCTGCCAACGGCCAGCGATTCACGTTGGTGGTCAACCACCTGAAGTCCAAGAGCAGCTGCCCGGCGGTGGGCGACGCCAACTACGAAGGCAACTTCGACAGCGGCGACGGCCAGGGCTGCTGGAATGCCCAGCGTGTGCAGCAGGCCCAGCGCCTGATCACCTGGGTCAACAGCCTGAGCGCGGGCGCCGGCACGACCGACGCGGTGCTGCTGGGCGACTTCAATGCCTACGCCCAGGAAGACCCGGTGGCTACGCTGGTGAACGGCGGCTTCCAGGACCAGATCGCGCGCTTCAACAGCTTCGGTTATTCGTACGTGTTCAACGGCGTCTCGGGCCGGCTGGACCATGGCTTCGTCAGCCCGTCGCTGGCGGCGAAGGTGACGGACGCGACCGACTTCCACATCAACGCCGACGAGCCGGCCATCATCGACTACAATACCGAGTTCAAGCAGCCGGCCTGCCCGACCTGCGGCCCGGACTACTACAGCGCCACCGAGTACCGCTCGTCCGACCATGACCCGATGGTGATGGGCCTGTCGCTGCTGACCACCATCCAGGGCACTGACGGCCGCGAGGAGATCATCGGCACCGCGGGTGACGACGTGATCATCGGCGGCGGAAAGATCGACAAGATCACCACCGGCGCCGGCAAGGACCTGGTCGTCATCAACGCCGTGGCCGACGCGATGGACCTGGTGACCGACTTCGTGCCGGGCGAAGACCGCGTCGACCTGCACGGCCTGCTGGCCAGCATCGGCTACACCGGCAGCGACCCGATCGCCGACGGCACGATCCGCGTGGCCGACGGCCAGCGCGGTGCCAAGGTCCAGCTGAAGACCGCGACCAGCCGCACCGGCTACCAGACCATGGTGTTGCTGCAGGGCGTGTCGGCAGCCGACATCGTGCCCTCGCGCGACCTCGTGCTGAGTGGCCCCACGCTGCAGAAAAAGCGCAGCCGCAAGTCGGTGCATTGAGTGATGCCCTGACCTCCGGCTGAGCCCGGACGACGCAGGCGATCTGCCTGCCTGCCTCGATGACCCCATGCGACCCACCGGTTACATGGGGTCATCTTCTTGGGGCTTTCCCCTGCGGACAGTGCGGATCGCCAGCCGCGCCGGGCGAGAATTGCGTCAGCGGTGCCCGGCAACGGCGGGCCGGAAGGAACAAGGCAAATGGCGCAGGAAGAACACAAGAGCGGCGTGCTGGAGACGCTGATGCACGGCCTGGTGGCCGGCGTGGCCGAGGGCATGGTGCGCGAGGAAGAGCACGCACCGGCGACGGCCGTGGCCGGCTATCCGCACCTGGTGGCCGACATTGGCGGCACCAATGCCCGCTTCGGCCTGGTGCACGGCCCCGGCCAGCAGGCGCGGCAGGTCCGCAAGCTGCCGGTGGCCGAGCATGCCGGCCCGGCCGAGGCGGCGCGCGCCTACCTGGACGCGCTGGGCGCCGACAGTGGCGGCAAGGCGCCGAAGCCGCACCGCGCTGCGTTTGCCGTCGCAACGCCCACGCGCGACGATCGCATCGTGCTGACCAACAGCCACTGGAACTTCTCGCGCCGCGAGGTCGAGGCCACGCTGGGCCTGGAGGTGCTGCTGATGCTCAACGACTTCGAGGCGCTGGCGCTCTCGCTGCCGCGCCTGCAGGCGGCGCAGTTGCAGCCCATCGGCCCGCTGGCGCCTTTTGCGGCGTCGGCCCCGGGCGAGGGCGGCACGCTGGCCGTCGTCGGCCCTGGCACCGGCTTGGGCGTGGGTGCGGTGATCGACAGCCGCCATGGCTGGATCGCGCTGCCGGGCGAGGGCGGCCACGTCACGCTGCCGGCGGCAGACGACTTCGAGGCCGCGCTGCTGCAATGGGCGCGCAAGGAATTCCCGCACGTCTCCGCCGAACGCTTCCTTTCGGGCATCGGCCTGCCGGTGCTGTACCGCGCGGTGGCCGGCGTGCTGGGCGTGGCCGACCGTGGCCTGGCCGCCGAGCAGATTGTTGAACAAGGCCTGCTGCTGCCGGACGCCGGGGGCGACGCGGCCTGCGAACGCGTGCTGGACGTGTTCTGCGCAATGCTCGGCGGCGTGGCCGCCAACCTGGCGCTGACGGTGGGTGCGCGCAACGGCGTGTACATCGGCGGCGGCATCGCGCCCCGCCTGGGCGACTACTTCTTCCGCTCGCGTTTCCGCGAATGCTTCGAGGCCAAGGGCCGTTTCCAGGGCTACCTGTCGCAGATCCCGACCGCGCTGATCATCGACACGCTGGCCGCGCTGACTGGCGCGGCGCTGGCGGTGGAACAACACGGGCGCTGAGATCGGCAAGCAATGGCCAAGCTCGGCTGTTGCGTGGCGACGCGCCGAGGTCTCGCACAAATAAATGGGGTCAGAGTCGATTTATCCAGGCAATAACGGCGGTCTTGCCGCGACCCCTGCGAGGATAAATCGACTCTGACCCATTTATTTGAGGCGCCGTCGGTGGCAGTGCAGCGGTCAAAAACATGGAGACCGCGATCAAGGCCCCGCCAGCCTCACCACATCCGCCTGCAAGGGCCCGCTGACACTCGCCACCAGCGTGCCGTTCGGCGCCAGTGAAAACGAGCGGAAGCGGCGCAGCCAGCCGGCGGGCAGTGTGAAGGCCAGCGTCTCGTGCTGGCCGTCGGCGTCCAGGCGCACGACGCGGTCCTGTTTCTTGCCGCGCAGCACCAGCCACAGCGCGCCCTCGTGCCACTGCCAGTTGCCCCAATCCTCAGGGCTGAGGCCGGCGTGCACGCGCTGTGCGGTGCCGCTGCCGCCTTGCGCGTCCAGCGGGCGGCGCCACAGGCCGGCTTCGTTCTGCCGGGTGTAGTAGAGCCAGCGACCATCGGGCGCTTGCACTTCCTGGCCGAACTGGCCGTGGTCGTCGGTCAGGCGCAGGAACTGGTGGCTGGCAAGGTCGAAGCGCCAGAGCTCGCGGCGGCCGCCGCGGTCGCCGGCCAGCAGCAGGCTGCGCTTGTCCAGCGCCCAGGTGACGTTGCCGTAGTTGCCGTCCAGCGGGATGGCCTGCGGCGGTTCGTCGCGGTTGAGCCGGCCCAGCAGCAGCAGGTCGGTGGCCGAGCCGGGCGGGCGCAGCGTGGTGGCCCAGCGCGGCTCGTCTGCCGCGCAGCCGGCGGGCTCGGGTGTGCCTGGCGGCAGCGGCAGCTCGCGCGGCGCCTGGCCGGGGCGGTCCACGGTCCACAGGCCGATGCGTCCGCTGCGGAACGAAAGAAACAGCACCTGGCCGGCACTGGGACAGGCCTGGGCGTAGAGGTTGCGGCTGCTGGCGGCCAGCGTTTCGCGCAGGTGGCCGTCATGGCCGTCCAGCAGCTCGATGCTGTCGGCGAACTTGTAGACCGAGGCGGCCACCGCGTTGGGCTCGCCCGGCAGCGTGGCCAGGTGGATGGCGGTCTGGGCGCGCGAGAACAGCGTGGGCTCGCCGCCCTGGGGCGAGATGCGCCAGGTGGCTTGCGTGCCGTCCCGGGCGGAGTTGAAGGCGATGCCGCGATCGTCGGCCAGCCAGGCCATGCCGCCCAGCGGCGCGTCGTCATGGGTCAGGCGGGTGGCTTCGCCCTGGGTCGCATCCGCCACGTCGACCAGGAAGACGTCGCCCACGGTGATGCTGCCGCGCATGAAGGCGAGCTGCTTGCCGCTGCGCGAGAAGGCGGGTTGCACGTCGGTCTCGCCGCCGCTGGGGTGGGTCAGCTGGCGCTCCTGGCCGGTGGCGATCTCGTGCAGGAAGATCGCACCGCCGCCGGTGTCGTCCTTGCCGCTGGCCTTCAGCGGGCGCGCCAGCGCGAGCCAGCGGCCGTCCGGCGACGCGTCCACGAAGCCGATGCGGAACTGGTAGAAGCAGCTGGCCAGCTTCTCGGGCTGGCCTTCGGGCAGCGTCAGCGCGACGATCTCGCAGTCCTCGCCTTCGCGGGCCCTGGCGTAGGCCAGCCGGTCCGGGCCCAGCCACATGGGGCTGGCCAGGTGCATCTCGGCCGGCTCGCGCAGCTCGATCACCGGCGCCTCCGGTCGGTTGCGCTCGACGATGCGCAGCCGCACGTCGCCCTCGCCGCGCGACCAGACAAAGGCCAGGCGTTGGCCATCCGGGCTGACGGCCGGGTAGTTCTCCACCCCGTCCAGCAGCGTCATCGGCTGCGGCGGCGTGCTGTCCACGCCGGCCGTTGCTTTTTCCTTGCCCGGCTGCAGCCACCAGGCGGCGCCTGCGGCGATGGCCAACACGAGGACCAGCACCAGCGCGCCAGCCATGGCCGCGAGGCGACCGAACGGGGCCTTGTTGGCCGAGGTGACCGGCGCGGCCTGCGCCTCGGGCATCGCGGGTGCCTCGCTGATCGGCAGGGATGCAGCGGCGGGCGCAGGTTCCGCCACGGCCGGCAGCCGCAGCTGGTAGCCGGTCTTGGAAATCGTCTGGATCGCGCTGGCGGCTTCGTCGGCGGGCGCGCCCTGGTCAGCCGGCGCATCGTCCAGTGCCCGGCGCAACTGCCAGACGGCATGCGTCAACGCGCGCGAGCCGGTGTAGGTGTTGCCGTCCCAGACTTCGGTGATCAGCCGCTCGCGCAGCACCACGTCGCCGCCAGCCTCGGCCAGTCGCTGCAGCACGGCCGCGGTCTTGACCGACAGTTGTTCGCCGGCGCCCTGGCCTGAGCTTTCGCTGTCCACCAGGCGACGCGTCGTGGCATCGAAAAGGAAACGGCCGACGCGCCAGCGGCGGTGGGGCAACGCGGCGGCCGGATCGGCTGCGCCCGGCACTGCTGGGCGGGAGTCGAGTTGCACGTCAGGGCCTGTGGAGCAAAGGCAAGGCGGCGCGGCCGCAGGCTGTTGGCGTCACGCAAGTCATTGATTTGAAAGGATCAATTAAACATCGAGAAAAAACCGAGAAAAGCTCGGCAGCCATTCCATTGTGGGGCGGCGCGGCACTCTGTGTAATCGCCGGCAGATCTCATCCCCGCTTTTCATCGGAGTCCTGCCCATGTTGTTGAACTCGCGTTTTTGGCGCCCGGCCTCCCGCCTTGCGTTGACGGCTACCGCCCTCGCTTCGGCGCTGCTCGTGCCCGCCGCACGTGCCGACGTGCTGGGCGTGTTGACCGACGCCGTCACCGGCCAGCCCTTCCCCGAAGGCCTACCCTTTGTGCAGCTGCTGAGCTGCCTGAACACCGGCGACAAGCTTTGCAGCGGCTGGATCGCTGCGGTCAACCCGGACGCTTCGGGCGCCTTCCGCTTCGACGGCAGCACGCTGGCGCCCGGCAGCTACCAGGTCACCGGCTGGTCCGATGGCCATGAGCAGAAGCGCAGCAAGCCCTTCACCATCACCGGCACCGAGGACCACAGCGTGAACCTCGCCCTGGCGATGGTGCCTGTGACGGTGTCCGAAATCCAGGGCTGCGAAACGCTGGAAGCGGGCGGTTACTGCACGGTGCATTACCGGTTGACCAGCCAGGCAAGCGAGCAACTGCAGTTGCAGGTCTGGGCCATGGTGGACGCCAGCAGCGCGATTCCAGCCGGCTGGTCCGAGTACGAATGGGGCAACGACAGTGCCAAGCCCATGGTGGTCACGCTGGGCGCCGGCAAGAGCAAGGCACTGAGCCAGCGCATCTACGTCGGCACCGGCATGCCCAGCGGTGCCTACAGCTCGTTGTCGCTGTTCGTTTCGCCCAAAGGCAAGCCCCAGGAGACGCTGATCACCGAGATGCTGCCGACCGTGCTGTTCACGGCCACTGGTGGCGGCGGCAATGGCCTGCGCATCGAGACCGATTCACGCGCCAAAGCGCAGGCGATGGCGGCCATGAAGCAGGCTCGCCTGGTGCGCAAGGGCTGGGAAGGCAAGGCCCAGGTGCAGGCTGCGGCCAGCGGCAAGCTGACGATCTACGGCCAGGTGATCGGTGCCGACACCGGTGCCGCACTGCCGGTGGAAGACAAGCCGCAGGTCGAGCTGATGCGCTGCGAGATGCCCGACGACACCTACTGCCGCTGGCTGCAGAGCGACCCGGCAACGCTGGACGAGACCGGCAAGTTCACGGTGCACATGACCAACGCGCCGGCTGGCCGCTACCAGCTGCATGTGATTGCCGGTGCCCACTACGGGCAGTCGGTGCAGCCGGTGTTCGACCTGCCGGGTGCGGAGGGCACCAAGCTGCTGAAGGTCACGCTGCCGCGCCTGGCGATTGACCTGGACGCGGTGGAGCGCTGCACCGCAGCACCCGCCGACAACTGCCCCATGCGCTACACGCTGCGCAACACCACCAGCCAGGACATCAGCGCCGCGGTGTGGCTCTACACCTATGGGGTGCAGAGCAAGTCGCAGTCGGGCACGCCCATCTACGACATCGGCCAGAACGGCAAGGCCCACGGCCAGAAGATCCTGGTGACGGTACCCGCCGGCCAGACCTACGACCTGGCCAGCAAGCTGGACCTGTCGGACCTGGCGCCGGGCTCTACCGGCTGGATGCGCCTGTTCATTGGTGACCCCAACGACGCGGCCCAGGCCATCTCGTACACCCACATTGGCAACTACACCGTCAGCGCCGGCGCCGAAGGCCGCACGCTGACCGTCGTCCCACGTCCCGACGTGATCATCCACTGAGACCCAGAACCTGCATGAACGCTTCTTTCGCTCTTTCCGCCACGGCCCTTGCCACCACTGTGTTGTTCACCGGCGCAGCCTCCGCCGCCCAGCCCACCGGCCGCCTGAACGATACCGGCGCGTCGATGTGCCTGGACGCCGCTGGCGGCAGCACCTGCAGCAACCACCAGGACGCGCTGGTCGGCCGTGACGTGACCCATCCTGACCCCACCGACGGGCGGCTCGGCTTTTCGTTCCAGAAGTTGGACGCGCAAGGCGGCAAGCTGCCCGCCACGGCCGCCGACTGGGCCTGCGTGCACGACCGCGTGACCGGCCTGATGTGGGAAATGAAGACCGCCGATGGCAGCGTGCACGACGCCACAAAGCAGTTCACCAACCTTGGCGACGGCAGCGCCACCGACAGCAGCGCGCTGGTGGCCCAGGCCAATGCCGAAGGCCTGTGCAGCCGCCACGACTGGCGCCTGCCCACGCGCAACGAGCTGATCAGCATCGTGGACTACAGCACCGTCTACCCTGGCCCGACGGTTGATGCCGACTGGTTCCCGAACAGCACCGCCTACAGCGTCTGGACCTCGAACGAGCAGGTCGGCAACACGGCACGCAGCTGGTACGTGAACTTCATGGACGGCTACAGCGCCACGCTGGACAAGGGCTATGCCTTTGGCCAGGTCCGCCTGGTCAGCGGCACTGCGCCCGCCCCGTCGCCGCGCTTCCAGGTGCTGGACGGTGGCGCCGAGGTGCTGGACACGCTGACCGGCCTGACCTGGCAGCGCTGCTCGGTGGGCCAGACCTGGAGCGGCAAGACCTGCACCGGCCAGGCCGCGGCGATGGACTGGTCGACCGCACTGCAGACCGGCACCGACACCGCAAAAAGCAGCGGCAAGGCCTGGCGCGTGCCCAATGTGAAGGAACTGGCCAGCATTTCTTCCGACGACCGCGTCCAGCCGTCGGTCGACACGGCGACCTTCCCGCGCACGCCCAGCGAGCTGTTCTGGACGGCCACGCCGTACACCGCGTCCGGCCCGTTTGGCGCCTATGCCTGGACGGTCTACGAATACGACGGCTCGGCCACCTCGCAGTTGACCACCGAAGGCTCCCGGCTGCGCCTGGTGCGCAACAAGTAAGCCGGCGGGTTCATGGCTGCACGGTCCGCCGCGGGCGGGCCTTTCGCCCCGGCGCACCGCGTGCGTCGGGGCCTTGTCGCTGGTGTCGCCAAGCGCCATGCGTGAGCTAAAGTAACGGCGCGCTGCACGCATTCCCGGCTGCGTTTGCCGGAGCTCCCGGCCTCTGGCCGCATGCAACAAAACGGAACAGCTTGCGGGCATGGTTCACGTTTCTCCCGGCGCGCACCAGCCGCTCCCCGCAGGTCCACTTGCGTGAGGGAGCTGAGTATTCACTTTCACTGCCACTCGCAAGCACTTGTTTTTGAAGAGCCTTTTATTTCAGGCTTCTTCACATACACCCCTAAGTACCTGATTTCATTGATTTTTCCCCTTGGGTTTCGTTGACCCGTCCCCGAGTGGTGGGTTAAAGTGGGGTGAAATGCATTTTTGTGGGGTGATGTGTCCGAATTGGTGCTTCAGGGCGAGTCTGAGCTGACGCTGGACGGCAAAGGGCGGGTGACCGTGCCTGCCCGTTTCCGCGACACGCTCAATGCGCTCTGCGGGGGCCAGATGACGGTCACCAAGCACCCCACGCGCTGCCTGCTGCTGTTCCCGCGCCCGGCGTGGATCGATTTCCGCACCAAGCTGCTGGGCCTGCCGATGGACGTCGAGGCCTGGCGCCGGATCTACATCGGCAGCGCGATCGATGTCGACATCGATGGCGGCTCGCGCGTGCAGCTCTCGCCCGAGCTGCGCAAGTGGGCCGGGCTGGACAAGGAGCTGACGCTGGTCGGCATGGGCAGCCGGATGGAGATCTGGGACCGCGAGCGCTACACCGCGCTGGAAGAAGCGACCCTTGCTCAGCCCATGCCCGAGAGCATGCGGCACATGGTGATGTGAGATCTGATCGCCGCCATGAAAGATGTTCTTCAAACCAAGCTGAGCGGACCGAGTGCCGGGCCGCTCCCAAGCCGGCCCGAATCCCCTTGGGGGATCGCCCGACGTATTCGTCGGTCGAGGGGCTGACATGACTCTTGCCCATACCACCGTGCTGCTTCAGGAAGCAGTCGATGCGCTGCTGCTGCAGCCGCATGAAGACGCGCCCGATCCGGCCGCCGGCACCTATGTCGACGGCACCTTCGGCCGTGGCGGCCATTCGCGCGCCTTGCTGGCCCGCCTGGGCCCGGCCGGCCGGCTGATCGCGTTCGACAAGGACCCGGAAGCCGTGGCCGCGGCCACCACCGGCGACAACGCCATCACCGACCCGCGTTTCGAGATTCATCACGCCAGCTTCGCCAGCATGGCCGAGGTGCTGGCCCAGCGTGCACCGGCCGGGGCCGACGGCGTGCTGATGGACCTGGGCGTCAGCTCGCCGCAGATCGACAACCCCGCCCGCGGCTTCAGCTTCCGCTTCGACGGCCCGCTGGACATGCGCATGGACACCACGCGCGGCGAAAGCGCGGCGGACTTCCTGGCGCGTGCCGACGAGCGCCAGATTGCACAGGTGATCCGCGACTATGGCGAAGAACGGTTTGCTGTCTCGATTGCAAAGGCGCTTGTGGCTCGCCGCGAGGGCGGAAAACCACCGCGAACCACTGCCGAGTTGTCCGAGCTCGTGGCTGGTGCGGTCAAGACCCGCGAAGCCGGCCAGAACCCCGCCACACGCACCTTTCAGGCTCTTCGGATTTTCATCAACGCCGAGCTTGAAGAGCTTGAGCAAGGCCTGCGGGCTGCGCTGAGCCTGCTGAAGACGGACGGTCGGCTGGCAGTGATCAGCTTCCATTCGCTGGAAGACCGCATCGTCAAGACTTTCATCCAGCACGAGAGCCGGGTGGAGGTGGACCGCCGCGCGCCGTTTGCGCCGCCCAGCCGCGCGCTGCGCCTGCAGCCGCTGCGCCGCATCAAGCCGTCCGAAGGCGAAGTGCGCGAGAACCCGCGCTCACGCTCGGCCGTGCTGCGCGTGGCGCGCCGGCTGTCGGCCGAGGAGAGCGGGCTGTGACGCGAGTCAGTCTCATCCTCCTGCTGGCGCTGATGGGCAGCGGGCTGTACCTGGTCAAGGTCAGCTACGAGGCGCGCAAGCTGTTTGCCGACATCGAACGCGCCAAGGCCGACGAGCATCAGCTGGCCGCCGAGGCCACGCGGCTGGACGCCGAGCGCCGCAGCGAAGGCACGCACCTGCGCGTGGAGCGCGACGCGCGCGAGAAGCTGCAGATGCGCTTGCCCACGCCGGACGCGACGCTGTACGTCGCCGAGACGCGTGCGGCCTCCGGGGGGGCTCGGTGATGGCGAAAAAGGCGACGAACTCGGTTCGTGGGGTGAACTACTCGACCAGCCCGCTGCTGGCCTCGAAGACGCCGCCGTGGCGCAGCCGTTTCCTGGTGCTGCTGGTGGGCGGCGCCTTCCTGGTGCTGATCGCCCGCGCGCTGTACGTGCAGGTGCTGGAAGCCGAGTTTTTCCAGAAGAAGGGCGAGGAGCGTTTTGCCTCCACGCTGAGCCTGTCGGCCAGCCGCGGCCGCATCCTGGACCGCAATGGTCAGATCCTGGCCATCAGCGTCAACGCACCAACGATCTCGATCAACCCGCAGCAGTTCAAGGCCAATGCCGACCAGAAGCGCCAGCTGGTGTCGCTGCTGGGCATGAAGCCGCAGGAGCTGGAGACCAAGCTGGCCGAGGACAGCGCTTATGCGGTGCTGCGCCGGCAGATCGACGGTGGCGTGGCGCAAGAGATCCGCAAGCTCGGCATCAAAGGCATCACGCTGGAGCCGGGCTACCTGCGCCGGTATCCGGAAAACGAATCGGCCGCGCACGTGGTCGGTTTCACCGACATCCAGGACGAAGGCCAGGAAGGCATTGAGCTGACCTTCCAGAAGCAGCTGCAGGGCCATGGCGGTTCGCGCAGCGTGGTCAAGGACAGGCTGGGGCGCATCGTCGAGGACCTGGGCGAGCCGGTGGACCCGCGTGACGGCAGCGACGTGCAGCTGACCATCGACTCCAAGGTCCAGGCCCTGGCCTACCAGCGCATCCGCGATGCCGTGCAGCAGCACCATGCCAAGGCCGGCAGCGTGGTGGTGCTGGACGCGCAGACCGGCGAGATCCTGGCGCTGGCCAACTACCCCAGCTACCTGCCCGAGGAGCGCCACAACCGCACTGGCGCCCAGCTGCGCAACCGCGCGGTGACCGATGTGTTCGAGCCCGGCTCGACGATGAAGCCGTTTGTCGTCTCGAAGGCGCTGGAGCTGGGGCTGGTCAAGCCCGACATGATGATCGACACCAGCCCGTTCATGGTCGGCCCGCTGCGTGTCAACGACGACCCGCACCCGCACCCGGCGCTGACCGTCTCGCAGGTGATCCAGAAGTCCAGCAACGTGGGCACGGTGCGCATCTCGCAGAAGATCGAGGCGCGCGACATGGGCGAGATGTACCAGGCGCTCGGCTTCGGCAGTAAGCCGCAGATCGGCTTTCCCGGCGCCGCTACCGGCAAGCTGCGGCCCTGGCGCAGCTGGAAGCCGGTCGAGAAGGCGACGATGAGCTACGGCTATGGCCTGTCGGCCTCGCTGCTGCAGATTGCCCGCGCCTACACCGCGATTGCCCGCGACGGCGAGCTCGCGCCGCTGACGCTGGTCAAGGGCGAAGAGGCCACCGCTTCGGTGCAGATCTTCCAGCCCGAGACGGTGCGCACCATGCGCCAGATGTTGCGCGGCACCGTGCAGCCCGGTGGCACCGCGCCGCTGGCGCAGCCGCTGGGCTATTCGGCTGGCGGCAAGACCGGCACCGCGGAAAAAATGGAAAACGGCCGCTACAAGAGTGGCAACTACCGCGCCTGGTTCACCGGCATTTCGCCGATCGACAAACCGCGCGTGGTCGTGGCCGTGATGCTGGACGAGCCCAAGCCGATCTATTTCGGTGGCCTGGTCGCCGCGCCGGTGTTCAAGGGCGTGGTCGAGCAGACCTTGCGCACGCTGGGCGTGCCGCCGGACCTGGAAGTCAAGCCGCAGGTGGTCGCCCAGATCGGCGGCACCGAACCCAACAAGACGACGTCCCACTGACATGCCGTTGACCCATCTGAGAAGTGCCGATGCCGCCGCCCGCTGGCTGACCTCCTGGGTCACCGGTGCGCTGCGCACCGACAGCCGCCTGGTGCAGCCCGGCGATGCCTTCATTGCCTGGCCCGGCCAGCGCAGCGATGGGCGGCAGTTCGTCGAGGCCGCGCTGGCGGCAGGCGCTTCCACCTGCCTGGTCGAGCACGAAGGCATTGGGGCCTTTGGCTTTCAGGACGCCCGCGTGGCCACGCTGCCGGGCTTGAAGGCGGCGACGGGCCTGATCGCCGATGCCTTCTACCGCCACCCCAGCCAGGCGCTGAAGGTGGTGGCCGTCACCGGCACCAACGGCAAGACCTCCAGCGCCTGGTGGACCGCGCAGGCGCTCAGTCTGCTGGGCCAGCGCTGCGGCGTGGTCGGCACGCTGGGCGTGGGCGAACCGCCGCGGCCGCGCGCGCATGTGGCCGGTGCGGACAACGCAGCGGATGCCGGCAGCATCGAATTCACCGGCCTGACCACGCCGGACCCGGTGGTGCTGCAGGCGGGTTTTCGCCGCATGGCCGACGAGGGCTTTGCCGCCTGCGCCATCGAGGCTTCGTCCATCGGCGTGGTCGAGCAGCGACTGGCCGGCACGCGGCTGGAAGTCGCGCTGTTCACCAACTTCACGCGTGACCACCTGGACTACCACGGCAGCATGGAGGCCTACTGGGCCGCCAAGCGCCTGGTCTTCGCCTGGCCGCACCTGAAGGCCGCGGTGATCAACGTGGACGATCCGCAAGGTGGGCTGCTGGTGGCCGACCTGGCCGGCAAAGGCCCGGCGCTGTGGACCATCTCGGCCCGCGACGAGGCCCGGCTGCAGGCCCAGGACGTGGGCTACACCGGCCAGGGCCTGAGCTTCACGCTGGTCGAATCTTCCGCGCGCGTGCCGGTGCAGACCCGGTTGATCGGCGACTACAACGTGTTGAACCTGCTGGGCGTGATCGGTGGCCTGCGCGCCCTGGGCGTGCCGCTGGCCGATGCCGCCGCCGCCGCGGCCCAGGTCACGCCGGTGCCGGGCCGCATGCAGCGCGTGCCGCTGCCAGCGGGCGCCGTGGCATCACCCGAGGTGGTGGTGGACTACGCCCACACGCCGGACGCACTGGACAAGGCCATCTCGGCGCTTCGCCCACTGGCGCAGGCGCGTGGCGGCCAGCTGTGGTGCGTGTTCGGTTGCGGGGGTGACCGGGATGCGACCAAGCGCCCGCTGATGGGCGAGATCGCCCAGCGCCTGGCCGACCGCGTGGTCGTTACCAGCGACAACCCGCGCGGCGAATCGCCCGAAGCCATCATCGGCCAGATCATCGAAGGCACGGTCGAGGCGCGCAGCCTGGCGCCGGTGCAGACCGAACCGGACCGCCGCGCCGCGATCTTCCAGACCCTGGCCGCTGCCGCACCGCAGGACGTGGTGCTGATCGCCGGCAAGGGCCACGAGGACTACCAGGAGATCAACGGCTTCAAGCATCCGTTCTCCGACGCCGCGGTGGCCACCGCCGCACTGCAATCGCGGAGCGCGAACTGATGATGCCGCTCACGCTCGCCACGGCCCACGGCTTGTTGCCGGACGCCTTGCGCGTTGGCCCGGCCGTGGCTGGCGGCGATGAGCGGCTGGCGCTGCGCCGCGTGCACACCGACACCCGCACGCTGGCCCCGGGTGACCTGTTCGTCGCGCTGAAGGGCGAGCGCTTCGATGCGCACGACTTCCTGCCGCAGGCCGCCGCGGCCGGCGCCGTGGCTGCCATCGCGTCGCACGGTCTGGCCGAAGCCGGCCTGCCCGGCCTGCAGGTGGTCGATCCGTTGCGCGCGCTGCAGCAACTGGCCACCGGCTGGCGCGAGCAGCTGGCGCTGCCGGTGATCGCGGTCACCGGCAGCAACGGCAAGACCACGGTCACGCAGATGATCGCCTGCATCCTGCGCGCGGCGCAGGGCGAAGCCGCGCTGGCCACCGCTGGCAACCTGAACAACCACATTGGCGTGCCGCTGACGGTGCTGCGGCTGACCGCGGCGCACCGCCTCGCGGTCATCGAGCTGGGCATGAACCACCCGGGCGAAATCGCCGAGCTGGCCGCCATCGCGCAGCCCACGGTGGCGCTGGTCAACAACGCGCAGCGCGAGCACCTGGAGTTCATGCAGACGGTGGCCGCCGTGGCGCAGGAAAACGGCAGCGTGATCAGCGCGCTGCCGGACAACGGCGTGGCCGTCTTCCCTGCAGACGACGCGCACAGCGCCACCTGGCAGGCGCTGGCCGGCACGCGCCGCGTGCTGCGCTTCGCACTGGGCAGCAATGAGTGCCCCCAGGGCCGGACTGCGCCCAGCCCGCCCCCCGAGGGGGACAAGAAAACTTGGGACGGCCCGGCGTTTTCTTGTGAGACCGGCGCCGACGTTAGCGGCAACGCGCGCTGGGCGGGTGACCACTGGGTGCTGCAGATGCACACGCCCGTCGGCGAGGCCGGCCTGGCGCTGCGCGTGGCAGGCCGGCACAACGTGAAGAACGCGCTGGCCGCGACGGCCTGCGCGCTGGCAGCCGGCGTGCCGCTGGGCGCGGTGGTCGCCGGGCTGCAGGCCTTCGAGCCGGTCAAGGGCCGCTCGCAGGTCAAGTTGTTGGCCAATGGCCAGACGCTGATCGACGACAGCTACAACGCCAACCCCGATTCCGTGCGCGCCGCCATCGAGGTGCTGGCCGAGCTGCCGGCGCCGCGCTGGCTGGTGCTGGGTGACATGGGCGAGGTCGGCAACGAGGGCCAGTCCTTCCATGCCGAGGTTGGCGCGCTGGCGGCAGAGCGTGGCATCGAGCACTTCTGGAGCACTGGCGAGTTGTGCCTGCACGCCGCGCGGGCCTATGGCCAGTCGGCGCGGCACTTTGCCAGCGTGGCCGAACTGCTGGCCGCGGCGGATCGGCCGGCGGCACGCGCGGTGGTCGTCAAAGGCTCGCGCTTCATGAAGATGGAACAGGTCGTCGCCGCGCTGCAAGCGGCCGGCGCGCAAGACAAAGGGGAGGCCGCATGCTGCTGAGCCTGTCGCAGTGGCTGCAGGGCCTGTACCCGGAGCAATTCGGTTTCCTGCGCGTGTTCCAGTACCTGACCTTCCGCGCAGTGATGGCCGCGTTGACGGCGCTGGTCATCGGCCTGGTGTTCGGCCCGTGGGTCATCCGCCGCCTGACCGAGCTGAAGATCGGCCAGCCGATCCGCGAATACGGCATGCAGAGCCACTTGGCCAAGCGCGGCACGCCGACCATGGGCGGCGCGCTGATCCTGATCGGCATCGGCCTGGCCACGGTGCTGTGGAGCGACTGGAGCAACCGCTTCGTCTGGATCGTGATGCTGGTGACCTTCGGCTTCGGCGCCATCGGCTGGACCGACGACTGGCGCAAGGTGGTCGACAAGAACCCCGAAGGCATGCGCTCGCGCGAGAAGTTCATCTGGCAGTCGCTGATCGGCCTGGTCGCCGCGCTGTACCTCGCGTTCAGCGTGTCCGAGACCAACAACCTGCGCGTGCTGGAGCTGTTCCTGCGCTGGGTACAGAGCGGCTTCTCGAACGACCTGCCGCCCAAGGCCGACCTGATGCTGCCGTTCTTCAAGACCATCAGCTACCCGCTGGGCGTCTTCGGCTTCATTGGCCTGACCTACTTCGTCATCGTCGGCGCCAGCAACGCGGTGAACCTGACCGACGGGCTGGACGGCCTGGCCATCATGCCGGTGGTGCTGGTGGCCGGTGCGCTGGCCATCTTCAGCTACGTGGTCGGCAGCGCGGTCTACAGCAAGTACCTGCTGTTCCCCTACATCCCCGGCGCCGGCGAGCTGATGATCTTCTGCGCCGCGATTGCCGGTGCCGGCCTGGCCTTCCTGTGGTTCAACGCGCACCCGGCGCAGGTCTTCATGGGCGACGTGGGCGCGCTCTCGCTTGGCGGCGCGCTGGGCACGGTCGCGGTCATCACGCGGCAGGAAATCCTGCTGGGCGTGATGGGTGGCGTGTTTGTCGCCGAGGCGCTGTCGGTGATGCTGCAGGTCGGCTGGTTCAAGTACACCAAGAAGAAGTACGGCGAAGGCCGGCGCATCCTGAAGATGGCACCGCTGCACCACCACTTCGAGAAGTCCGGCTGGAACGAGACCCAGGTGGTGATCCGCTTCTGGATCATCACGATGCTGCTGTGCCTGATCGGCTTGGCCAGCCTGAAGCTCAGGTAGTCCATGAATCAGCTGCGCGACCTGTCCATCCTCATCCTCGGGCTCGGTGACTCCGGCCTGGCGATGGCGCGCTGGTGCGCGCGGCACGGTGCCGCGCGCATCCGCGTCTGGGACTCGCGCGAAGCGCCGCCGCAGGCCACTGCTTTGTTGACGGATGTGCCTGCCGCCGAGCGTTTTTCCGGCGCGCTGGACGCCGACCTGGCGACTGGCTCGCTGTCCGACGTGCAACTGGTGCTGAAGAGCCCCGGCCTTGCGCCTGCCGACACGCGCATTGCGCCGCTGCTGGCCGCCGCGCGTGCCAAGGGCCTGGCGCAGCAGAACGAACTGGACTTGTTCGCCCGTGCGCTGGCCGACCTGAAGGCCGACCGCGGCTACGCGCCCAAGGTGCTCGCCATCACCGGCACCAACGGCAAGACGACGACCACCGCGCTGACCTCGATGCTGGTGGAGCGCTGCGGCAAGCGCGTGGGCCTGGCCGGCAACATCGGCCCGACGATGCTGGACACGCTGTCTGCCGCGCTGGACCTGGAGCCGCCGCCGTCTGCTGAGGCCGATGAAGCGGTGCTGGCCGAGCCGGCCGAGGAGCCGAACGCAGCTGCCGAAGCCGAGCCGCTGGACGAGTCCGCGGAACCGGCGGAGGTGGAAGCCGAGGCCGAACCCGAAGCGCTGCCGTTGGATGACGAAGACGCGCTCGCACCGCCCGTCGTGCTGGCCCCGCCGCCGCCCAAGCTGCCGGTGTTCGCGCACCTGCCGGACGTGTGGGTGCTGGAGTTGTCCAGCTTCCAGCTCGACGGTGTGCAGGGCTTCGAGCCCAGCGCCGCCACGGTGCTGAACGTCACGCAGGACCACCTGGACTGGCACGGCACGATGGCCGCCTATGCCGCAGCCAAGGCGCGCATCTTCGGCCAACATGCGCTGATGGTCGTCAACCGCGACGACACGCTGGTCGAGGCCATGGTGCCGGCGGCCGTGGTCGTGACCGGTGGCCGCGGCAAGCCGAAGAAGCTGGTGGGCCGGCCGGTCTGCCGCTTCGGGTTGGACGCGCCGCAAAAGCCTGGCGACTTCGGCTTGGTCACGGGCGGCGGCATGGACTGGCTCGTCCGTGCGATGCCGGCCGACGAAACCATCAAGAAGCGCAAGGGCGACGACGAAGACGAGTTGCTGCTGCAGCGCCTGATGCCGGCCGACGCGTTGCGCATCCGTGGCCGCCACAACGCCGCCAACGCGCTGGCCGCGCTGGCGCTGTGCACCGCCATTGGCCTGCCGCTGGCGCCGATGCTGCATGCACTGCGCGAATACCGCGGCGAGCCGCACCGCGTCGAGATGATCGGGCAGATCGGCGGCGTCGAGGCTTTCGACGACAGCAAGGGCACCAATGTCGGCGCCACCGTGGCTGCGCTGGATGGCCTGGGGCAGGACTGCGGCGGCAAGCTGGTCGTCATCCTCGGTGGCGACGGCAAGGGCCAGGACTTTTCGCCGCTGGCCGCACCGGTGGCGCGCCACGCCCGGGCGGTCGCCACCATCGGCCGCGATGCCGGCGCCATCGAAGCCGTGCTGGCCGACAGCGGCGTGCCGCTGCAACGCCACGCCACGCTGGAAGCCGCCACGCGCTGGTGCTTCGAGCAGGCCCAGGCCGGTGATGTCGTGCTGCTCAGCCCGGCCTGCGCCAGCCTGGACATGTTCCGCAACTACGCCCACCGCGCCGAGGTCTTCATCTCGGCAGTGCAGGACCTGGCGGCCGAGCGCGGGGAGATCCTGACGTGAGCTTCGCTGACGCACTCCGTCAACCCTTCGCCGGCCTGCGTGAACGCGCCGGAGCACTGCTGGGCCGCGCCGGTGGCGAGCGTTTGCCCATCCGCGACTGGATCGGCGGCGTGTCGGCCAAGCCGGTGCAACTCTCGGGCTACGACACCGGGCTGATCTGGGTCACCGCGCTGCTCTTGGCGCTGGGCCTGGTGATGGTTTATTCGGCCTCGGTCGCAATGCCGGACAACCCGCGCTTCTCGCGCTACGTGCCGACCTTCTTCCTGAGCCGGCAGGCAATGTTCATCGGCGTGTCGTTCGTGGCCGCGCTGGTCACGCTGCAGATCCCGATCGCCGTCTGGGAAAAGTGGGCGCCGTGGCTGTTCGCCGCCACGCTGGCAATGCTGATCGTCGTGCTGGTGCCTTTCATCGGCAAGGGCGTGAACGGCGCGCGGCGCTGGATTCCGCTGGGCGTGATGAACTTCCAGCCCAGCGAACTGGCCAAGCTGGCAATGGCCATGTACGCCGCGAGCTACATGGTGCGCAAGATGGACGTGAAGGAGAACTTCGTCAAGGCGGTCTGGCCGATGGCGGTCTCGCTGGGCGTCGTGGGCGTGCTGCTGCTGGCCGAGCCGGACATGGGCGCCTTCATGGTCATCGCCGCGGTCGCGCTGGGCATCCTGTTCCTGGGCGGCGTGAATGGCCGCATGTTCTTCCTCAGTGTGGCGGTGCTGGTCGGTGCGTTTGTGCTGATGATCGTCTTCAGCGAGTTCCGCCGCCAGCGCATCTTTGCCTATCTGGACCCTTGGAACCCGGACTATGCCCAGGGCAAGGCCTACCAGCTGACGCACTCCTTGATCGCCTTTGGCCGCGGTGGCGTGTTCGGCCAGGGCCTGGGTGCGTCGATCGAAAAGCTGCACTACCTGCCCGAGGCCCACACCGACTTCCTGCTTGCGGTGATCGGCGAGGAGCTGGGCTTCATCGCGGTGCTCGCGGTGATCCTGGCCTTCTTCTGGCTGACCCGCCGCATCTTCGTGATTGGCCGCCAGGCCATCGCGCTGGACCGCGTCTTCGCCGGGCTGATGACCCAGGGCATCGGCATCTGGTTCGGTGGCCAGGCCTTCATCAACATGGGTGTGAACCTGGGCGTGCTGCCGACCAAGGGGCTGACGCTGCCGTTGCTGAGCTATGGCGGCTCGGGCGTGCTGCTGAACCTGGTGGCGCTGGCCATCGTGCTGCGAGCCGACCTGGAAAACAGGCAGCTCATGCGAGGAGGCCGCGCATGACCGGGACCACCTCGATGGCTTCTACGCGTCACCTGGTCATCATGGCCGCGGGGACCGGCGGGCATGTGATTCCCGGCCTGGCCGTGGCGCGCGAGATGATGACCCGCGGCTGGTCGGTCAGTTGGCTGGGCACCGAGGGCGGCATGGAAAACAGGTTGGTGCCGGCCACCGGCATTCCGATGGACCGGCTGTCGTTTTCCGGCCTGCGCGGCAAAGGCCTGCTGCACACGATGACCGGCGGCCTGCGCCTGCTGAAGGCCTTCTGGGACAGCGCGCGCATCCTGCGCCGCCGGCATGCCGACGCGGTGCTGGGCATGGGCGGCTATGTCTGTTTCCCCGGCGGGCTGATGGCGGCGGCGCTGGGTAAGCCGCTGGTGCTGGTGAATGCCGACGCCGCGCTGTTGATGAGCAACAAGGCCCTGCTGCCGGTGGCCGACAAGGTGGCCTTCGGCTTCGACGGCCCGGCGGCCGACAAGGTCAAGCGTTCGCTGGTGACCGGCAATCCGGTGCGCGCCGAGATCGAGGCGATGCCGCCGCCCGAACAGCGTTTTGCCGGCCGCGAAGGCCCGCTGCGCGTGCTGGTGGTCGGCGGCAGCCTGGGCGCGCGCGTGCTGAACGAAACCGTGCCGGCGGCGCTGTCGCAGATGCCCACCGAGTTGCGACCGCAAGTCACCCACCAGACCGGCGTGAGCAACCTCGATGACGTGCGCAGCCGGTACGCCACGCTGGGCCTGCAGGCCGAGGTGCTGCCTTTCATCGACAACATGGACCAGCGCCTGGCCGACTGCGACCTGATCGTCTGCCGCGCCGGCGCGATCACCGTCAGCGAACTCTGCGCGGCCGGCGTTGCCAGCGTGCTGGTGCCGCTGGTGGTGTCGACCACCTCGCACCAGCGCGACAACGCGGCCTGGATGGCAGCGCGTGGCGCAGCCGTGCACCTGCCGCAAACCGAGATGAACCCGCAGCAGCTGAGCCAGCTGCTGCAGCAAACGAACCGCGACACGCTGCTCGCCATGGCCCAGAAGGCCCGTGGTCTGGCGCGTACGCACTCGGCCGCCAAGGTGGCCGATGAGATTGAAAGGCTGATCAAGCCATGAAACACGCGGTCAAGCACATTCACTTTGTCGGCGTCGGCGGCGCCGGCATGAGCGGCATTGCCGAGATCCTGCACAACCTGGGCTACAAGGTCTCCGGCTCGGACCAGGCCGACAGCGCGACCACGCGGCGGCTGGGCGAGCTGGGCATCCAGATCTTCATCGGGCATGACGCGGCGCACATCGCCGGTGCCGGTGCAGTCGTCACGTCCACCGCCGTGCGCGGCGACAACCCCGAGGTGATCGCCGCCCGGTCGCACCGCGTGCCGGTGGTGCCGCGCGCGGTGATGCTGGCCGAGCTGATGCGGCTGAAGAAGGGCATTGCGATTGCCGGCACGCACGGCAAGACGACGACCACTTCGCTGGTGACCTGCGTGCTGGCCGAGGCCGGCGTGGACCCGACCTTCGTGATCGGCGGCAAGCTCAACTCGGCAGGCGCCAACTCGCGACTGGGCTCGGGCGACTTCATCGTCGTCGAAGCCGATGAGTCGGACGCTTCGTTCCTGAACCTGATGCCCATCCTGTCGGTCGTGACCAACATCGACGCCGACCACATGGACACCTATGGCCATGACTTCGCGAAGCTGAAGGGCGCGTTTGTCGACTTCGTGCATCGCATGCCGTTCTACGGTGCGGCCATCCTGTGCGGCGACGACCCTGGCGTGAGAAGCATCATCCCGATGATCTCGCGCCCGGTCATCACCTACGGCATGGGCGAAGACGTGCAGGTGCGTGCGGTCAACGTGCAGGCGCTGCGCGGCGGCCAGATGCGCTTCACCTGCCAGCGGCGCAATGGCAGCGTGATGCCGGACCTGGACATCACGCTGAACCTGCCGGGCGAGCACAACGTGCGCAACGCGCTGGCTGCGATCGCGGTGGCGACCGAGCTGGAGCTGCGCGACGAGCCCATCGTCGCCGCGCTGGCCGGCTTTACTGGCGTGGGCCGGCGCTTCCAGCGCTACGGCGAGCTGCCGGCGAACGGAGGTGGCGCCTTCACGCTGATCGACGACTACGGCCATCACCCGGTCGAGATGGCCGCGGTGCTTGCCGCGGCCCGCGGTGCCTTCCCGGGCCAGCGCCTGGTGCTGGCCTTCCAGCCGCACCGCTACACCCGCACGCGGGACTGCTTCGAGGACTTCGTCAAGGTCATGGGCCAGGCCGATGCGGTGCTGCTGACCGAGGTCTATGCCGCCGGCGAATCGCCCATCGTCGCGGCGGATGGCCGCTCGCTGGCACGCGCCCTGCGTGTGGCCGGCAAGGTCGACCCGGTGTTTGTCGACGAGGTGGCGCTGCTGCCGGAAGAGATCCGCGCCTTTGCACGCGACGGCGATGTCGTGATCGCGATGGGCGCAGGCTCGATTGGCGCAGTGCCGGCGAAGGTCGTCGAGTTGAGCGGGGGTGCGGCATGAGCGCGATTGATGTGAAGGCATTCGGAAAAGTCGCGGTCCTGATGGGGGGCGATTCGGCCGAGCGGCCGGTGTCGCTGATGTCGGGCGAAGGTGTGCTGAAGGCGCTGCTGTCGCAGGGCGTGGACGCCCATGCCTTCGACCCTTCCGAGCGTGGCCTGCATGAACTGAAGACCGAAGGCTTTGCGCGTTGCTTCATCGCGCTGCATGGCCGACACGGCGAAGACGGCTCGGTGCAGGGCGCGCTCGAATTGCTGGGCATTCCCTACACCGGCTCCGGCGTGATGGCCTCGGCGGTGGCGATGGACAAGGTCATGACCAAGCGCGTGTGGATTGCCGAGGGCTTGCCCACGCCGAAGTTCCGCCGCCTGCGCCGCGGCGAGCATGGCCGCGAGGTCACGCGCGAGGTGCCCGACACGCTGGGCCTGCCGCTGATCGTCAAGCCGGCAAGAGAAGGTTCCTCTTTTGGCGTGACCAAGGTGCCGGGGTATTCAGGGATGCATGAAGCGGTGGCCTTCGCCGCACAATTCGACCCTGACGTGCTGTGCGAAGAATTCATCGAAGGCGACGAGGTCACCTGCCCGGTGCTGGGAGAAGGTGACGCCGCCGTCGCGCTGCCGGTGATCCGCATCCAGGCCCCCGACGGCAAGTACGACTTCGAGCACAAGTACCACTCCGACGAGACGCAGTACCACTGCCCCAGCGGCCTGCCCGAGGCCGAGGAACGCGAGATCCAGCGCATCGTCGTCGAGGCCTATCGCCTGCTGGGCTGCCGCGGCTGGGGCCGCGCGGACCTGATGATCCGCGCCAGCGACCGTCAGCCCTTCCTGCTGGAGATGAACACCTCCCCGGGCATGACCGGCCACTCGCTGGTGCCGCGCTCGGCCCAGGCCGCCGGCATGAGCTACGAGCAACTGTGTGTGCACCTGCTGGCCGGCGCCAGCTTGGACAACCCGCCCGCCAAGGCCTGAACGCTGCCATGAACGCCGCCGCCAACTTCACCGCCCGCTTTGCTCGCAGCCCGCTGCGCGCGGAGCTGCCGCTGGACGTGCGGGTGATGAACTCGACGACCGCGGCGGTGGTGCTGCTGGCGGTGGTGGTGGCCGCGGGTGCGGCGGCGGGCTGGATCGCGCGCCAGCCATATTTCACGATACGCGGCATCCGCCTCGAAGGCGACGTGACGCGCAACAGCGTCGCGACCATCCGCGCCAATGCCGCGCCGCGGCTGGCCGGCAGCTTTTTCACGATGGACCTGCAGGCCGCGCGCCAGGCCTTCGAGGCCGTGCCCTGGGTGCGGCATGCGGTGGTGCACAAGGTCTGGCCGAACCGGCTGCTGGTGCGGCTGGAAGAGCACAAGCCGGTGGCGGTGTGGCTGGGCGACGAGGGCAATGACCGATTGGTGAATTCCCATGGCGAGATCTTCGACGCCAACGTGGGCGATGTGGACGACGAGCGGCTGCCGGAGTTCGATGGCAACGAAGGCCAGGCGCCTGCAATGCTGGCGATGTACCGGCGGCTCACCGCGGTGTTCCGGCCGATGGACCTGAGCCCCGTGCGGCTGGCGCTGTCGGACCGCGGCTCCTGGGAGGTCGAACTGGACAACGGCGGCGTGATCGAGGTGGGACGTGGCTCGGAAGACGAGGTGATCGCGCGCTGCGAGCGCTTCGTGCGCACCGTCAGCCAGGTCGCCGCGCGCCAGCACCGGGCCTGGAACCATGCCGATCTGCGCCATGCCGACGGCTATGCATTGCGACTGAACACAGCGGCCGACACTGGCACGCGCACCAACTGAGGAAGGCATGGCCAAGGAATACAAGGATCTCGTCGTTGGGCTGGACATCGGCACCGCCAAGGTGATGGCGGTGGTGGCCGAGGTCCTGCCCGGTGGCGAGCTGCGTGTGGCCGGCCTGGGGGTGGCGGCGTCGCACGGCTTGAAGCGCGGCGTGGTGGTCAACATCGACGCCACGGTGCAAAGCATCCAGCAGGCGCTCAAAGAGGCCGAGATGATGGCTGCCTGCAAGATCGAGCGGGTCTACACCGGCATCACCGGCAGCCACATCCGCGGCCAGAACTCGACCGGCATGGTCATCGTGCGCGACAACCGCGAGGTCACGCCGACCGACGTGGCGCGCGTGATCGAGACCGCCAAGGCCATCAACATCCCGAACGACCAGCGCCTGCTGCTGGTCGAGTCGCAGGAGTTCGTGATCGACGGGCACGAGGTCAAGGAGCCGATCGGCATGAGCGGCAGCCGGCTCGAAGTCAAGGTGCACATCGCGACCGGCGCTCAAAGTGCCGCCGAGAACATCCTGAAGTGCGTGCGCCGCTGCGGGCTCGAGGTCGAACAGCTGGCGCTGAGCCCGACGGCCTCGGCCGCCGCGGTGCTGACCGAGGACGAGATGGACCTGGGCGTGGCGGTGGTCGACATCGGCGCCGGCACGACCGACGTGGCGATCTACACCGGGGGCTCGATCCGCCACACCGCGGTGATACCGATTGCCGGTGACCTGATCACCAGCGACATCGCGATGGCGCTGCGCACGCCCACCAAGGATGCGGAAGAGATCAAGGTCGAATACGGCGTGGCCAAGCAGCTGCTGGCCGACCCGAGCGAGCAGCTCGAAGTGCCGGGCCTGGGCGACCGCGTGCCGCGCATGCTTTCGCGCCAGGCGCTGGCCGGCGTGATCGAACCGCGGGTCGAGGAGATTTTTTCGCTGGTGCACCAGGTGATCCGAGAGTCCGGCTACGAGGAACTGCTCTCGTCGGGCATCGTGATCACCGGCGGCACGGCGGTGATGCCGGGCATGGTCGAGCTGGGGGAGGACATCTTCCTCAAGCCGGTCCGCAAGGGCCTGCCGACCTACTCCGGTGCGCTGTTCGACATGGTGGCCAACCCGCGTTCGGCCACCGTGATGGGTTTGCTCGAAGAAGCACGCCTCGCCCACACCCGCGGCCACAAGGCCGCGCAGCAGGCGGGGTCCGTCAAGACGATGTTTGGGAAAGCCCGGGACTGGTTCCTGGGCAACTTCTAGGGATGTGGGTCCCGGATCAAGAGGCTCGCTTGAAGCCTCGCCAGAAGTGATTGAGTGAATTCAGGTTTTTTCAGATAACGGCAACTGCAACGCGACGACGAAGGAGGTTCCAATGGCCATCGAGATGATCGAAGAATTTGACCAGGGCACGCAGATCAAGGTGATCGGCGTGGGCGGCGGCGGCGGCAATGCCGTCGAGCACATGATTGCCCAGGGCGTGCAAGGCGTGGAATTCATCTGCGCCAACACCGATGCCCAGGCGCTGAACCGCAGCGCCGCGGCGCAGCTGGTGCAACTGGGCTCGACCGGCCTGGGCGCGGGCTCCAAGCCCGACGTGGGCAAGACTGCGGCCGAAGAAGCGGAGGACCGCATCCGCGTGGCCATCACCGGCGCGCACATGCTGTTCATCACCGCCGGCATGGGCGGCGGCACCGGCACCGGCGCGGCGCCGGTGATCGCGCGGGTGGCCAAGGAAATGGGCATCCTGACGGTGGGCGTGGTCACCAAGCCCTTCGACTTCGAAGGCGGCCGGCGCTGCAAGCAGGCCGATGCCGGCGTGGCCGAGCTGGAAGCCAACGTCGACTCGCTGATCGTGGTGCTCAACGAGAAGCTGCTGGAAGTGCTGGGCGACGACGTCACGCAGGACCAGGCCTTCGCGCATGCCAACGACGTGCTGAAGAACGCGGTGGGTGGCATCAGCGACATCATCCACATCCCCGGCCTGGTCAACGTCGACTTCGAAGACGTGAAGACCGTGATGAGCGAGCCGGGCAAGGCGATGATGGGCACCGCCATTGCCAGCGGCCCGGACCGCGCGACCAAGGCGGCAGAGGCCGCGGTCGCCTGCCCGCTGCTGGAAGGCATCGACCTGTCCGGCGCGCGCGGCGTGCTGGTGCTGATCGCCGCGTCGCGCAACAACTTCAAGCTCTCGGAGAGCAAGAACGCGATGAACGCGATCAAGCGCTACGCCGCCGATGAAGCCCACATCATCTACGGCACCGCCTACGACGAAAGCCTGGGCGACCAGTTGCGCGTCACGGTGATCGCCACCGGCCTTTCCTCGGCCCGCCGCGCGCAGGCGCCGCTGACGGTGGTGCAGACCCAGCCGGTGCTGCGCACCGGGACCGATAACCTGCCGCTGCTGAACACGCCGATGCAGGCCGGCATGGCCGGTGCAGCGCATGGCATGAGCCACGGTGCAGCGCCCGCGCCCGCGGCGCACGATTACGGCCACCTGGCCACGCCCAGCGTCTGGCGCACTGGCCGCACGCAGGCGGCAGCCAAGGTCGAGGCACTGAGCTCGAACGGCATGGACGAAATCGAAATCCCGGCCTTCCTGCGCAAGCAGGCCGATTGAATGGAGCACCCGGCTCGGCGGGTACGCCGAGCCACCCTCCGGGAGGGGGACACCGCGGCTGCGCGGTGGTGTTGTCGTTGTAGAAGTTGCGGTGATGTTTCGGGGCGCTTGGACGCCCCGTTTTTCGTGCGGTCTGCACAGGCCTGGGTCGGAAACTGTCCCTTGAAGCAGTGACGAAGGCGCAGGGCACCGGCACGCCGTCGGCGAGTCCCTACACTGCGCACCATGACTGCATTGACTGTCGTGATCGTTGAGGACGATGAACGCTTCCGCGCCGCGTTCAGCGCAATGGTGGCCCAGGCGCCTGACATGCTGCTGGCCGGCACCGCTGCCGACCTGCCGCAGGGCCTGCAGCTGCTGCAAAGCGTGCGCCCGGACGTGTTGCTGGTCGACCTGGGCCTGCCCAGCGGCAGCGGCATCGAGTTGATCCGCTTCGCGCACGACCACCTGCCGCAGACCGATGTGATGGTCGTCACGGTGTTCGGCGACGAACCGCATGTGATGGCCTCGCTGGAAGCCGGGGCGACCGGCTATCTGCTGAAGGACAGCCGGGCCGAGGACCTGGTCGAGCAGATCCGTGCGCTGCGTGCCGGCGGCAGCCCCATCAGCCCGGTGATCGCGCGCCAGCTGCTGCTGCGCCTGGCGCCCGAGCCGCAGCCCACCGCGGCCGACGACGCCTTGCTGTCGCCGCAGGAGCGGCAGGTGCTGACACTCAGCGCCAAGGGCTTCAATTTCGAAGAGATCGCCCGCATGCTGAATGTTTCGCGGCACACGGTGATGACTTACGTCAAGCGCAGCTATCGCAAGCTGCAGGTGCATTCCAAGACCGAGGCGATCTACGAGGCCCGCAAACTGGGCCTGGTGCGTGACTGACAGCGCACTGCCGGCGCCGCCCGCCTTGGGGCGACGCCGGGCCTGGTGGGCCGTGGTCGGGATGATCGCGGTGCTGCTCTTGCTCGGCGGCGCGGTGGCGCTGCTGGTGATGGCGGTGGGCGCCGCGCCGTCGCCAGGCCCGCTGCGCGATGCGATGCAGGACAAGGCGCTGCTTCACCGTGAAGCCTTGCCGGCCGACCTGCCTGCCGATTTGCCCGAGGCCCAGTTCGAAGGGCGCGAGCGGTTGCTGCTGCAAAGCCTGCCGTCGCCAGACGCCGCCGGCTGGCAGCCCGCCAGCTTGCCGGCGCTCAAGCAGGCGCCGCTGGGCGATTCGGTTGTGGGCGGCAGCCTGTCGGTCTGGTGGTACAGGGTGCAGGTGGTCGTGCCGGCCCTGCCTGCGGACGGCACCGGCTCGCGCACGCCGATGGTGCTCTATGTGCCGCGCGTCTCGGGTGGCGCGGTGCTGCTGGCGCAACATGGCGGCGAGCTGGGCGGTGAGACCGTCAGCGCCGCGCCGCGCTGGCAGTTGCGTTGGGACGGCAGTGCCGGCTGGCGCGAGCAGTGGAACCGGCCGATCTGGGTCGACCTGGGCGCCCAGGCGCCGGGTACGCGATTGACGCTGGCGCTGGGTATCGTGCGGGCGCCGGAGCGCTCGCACCGGCTCAGCCGGCTCTACGTCGGTCCGCGCGAGCTGCTGACCCGGCGCCTGGAGTTGCGGCTGCTGTTGCAGCAGGCCGCGCCGCAGGTGGCCAGCCTGACCTTCCTCGCGCTCGGCTTGGTGGCGTTGATCTACTGGCTGGGCCGGCGCGGCAACCGGCCTTACCTGTTGTTCGCACTGACCTCGGTGGCCTGGACACTGCGCAACCTGCACTACTACGTGCAGTTCCCCACGAGTGACACCAGCCTGGAGTGGTTCTGGTGGATGAGCAACGCATCGCTGTCGTGGGTCATGGTGCTGATGTACATGTTCGCGATCCGCTTCGACAGGCGGCGCCACCGTGGCCTGGAGCGCGCGCTGGTGGCCTTCGTTGTCATTGCCACCTTGCTGGCCATGCCCGGCTCGCCGCTGCGGGCGGTGTCGCAGGTCCACCTGGTCAATGCGATGGTGGCGCTGGGCGTGGGCCTGACCATGGGCTGGCTGGCCTGGCACGACGGTGGGCGGGACTTCCGGCTGATCACGCTGGCGCTGTGGGTGACGAATGTGTTCGGCCTGCATGACCTGCTGCTGGTCTCGGGCGCGATCACGCCGGAATCGGTCTACCTGCTGCCGTTTGCGATGCTGCTGATGTTCCTGGCCTTCCTGCATGCGGCGCAGCACCGCTATTCGATGGCGATGGACCAGGTGGCCCAGGCCAACACCATGCTGGAGCAGCAGCTGGCCACGCGCGAGGCCGAGCTGCGCACCAACCACGAGAAGCTGCGGGCGGTCGAGCGCGAGCAGGCGCTGCTGCTGGAGCGCCAGCGCCTGATGCGCGACATGCACGACGGACTGGGCTCGACATTGATGTCCTCGCTGGTGCTGGTCGAGCAGGGCCGGCTGGAGGCGCCGGCGGTGGCCCTGCTGCTGCGCGAGTGCGTGGACGACCTGCGGCTGGTGATCGACTCGCTGGAGCCGATTGGCCACGACCTGATCACCTTGCTGGCGTTGCTGCGCCACCGCCTGGGCCGCCGGCTGGAAGCGGCCGGGCTGCAGCTGGCCTGGGAGGTGGACGACCTGCCGCCGCTGAACTGGCTGTATCCGCCGGATGCGCTACAGATCCTGCGCGCGGTGCAGGAAGTGCTGACCAATGTGCTCAAGCACGCCGGGGCCCAGCACATCCGCATTGCCACGCTGCAGCTGGGCGACAGGGTGGAGGTGCTGATCGAAGACGACGGCTGCGGTTTCGACACCGAAGAAGCGCCGCGCGGCCGTGGCCTGCGCCACCTGGCCCAGCGCGCCGCCAGGCTGGGCGGCGAGGTGCACATCGACAGCGCACCGGGCCGCGGCACCCGTGTCAGGCTGCACCTTCCTTTACAGCGGGATTTGGCCGCTTGACGGACAATCCAGGGCTGCGCCGCAGTCCGCGATGCACCTTGCCAAGCCCGTCGCCATGCTCAAGCAACGCACCCTGAAGTCCCTCACCCGCGCCGTTGGCGTCGGGCTGCACAGCGGCCAGAAGGTCGAGCTGACGCTTAGGCCGGCGGCGCCCAACACCGGCATCGTCTTTCGCCGGGTCGACCTGCCGCAGCCGGTCGACATCCCCGTGCGGCCCAGCTCGGTCAGCGACACCCGCATGGCCTCGACCATCTCGCCCGGCGGTGATCCGGGCGCGCCCAAGGTCCAGACCATCGAGCACCTGATGTCGGCCTGCGCCGGCCTGGGGCTGGACAATCTTTATGTCGACATCACGGCCGACGAGGTGCCCATCCTCGACGGCTCTTCGGCCGCGTTTGTGTTCCTGTTGCAGAGCGCCGGCATCGAACTGCAGAACGCGCCCAAGCGCTTCCTGAAGGTCAGGAAGGCGGTGGAGATCCGCGAAGGCGAGGGCGCGCGGCTGATGTGGGCCCGGCTGGAGCCGTACCACGGCTTCAAGCTGACCTTCGAGATCGATTTTGGCCACCCTGCGGTGGATGCCACCGGCCAGCAGGTCAGCTTCGACATGGGCTCGGGCCGCTACAAGCAGGAGATCGCCCGCGCCCGCACCTTCGGCTTCACCAAGGATGTGGAGGCCATGCGGGCACGCGGCCTGACGCTGGGCGGCAGCATGGACAACGCCATCGTCATCGACGACTACCGCGTGCTCAACAGCGACGGCCTGCGCTATGACGACGAATTCGCCAAGCACAAGATCCTGGATGCGATTGGCGACCTGTACGTGGCCGGCGCACCGCTGCTGGCGGCCTACACCTCGTTCCGCGGCGGCCATGCGCTGAACAACAAGCTGCTGCGCAAGCTGCTGGCCGACGAGACGGCGTTTGAGTACGTCAGCTTCGAGGACGAAACCCGGGCGCCGGCAGGCTTTGCCCAGCTTGCTCCAGCCTGGTAGTCAAGAAAAGATGCTGCTTTTCCGTCTGATCGTCGGCCTGCTGCTGGTCGCTGGCCTGTTGTGCTTCGCCGTCTTCGTTGCCACCGGCCGCCCGATCTGGCGTCGGCGGTCCATCCTCATCATCAAGTGGACGCTGGTGGCGCTGCTGGGTTTTGCGGCAGTGCTGGTGCTGGAGCGGATGACGGTGCTGCTGTAGCCGGCAGCGCAAGGCCGGACAGGAACTGCTGCACCGACGCGTCGCCGACCTCGATCAGCGCAAACGCCGCCGGGTTGCGCGTCCACTGGCGCAGCAGGCCGTCCATCAGGGCCAGCAAGCCCAGCGCGATGGTGCGGGTGTCCAGCGGCGTCTTGATCTGGCCCTTGGCCATGCCGCGTTGCAAGGTGGCTTCGAGCCGGTCCAGGAAGGCATTGAGGCTGGCTTCCTTGCGCTCGCGCACCGGTGCCATGTCCTCGGCGTTGTACTCGGTGGCGTGCATCGCGATCGTGAAGACCCGGCGGCCGTGCTCGTCATGCACGACGGCGTGCAGCGGCATCAAGATCATGCCGCGCAGCTCGCTGATGGTGTCGCCCGCGCGCAAGCCCATGGCCACCGCCCAGGGCATCTCCAGCGGCGTTTCCCAGGGCAGGGTCACACGCTCCATCATTGCGCTGAAGAGCTCGGCCTTGTCCTTGAAGTGCCAGTAGATCGCGCCGCGGGTCACGCCAGCGGCCGCCGCCACGTCCTGCAAGGAGGTGCGGGCCACGCCGCGGTCCTGAAACACTTGCTCGGCAGCATCCAGGATCTGATTGCGGGTGATCTGCGCGTCTGCCTTGGTGCGCCGTACCATGTTTGAAAGACCCCGTATAAACCCGGTGATTGGACATACATTCTAGTTTGTATGTAAACTCGTTTCACTCTATTTCAGACAAATCCCTTCCATTGGCGTTGCCAGCTGGTGGAGGGGATTTGCTTGCGTTCATCCAGAAGGACTTTCATGGCCCACACGCCCTCCGCTTCTCTCGATGAGGTTTCGTCTCCGTGCACGCTGAGCAAGGCCTGGCGCTTGGCACCCCAGGCCGCGTGGCCGTTGGTGTCGTTGGGCTCCACTGCGCTGGTGCTGCTGTCGCTGGCAGCCTGCGGTCAAAGCGGTGATGCGGCCCATGCCGGCGGCCAGATGCCGCCGCCGCAAGTGGGTGTGATCACCGTGCAGCCGGCCTCGATCGAACTCGCGACCGAGTTGCCAGGTCGGCTGGAGGCGGTGCGCATCGCCCAGGTCCGTGCGCGAGTCACAGGGGTGGTGCAGAAGCGGCTGTTCACCGAAGGCAGCGTGGTCAAGGCCGGCCAGAGTCTGTTTGCGATCGATGCCGCGCCTTATCGCGCCCAGCTGGACAGCGCTGCCGCAACGCAGGCCCGTGCCGATGCCGCGCTGGCCAACGCCCAGGCCACCTACGACCGCTACAAGCCGCTGGCCGACGCCCGCGCCATCAGCCAGCAGGACTGGGTTACTGCGCAGGCAGCGCAGAAGCAGGCCGTTGCCGACGTGGCCGCTGCCAAGGCCGGCGTGACGCAGGCCAGGCTGAATGTGGACTACGCTGCGGTGATCTCGCCCATCACCGGCCGCATCGGCCGCGCCGAGGTCACCGAAGGCGCGCTGGTCAGCGCCACCGAAGCCACGCTGCTGGCCACGGTGCAGCAGATCGACTCGCTCTACGTCAACTTCACCCAGTCGGCCACCGAGGCGCTGCGCCTGAAGCGCGCGATGGAGGCCGGCAAGCTGCAGTCCAGCAGCAGCACCAAGATCAAGGTGCTGCTGGACGACGGCAGCGAGTACCCGCTGCCCGGCAAGCTGCTGTTCAGCGACCTGACGGTGGACCCGACCTCCGGCCAGGTTACGCTGCGCGCCGAGCTGCCCAATCCCAAGGGTGAGCTGCTGCCAGGCTTGTATGTGAAAGTCCGCATCGAGCAGGCGCGCAGCGATGCCGCCATCCTGGTGCCGCAGCAGGCGGTGACCCGCGGCACTGCCGGCGACACCGTGCTGGTGGTCAATGCCGAGAAGCAGACCGAGCCGCGCCCGGTGCAGCTGAGCGGCACGCATGGCAACCAGTGGGTGGTGCTGAGCGGCCTGAAGGCTGGTGAGCAAGTCGTCGTTGACGGCTTCCAGAAGATCCGCCCCAAGACACCCGTGAGCCCCGTGCCTTGGACGCCAGCGGGCGCAGCCTCCGGCGCCCCGGCGGCACCAGCGGCATCCGGTGCCGCGCCGGCCGCCTCGGCTGCAAGCCATTGAGCGGAGTGCCCAGCGCATGAATTCCCGCTTCTTCATCGACCGACCCATCTTCGCGTGGGTCCTCGCCTTGTTCATCGTGGTCATCGGCGCGGCAGCCATCACCCGGCTGCCGGTCGCCCAGTACCCCACGGTGGCCCCTCCGTCCATCGTCATTTCGGCCGCCTATCCCGGCGCTTCGGCCCAGGTGCTGGAAGACAGCGTGCTGACCGTCATCGAGCAGGAGCTCAATGGCGCGCCGGGCATGATTTACATGGAGTCCAGCGCTGAAGCCACCGGCGCCGGCACCATCACCGTCACCTTCGAGCCGGGCACGGACGTGTCCATTGCCCAGATCGAAGTGCAGAACCGCCTGAGCCGCGCCACGCCGCGTCTGCCCAGCGCGGTCACGCAGCAGGGCGTGCGCGTCGACAAGGCGCGCTCGAACTTCCTGCTGTTCGTGATGCTGACGTCCAAGAACCCGGCCTATGACCCGGTGGCGCTGGGCGATTACGCGGCCCGCAACATCGTGCCCGAGCTGCTGCGGGTGCAGGGCGTCGGCCAGGCCCAGCTGTTCGGCACCGAGCGTGCAATGCGCGTGTGGATCGACCCGGCCAAGCTGGTCGGCTTCGGCCTGTCGGCGGCGGATGTCAACAACGCGATCCGCGCGCAGAACCTGCAGGTTTCGGCCGGCAGCATCGGCGCCTTGCCGACCGTGGCGGACCAGACACTGTTCGCGTCCATCAACGTCAACGGCCAGCTGGCTTCCATCGAGCAGTTCGGCCAGATCATGCTGCGCGCCAACGCCGACGGTTCGACCGTGCGCCTGAAGGACGTGGCGCGCATGGAACTGGGCGGCCAGAGCTATGCCAGCTCCTCGCGCCTGAATGGCGTGACGGCGACCGGCGTCGGCATCCAGCAGTCGCCGGGCGGCAACGCGCTGGCCACGGCCACCGCGATCAAGGCCCGCATGGTCGAGCTGCAGAAGTTCATGCCCGAAGGCGTGAGCTACGACGTGCCGTACGACAGCTCGAAGTTCGTCAAGATCTCGATCGAGGAAGTGGTCAAGACGCTGGCCGAAGCCATCGTGCTGGTGTTCATCGTGATGCTGGTGTTCCTGCAGAACATCCGCTACACCATCATTCCGACCATCGTCGTGCCGGTGGCCCTGACCGGCACCTTCGCGGTGATGCTGGCGCTGGGCTTCTCGATCAACGTGCTGACGCTGTTCGGCATGGTGCTGGCCATCGGCATCCTGGTCGACGATGCGATCGTGGTCGTCGAGAACGTCGAGCGGCTGATGGCCGAGGAAGGCCTGTCGCCGCGTGACGCGACGGTCAAAGCCATGGGCCAGATCACCGGCGCCATCATCGGCATCACCGTGGTGCTGGTCTCGGTCTTCGTGCCGATGGCCTTCTTCAGCGGCTCGGTGGGCAACATCTACCGCCAGTTCTCGCTGGCGATGGTGGCGTCCATCCTGTTCTCGGCGACGATGGCGCTGACCCTGACGCCAGCGCTGTGTGCCACGCTGCTCAAGCCGGTGCCGCACGACCACCACGAGAAGAAGGGCTTCTTCGGCTGGTTCAACCGTGGCTTCAAGCGCACCACCAAAAACTACGAGTCGCTGGTTGCGCGCATCCTGCCGCGCGCAGGCCGCTTCCTGGTCATCTATGCGGTGATCCTTGGTGCCGTGGGCCTGATGTACACCCGCCTGCCCACGTCCTTCCTGCCCAATGAAGACCAGGGCTACCTGATCGTCAACGTGCAGCTGCCGCCCGGCGCGGCGCTGTCGCGCACCGAGGCGGTGATGAAGCAGGTCGAAGGATTCTTCCTGTCTCAGCCCGAAGTGGACAAGGTCGTGGGCGTGCTGGGCTTCAGCTTCTCGGGTTCCGGCCAGAACGCTGCGCTGGCTTTCGTGCCGCTCAAGCCCTGGGACGAACGCAAGGGCAAGGAGCACAGCGCGCAGGCGCTGGCTGGCCGTGCCTTCGGTGCGCTGATGGGCATCCGTGATGCGTTCATCTTCCCGCTGTCGCCGCCGGCCATCCCTGAACTTGGCACCGCGACCGGCTTCAGCTTCCGGCTGCAGGACCGCACCGGCCAGGGCCACACGGCGCTGCTGAACGCTCGCAACCAGTTGCTGGGCATGGCCTCGCAGAACAAGATCCTGGCGGGCGTGCGGCCAGACGGCCTGGAAGACGCGCCGCAGCTGCAGCTTGACGTGGACCGCGAACGCGCCGCGGCGCTGGGCGTGACCTTCGACAGCATCAGCACCGTGCTGTCGACCGCGCTGGGCTCCAGCTATGTGAACGACTTCCCGAACGCCGGCCGGCTGCAACGCGTGGTGGTGCAGGCCGAGGCCAGCGCGCGCATGACGCCGGAAGACGTGCTCAAGCTCTACGTGCCCAACAGCAAGGGCCAGCAAGTCCCGCTGTCCGCGTTCACGTCGACCCGCTGGGTCAACGGCCCGATCCAGACCGTGCGCTACAACGGCTACCCGGCGATGAAGATCAGTGGTGACGCGGCACCGGGTTATTCCACCGGTGCGGCGATGGACGAGATGGAAAAGCTCGCGGGCCAGTTGCCGGCCGGCTTCGGCTTCGAGTGGACCGGCCAGTCGCGCGAAGAAAAGCTCTCGGGTTCGCAGGCCACCATCCTGCTGGCGTTCTCGATGCTGGCGGTTTTCCTGTGCCTGTCGGCGCTGTACGAAAGCTGGAGCATTCCAGTGGCCGTGCTGCTGGTCGTGCCGCTGGGCGTGCTGGGCTCGCTGTCGGGTGTGTGGTTGCGCGACATGCCCAATGACGTGTACTTCAAGGTCGGCCTGATCACCATCATCGGGCTGTCGGCGAAAAACGCGATCCTGATCATCGAGTTCGCCAAGGACCTGCAGGCCGAGGGCAAGAGCCTGCTGGCGGCCACGCTGGAGGCCTGCCATTTGCGCTTCCGTCCGATCATCATGACCTCGTTCGCCTTCATCCTCGGCGTGCTGCCACTGGCGATTGCCAGCGGTGCCGGCTCGGCCAGCCAGCGTGCCATCGGCACCGGCGTGATCGGCGGCATGATCACCGCCACGGTGCTCGCTGTGCTGCTGGTGCCGGTGTTCTTCGTCGTCGTGCGCCGCATCTTCAAGGGCGGCCATGAACTGCGCCACCATGGCGCCGTCATCTCGAGTTCGCACGCCGACCCCGCGGCCGTTGCCGCGATCACCGACAAGCAGGAGGGCCGTTGATGCGCCGCCATCGTTTCGCCTTTTCCGCGCTGCCGCTGGTCGCGAGCCTCTTGCTGGCCGGCTGCATCAACCTGACCCCCGAGCTGCAGCGTCCGGCGCTGCCGGTGCCGGCCACGCTGCCCGGCGGGGCGGATCCGTCTGCCCCGCTGGCGCTGCCGGCCTGGCATGACCTGGTGCGCGACGACCGGCTGCGCCAGGTCGTCGAGCGCGCGCTGGCCGCCAACCGAGACCTGCGCGTGGCGATGCTGCAGGTCGAGCGCAGCCGCGCCCAGCTGCGCATCACCGACGCCGACTTCCTGCCCACCGTCAGCGGCGCGCTGCAGTACGAGCGTGCGCCCAACAGCAGCGGCGTGCAGGCGACCACGGTGACCGGCGGCCTGGCCGTCAGCAGCTACGAGCTCGACCTGTTCGGCCGCATCCGCAGCAACTCCGACGCCGCCAACGCGACGCTGCTGGCCACCGAAGCCGGTGGCCGCGCGGCCCGGCTGTCGCTGGTCACGCAGGTCATCAGTGCCTGGCTCACGCTGGCTGCCGACGAAGAGCAGCTCACGCTGGCACGCCAGACCCTGGCATCGCGCGAGGACACGCTGAAGCTGACCAGCCTGCGGGCCCAGGTTGGCGCCGCTTCGGACCTGGACCTGCGCGCCGCCCAGTCGCTGGCGGCCCAGGCCAAGGCCACGCTGGCCCAGTACCAGCGCCTGCGCAACCAGGACGAGACCGCGCTGAACCTGGCCGTGGGCGCCGCGCTGCCGGCCAACCTGCTGCCCGGCCCGGCACCGCTGTCCACCGCCGCGACCGTGGCCAACACCGCGACCCTGGCCACCGGCGAGTGGCTGGCGGACGTGCCGGGCGCCGCGTCGTCCGAGCTGCTGCTGGCCCGGCCGGACCTGATCCAGGCCGAGCAGGCGCTGCGCTCGGCCAACGCCAACATCGGCGCGGCGCGTGCCGCCTACTTCCCGAAGATCCTGCTCAGCGGCAGTTTCGGGGGCGTGAGCGACTCGCTGTCCAACCTGTTCGACAGCGCCACCAAGGCCTGGACTTTCACCACGCAGGCGGCGCTGACGCTGTTCGATGCCGGCCGCAACCAGGCCAATGTCAAGGTTGCCGAGGTGAACCGCGACATTGCGGTGGCGCAGTACGAGAAGGCGGTTCAGACCGCGTTCAAGGAAGCTGCCGACGCGCTGAACGGCCAGAGCGAATGGCACCGACAGGTTGAAGCCCAGCAACTCTTCCTGGACGCCGAGCGCGAACGCACCCGGTTGACCAGGATGAAGCTGGACGCCGGCGCTGCCAGCCTGCTGGAACTGCAGGACGCCGAGCGCACACGCGCCGCGGCCGAGCAGGCGCTGGTGCAGTACCGGCTGTCCGAGCTACTGAACCGCGTGGCGCTGTACAAGGCGCTGGGTGGCGAGGAGCGGGCCAGCGAGCAGACGGCTTCGGCCGCGAAGTAAAGCCAGGCGCCCGGTGGCGCCGCATGAAAAACCCCGGCAGGTGCAGCTCACCTGGCCGGGTTTTCTTTTTGCGGTTCGGAAACCTCAGTACAGGTGCTGGGCCAGGAAGGCCAGGCTGCGCCCGTGGGCCAGCGTGGCGCTGCGCGGGTGGTAGCTGCCGCGGGCCCAGCAGTTGAAGCCGTGGCCGGCGCCGGGGTAGACGTGGAACTCGGTGCCCTTGTGGTCGGCCATGGCGCCGCGCACCTGCTCCACCGCGCTGAGCGGAATGTGGTCGTCCTGCTCACCGTAGTGGAACTGCATGGGGCAGCGCACCTGCGGCGCCAGCGCGAGCTGGTTCTGGATGCCGCCGCCGTAGTAGGCGACCGCCGCGTCGACCGGCATCATCGCCGCGGCGCTGAAGGCCAGCCGGCCGCCCATGCAATAGCCGATCGCGCCGACCTTGCCGCTGCACTCGGCGCGGCCCTTCAGCACGCCCAGCGTGGCCTTCATGTCGCCCAGCACCTGGTCAGACTTGACGGTGCCCATCAGCTCGTAGGCGCGCTTGGCGTCGTCTCCGTCATAGCCCAGCTCGACCCGTGGCGCGTGGCGCCAGAACAGGTCCGGCGCCAGCACCACGAAGCCGTCCTGCGCGTACTGCTCGGCCACGCTGCGGATGTGCGGGTTCACGCCGAAGATCTCCTGCAGCAACAAGAGGCCCGGGCCACTGCCGCCGGGTGGCAGTGCCAGGTAGGCGCCGAAGCGGCCGTCCGGGCTGTCGACGTCCAGCCATTCGGTGGTGATGGGATGAGGCATCGAAAATCCTATAGGGTATTGGGTATGTGATCCCGCCTGCACATCAGCCAAGCTGCTGTCCAAAGAAGCGCAGGGTGCGGTCCCATGCCAGTTGGGCCCAGGCGGCGTCGTATTGGGTCATGGCGATTCGGCCGGGGCCTACGGCGGTCTCGTTGGCGAAGGCGTGCTGCGCCAGGTAGCGGTAGCCTTCGTATGGCACCTGGGCCTCTTTCAGCTTGGCCTCCAGGGCGTCGACGCCGCTCAGCGCGAAGGCCTGGTCCTGGGTGGCCCAGTGGGCCATCAAGGGGCGAGCGCCGATCTTGCTGGCGTCGATGAATTCCAGCGGCGGATAGCCGTACCAGACCACGGCCGCATCCGCCTCGGGTGCCATCACCATGGACAGCAGGCTCAGCGCACCGCCCATGCAGTAGCCGGTGACCCCGACCTTGCCGCTGCCCAGGCCCTGGGCCTTGAGGTGTTGCACCGCACCGCGCACGTCGTTCGCTGCCGCGTCGCCGAAGTCCAGCCCGGTCATCAAGTGGTGGGCCTCTTCCTGCTCCACGGTGCTTTTTCCCTTGTAGAGATCGGGCACCAGCGCAGTGAAGCCGGCAGCGGCCAGCCTGTCGGCCACGCCGCGGATCTGGTCGTTGATGCCCCACCACTCCTGGATCACCACCACCGAGGCCACGGGCTCTGGCGCTTCGGCGCAATAGGCCTTGGCGCTGCGGCCATCGGCGCGCTTGAATTCGATGAGGTGTCCCATATGGAGTGTCCCGTTCGGAGGAGCAATTGACCTGACGTTAAGCGTAACTCAATGCCATTTGATGCCTTGCGCAGGGGTTGGGCCAGCCACGGCGCCAAGGCCAGGGTGGCATGTCGCGTCCCGCCGATTGTGTGCAAAACCGCCCGGCCGTGTCGCCTATTCAGGGTCGGCCCCGTTGTTGCTGACCCGCGCCCATCCCACAATGTTTTGACCAAGCCTGAAGCCAGGTGCGAGGGGGGACTCACCGATGAAGGACGATGATCGACCGCTGATGGCCGAACTCCTGGGCGTGGACGCGCCCTGGAAAGTGATGGATGTGCAGCGCAGCAGCGGCACGCAAACCGTCACCGTTCACATCGAGCGGCCACCGCCTCACCCGGGGCTGTTTAGCCGGCGCGCCGTGGTCCCCGTGCGGCGGCAGTTGCGCTGGGAGCATGTGACCCTGGCCGGATGGCGCTGCCGCGTGCAGGTGGGCTTGCGTGATGGCGACGCCCTGCCTGCCACCGCCTGGACGGGTGAAGAAGCGCCCGGCTACACGCGCGGCCTGCAGCGCCTCATCATGGACTTGCTGCTGGCCGGCGCCACCACCGAGCAGCTTTCGGTGTTGTTGAAGCTGCCCTTTGCGGACCTGTGGCGCCACAAGTTTCGGCTGGACCAGGGCCGCAACACGACTGCGCTGCCCGCGCCTTCCGGCCTGCCGGCGGAAGGTTCGCCGCTGTGGCCTGCGCTGCTGATGGGCCGCGTGTCCCTGGATGTGAAGGCCCTGGGCCTGAGGCTGCTGCTGGCCAAGCTGCAGCGCGAGGCGGCGCTGCATGGCGACGCGGACCTGCACCGCCAGGCTGCGCAGGAACTGCATCGCTATTTCCTGCGCAGCCAGGCCGTGTTGCGCCATGAGATCGCGCAGCTGCCCGGTCTGACGGCGCAGGTCCCGGCGGCGATGGAGCGCGCGGTGGCCGCGCCAGTGGCCCGGGCGGCGGCCGTGTCGGCCGCCGGCATGCGTTCTTCCGCCGCGCAGGGCTTCGAGCTGCCGGACGCCACCGATCCTTTGTGGCTGGCGCTGCTGGAGGGGGAGTGCTCGCTCGATGTACGGGCCCTGGGCCTGCGCCTGCTGCTGACCCAACTGCGCTCGCAGATCCGCGTCATCGAGGACAGCGATGTGCGCATGCTCAAGCTCGTCGAGATCCATCGTTACTTCTCACGCCACCAAGGCGCGCTGGGCTACGAGATTTCCCAACTGCGCAACTGGCGCGCTCACTGAAGAATCGGCCCGGCATGAGCACCAAGACGAGTTTGCAACACCGCCTGATGAGCCTGGCGCAGGCCACAGAGCTGATCCGGGCGGGGCGCCCCTGCTGCATGGCAGCAGACGAAGCGCTGCTGCGGCGCCTGCCGCGCGGCCCCTGGATAGGCGGCACGATTCCCTACTTCATGGCCGAGCGCGGCACCACCACGCGAGACGCACTTTTCGTCACCGAGCTGCCCATCGCCGGCAGCGGCCCGCGCATCATGCGCTACGACCGCAAAAGCCTGGAGCGGGTCTGCACGGACGGGCCCGAGCATGGCTTCACGCTCATCGTGATGCCGGCCTTCAGCAGCGCCCACGAGGCCTTTGCACAGGAGGCGCCGGGCTACGCCGAGATGTACCTGCGCCCGCTGGTGGGCTGGGTCTCGGGCGTGCATCTGGATGACCTGGGCCGGGTCAAGCCCCTGGTCTTCGACGGCAGCACCGGCCTGGCGCTGGAGGATGGCGCGGTGGCCATGCATGTGCCAGTGCCCGCTGACAAGATGGTGCATGTGGACATCGTCAACCCCGTCTCGCCCGAAACCGGGCCGGCCATCGAGTTCACGCAGGGCGGGTTTTCAGCAGGCGATTGCCGCATCGATGGTCGCAGCCACAACCTGCACGATTGGATGGTGGAGCGTGGCTTCAACACCCAGCTGCCCTTGGTGGCCGACTACTGCGGCGCGCTGGTGAACGTGTGCATCAAGAAGCTCGATGCCCAGTCCCGGCGCGTGGAGTTTTATGCGCCGGTCTTTCCCGGCACGGTCTACCGGCCGGCGCGGCCGGTGGGCAACTATGTGAGCGCGTTTGCCTCGGCACTGGCCAGCCACCAGATCCCGGGCGAACAGGTGTTCAGCTGCAATTGCGTGCTGAACTATGCCTACGGCGGCCTGGAGGGGAAGACCGTCAGCGTACAGGGCCCGGCCACCTTCGGCGAGATTGCCTACCAACTGCTCAACCAGACCCTGGTCTACCTCTCGCTGGTGGACGAAGGGCAGTAGACCCTTCCCCCGTTCGCCGGGTGCGGCTCAGCTGCGCTGGCGAGGCAGGGCCACGCCCAGGGCGTGGCCTTGGCCGTCGAAGGGCTGTTGCGTCACTCGCCCGCCCAGCTGCGCGCTGAGCTGCGCGACGATGGCCAGGCCCAGTCCTGCATGGCCACCAAGCCCGTTGCCAGGGCCCAGGCGCACAAAGGGCTGCAGCGCTTCGCTCAAGCCTGCAGGCGGCAGGCCGGGGCCGGCATCCCGCACCCACAGCCTGCATTCGTCCGCATCGCCCTCCGCGACGATGCGCACCGGCGGCCGGCCATGGGCCAGCGCGTTGTCCACCAGATTGCCCAGCAGGCGCTGGATGGCGAGGTCGGGGTAGCCGGTGCGCTCGGCAGCTGCGCTGTCCTCGATCTGCAGCTGAACACCTTGTGCTGCGTACTGCGTGGCCAGCGCATGCAGCTGCGCGGCCAGGGGCCGGGGCTGGCCCAGGCTGATCTCGGCGCCGCCGCGGGCGAAACCCAGGAACTGGCCGACAAAGCGCTCGACCGCGTCAAAGTCCGGTGCCATGCGCTCGGCCACGGCGGCGGGGCATTCGACATCCACCCGCAGGCGCAGCCGCGCCAGCGGTGTGCGCAGGTCGTGGGAGAGACCGGCCAGCAACTGGCGTCGGCTGGCCTGGGCCTGCATCAGCGCCGCCACCAGCCGGTTGAAGCCGCTGATCAGCGGTTGCAGCTCGCGGCCGGCTGCAGGCGGCGCTTCCAGCGGACGCAGCGCCCCAGCCCGCTCGGCCATCGCGTCGGCAATGCGGGCAATGGGCCGGGTGATCAGGCGGATGCCCAGCACCAGGGTCAGGGCTGCCGCGAGGCCTACCGCCGCCAAGGCGGCCAGCAAGGGCAGCAGCGGGCCGCCTGGCGGTGGCGTGTGGGTGGGCAGCAGCAATTGCCAGTCTTCTCCGTTCACCTGGAAAGAGGCCTGCAGATGGGTTGTGGCATCAGCACTTGCATCAGGCGCCGCTTGCCGCGTCAGCCGCACCTCTGGCCCCAGGAGGGCCTGCAGGCGGGCCATCAGCGGCTCGCCGGGGCTTTGCGGGACGGGAGGAGGCGCCCGGCGCAAATGCAGGCCCAGCGCTTGGAGTTCTTCGGCCAGCGCCTGGCGCTGATCGGCCGGGGCGCGCTGGAGCGTCAGCCGAGCCGTCGCGATCTGGCGATGCAGGGCCTCGGTCAGGTCCTCGCCCAACGGGTCGATGGCGCGAAAGATCAACGCGCCATTGAGGGCCAGCGACAGCAGCCCCACGGCCACGGCCAAGCCGATCAGCCGGTGCACGATGGAGAAGCTGGCGCCCAGTGACCTGGCGCCAGCAGGCCCTGAAGCCGGTCCCGCGCGCGGGGACGGTGGGGCGGCCGGCGTGGCACTCACGCCGGCTGCAACGGGATGGGGGCTTCAGGGGCGGTGAGGGTCTCCCCCGTGTGCGGCACGAACATGTAGCCATGCCCACGCACCGTCTGGATGAAGCGCGGCGCGGCCGGGTCCGGCTCGATCAGCTTGCGCAGCCGCATGATGGCCGCGTCGATGGCGCGCAGCAGCACCGCGTCCTGGCTGCTGTGCGAGGCGGCCAGCAGCTGCTCGCGCGAGACGGTGCTGCCGGCGTGGCGCGTGAGCGTGTGCAGCAGCGCGTATTCGACGGTGTTGAGCACCCGCACCTCGTCGCCGCGCTGCAGGCTGCGCTGGGCCGGCGAGAAGCGGTAGGCGCCGATGGACATCTGCCGGTCGGGTGCTGAGGCCGGCGGTGGCCCGGCATCGGTGCGGCGCAGCACCGCGCGGATGCGGGCCAGCAGCTCGCGCGCCGAAAACGGCTTGCCGAGGTAGTCGTCTGCGCCCATCTCCAGGCCGAGGATGCGGTCCACCTCCTCGGTGCTGGCGGTCAGCAGGATGATGGGCAGGCGATCGCCCTCGGCACGCAGGCGCTGGCAGGCCTGCAGGCCGCTCATGCCCGGCAGTCCCACATCCAGCACCACCAGGTCGGGCCGCGGCGAAGGCTCGTGGCGAAGCCGCGCCAGCAGCTCCTCGGCGCTGCCCAGCGCGGTGACCTGCTGGCCCTGGCGCTGGAAATAGAGCTGCAGCATGTCACGCAGCTCCGGGTCGTCTTCAACCACGAACAAATGGGCGGGGCGGGAGCTGCTGTACATGGAGGGCGATGCAAGGGGAAGGGCACACGGCGCCATGATTGCTTCGCTGGCTTGATGCAGTGTTGCTGGCCCATGAACCTTGGTGACACAAAACGACATCGAGGCCTCCACCGTGATGGACTACCAGAACGACAGGCTGTCGCTCAGCACGCGCTGGATCCAGCTGCGCTGCGCCGCGTCCGACACCTCGCCGCGGCCCACCACCTCGACCTTGGCATTCACCGCATCCGACGAGGCCACGACGTTGCCGGCCTTGATGTCGCGCGGGTTCACGATGCCGGAGAAGCGCAGCACGCTGACCCCGCCGTTCAGCGCGATGCTGCGGTCGCCGGCCACCACCAGGTTGCCGTTGGGCAGCACGTTGATCACGGTGGCGGCCACCTGCGCGCTGAACTTGCTGCTGTTGTCGGTGCTGCCGTCGCCCTTGAAGCTGTTGCTGCCGGCGGCGCTGGCGTCCTGGTTCAGGATGGACGACAGCAGCTTGTTGCCCGAGTTGCTGCCCGGGCCCTTGGAGGCCATGGCCCGGTCGCCGCTGGTGGTCGTGCTGGCCTTGTGGCTGGCGCTCAGGCTCTCGGCAATCTCGACCTTCAGCGTGTCGCCGATCTGGTGCGGCTTCTTGTCGCGGGTGTAGAGCGTGTCGGCCGACATGCCGGCCTGGTAGATGGCGCCGGTGCGGGCGCGCTCCACGTTGGCCGGGCGGGGCAGCGGCGCGGCGGCCAGCGGGCCCGGCACGGTGCTGTCGGGCGCGCTGGCGCAGCCGCTGAACAGCAGCACCAGCAGCGCGCCGCAGGACCAGCACAGCAGGCACAGCAGTCTCAACGTGGTGGATTCACTGAGGACGATGGGGGTGTTCATCGAAGAGGCTCCTGGGGCGGGGGATCCATCAGCAAGATGGCGTTCAGTTTTCGAAGCCGGTGACCAGGGCGCTGACGACCGGGGCCACCTTGCTGCGCGTGCTGCGCCACTTGCCCCAGCCGAGGCCGTTGTCCACCTCATAGCGGCTGCTGGAGAGCACGGCACCGTCGGCGTCGCGCAAGGTGAGCGCCAGCGTGCTGAGGTAGGCCTGGTAGCCGCCACCCAGCGGCGGCACTTCCCAGCCGATGGCGGCCTCATAGGCCAGCGAGACGCTGCAGCGCTCGGGCAGCACGCCTTCGTAAACGCGGGTCTCGATCTGGTGCAGCCGCAGCTCGGCCTGCAGCGCCGGCACCAGGCCCTGGGCTGGCGTGTCGGGGTTGAAGGCGATGCACAGCGTGTGGAATCGCGGGTGCAGGTGGTAGACCGTGTCGCTGGCCTTGGGCTCGCCATAGGGCAGGGCCATGCTGGCCACGGTGCCACCGGCCTTGGCCAGTTCCCACAGCGGCACCGGGCTGAACAGCGAACAGCCGGTCTGCGACAACACCAGGGTGGCCGCAGACAACGAAGAGGCAATCAGTCGCATGGCATCGGTCCGGTCAATGCGGGCTGCGGGCGCTCACGCCCTGAGCACCGACAGGCCCATGGCCACGTAGCTGGCCGCGCCGTCGACCATGTCGCCCAGCGTGTCGGTCACGGCCGAGGCGGCATCCTCCACCGAGTGCGTGACCGAACTGGCGGCGTCGGCCACGCTGTGTTCGACCGACTGGCCCCAGGCATAGGCCTGTTGCACGGCGTCCTGGATGTCGCTGCCGATCTCGCTGGCCTCGTCCATCACGCTGTGATAGCCGTCTGACAGGCCCTGCTCGATGCCCTGTGCCAGGTCGTGCACGCTGGCCACGGTGCCGTCCCAGGCGGCACCGGCCGCGTCGGCGAGTGCGTCGCCAGCGTCGTGCAGGCGCTTCAGCGCTTCGGCGCTGAACGACACGCCCGCATGGGCGGCTTCACCTGTGGCCTGGGCCACGCCCATCGCGGTGGCCACCACCGGGCCATATTGTTTTGAATTGACTTCGAAAGCACCCAGGGGTTTCTTCTGGGTGCTGGCGATGCCAGGATTGGCCATATTCGAGGACAAGGCGCTGATGCTGCTCATGGCGAGGCTCCGGAGGAGATGTCGAGGGAATTGCGGGCGAATGCAGCGCAGGTCCGCCGGGAGGCGGTTGTCGCACCAAGGGATGCCTGTGCTGGTGAAGTGAATGCTAGGCAGCCGCGCCGGCCGGGTTTTGGCGAGCAATTCGAGATTCACCCGCCAATTCGATTGCCGTTCACTGATATTCACGAAGTAAGAATATGGCGTGACTGGCAATATAGATTCACGCGAGAGGCATTGAATATCGCCAATTCAGCATGGGGCGGCATATGCTGGCAACAAAGCGGCAGCGAATTCGGGTTTCGCGGGCAAGTTTATGAGCTACGGCGCACAGACGGTGATGCCGCATGCTGTGCTGAAGCATGCGGCGTCATGCTGTGGGGTTGGGACCTGAAAGCCGTGCAGCGGTTCATGCGGCCGGCGTCATGCCGCATTGCGCGGCGTGACCGGATCAGTAGGTGCGGCCGCCCTTGAATTGCGCGTGGGTGCGGCGCTTCAGGTCGGTGGCCTGGGCCATCGCGGCGAACGAGCCGCCGGCGTGGGCGTGGGTGATGGCCAGGCCCAGCGCGTCGGCCGCGTCCTTGCCGGGCAGGCCGGGCAGGCGCAGCAGCCGCATCACCATTTCCTGGATCTGCTCCTTGCGCGCATGGCCGTGTCCGACAACCGACTTCTTCATCTGCAGTGCCGTGTACTCGGCCACCGGCAGCCCGGCGGTGACCAGCGCCGTCAGCGCCGCGCCGCGGGCCTGGCCCAGCAGCAGGGTGCTCTGCGGGTTGACGTTGACGAACACGATCTCGCACGAGGCCTGCGTGGGCTGGTAGCGCTCGGCCACCTCGCGCACGCCGTCGAAGATGATCTTCAGCCGGTTCGGCAGGTCACCCAGCGCGACGCCGGAGGTCGTGCGGATCGTGCCGCTGGCCACGTAGTGCAGCGTGCTGCCCTCGATCTCGACCACGCCGAAACCGGTGCACTGCAAGCCGGGGTCGATGCCCAGCACCCGAACAGGAACACTCATGGCGTGAGCTTGAAGTACCAGCGCACCGAATGGAAGAACACCGGCGCGCCGAAGGCCAGCGGTGCGATGCGGTCCAGCAGGCCGACCGCGCCGGTGACCGAGGCCCGGTTGCCCCACCAGGCGACGCCTGCGTCCTTCTTCAGCGCCCGCATCACGAACTCGCCGATGTTGCCGGCGGCCGCGGCGATGGTGGCGATCAGGATGGCCTGCGGCAGCTTGAACGGCGTGATCCAGAACAGCAGCCCTCCCGTCAGCCCGCCCACCGCGGCGCCCAGCGCCCAGGCCTGCAGCGAGAACGTGCGGCTGATGGCACGCGCCACCGGGCGGCGGCGCAAGCGCTGGCTCAGCGTCTCCTGCGCGAAGTAGGCGACGATGGCGACCAGCACGTAGAAGAACAGCAGGAAGGCGCCGCGGCCGGCGTGGCCGGGGAAGTCCAGCAGCAGCAGCGCGGGCGCGTGCGACAGGCCGAACACGCAGACCATGATGCCCCACTGGATCTTGGCATTGCGCTCCAGGAAGCGGCCGGGGTCGCCGGCCAGCGCGCTGATGACCGGGATCACGAAAAACACGTAGACGGGGATGAAGACCGAGAACAGGTCGAAATGCTGGCCGCCGACCAGGACGTACTGGATGGGCAGCACGATGAAAAACGCGAAGATCAGGCTGCGGTGGTCGCTGCGGCGGGTGTGCATCAGCGTGATGAACTCGCGCAGCGCGAGGAAGGAGAACACGCCGAACAGCAAGGTCGCGCCAATCGGCCCGGACAGCCAGGCCAGCCAGAAGGTGGTCAGGCCGATCCACATCGCGCGCAGCTCGCGCACGAAGCGGTCGTGGCGCAGCTGGATCTCGGGCGGCGCGTCGCCCAGGCTGCGCAGCGTGGCCCAGGTGGTCAGGCCGGCGAGCACGCCGAACACGATCACGAACAGCAGGCCGATCTGCTGCTCGGTGCTGAGTTGAAGCAGGTCCTGCATGGGCTTCAGCCTCCCGCCGGCCGCAGCGCGACGACGGCCGCGCGGGCGCGGTCGAGGAAGGCGCGCTTGTCTTCGCCAGGATTCAGCGCCATCGGCGCGCCGAAGGTCACGGTGCACAGGATGGGCACAGGCACCACTTCGCCCTTGGGCATCACACGCTGCACGTTGGCAATCCAGGCGGGAATGAGCTGCACATTCGGGAACTGCGCGGCCAGGTGATAGAGGCCACTCTTGAAGCTTTGCGGTTCACCCTTGTTGCTGCGCGTGCCTTCGGGAAAGATGACCAGCGAATCGCCGCCCTGCAGCGCCTGCACCAGCGGCTCCAGCGGGTCCTGCGCATCCGGGCCTTCCTTGGCGCGGGTGCGGCTCACGTAGACGGCGTTGAAGACCTCGCGTGTCAACCAGTGCTTGAACGGCGAGGCGGTCCAGTAGTCCTTCGCCGCGATCGGCCGGGTCTGCGCGCGCAACTCACCGGGCAGCGAGGCCCAGATCAGCACCCAGTCCAGGTGGCTCTGGTGGTTGGCAAAGTAGATGCGCTGCAGCGCCTGCGGCGGGCAGCCTTTCCAGTGCCCTTGGGCGCCGGTGATCAATCTGGCGATGAAAGCCAGCAACTGGCCCACGAGGTCGGCTCTGGTCATGGGGCCGCATGTTAGCCGCCGGCCATGCCGCCCACTTCAACCCGGCGCGCGCAAGGCCTGCGCCATCAGCGGCCACAAGGCCTTGTGCGAGCCGCGGAACCAGTCGATGTGACCGATGGCCTTGTAGCCGAGTTCGGCTGGGTGCACGCGGCGCACGCTGTGCGGTGCGGCGGGCAAGGTGCGCAGCAGGTCGGCCACGGTCTTGTCGGTGGCGATGTTGTCGTCGCTGGCGTGCAGCACCGTGATGGGCGTGCGCACCGCGGCGTGGAAGTCGTTGGCCGCGCCTTGTTGCACCGCATTGGTCGCGTAGCCCCCCGCGCTGCACCACTGGCCCCATTGCAGCGCGACCTGGGCCGGCAGGTTCTCGCCCAGTCCCACGGCGCTGCAGGTGCCGTAGCCCTTCAGGCGGATGCCCAGCGGCACCAGGCCGCACAGCACCATGCGCGCGGCAACGCGGAAGGCCGGCCGCATGCCACCGAACCAGCCTGTGGAGGCCGAAATGCCGACCAGCCGGGCCACACGGTGGTGGTTGGGCAGCAGACCCAGCATCTGCGCGCCGGCGCTGTGGCCCAGCATCAGCACCTGCGGCTGGCCGGTGCGCGCCAGCAGCCAGTCCAGCGCCGCCACCTGGTCCTGCTGGCCCCATTCGGCCAGCGTCGCCTGACAGTCCTTCAGCGGGCCATGCAGCGACTGGCCCACGCCGCGGTAGTCGAACACCAGCACGTCGTGGCCCCGCGTTGCCAACCAGGCGGCAAAGCGCAGGTAGAAGTGCTGGCGCACGCCGGTGGCCGGGGCGATCAGCACAGGCAGCCCGCCGCCTTCTCCGGTGTTGCCGCCGCTGCGGGCGAGGAAATGGCCGCGCAGCGTCACGCCGTCAGCGCAGGTGAGGGTGACGGGTTCGGCCAGGTCGGCGGGGGTGTCAGCGCGGCTCATCGGTCTCTCCTGGCACGGTGGGGCCGCCCAGCTGCTGCACATGGCGCAGCCAGCGGGCGACGGTCTGCAGCTCGGCTTCGCTGAAGCCGGCGGTGAGCTGGGTGTTGATGCGGGCGGTGGCCGCGTGCAACGGTGCGAGCTGGCCGCGGCCCGCTGGGCGCAGCCAGACCTGTTGGGTGCGGGCGTCTTCCGGCGACACCCGGCGCTGCACCCAGTCCAGCGCCTCGCTGCGCTGCACCAGGCCCGAGACAGCCGAAGGCGCCAGGTCCAGCGCCTGGGCGACACGGCCCATCGTGGCGCCGTCTTCCTTGGCCAGCACGAACAGCAGCCCGGCCTGCGCCGGCGTGGGCGCGGGCTCGCCGCTGGCAGCGGCTTCGGACTGCAGCACGGCCATCCATTGCTGCAAGCGGCGCTGGGCGCTGTTGAGCAGGAAGATCAATCGAGGCGGGCGGGGTGCGCGGGCAGGCGACATGGCATCATTATTTCGCATGCGAAGTATCTGATGCAAGAAAAACCGGCCGAAGCCGGTTTTGCAGGGCGGCCGCTCAGTGGCGGAAGTGGCGGGTGCCAGTCAGCACCATCGCGATGCCGCGTTCGTCGGCCGCGGCAATGACCTCTTCGTCGCGCATCGAGCCGCCCGGGTGGATCACGCAGGTCGCGCCTGCGTCCACCACCACGTCCAGGCCGTCACGGAACGGGAAAAACGCGTCGCTGGCCACGGCCGTGCCGGCCAGGCTCAGGCCGGCGGCCTGGGCCTTGATGCTGGCGATGCGGGCCGAGTCGAGGCGACTCATCTGGCCGGCGCCAACGCCGAAGGTCATGCCGTCCTTGCAGAAGACGATGGCGTTGCTCTTGACGAAGCGGGCCACGGTCCAGGCAAAGCGCAGGTCTTCCAGCTGCTGTGCGGTGGGCTGCAGTTTGGTGACGACCTTCAGTTCGCCGACGATGTCGAGGTTGTCGGCCGACTGCAGCAGCATGCCGCCACCAACACGCTTGAAATCGAGCGCATTCGACAGCTTGCTCAGCGGCACTTCCAGCAGCCGCACGTTCTGCTTGGCGGCATAGGCGGCGCGGGCGGCCGGCGTGAAGGCCGGCGCCATCGCCACTTCGACGAACTGCTTGTGCGCGTTGATGGCCTCGATCACGTCGGCATCCACCGGGCGGTTGAAGGCCATGATGCCGCCGAAGGCCGAGGTCGGGTCGGTCTTCAGCGCCTTCTCGTAGGCTTCCAGCAGCGTGGCGCCCACGGCCACGCCGCAGGGGTTGGCATGCTTGACGATCACGCAGGCCGGCTGCTCAAAGGCCTTCACGCATTCCCAGGCGGCGTCGGCATCGGCAATGTTGTTGAAGCTCAGCTCCTTGCCCTGGATCTGCGTCCATTGCGACAGCGTGCCTTCCACCGGCTTGGCTTCCTTGTAGAACGCCGCGCTCTGGTGCGGGTTCTCGCCGTAGCGCATGCCCTGCACCTTGCTCAGCTGCAGGTTGAAGACGTCCGGGTACTCGGCGCGAACCGGCACTTCGGCAGTCTTTTCCTCGGCGCCGGCTTCCAGCGCGGTGAGGTAGTTGGTGATCATGCCGTCGTAGGCGGCAGTGTGCGCAAACACCTTCTTGGCCAGCTTGAACTTGGTGGCGCGCTGCAGGCCTTGGCCCTTCAGCTCGGCCAGCACCTGCGGGTAGTCGCTCGGGTCGATGACGACCGCGACGTCCTGCCAGTTCTTCGCGGCCGCACGCAGCATCGCCGGGCCGCCGATGTCGATGTTCTCGATCGCGTCGTCCAGCGTGCAGTCGGCCTTGGCGGTGGCCTGTGCAAACGGGTAGAGGTTGATGATCAACAGGTCGATCGTGCCGATGCCGTGTTCCTTCAGCGCGGCCATGTGCTCGGGCACGTCGCGGCGGGCCAGCAGGCCGCCGTGCACGCGCGGGTGCAGCGTCTTCACGCGGCCGTCCAGCATCTCGGGGAAGCCGGTGATCTCCGAGACTTCGGTGACCGGCAGGCCGGCACTGGCCAGCAGCTTGGCGGTACCGCCGGTGGACAGCAGCTTTATGCCCTGCGCGTGCAGTGCTTGAGCGAATTCGACGATGCCGGTCTTGTCGGAGACCGAGAGCAGGGCTGTGAGGGTGGACATGGTGGCGATGGCGGAAGGAAAAATGAATCGGGCCGGGCTCAGGGCTTCAGCAATTTGTGTTCAACGAGCTTGCGGCGCAGCGTGTTGCGGTTGATGCCCAGCCATTCGGCGGCCTTGCTCTGGTTGCCCTCGGCCTGGCGCATCACGACGTCCAGCATCGGCTTCTCGACCGCGCGGATCACCATGTCGTGCAGCGAATGCGGTTCGGCGCCGTGCAGGTCCTGGAAATACTGGTCCAGCGTCTCGCGGACGCACTCCTCGATGTTCTTTTTGCTCATGGCTCTGGCAGCTTGGCCGGCAAACAGCTGCCGGTCCTCAGGGAAAAGAAAAAAGCAGGCCCGCCGGGCATCCCGGCGGGATGTCCGAGGGCCGGATTCAGGCTTGTTGTTCGATCAGGTCCTGGTTGGCTGCCGAGGCGGGCAACGAAGGCAGCAGCGGGTGGGTGTCGGCCAGGTCGTCGAAGAAGGTGCGCACGGCGCCCAATTGGGCCTGGCCATCGTCCAGCGTGTTCATCACCGCGCGGAAGGCCTCGCCACCTGGCAATGAACGCACCGCCCAGCCAATGTGCTTGCGCGCACTGCGCACGCCGGCTTCCTCGCCGTAGAGCTGGTAATGGTCCAGCAGGTGCTCGGTGAGCCAGCGCTGCACGTCGCGCGTAGGCGGTGGCGGCAGGTGCTGGCCTGTCGCCAGGAAATGGCTGATCTCGCGGAAGATCCACGGCCGGCCTTGTGCGGCGCGGCCGATCATCAAAGCGTCGGCCCCGGTGTGCTTCAGCACTTCGGCGGCGTTTTCGGGCGAGTCGATGTCGCCGTTGGCGACCACCGGGATGCGCAGCGCGGCCTTCACGGCGGCCACCGTGTCATGTTCGGCAAAGCCCTTGTAGCCTTGCTCGCGGGTGCGGCCATGCACGGTCAGCATCGCAATGCCGGCACTTTCGGCGGCGCGGGCCAGCGCCAGCGCATTGCGCTCGGTGTCGCACCAGCCGGTGCGCATCTTCAGCGTGACCGGCACGCCGCGCGGCGCGCAGGCGGCAACCACCGCCTCGACGATGGCCAGTGCGCCGAGCTCGTCGCGCATCAGCGCCGAACCCGCCCACTTGTTGCAGACCTTCTTGGCGGGGCAACCCATGTTGATGTCGATGATCTGCGCGCCGCGGTCGATGTTGTAGGCCGCGGCCTCGGCCATCATCAACGGCTCGGTGCCGGCGATCTGCACCGCGATGGGCGCGCTTTCGCCTTCATGGTTGGCCCGGCGCGAGGTCTTCAGCGACTGCCACAGGTCCTTGCGCGAGGTCACCATCTCGCTGACCGCATAACCCGCGCCCAACTGCTTGCACAGCTTGCGGAACGGCCGGTCCGTCACCCCGGCCATGGGGGCGACGAACAAGGCGTTCGGGAGCATGTAGGGGCCGAGCTGCATGGGTTCGGTGCGAAAGCGTGTGGGTGGCGGGTGGGGGAGAGGCGGAGCGTGGCCGGCAGGCGGCGCGCCGGTTGCTCAAAAAGGAGGCAGGATTATAGAGCGGCCCCGTCCGGTCCGCGGACATCTTGGCGGTGACAATCGACGCATGGAGCTTTGGTTGCAATCCCTGCTCGGCTGGTTGGCGCTGCCGAGCTTCGGCCTGTCCACGCTGTTTGTCGTCGCGTTGATCTCGGCCACGCTGTTGCCGCTCGGCTCGGAGCCGGCGCTGCTGGGACTGCTCTACCTGCAGCCAGACTTGTTCTGGCCCGCGATCGCGGTGGCCACCGCCGGCAACACGCTGGGCGGCGCGATCAGCTGGTGGACTGGCTACGGGGCCGAGAAGGCCTGGGAGCATGTGAAGCATCGCCCGCCGCGCGAGATGCGGCTGCTGGCCTGGCTGCAGCGTTTCGGCCCCAAGGCTTGCCTGCTGAGCTGGCTGCCGCTGGTGGGCGACCCGCTGTGCGCGCTGGCCGGCTGGTCGCGGTTGCCGTTCTGGCCCTGCGTGGGCTACATGCTGATCGGCAAGGCCGCGCGCTACCTGACGATGACCTCGGTGGCGCTCTACGTGTTTCCACACGCGGCGGCTTGAACCAGCCGCCGCCGGCCCTGCCATCCCCCAAGAGGGGGAGAGCCGCCGGGTTATTTCCGCCGGATTGTGACAACGGCCGGGCCCACAATGGCCCGATGTCGATCGCCAATCCGCACTACGAAGCGCTGAAGCGCACCTATGGCCGCCTGCACCGGCTGACTCATCTGGAAAGCATGGCCTCCTGGGACCAGGCCGCCAACATGCCGCCTGGCGGTAACCAGGCGCGGGCCGATGCGCTCACCGAAATGGCCGGATTGCTGCACCGCATGCGCACCGATCCGATGCTGCAGGCCCAGTTGCGCGGCGCCGAAGCCGAGCAACTGGACGAAGCCCAGCGCGCCAACCTGCGCGAGATGTCGCGCGAATGGCGGCGCAGCAATGCGTTGCCCGAAGCGCTGGTCGAGCGTCGTTCCCAGGCCACCTCGCGCTGCGAGCACGCTTGGCGCAGTCAACGTCCTGCCAATGACTGGGCCGGCTTCCTGCCCAATCTGCAGGAGGTGCTGGCTGTTGCGCGCGAGGAAGCGCGGCTGCTGGCCGAGCGCAGCGGCCTGGGCCTGTACGACGCGATGATGGACCAGTACGAGCCCGGCATGACCAGCGCCACCGCGGCGCGTGTCTTCGGCGAGCTGCGCACCTGGCTGCCGGGGCTGATCCGTGCGGTGGGCGAACGCCAGGCCCGCGAGACGGTGGTGCCGGCCGTCGGCCCGTTCCCGCTGCCGGCCCAGCGCGTGCTGTGCGAACGCGTGATGAAGCTGCTGGACTTCGATTTTTCGGCGGGCCGGCTGGACGTCAGCACCCACCCATTTTCGGGCGGCGTGCCGGAAGACGTGCGCCTGACCACGCGCTTCTACGAAGACGATTTCCTGCCCAGCCTGATGGGCACGGTGCACGAGACCGGCCACGGCCGCTATGAGCAGAACCTGCCGCGCGACCTGCTGGGCCAGCCAGTGGCGCTGGCGCGTTCGATGGCCATCCACGAGAGCCAGAGCCTGGCTTTCGAGATGCAGCTGGGCAGCCACCCTGGTTTTGCCAGGCTGCTGTCGCCGCTGGTCAGCGAGGCCTTCGGCGCGCAGCCGGCCTTCGAGCCGGCCAACCTGCACAAGCTGCTGACGCGCGTGAAGCCCAGCCTGATCCGCGTCGAGGCCGACGAGGTGACCTACCCGGCCCACGTCATCCTGCGTTTCGAGATCGAGCGTGCGCTGATCGAAGGCGAGGCCGAGGCGGCAGACATCCCGGCGATGTGGGACGAGCGCATGCGCGACCTGCTGGGCCAGGACACGCGCGGCAACTACAAGGATGGCCCGATGCAGGACGTGCACTGGCCGACCGGCGCCTTCGGCTACTTCCCGTGTTATTCGCTGGGCGCGATGTACGCCGCACAGTGGTTCGCCGCAATGCGGCGCGAAATGCCGGCGCTGGATGAGCAGATCGCTGCCGGCAACCTCAGCCCGGTGTTCGACTGGCTCAAGCGCAACATCTGGCAGCAGGCCAGCCGCTGGACCACCGACGAACTCGCGCTGCGCGCCAGCGGAGAGACGCTGAACCCCGCGCATTTCCGCGCCCACCTGACGCAGCGCTACCTCAGCTGAAGCGACGCCAGGCCCCAACGAAAAAGACGGCCCGCGAGCCGTCTTTTTTTTCATGGGTGCGGCAGCTCAGTCGGCGCTGCCGCCCGCCGGTTTGCGGGCCGTCTTGCGAACCGGCTTGGCTGCTGCAGCCGCCGCCTTCTTCGCGCGCAAGCCCGAGGCGGTCCTGGCGCTTTGTTGCTTGCTCTTGTGCAACTGGGCGTGGAGCTTGGCGACCTGTGCCGTCAGCGCCTCGACCTGGGCGCTCAGCGAGGCCATGTCCTGCGCTGTCGGCACGCCCATTTTCTTCAGCGCCTGGGCGGTGCGGGCCTCGAACTTGGCTTCGAGCTTTTCCCACGAGGCGCCGGCCTTGTGCATGGCCTCGCCGGCCATCGCGTTCAGCGTCTCGCCGAACTTGTCTTCGGCTGCGGCTTGCGTGCCCTGGCGCTTGCGCCGCAACTCGGCGCCTTCCTGCACCAGCGTGTCGAAGGCCTTGCTGCCTTCTTCCTGGGCCTTGGCAAACGCGCCCACGCCGGCCAGCCAGATCTGCTGCGCTGAGGCTTTCACCGCGTCGGCCAGCGGGCCGTCGAACAGGCTGGCGGGGTCGAAGTCCTTGCGGTGGTTGGGCATGGGCGAGTCTCTCCAGTCAAAAAAACAGCGCAGGCGCGCCAGCTTGAGGCCGGTGCGCCTGCAGGTTTCACTTCTTGCGGATGGCGGTCACGGTGTACTGGCCGTCGATCTTGTCGGCCTCGAAGACGACCAGGTCACCTTCGGCCAGGCCGTTCAGCAGCGAGGGCTGGCGGGCCTTGAAGACCATGGTCATCGCAGGCATGTCCAGGTTCTTGATCGCGCCGCTCTTGATCGTGACCTTGGCCTGCGCCGTGTCGATCTTGCGGATTTCGCCATCAGTGGCATGCGCCACCAGGGCCAAGCCGGCCAGGGACAGGCCGGTCAACATGCGGGCCCAACGCGGGGTCCAGGTGTTCATTTCAGATTTCTCCTTGCCTGACTGCAACGCGGTGGAGCCAGCACAGGATGACCTGGGCCGTCACGGCGATGCCCGATGGTAGACCGAGCACCGGGCTCGCGACCGCATGTGAGCAACCGTAACTGTTGCGGAGCTGTTGCAGCGCAGCTGATGCCATGTTTGGCGGCGCCGCAGTGACGAAGCGAAGCCCGATCTCGAAACATCCCGACACGCCGGACACGCCTGGTGTGAAGTTGCGCAGTTCGGCCCTGATGGACGAAATTGGAATCGGTTCCAGAATCTGCCTCCGCGAAGCCGCCGGCAGGCAGTCTGGATGCCATTGCTTCGCTTCGTGGGCGGGTTGAGGGCGTTGCGCCAACAAGCCTGCCCTCCATGCGCCCGCTGTGGCGCAGCTCATGTGAAGAAGGAGACAAGGGCATGCATGCATCCATGGCAAACCTGGGAGGCGGCGCAATGCGGCGCAGCCCGCGAGCGACGCCGACCTGGTCCCTGGCCTGGGTCTGGCTCTCGATCTGCGCGCTGCTGCTGGGCAGTTTTGCGCTGCCAGCCCGTGCGGCGGACTACACCGATGGTGTTGCCGTTTCCGGCAGCACCGCGACGATCTGGTTCAAGTCCAACGTGGCGACGACCTGGGTCGACGCGCACTACAGCGTCAACAGCGGCGGCCAGCTGAACGTGCGCATGACGTATTCGTCTGCCAACGCGCGCTGGGAGCAGGCCGTCACCGGCGTGGCCTCGGGCACCGTGCTGAAGTTCAACTTCACTTACAACAACGGCAACCCGGCCTATGACACGCCGCAGGAAACCTACACGGTCGGTGGCACCACGCCGCCGCCGACCTCGGACACGCCGGACTTCGGTGCCAACGTGTCGATCTTCGACACCGCCACGCCGATCGCCACCATCCAGTCCAAGCTGGACGCGGCCTTCAACGGCCAGCTGCTGAGCCCGACCGCGCAGTTCGGCGGCCAGCGCCATGCCTTCCTGTTCAAGCCTGGCAGCTACAACGGCGTGTACGCCAACCTGGGCTTCTACACCGCCATCGCCGGCCTGGGCCAGAACCCGGACGACGTGACGCTGAGTGGCACGGTCAACGTGGACAGCGGCTGGAACTACGGCGACCAGGGCAACGCGACGCAGAACTTCTGGCGCTCGGCCGAGAACCTGGCGCTGATCCCCAACGGCGGCACCAACCGCTGGGCCGTCTCGCAGGCTGCGCCGATGCGCCGGCTGCACATCCTCGGCAACCTGGTGCTGGGCCCGTCCAACCAGGGCAACGGCCAGGGCTACGCCAGCGGCGGCTACATCGCCGACACCAAGGTCGACGGCCTGATCGCCTCCGGCTCGCAGCAGCAGTGGTACACGCGGGACAGCAACCTGGGTAACTTCTACGACGGCGTGTGGAACATGGTGTTCTCCGGCGTCGTCGGCGGCCCGGCGACCAGCTTCCCGTCGCCGCCGTATACCGCGCTGGCGACCACGCCAGTGTCGCGTGACAAGCCCTACCTGTACGTGGACAGCGCAGGCAAGTACCGCGTCTTCGTACCCAGCACGCGCACCAATGCTTCCGGCGCCAGCTGGGCGAATGGTGCGAGCGCCGGCACGTCCATCCCGATGAGCCAGTTCTACGTCGCCAAGCCGACCGACAGCACCGCCACGCTGAACGCCGCGCTGGCCCAGGGCCTGAACCTGTTCTTCACGCCCGGCACCTACCACCTGAGCGACACGATCCGCGTGACGCGTGCCGGCACCGTGGTGCTGGGCATTGGCTTCCCCACGCTGGTGCCGGACAACGGCGTGAACGCGATGCTGGTGTCCGACGTGGACGGCGTGTCCATCGCCGGCCTGCTGTTCGATGCCGGCACGGTCAACAGCAACGCGCTGCTGAGCTTCGGTGACACCACCTCGGCCGTCTCGCATGCCGGCAATCCCAGCTCGGTGCAGGACGTGTACTTCCGCATTGGCGGCGCGGTCGCCGGCAAGGCCACGAACAGCCTGGTGGTGAACAGCAACAACGTCATCATCGACCACATCTGGGCCTGGCGCGCGGACCACGGCAGCCAGCCCACCGGCTGGACCGTCAACACGGCCGACACCGGCGTGCTGGTCAACGGCAACAACGTGCTGGCCACCGGCCTGTTCGTCGAGCATTACCAGAAGTTCAACGTGGTGTGGAATGGCCAGGGTGGCCGGACCATCTTCTTCCAGAACGAGATGCCGTACGACCCGCCCAGCCAGGCCGCCTGGCGGGCGGACGCCACCGGCTACGCCGCCTACAAGGTGGCCGACAACGTGACCACCCACGAAGCCTGGGGTGTGGGCAGCTACTGCTACTTCAACGTCAACCCCAGCATCCACGCCGCGCATGCCTTCGAGGTGCCGGCCGTCGCGGGTGTGAAGTTCCACAGCGCGCTCACGGTTTCGCTGGGCGGCGTAGGCGTGATCGACCACGTCATCAACAACACCGGCGGCGCCGCGCAGGGCACGGCCACGGTGCCGGTCAACGTGATCAACTTTCCCTGATCCCTTTCCGCTGATCTGACGGCCGGGCCCGCTGCAGCGATGCGGCGGGCCTTGTTGCTTTCGGCTGGCTTCGGCTGCAATGGGGACGCTGCCGCCAACGCAAATCCCTAGAATGCCGGCCAATCCCCTTTCAGCACTGGCGCCGCCAGCACCACCATGAGCACCCAGCCCGCCGACGACTCCCTGGCCCACATCCAGCCGCGCGACAAGGCGGAAATCCTGGCCCAGGCGCTGCCCTACATCCGCAAGTTCCATGGCAAGACCATCGTCATCAAGTACGGTGGCAACGCCATGACCGACCCGGCCCTGCAGCAGGACTTCGCCGAGGACGTGGTGCTGCTGAAGCTGGTCGGCATGAACCCGGTGGTGGTGCATGGCGGCGGCCCGCAGATCGACGAGGCGCTGGCCAAGATCGGCAAGAAGGGCACCTTCATCCAGGGCATGCGCGTGACCGACGAAGAGACGATGGAGGTCGTCGAGTGGGTGCTGGGCGGCGAGGTGCAGCAAGACATCGTCGGCCTGATCAACGCCGCCGGCGGCAAGGCCGTGGGCCTGACCGGGCGCGACGGCGGTTTGATCCGCGCGCGCCAGATGAAACTGGCCGACAAGGACGACCCGAGCAAGGAACACGACATCGGCCAGGTCGGCGAGATCACCGCCATCGACCCAGCGGTGGTGAAGGCGCTGCAGGACGACCAGTTCATCCCGGTGATCAGCCCCATCGGCTTTGGCGAGAAGAACGAGAGCTACAACATCAATGCCGATTTGGTGGCGTCCAAGCTGGCCACGGTGCTGAAGGCCGAGAAGCTGATGATGCTGACCAACATCAAGGGCGTGCTGAACAAGGCCGGCGAGCTGCTGACCGAACTGACGGCACGCGACATCGACGACCTGATCGCCGACGGCACCATCAGCGGCGGCATGCTGCCCAAGCTGGCCGGCGCGATCGACGCCGCCAAAAGCGGCGTCAACACCGTGCACGTGGTCGATGGCCGGGTGCCGCATGCGATGCTGCTGGAGATCCTGACCGAGCAGGCCTACGGCACGATGATCCGCTCGCATTGAAAGCCGTGCGCCGCGTGGCGCGCCTGCGCGAGGGCGAGCGCGTCTGGCTGTTCGACCTCGACAACACGCTGCACAACGCCTCGGCCTCGGCCTTTCGCGGCATCAACGAGCGCATGGGCGCCTACATGACGCGCGAGCTCGGGCTGGAGGCCGGCGAGGCGCACCGGCTGCGCCAGCTCTACTGGCAGCGCTACGGCGCCACCTTGCTCGGCCTGGTGCGCCACCACGGCGTGAACGCCAACCATTTCCTGCACGACACGCATGTGCTGCCCGGCCTGGAGCAGCAACTGCAGACGCATGCACACGACGTGGCGGCCCTGCAGCGGCTGCCCGGCCCGCGGCTGATCCTGACCAACGCGCCGCTGGCCTATGCCGAGCGGGTGCTGGGCGCGCTGGGGCTGCGCGGCTTGTTCGATGGCGTGGTCGCGATCGAGCAGATGGCGATGTTCGGCCAGTTGCGGCCGAAACCGGACAGGCGCATGCTGCAGGCGCTGGTGGCGCGGCTGGGCGTGCCGGCGCACCGTTGTGTGCTGGTGGAAGACACGCTGGCGCACCAGAAGGCGGCACATTCCTTGGGCATGCGCACGGTCTGGATGCAGCGCTGGCTGAGGGCTGCGCACACGCTGCCGGGGACCCAAAATTGGCGCCGCCGCCCCCCCTATGTGTATGCCAGAATCCGCTCGCTTCAACAGTTGCGAAGTGTGCTGTGATGTCCGAAATGCCCGAAGCGTCTGAGTTGTCCGTGCCGGGTATGCCCGAGGTGTCTGCTGCTGCGCAAGCGCCATTGGCCGCTGTGGCAGCCGCTGGTGATCCCGCTGTGGCGGTGGCCCGCAAACGGCCCAAGCCGGGCGAGCGCCGGGTGCAGATCCTGCAGACCCTGGCAGCGATGCTGGAGCAGCCCGGCGCCGACCGCGTCACCACCGCTGCGCTGGCCGCGCGTCTGTCGGTCAGCGAGGCTGCGCTGTACCGCCACTTCGCCAGCAAGGCCCAGATGTTCGAGGGCCTGATCGAGTTCATCGAATCCAGCGTCTTCACGCTGATCAACCAGATCGCCGAGCGCGAGATCACCGGCGCCCTGCAGGCCCACCGCATGGTGCAGGTGCTGCTGCAGTTCGGCGAGAAGAACCCCGGCATGACCCGCGTGATGGTGGGTGACGCGCTGGTCTTCGAGAACGAACGCCTGGGCCTGCGCATGGGCCAGTTTTTCGACCGTGTCGAATCCCAGTTGCGGCAAAGCCTGCGGGTGGCCGCCGAGCAGGCCGGCGTGGCCACGCCCACGGTGCAGGCCAACGGCCAGGCCTCGGCGCTGACCTGCCTGGTCATCGGCCGCTTGCAGCGCTACGCGCGCAGCGGCTTCAAGCGCCTGCCGACCGAACAGCTGGACGTGGCCTTGCACTTGCTCGGCTGAATGGCGGAGCCGCTTGCTGCGGCGCTCACGTCTTGTTGCAGTTGGCGAAGCTTGAGGCGCTGGCGGGCCAAGGGCAATCCCTAGTGCCGGCCGTGGGGGCGTCAAGCAGATGTCACGCCGGCGATCTCCAATGAGGGCACCACATGAACCCCAGGGAAATTGCCATGTCCGTTTTCAAGATGAGCCTGCTGGCCGCCAGCATCGCGCTGGCCGCCTGCGCCCAGCCTGGCTTGGCGACCGCCGCCGCGCCTTCGGTCCCGGCCGCCACCGCCAAGGCCAAGCCGACGCTGACGATCAAGATCCTTGCGCTCAACGACCTGCACGGCGCGTTGGAATCGCCCGGCACCTTCACCAATGCCGGTGCCGCTGCGGTGCCCGCTGGTGGCGTGGACTACGTGGCCGGCTACATTGCCGCCGCCCGCGCCGCGAACCCGAACACCGTGGTCGTCTCGGCCGGTGACCTGATCGGCGCCAGCCCGCTGATCTCGGCGCTGTTCCACGATGAGCCGACCATCGAGACCATGAACCGCGCCGGCCTGGACTTCAACGCCGTGGGCAACCACGAGTTCGACGAAGGCAAGGACGAGCTGCTGCGCATGCAGAAGGGTGGCTGCCACCCGACCGACACCGCCAACACCTGCAAGGGCGCCAGCGTCGGCACGCCGGTGCCGTTCGAAGGTGCGAAGTTCAAGTTCCTGGCCGCCAACGTGGTCAAGAAGAAAAACGGCGAAACCCTGTTCCCGCCCTACGGCACGCGCACCTTCGACATCGAAGGCAAGAAGATCAAGGTCGCCTTCATCGGCATGACGCTGAAGGACACGCCGCAGATCGTTTCGCCGTCCGGCATCAAGGACCTGGTGTTCACCGACGAGGCCACTGCGGTGAACAACCTGGTGCCGGTGCTGAAGGCGGCCGGCGTGGAAGCCATCGTCGTGCTGATCCACCAGGGCGGCGCGCAGACGGGCACCACGCCGGTGGACATCAACGCTTGCGTGGGCAACCTGGACGGCTCGCCGATCAAGACCATCGTCAGCCAGTTGGACGATGCGGTGGACCTGGTCATCAGCGGCCACACCCACGCGGCCTACAACTGCCAGCTGCCGCTGGCCTCGGGTCGCAACATCCCGGTCACCAGCGCCAACACGCAAGGCCGGGTGCTGACCGACATCGACCTGACGCTGCAGCGCGGCAACCGCGACGTGGTGGCCGTGACCGCGAAGAACGTGGTGGTCGACCGCAGCAACGTGGCGATCACGCCGGACGCGCAGATCGCCGGCATCGTCGCCGGCTACAAGACGCTGGTGGCGCCAGTCGCCAACCAGGTCATCGGCCGCATTGCCGCCGATGTGCCCAACACCAAGGACGCCGCCTGCAACATGCCCGCCGGTGACCTGATCGCCGACTCGCAGCTGGCCGCCACCGTGCAGGCCGGCGGCGCGCAGCTGGCGCTGATGAACCCGGGTGGCGTGCGCAGCCCGGGCTTCATCTACGCCGGCAGCCCCGTCGGCGAAGGTGACGGCAACGTGACCTACAGCGAATCCTTCACCGTGCAGCCCTTCGGCAACAGCCTGGTGACGCTGACGCTGAGCAACCAGCAGCTGCACGACACGCTGGAGCAGCAGTTCCCGAACTGCTTCGGCCAGGTCACCTTCTCCAAGGTGCTGCTGCCGTCCAACGGCGTGCACTACGAGTGGGACAACGCCCAGGCCTGCGGCGCGAAGGTGCGCAACCTGACCATCACCACCAGCGCCGGCAGCGAAACCGTGGTGGACGCCAGCGGCACCGTGCTGAACCCGGGCAAGACCTGGCGTGTCACGGTCAACAACTTCCTGGCCGATGGTGGCGATGGCTTCAGCGTGCTGAAGGGCGGCACCAACCGTGTGGGCGGCGGGCAGGACATCGATGCGCTGACCGCCTACCTGGCCGGTACCCAGGCGCCGAACCCGCCGTACGACCCGGCCGCGGCCAACCTCGGCAAGCCGCGCATCGTGCGCGTGGACGCGGGCACCGTCTGCCCCTGAGCGACCGTGCTTGAGTGACCGCGGGCGGCAAGGCAGCGCCCGCGGATCGCGAAGGCTGCAGGCCGGGGAGGCCAGGATGGAACGACAGGGCCTCCCCTACACTTGCCGCCCATGACCCTGGACGATCTCGAACCGCTGCTGGCCCGTGCCGAGCGGGTGTTGGCCCGCCTGGAAGCCAACCTGCCGCAGCCACTGCCGACGCCTGACTGGACCGCTTCGGCCGCCTTCCGTTACCGCAAGCGCCAAGGCCAGGCGCGACTGGAGCCGGTGCGACTGGTGGCCGGCATCCGGCTGGCGGACCTGCAGGAGATCGACGGCCAGAAGGCGCGGCTGCAGCGCAACACCGCGCAGTTCGTGGCCGGCGCCACCGCCAACAACGTGCTGCTGACCGGCGCGCGCGGCACCGGCAAGAGCTCGCTGATCAAGGCCTGCCTGAACGAATACGCGGCGCAAGGCCTGCGCCTGATCGAGGTCGACAAGGCCGATCTGGTGGACCTGCCGGACCTGGTGGAGCTGGTGTCCGGCCGGCCCGAGCGTTTCATCGTCTTCTGCGACGACCTCAGCTTCGAGGAAGGCGAGCCCGGCTACAAGGCGCTGAAGTCCATCCTCGACGGCTCCGTCTCCGCGGCCGGCGACAACCTGCTGATCTACGCGACCAGCAACCGCCGCCACCTGTTGCCCGAGACCATGAAGGACAACCTCAGCTACCGCCACACCGAGGACGGCGAGCTGCACCCGGGCGAGGTGGTCGAAGAGAAGATCTCGCTGTCCGAGCGCTTCGGGCTGTGGATCAGCTTCTATCCGTTCAGCCAGGACGGGTACCTGGCCATCGTGCACCAGTGGCTGTCGCACTTTGCGCTGGACGAGGCGGCGATTGCTGCGGCCCGGCCCCAGGCGCTGCTGTTTGCGCTGGAGCGTGGTTCGCGTTCCGGCCGCGTGGCCTACCAGTTCGCCCGCGACCTGGCCGGCCGGCGCGCAATCGGCGCAGTGGAGGACGCATCGTGAGCGAGGTCACGGAACGCACGCCTGTCGACGTGGCCGTGGGCGTGCTGATCGAGCGGGATGCCGCTGGCTACGAAGGCCGTTTCCTGTTGACCTCGCGGCCCGAGGGCAAGGTCTATGCCGGCTACTGGGAATTCCCGGGTGGCAAGCTGGAAGCCGGCGAAAGCGTGCACCAGGCGCTGGCGCGTGAGCTGCACGAGGAGCTGGGCATCACCATCGGTGAGAGCCATGCCTGGCGCGAGCTGGTGATGGACTATCCGCATGCCCGCGTGCGGCTGCATTTCTGCAAGGTCTTCGACTGGCAGGGCGAGTTCCAGATGCGCGAGCAACAGACCATGGCCTGGGAGCAGCTGCCGGTCCAAAGCCAGCCAGTGCTGCCGGGCACGATTCCGGTCCTCGAGTGGTTTGCCCAAGAGCGACACCATGCCGGGCCCACTCACCATGGTTGAAGCTGCTCTTACACTCGCCGGCATGAGCACAGCATCCTCCGCCTGGCTGGACCGCGTTCGCTGGGACCGCGACGGGCTGGTGCCCGTCATCGCGCAGGAGCAGGGCAGCGGCGACGTGCTGATGTTTGCCTGGATGAACCGCGAGGCGCTGGCCCGCACGGTCGAGCTGGGCCAGGCGGTCTATTTCAGCCGCTCACGGCAGAAGCTGTGGCACAAGGGTGAAGAATCCGGCCACTTCCAGACGGTGCATGAAATCCGGCTGGATTGCGACCAGGATGTCGTGCTGCTGAAGATCACCCAGCACGGCCATGAGCCCGGCATTGCCTGCCACACCGGCCGCCACAGCTGCTTTTATGAGCGGCTGGAAGATGGCGAATGGCGCGCGGTGGAGCCGGTGTTGAAGGATCCTGGCACCATCTACCGCTGAGCTTTCCTTTCCAGACTTTCACCGAGATTCGACGATGACTTCCCAGGACACCTTGATGCGGCTGCATGCCGTGATCGAGACCCGCCGCCAGGGCGACCCGGACAAGAGCTATGTGGCTCGCCTGTTCCACAAGGGCACCGATGCGATCCTGAAGAAGATCGGCGAAGAGGCCACCGAAACCGTGATGGCGGGCAAGGATGGCGACAGGCAGAAGATCGTCTACGAGGTGGCCGATCTCTGGTTTCATTCGATGATTGCGCTGGCACAGTTCGGTCTGTCGCCGGCCGAGGTGCTGGCCGAGCTGGAACGCCGCGAAGGCCTGTCCGGCCTGGAAGAGTTTGCCGCGCGCAAGGCGCAAGTCAGGGAACAACAGGAGGGTTCATGAACGAGGTTTACGACACCACGCCGTCTGCAGAACGGGTGGCCAATCTGAAGCAGCTGACGATGATCGTGTACGTGCTGTATGCCGTTGGCATCTTCACCGGCACGCTGACCAGCATCGTCGCGATCATCATCAACTACGTGAAGCGCGAGGACACGCAGGGCACGATCTACGCCAGCCACTTCACCTGGCAGATCCGTACCTTCTGGTGGAGCCTGCTGTGGTTCATCGTGGGCTGGGCCACGTTCTGGATGCTGGGTCTGGGTTTCCTGGTCTGGGCGGCCGATGGCATCTGGGTCATCTACCGCATCGTCAAGGGTTTCCTGAACTGGAGCGACGGCAAGCCGATGCCGGTGCCGGTCTGACATGAGTGCCGATCCGAACTGCATCTTCTGCAAGATCGTCGCCGGCCAGATCCCGGCGCAGAAGGTTTTCGAAGACGACGAGGTCCTGGTTTTCAAGGACATCCAGCCCTGGGCGCCGGTGCACCTGCTGCTGATCCCGAAACGCCACATCGTCTCCATGGTCGACGTGACGCCGGCCGAGCAGGCCTTGATGGGCAAGCTGATGGTGCTGGCGCCCAAGCTGATGGCCGAGGCGGGGGTCACCAACGGCTTCCGGCAGGTGATCAACACCGGCATTGACGGCGGGCAGGAGGTGTTCCACCTGCACATGCACGCTGTTGGCGGCCCGCGCCCATGGGCCAAAGCTTGAGCTGACAGGACGAGTCCTCTCGGACAAGACCCTCCGGACGTGGCGGACACGGCTTGCGCCGCGCTGTCGCGACCCCATCTTGCTGCAGGGGCGTTTTGCGCCTCCTGCCCGAGGACCGTCACGGACGGCCCCGTAGAATCAACGCATTCGTTTTCTGGAGAATCGTCATGGGATCGTTCAGCATCTGGCATTGGCTGATCGTGTTGGTCGTCGTGGTGCTGATCTTCGGCACCAAGAAGTTGAAGAACGTCGGCTCCGATCTGGGTGGCGCCGTGAAGGGCTTCAAGGACGGCATGCGCGACGGCGGCAGCGATGCGCCGGTGCCGCCGAACCAGCAAGTCACCGGCAGCCCGAAGACCGCGGACGCCGACACGGTGGACGTGGAAGCCCGCCGCAAGTCCTGAGCGGCTGACTTGGCTTGCAACGTCGCTGTCTGCGCCTTTGCGGCGCAGCTGCGTCGCCTCGTGATGTCCGCCCGGGTCTCGCATGATTGATTTTGGTTTTGACAAGATCGCGTTGATCGGGGCTGTGGCCCTGATCGTGATCGGCCCTGAAAAGCTGCCACGCGTGGCCCGCACCGTGGGTCACCTGGTGGGCAAGGCGCAGCGCTACGTGGCCGACGTGAAGGCCGAGGTCAACCGCTCGATCGAACTGGAGGAGCTTCAGAAGATGAAGAGCCAGTTCGAGACCGCGGCGAACGACGTCAGCAACAGCGTGCGCCAGGAAATCCACTCGGCCTCCACCGAACTGGAAAAGACCTGGTCCGAGGCCGCGGATGGCCTGAACAGCACGTCCGGTTCGGCCTCTGCTGTGGACTGGAGCCCGCCGCCGCCGGTCTACCAGCCCCCGCGCAAGCATTGGCGGGTCAAGCGCGGTGCGGTGCCGCGCTGGTACAAGCAACGCAATGGCGTGCGCCAGCATGCCCAATCCGGTGCGGCCCGTGTGGCGCGTTTCCGCCCACCCCACAGCGGATCTTCGTCTTCCACATGAGCAGTCCTGAACCTCAAGACGAACTGGCGGGCACCGAAGCGCCGTTTGTCTCTCACCTGATTGAGCTGCGCGACCGCCTGGTCAAGTCGGTGATCGCCATCGGCATTGCCTTCGGCGCGTTGGCCATCTGGCCAGGTCCTGGCGGCCTGTACGACCTGCTCGCCGCGCCGCTGGTGCACTCGCTGCCGGCGGGCGCGACGATGATCGCGACCAACGTGATCTCGCCGTTCCTGGTGCCGCTGAAGATCACCTTGATGGCCGGCTTCCTGCTGGCGCTGCCAGTCGTGCTCTACCAGGTCTGGGCCTTCGTGGCGCCTGGCCTGTACAACCACGAGAAGCGGCTGGTATTGCCGCTGGTGATCTCCAGCACCCTGCTGTTCCTGATAGGCGTGGCCTTTTGCTACTTCTTCGTCTTTGGCCAAGTCTTCAAGTTCATCCAGGGCTTTGCGCCCAAGAGCATCACGGCCGCGCCTGACATCGAGGCCTACCTGGGCTTTGTGATGACGATGTTCATCGCCTTTGGCGCCGCTTTCGAGGTGCCGGTGGTGGTGGTGGTGCTGACGCGCATGGGCGTGGTCAGCGTCGAGAAGCTGCGCGAATTCCGCGGCTACTTCATCGTGCTGGCCTTCATCATCGCCGCCATCCTGACGCCGCCGGACGTGGTCTCGCAGCTCTCGCTGGCGATCCCGATGTGCCTGCTGTTCGAGGTGGGTCTGATCGCCGCCAAGGTGTTCATCAAGCACACCCAGGCGCCGGACGCGGACGCTTCGTCCCCCTCGTCCTCCACCTGATGCATTGAGCCGGACGCGGCGCCTTGCCGCCGCGTGACTTGGGCGCTCACTGCGCGTCGTCTTCCTCGTCCATCGGCCCGGGGGCTTGCGGTGCCTGGACCTGTGCCTTGGGTCGCTGCGCCACGTGCACCGTCAGGTCCAGCGCCTGGTTGCCGCGCTGCACGCCGATCACGGTGTCGCTCAGCGGCTTGAGCGCAGCCACGGTGTTCAGCAGCTGCGAGGTGTTGCGGATCGGCTGACCGGCAATGCGCACCACCACGTCGCCCGGCTTCATGCCGGCCTTGCTGGCCGGGCCGTCCTGCAGCACGCCGGTGATCAGCACGCCTTCTTCGACCGGGATCTTGAAGCTCTGCGCGAATTCCGGGTCCAGGTCGCGCGGTTGCACGCCGATCCAGCCGCGGGTCACCTGGCCGTCCCGCACCAGGCCTTCCATCACCTGGCGCGCCAGGTCGATGGGAATGGCAAAGCCGATGCCCAGGCTGCCGCCGCTGCGCGAGTAGATGGCGGTGTTGATGCCGATCAGGTTGCCGTTGACGTCGATCAGTGCGCCACCGGAGTTGCCGGGGTTGATCGCGGCGTCGGTCTGGATGAAGTTCTCGAAGGTCGACAGGCCCAGCCCGCTGCGGCCCAGCGCGCTGATGATGCCGCCTGTCACCGTCTGGCCGACGTTGAAGGGATTGCCGATGGCCAGCACCGAGTCGCCCACCTGCAGCTGGTCCATCTGGCCCAGGCTCACGACCGGCAGCCGGTCCAGGTCGATCTTCAGCACCGCAACGTCGGTTTCCGGGTCGGTGCCGACCAGTTTGGCCTTGGCCTCGCGGCCGTCCGACAGCCGCACGCGGATCTGGTCCGCGCCTTCGACCACGTGGTTGTTGGTCAGCAGGTAACCCTCGGGCGAGACGATCACCCCTGAACCCAGGCCGACCTGCGGCTCGGCCTCTTCCTGCGGCATCAGTTGCGGCTTGCCGCGCTGGCCGAAGAAGCGGAACCACGGGTCCTGCGAGTTCGCTGAAGCGCCAGGCTTGGCGCTGCGGCTGGCGGTCACGCTGACGATGGCGGGCGACGCCTTGCGCGCGGCCGCGCTGAGCGGCTGGATCGGCACGTTGACGTCTGCCACCTGCACCGGCACCGTGCCGCCTTCGGCGCGGGTGTTGCTGGGCCACCAGGCCTGCGGGCGCTGCTGCAGCCAGCCCGGCTTGAAGGTGCTCACCACAAACACCATGGCCACCGCGACGGTGACGGCCTGGGAGAAAATGAGCCAGATTCTGCGCATGACTTGGAAGGATGGAGCCCATGGCCGCGAGAGCCGAGATCGAGAGCCTTCTCAACCAGTGGCTTCAGCCTGAGCGTTTCAAGGATTATGGGCCGAACGGTCTGCAGGTGGAGGGCAAGCCGGAGGTGCGCAAGATCGTCTCCGGCGTCACCGCCAGCCTGGCCTTGATCGAGGCAGCCATCGACGCAGGTGCCGATGCGCTGATCGTGCACCACGGCTTGTTCTGGCGCGGCCAGGATGGGCGCTTGACGGGCTGGCTGAAGGCCCGCGTCGAGCGCCTGATGGCCAGCGGCCTGAACCTGTTTGCCTACCACCTGCCGCTGGATGCGCACGCGGAGCTGGGCAACAACGCGCAGCTGGCGCTGCAGCTGGGCTGGACGGTGGACGGCCGCTTTGCCGAGCAGTCACTGGGCTTCCTGGGCACACGTGCCGCCGGCGTGCCGGGCAGCGCCCAGGCGCTGGCCGATGAGGTGGGCGCTGTGCTGCGCCGCCCGCCGGTGCTGCTGCCGGGGGACGGCCGGCCGCTGCGCCGGCTGGCCTGGTGCACCGGCGGCGCGCAGGGCTACTTCGAGGCGGCCATTGCTGCCGGTGCGGACCTGTTCCTGACCGGCGAGATCTCCGAGCCGCAAGCCCACCTTTCGCGCGAGACCGGCGTGGCCTTCCTGGCCTGCGGCCACCATGCGACCGAGCGCTACGGCGCACCTGCGCTGGCCAGCGCGCTGGCGCAGCAGCTCGGGCTGGCGCATGAATTCATCGAGATCGAGAACCCCGCATGACGGCCGACACGCTGCTGCTGACCATGGGCGACGCCTGTGGCATCGGGCCGGAGATCATCGCCAAGGCGTTTGGGCGCGGCACGCTGGGCCAGGCCGCGGTGGTTGGCGATGTCGCCGTGATGCGGCGGGCGTTGCATGCCGTCGGTCACGCCTGCCCGGTGGCGAAGGTGGACACGCCTGCGGACCTGGCTGCGGTGCCGCTGGGCGCGCTGGCTGTCATCGAGCCTGCAGGCCTGCCCGCCGGCCTGGCCGAGCTGGCCTGGGGCCGGGTGAATGCTGCAGCAGGTGCGGCGGCGGCGCGCTGCATCGAGGCCGCGGTGGCGCTGGTCTTGGCCGGGCAAGGCGCGGCCATCGTCACCGCGCCGGTCCACAAGGAAGCGCTGAGCGCGGCCGGCGTGGCCTACCCGGGCCACACCGAGATGCTGCAGGCCTTGTGCGGCCAGCCGGGCGAACCGTTGCCGCCGGTGCGCATGATGCTGGCCAACGAGCAGTTGAGGGTGGTGCTGGTGACGATTCACGTCGCGCTGCGGCGGGCCATCGAGTTGCTGGAAACGCCTGGCCTGATCCTGGAGACGCTGCGCATCACGCATGCCGCCGGCCAAGGTTTCGGCATGGCTTCGCCACGCATTGCGGTGGCCGGGCTGAACCCGCATGCGGGCGAGGGCGGGCTGTTCGGCGATGAAGAGATCCGCCTGATCCGCCCGGCGATTGAGGTGGCGCGCGCCCAAGGCCTGAACGTCAGCGGGCCGCATGCGCCGGATACGGTGTTCATGCGGGCGCGGGATGCCGCCGGCCACCCCGGAGAATTCGACTTCGTGGTGGCGATGACGCACGACCACGGTTTGATCCCGGTCAAGTACCTGGGCGTCGAAGAAGGCGTCAATGTGACGCTGGGGTTGCCGCTGGTGCGCACCAGCCCGGATCACGGCACCGCGTTTGACCTGGCCGGCACGGGCCGGGCAGACCCGGCGAGCTTCGAGGCGGCGGTGCGCATGGCGCGCCGGCTTGCCAACCCGGCCTGAGGCCGGGGCCGGCGAGCCAAGGCGGCTTCAGCGCTTGAGCGAGTCGCGGATCTCGCGCAGCAGCAGCACGTCTTCCGGCGTGGGGGCCGGTGCCGCAGGCGCGGGTGCGGGGGGGTTGGCAGCCTTCAGCCGATTGATCTGCTTGATCATCAGGAAAATGATGAAGGCCAGGATCATGAAATTCAGCAGCACGGTCAGGAAGTTGCCATAGGCGAACACTGCGCCGGCCTTGCGGGCCTCGGCCAGCGTGGCCGCTGGTGCGCCCGAGAGTTGGATGTAGTAGTTCGAGAAGTCCAAACCGCCAATCGCCAGGCCGACCAGCGGCATGATCAGGTCGGTCACCACCGAATCGACGATCTTGCCAAAAGCGCCGCCAATGATCACGCCGACCGCCAGATCGACGACATTGCCCTTGATGGCAAATTCCTTGAACTCGGTGGCAAATCCCACGGCGCTACTCCTTGTTGGTTCGACTGAATGGCGGGTTCTCCCGCGGCCTGCAGTATCGCGGCTTAGGGTACACCCCTTGGTACACGCTGCAGCAGTATTGCCAGCAGCCATCAGCTGTCAACCTTGAGAACCAAGGGGTGCCCACAAGATTGAGAAATCGCAAATTGAAAGCCGGCGGCGTCCGCTAAAATGCCGGGTTGCCCAGAACCGAATTGCAAGGGCTTGGCAGTCTTTGCAGAGTTCCAACAGAGTCCCAGAGAAGGATCCCCATGAGTGACAACGCGGTGGACCAAGGCAAACGCACATGGCTGATCGCCACGAGTTGTGCGGGTGCGGTCGGTGGTGTGGCAACGGCCGTGCCCTTCGTCAGCAGCTTTGCGCCCTCCGAGCGCGCCAAGGCGGCCGGCGCCCCGGTGGAAGTGGACATCAGCGCGCTGAAGGCCGGCGAGAAGATGACGGTCGAGTGGCGCGGCAAGCCGGTCTGGGTGGTGCGCCGCACGCCTGAGCAACTGGCCTCGCTGAAGTCGCTCGACGGCCAGTTGGCCGATCCGCAGTCCGAGCGCACCGCCTACCCGATTCCCGAGTACGCGAAGAACGAGTACCGCTCGATCAAGCCGGAAGTGCTGGTGGTGGTCGGCGTCTGCACCCACCTTGGCTGCTCGCCTTCCGACAAGTTCGCCGCCGGCCCGCAGCCTTCGCTGCCCGACGACTGGAAGGGCGGTTTCCTCTGCCCCTGCCACGGCTCGACCTTCGACATGTCGGCCCGTGTCTTCAAGAACAAGCCAGCGCCCGACAACCTGGAAGTGCCGCCGCACATGTACCTCTCCGACGCGAAGCTGCTGATCGGCGAAGACAAGAAGGCCTGAACGGGCACCCGAGACAAGAGGACGAAAGGCAATCATGGCTGAATTCAAAGTCGCGCCGGCAGACGCGTCGACCGGTGAGAAGCTGCTGACCTGGGTGGACAACCGCTTCCCCGCGTCCAAGCTCTACAAGGAGCACCTGTCGGAGTACTACGCGCCGAAGAACTTCAACTTCTGGTATTTCTTCGGCTCGCTGGCCATGCTGGTGCTGGTGATCCAGATCGTCACCGGCATCTTCCTGGTGATGCACTACAAGCCCGATTCGGCCCAGGCCTTCGCCTCGGTCGAATACATCATGCGGGACGTGCCCTGGGGCTGGCTGATCCGCTACATGCACTCGACCGGCGCGTCGTCGTTCTTCGTCGTCGTCTACCTGCACATGTTCCGCGGTTTGCTGTACGGCTCGTACCGCAAACCGCGTGAGCTGGTCTGGATCTTCGGCTGCGCGATCTTCCTGTGCCTGATGGCCGAGGCCTTCATGGGCTACCTGCTGCCCTGGGGCCAGATGTCGTTCTGGGGTGCGCAGGTCATCGTCAACCTGTTTGCCGCCGTGCCCTTCGTCGGCAACGACCTGGCGCTGCTGATCCGCGGCGACTATGTGGTGGGCGACGCGACACTGAACCGCTTCTTCAGCTTCCACGTGATCGCCGTGCCGCTGGTGCTGCTGGGCCTG